>Ga0302323_100003728_pt1 | contig 12392 bp, 13 predicted proteins | sample Fen_T0_3_FD_201950 | JGI IMG/M metagenome (GOLD analysis project Ga0302323, IMG submission 201950) | Peat permafrost microbial communities from Stordalen Mire near Abisko, Sweden - Fen_T0_3 | ecosystem: Environmental > Terrestrial > Soil > Wetlands > Permafrost | place: Sweden: Abisko... | reverse complement strand
GCGGTGGCCGGGGAGGAGCGGGACGGCACCATGAGCATGCTGTCTGCCCAACCCGTCACCCGAACCCGCGTTCTGCTCGCGAAGGCCGGCGGGCTCGCCCTCTCACTTCTTGGGGTCACCACCGTGTTCTGGGCAGGCCTGGCCCTGGCGGACCTGACCTACGGCTCCGAGCTCACCGCCGGACGGCTCGCCGCGGCAACGATCCACCTGTTGTTCCTGGGTCTGGCGTTCGCCGCGATCGCCCTGGCCGTCGGCGCGGCGACCGGACGCCCGGAGATCGCCTCCGCTGTTGCCGGCGGGATCGCGATCACCGCCTACCTGACCAACGCCATGTTGCCGCTGGCCGGCCTTGACCGGTGGGCCGAGCTGAGCCCCTGGTACTACGCCCTGGCCAGCGACCCGCTCCGCCATGGCATCGACCTCGCGCACCTGGGTGTCCTGACCGGGCTGGGCGCGATCGCGCTCGTCATCGCGGTCATCACCTTCCGCCGCCGTGACTTGTTGGGCTGACCATGACCACCACCTCTGCCTCCGCGCGCACACGCGAACCAGGCCGCGCCCCCTCCCAGTGGGTCATCGGACGGACCATCGGGGCTCGAGCCGTGGCCGACCGGATGACCCTTGTCGGCGTCCTGGCCTTCTACGGCCTGGCCATGGGCGCAGGGGTGGGAGCCCTGTGGCCGCCGTTGCGGGAGACGTTTGTTGGGCTCACCGACTCTCTGCCTGCGGCATTCGACCAGATCCTCGGAAACGTGTCGATGGCCACTCCCGCGGGGTGGATCAACGCGGAGATGATGTCGATCATGGGGCCGGGGTTCGTGATCGCCACAGCGATCATCTCCGCCGGGGCCGCCACCGCGGGAGAGGAGCAGGCCCGCACGATGGGTCTGCTGCTGTCCACTGCCGCGAGCCGGACCACATTCCTGGCCGCCAAGACCGCCGCGATGGTCGTGCATGTTCTTGTCGTGGCCGTCGCCCTGTTCGCCGGACTTCTGGTCGGCAACGGCATCGGTCACATGGGCATACCCGTCACAGACCTCCTCGCCGCAACTTTCGCGATGACCCTGATGGGCCTGGCGTTCGGGGCCATCGCCATGACCGTGGGAGCCGCCGGGGCAGAGCGACGTCGGACCATGGCGATCAGTGCCGGAATCGCAGGACTGTCGTTCGTGCTGGCCGTGTTCCTGCCTCTGTCCGAGTCGCTGGCGTGGTTGGCGAAGCTCAGCTTCTGGTACCCCTACAGCGCCAACGTGACCTTGGTCAACGGGATCGACTGGGGGTTCGCGGCCGTCCTGGCCGCCAGCGCGGTCGTGATCTCCGGGGCCGGGTTCGTCATCTTCTCCCGTCGCGATCTGCGCGCCTGAGCGACCCCGAGGGCAGTTCCCCTCGCCCTTCCTGCGACCTCACGCGAGGCCGAGCTCCTCCAGGCCGTATGCCGCGATGTAGGTCAGGCCCAGCGCCTCCAGCTTCTCCTTCGCCCCCGTTGCGCGGTCGGCGATCGTCGCCACGGCGACCACCTCCGCGCCTTCCTCACGGGCCGCGGCCACCGCATCCATCGGCGAGGCTCCGGTGGTCGTCGAGTCCTCGACGATGAGCACCCGACGCCCGGCGATCGACGGTCCCTCGATGCGCTGCTGGAGACCGTGGGCCTTGCCGGACTTGCGTACCACGAAGGCATCCAGGCGCCGGCCGGCCGCAGCAGCTGCGTGAAGCATTGCCGTGGCCACCGGGTCGGCTCCGAGGGTGAGCCCGCCCACGGCCTCGAAGTCGAGGCCTGTGGTCAGCTCGTTCATCACCTGGCCGACCAGGGGCGCGGCCTCGCCGTCGAGAGTGATCCGTCGCAGGTCGACGTAGTAGTCCGCCTCCCGGCCGGAGGACAGGGTGACCCTGCCGTGAACGATGGCTCTGGCCTTAATCAGCTCGAGCAGACGCTCGCGTGGCGACACATCGGGCGAGGGGCTGGTCGCCGGCTTGTCAGCGATGCCAGCGATGCCGGCGATGCCGGTGCTATCAGTGGGGTCCGTCAGGTCAGTCACGAGACCTGAGCCTATCTGTGAGGAGATCTGTGGGGACCTACCTCTTACGGCGACGGACGGAGTCGGCGCGGCCGGAGATGGCGCGCAGGACGCTGTGAGGCAGAACCTGGGCGACACCGGCGATCACCTTGTACTTCACTCCGGGGACGGAGAGCACCTTGCCTGCTTTGACGTCGTCGAGGCACTCACGGACCAGCCAGTCGGCCTCGAGCCACAGTGCCTTGGGAAGCCTGGACATGTCGAGGTCGGCCCGTTCGTGCAGCTCGGTGTGGGTGAACCCGGGGCAGAGGGCAGTCGCGGAGACGCCAGAGCCGTCCAGCTCGTGTGCGAGGGACTCGGTGAAGGCCGTGCACCACGCCTTGGCCGCGCCATACGTGCCCGTCAGCACGAAACCGGCCACCGAGGACACATTGATGATGTGGCCGCGCCCCCGTTCCTTCATCGACAGGGCGCCCGCGTGGGACAACACCAAGACAGCACGGCAGAGGACATCGAGCATGGCCTCCTCGTCGGCGAGGTCACCCTTCAGGAAGCTCTTGCTCATGCCAAATCCGGCATTGTTGACCAAGAGGTTGATGGGGCGGTCCCGGTCGGCGAGGCGGTCGGCGACGCGACGCAGCTGAGCCCGCTTGGAAAGGTCTGCGGCGAGGATCTCGACGTTGATCGCGTACCGGGCTCGCAGCTCGTCGGAGACGTTCTCCAGCCTTGCCCGGTGGCGCGCCACGATCACCAGATCGTTGCCGCGTTCGGCCAGCTCCCGGCAGAATGCGTATCCGATTCCGGAGGTCGCCCCGGTGACGAGTGCGGTTCTCATACCTGGCACTCTATGCGGCTCTCCGCAGATCACTGACTCTCCTAAGATCATGGGCGTGCGCATTGCTACCTGGAACGTCAACTCCATCCGCTCGAGGGTCGACCGGGTCGAGGCCTGGCTCGAACGCAACGACTGCGATGTCCTCGCCCTACAGGAGACCAAGGCCACGGAGTCGCAGTTTCCGATGCTGGGCCTGCGCGCCCTGGGCTACGAGGTGGCCCACCACGGGCTGAACCAGTGGAACGGCGTCGCGATCCTGTCCCGGGTCGGCCTGGCTGACGTCGAGGTCGGCTTCCCGGACATGCCCCCCTTCGGCGACCCTGCGGTCCGGGAGGCCCGCGCCATCGGCGCCACCTGCGGGGGGGTCAGGATCTGGTCGCTGTACGTACCCAACGGCCGGGCGCTCGGCGACCCGCACCTCGCCTACAAGCTGACGTGGCTCGAACGCCTGCGCCACGCCGCCGGAGACTGGCTGGCCGCGGATCCAGGCGCCCAGATCGCCCTGATGGGCGACTGGAACATCGCGCCGCAGGACGAGGACGTCTGGGACATGGCGGACTTCGCCGGGAGCACCCACGTGTCAGCGCCGGAGCGCGCGGCGTTCCAGGCGTTCGTCGATGCCGGATTCACCGACGTCGCCCGGGCACACACTCCAGGGCCGGGGGTCTACACCTACTGGGACTACAAGCAGCTCAGCTTCCCCAAACGTCGCGGGATGCGGATCGACTTCGTGCTGGGCTCTCCCGCACTGAGCTCCCGGGTGGAGGGCGCAGCCTTCGACCGCGAGGAGCGCAAGGGCAAGGGCGCCAGCGACCACGTGCCCGTCATTGTCGAGCTCGCGGACGGGCCAGGCACACCGTGAGTGCGACGCCGACTGTGAGTGCGAAGCCAGCCGTGACCCCGCAGGACCTCACCGATGCCCTGGCAGCACTGCGCGACCGGGCCCCCCTCGTCCAGTGCCTGACCAACGTGGTGGTGGCGGGGTGGACCGCCAATGTCCTGCTTGCAGTCGGGGCGGCACCAGCCATGGTCGACAACCCGCACGAGGCCGGCGACTTCGCTGCCATCGCGGGAGCCATCCTGGTCAACCTCGGCACGCCGTTTGACGACACCACCGAGGCGATGCACCTCGCCGTGGCGCAAGCCAGCCTCTCCGGAACCCCGTGGGTGCTCGACCCGGTCGCAGCTGGAGCCCTGGAGTGGCGGACCAGCCTGGCCCAACAGCTGCGCGGCCAAGGGCGGCCGGCCATCATTCGCGGCAATGCCTCGGAGATCCTGGCGTTGAGCGGCGGCGCCGGCGGACGGGGGGTCGAGTCGGTGGACTCCCCCGAGGCTGCGGCGCAGGTGGCCATGGTCCTGGCCGAGCAGCAGAGGTCGGTGATTGCCGTGAGCGGTCCGACCGACCACATCACCGACGGCAGGCGGATGGTCCGCCTCTCCAACGGCCACCCCTGGCTGACCCGGGTCACCGGCGGCGGTTGCGCTCTGGGCGCGCTCATGGCCGCGTTCACAGCCGTGGTGCCAGATGCCCTGGTCGCCGCGGCGGCGGCAACAGCGACGCTGACCGTGGCCGCCGACTCAGCCGCTGTGCGCAGTCGCGGGCCGGGCAGCTTTGCCGTGGCCCTGCTGGACGAGCTCGCCCTCATTGAGCCGGTCGACCTGGGTGAGCACGTGAGGATCAGCTGAGCATGCCCAGCCACCCGAGAACGCCCATGCACCTGTCGCTCTATCTGGTGACCGACACCGTCATGTGCGACGGCTTCGGTGTCGCTGCAACGGTTTCGGCCGCTGTCGGCGCGGGCGTCACCGTGGTCCAGCTGCGTGACAACCACGCCGGGGACGACGAGCTCGTCGGGCTCGGTCGCCAGATCCTGGCGGTTCTGGCCGGCACCGGCGTGCCCCTGATCGTCAACGACCGCGTCCACCTGGTCGAGGCCATGGGTGCCCAGGGAGCGCACGTCGGACAGTCCGACCTCGGGGTCGAACAGGCCCGCGCACTGCTGGGCCCCGCGTCACACCTGGGGTTGTCCGTACAGACCCTGCAACACGTCACGGACGCCCGCGAGGCTGCCGAGGCAACAGTGGACTACCTCGGCGTGGGACCGGTCTGGGGGACGGCAACCAAGCTCGACGCGGCGGCGCCAGGGGGCCTCGAACGACTGCACCAGATCACCCTCGCGAGCCCCTGGCCGTGCGTGGCCATCGGAGGCATCACCCGCGAACGTCTGCCCCAGGTCCGCCTGGCCGGGGCTGCCGGCGCGGCCGTGGTCAGCGCCATCTGCGGCCAGCCTGACGTGGCCGTTGCCACCCGCGCGCTGCGCGCCGCCTGGGACGGGGCAACGGGATGAGCCCCCCACCGGTCGCCCTGACCATCGCGGGCAGCGACCCGTCCGGCGGCGCCGGCATCCAGGCCGACCTCAAGACGTTCTCGGCTCTGGGCGTCTACGGCACGTCCGTTGTCACCGCCCTCACGGCCCAGAACACCCGAGGCGTTACCGGAGTGCACGTCGTGCCAACCGGGTTCGTCATTGAGCAGCTCGAGACCCTGGTCGCGGACGTCCGCCTCGACGCGATCAAGATCGGCATGCTCGCCAACGCCGAGATCGTCGCCGCCGTCGGTGACTTCCTCCTGCGCTGCCAGGAGCAGGTCCATCACGTTGTCCTTGACCCGGTGATGATCGCCACCAGCGGTGACCGGCTGCTCGACGACGATGCCATCCAGGCCATGCGTGACCTGATGCCGCTCGCCTCGCTCATCACCCCGAACATCGCCGAGGCCGCGGCCCTGCTCAATACCTCACCCGCCCGCACCCTGTCCGAGATGCGACATCAGGCGACCGCGCTGCGGGAGCTCGGCGCCCGCCGGGTCCTCCTCAAGGGCGGCCACCGCGTCGACGGCCCCGAGGCCGTGGATCTGCTGCTCGACCTCAACGGTGAGACGTTGCTGAGTGCGCCACGAGTGGACACCGCGAACACCCACGGCACCGGATGCACGCTGTCCTCAGCCCTGGCGGCCCTGCGACCCCAGCGAGACTCCTGGCTCGACGCCGCACTGGACGCCAAGAGCTATCTCACCGCCGCGCTGAACGCTGCGGGTGTACTCCAGATCAGCCATGACCCGGCCAAGGGTCACGGACCGGTACACCACTTCCACGCGATCTGGGACCACCAAGGGTCATAGCGATGCCGGCTGCGATGCGGGCCGCTATCGCCCCGCCCAAGAACACCGTCTTGCACCTGCACGACCCCCGCGGCAGCCAGTGCGGCCGTGCTGGCCTGGTCCGGCAGCACGGCGACGGCGGCGTTGTAACGACGCAGTCCGACGGCGGTCAGCAGCCAGCCACCCACAAAGGCACCTACGGGAAGGGCAACCAGGAACCGGACGAGCAGCAGGGCGGCGACGATCTGCGAGTCAGTCACGGTGAGGCGGGCAAACAACGGGATGTCGACCACGATGGCCACGAGGGCAACGCCAACCAGGACGCTGACCAACAGCGACGGGATGAGCCCGGCAGGACCGCCCCTGGCGCGGGCGACCATCAACCCCCGGGGCACGAGTGGGTTATGCGCGGTGCGGTGCCTCCAGAGGTATGCCGCCACGGCCGCCAGTCCCAGGGGGGACCAGAGCCAGGCCCCAGGGCCCCACCACGTCCCGTTCGGGATCGGCCGAGGCGAAGGTGAGCACCAGCGAACCCAGCGAGACGGCTACACAGAATGCTCCGAGCAGGGTCCACCCGTCGGGACAGCGCAAGCAGCGACCGGGCGTTGACCGCAAGGAACGCCAGAAACAGCACGAGGGTGGTCACGCCCAGAGGCGTCGCGAGGCGGCTGGTCCCGACAAAGGGAACGAACGGAATACCGAGGGTGACGCTGCTGGCCAGAGAGTTTGGCGCGATCAACGTGAGCAGGCCGGCCACGACCGTCGTCAGCCCCAGCACCGTTGGCAGGACTCTCAGCCGGAGCCGCTCGCCACGACCGCCGCTCAGCCCCAGAGCGGCTGCCAGCACGATGCCGCACGCGACGTTGAGCCAGAAGATGGCTCGCCAGTCGGCCACGGCGAGCACGGCCGCACCGAGCAAGGGACCGAGCACGCTGCCGAGCTCCTGAACCGCGCCGACCACACCCAGCGGCGTCCCGCGACGCTCCGGGGGCCACAGATCGGCAACCAGCGCCAGCGTGGCCGGTACCAGCCCGCCGCCGCCCATTCCCTGCAGCACCCTGCCGGCCACCAGCACCGGCAGCTCGATGGAGACCGCGGTGATAGCCGAACCAACGACGAAGAGGGACAGGCAGAAGAGCAAGACATCTTGGCGCGCCACCAGATCCGAGAGCCGGCCGATCAACGGCAGGACCGCGATGCAGCCGAGCAGGAACCCCGAGATGATGGGCGTCGCACTGTGCAGCTGGTCGATGCCCATCCCGACCCCGGTCATCATGTCCGGCAGTGCCACCACGACGACGTAGGTGTCCGCCGAAGCCAGCGCCACCGCGACCGACGCGGTCGCCAGCAGCGCCCTAGGGCTTGCTGATCTCAACCGGTGCGCCGTACTTGTCCAGCGTCAGCAGGTATGTCGATGTCGCACCCTTGAAGAACGGGCCGGTCATGGTCACGGTGCGCAGCTCGCCGCCGGGCTCGGTGATGCCGTAGGTGACACTGAAGGTCTTGGTGGCGTCGCCCACGCCGAGCAGCTTCGACACGCTGGTGCCGGGCAACGTCCCCGTGATGGTTCGCACGACGTCAGGCCCGACCCGGAGCTTCTTCCCCTCGACCGTGTTGGTCGTCGCCGTCAGCAACGAGGAGATGCCACCCTCCTTGGCGAACAGCCGGGCGGGATCGGGGGCGTGGTACTGCTTCGGATCAGCCGGGACGAACTCGGTGGTGAACGGCAGCTTCAGGTAGAGAACGTTGTCCACCGCGACGACCTCGACCTTGGCCTCGAACCCGCTGATCCGCGCGTCCAGGGTTCCCTTGAACGCCGGGGCGTGCGTGCCAGAACCATCGGCGCCCAGAACGCCGCTGGCCGACTCCGGGATGCCGCTCGAACGCAGGGTCAGGTGCAGGGACGTCGCGGCGTCCACTGTGACCTTGGCGGCCGATAGCTGCTCGGAGGCAGTGAGCGACTTGCTGGGTGCCGCGTCCGAGCCGCCGCACCCCGCAAGCATCCACACCACAGCCACCATCAGTGGGCCAACGGCCGCTGCTCGCGTTCCTGGTCGCAGTCGCATGATTCGCACGCTACCGGGCGCAGCGGCCGGCTCAGCGCAGGACCAGGGTGTCGCTGTCGGTGTCCCGGTCCACGACCACGGTGCCGCCGTCGCGAATGTCTCCCGCGAGCAGGGAACGGGCCAGACGGTCGCCGATCTCACGCTGCACCAGACGACGCAGGGGCCGTGCGCCATAGGCCGGGTCGTAGCCGGTGATCGCCAGCCACTCACGCGCCGCAGGTGTGACCTCGAGGTTGATCCGGCGGTCCTCCAGCCGCTTGGTGAGCAGGGTGACCTGCAGCTCGACGATGCGGGCAAGGTCCTCGGTCGACAGAGGGTCAAAGATGACGACCTCGTCCAGACGGTTGAGGAACTCCGGCTTGAACGTCGCATGCACCGCGGCCATCACCGCGTCGTGCTTGGCATCGGTGGCCATCATCGGATCGATCAGGAAGTCCGAGCCGAGGTTGGAGGTCATGACCAGGATGACGTTACGGAAGTCGACCGTGCGACCCTGGCCGTCGGTGAGCCGCCCGTCGTCAAGGAGCTGGAGCAGGATGTCGAAGGTCTGCGGGTGCGCCTTCTCGACCTCGTCCAGCAGTACCACGGAGTACGGGCGCCGGCGCACCGCCTCGGTGAGCTGACCGCCCTCCTCGTACCCGACATACCCGGGGGGCGCTCCCACCAGGCGGGCGACGGCGTGCCGCTCGGAGTACTCGCTCATGTCGATGCGCACCATGGCCCGCTCGTCATCGAACAGGAAGTCGGCCAGCGACCGCGCCAGCTCGGTCTTGCCCACTCCGGTGGGGCCCAGGAACATGAACGAGCCCGTGGGCCGGTCGGGGTCGGCGATCCCGGCACGGCTACGCCGAACGGCATCCGATACCGCCCGCACTGCGTTGGCCTGACCGACCAGGCGCTGCCCGAGGAACTCCTCCATCCGCAGCAGCTTGTCGGTCTCGCCCTCAAGCAGCCGGCCGGCCGGGATGCCGGTCCACGCGCTGATGACGTCGGCAATGTCGTCGGGACCCACCTCCTCCTTGACCATGGATGCCTCGCCACCGGCCGTCGAGGACGTCGCCTCAACCGCCTGCGCCTGCGCCAGATCCTTTTCGAGAGAGGGGATCTGGCCGTACAGCAGCTGTGAGGCACCAGCGAGGTCGCCATCGCGCTGCATCCGCTCAGCCTGGCCGCGCAGCTCGTCGATCTGGGCCTTGAGGTCTCCGACCCGGTTGAGCCCGGCTTTCTCCTGCTCCCAGCGCGCGGTCAGCGCGGCCAGCTGCTCCGACCTGTCGGCCAGGTCGCGGCGCAGCCTCTCGAGCCGTTCCCTGGACGCGTCGTCGGACTCGTGTGCCAGCGCAAGCTCTTCCATCTTGAGCCGGTCCACGGCGCGACGGAGCTCGTCGATCTCGACCGGCGAGGAGTCGATCTCCATCCGCAGCCGGGAGGCGGCCTCGTCGATGAGGTCAATCGCCTTGTCCGGCAGCTGGCGCCCGCTGATGAAGCGGTCGGACAGGGTTGCCGCTGCCACCAGCGCGCTGTCGGCAATCGTCACCTTGTGATGGGCCTCGTAGCGCTCCTTGAGCCCACGCAGGATGCCGATGGTGTCCTCGACGCTGGGCTCTCCGACGAACACCTGCTGGAAGCGGCGCTCCAGGGCGGCATCTTTCTCGATGTGCTTGCGGTACTCGTCCAGCGTCGTGGCCCCGACCATCCGCAGCTCGCCCCGGGCCAGCAGCGGCTTGAGCATGTTGGCGGCATCCATCGACCCCTCGGCAGCCCCAGCCCCGACGACGGTGTGCAGCTCGTCGATGAAGGTGACGACCTGGCCGCCGGTCGAGCGGATCTCCTCCAGCACGGCCTTCAGCCGCTCCTCGAACTCACCGCGGTATTTCGCGCCCGCCACCATCGAAGCCAGGTCGAGGCTGACCAGACGCTTGCCCTTCAGCGACTCCGGGACGTCGTCGTTGACGATCCGTTGGGCCAGACCCTCGACCACGGCGGTCTTCCCGACGCCCGGCTCACCGATCAGCACGGGGTTGTTCTTGGTACGTCGCGACAGCACCTGGACCACGCGGCGGATCTCGGCGTCGCGGCCGATGACCGGGTCGAGCTTGCCGTCACGGGCCGCCGCGGTCAGGTCGGTGCTGTACTTTGCCAGCGCATCATAGGTCGCCTCCGGGTCCGCGTTCGTGACCTTGGCGCCGCCGCGCAGTGTGGGGATCTCACCGGCGATCGCATCGCCGTCGATCCCGAAGTCGCCGGTACGGGCCAGTGCCAGCAGCAGGTGGTCGGTCGACACGAATCCGTCGCCCATCGACTCCATGATCTTGTGCGCCTGCTCGAGCACCGCGAGGCTCGCACGGGACAGACCCGGGGCACTCACCGAGGAGCCACTGACCTTGGGCGTGTGCGCGAGTATGCCGGTCGCCGCCTGGGCCGCAGCGGCCGCCGACGAGCCGGTCGCCTCGAGCAACGGGCCCGTGGTCGTCTCGCTCTGACGGGTCAGCGCAAGCAGGATGTGTGCCGGCTCGACATGGGGTGTGCCCGCCGCCGCCGCATCACGAACTGCCGCGGAGAGTGCTTCTTCAGCCTTGGTGGTCAGTTTCAGGTCCATGGGCGGCGATTCTCCTCTGAAATGTTCTTGTCGGTTCATCTGATGCAACGCCGAGTAAAGTTGAGTCTATTCCGCTCAACTTTGGCCGGCCGAGCGCCTGGGTTCGAAAAACCGACTACGGTCGACATCATGGCCGATAACGTGACTTCAATCGAGTCCGTCGAGGGCGACATCACCACCGAGCACCTGGACGCGATCGTCAACGCGGCCAACAGCTCTCTGCTCGGCGGCGGAGGTGTCGACGGGGCCATCCACCGGGCCGCCGGACCGCGCCTGCTGGCGGAGTGCCGCGAGCTTCGCACCACGGCATACCCGCATGGCCTTGCTGTCGGTGAGGCGGTGGCGACCGGCTCCGGGAACCTGTCGGCTCGGTGGGTGATCCACACCGTCGGGCCGAATCGTCATGCAGGGCAGAATGATCCGGCCCTGCTCGCGTCCTGCTTCGAGAACTCGCTGAAGGAGGCAGTCAGAGTCGGGGCCCGGTCGGTGGCGTTTCCCGCTGTCAGCGCAGGGATCTACGGTTGGGACGTCGCCGAGGTCGCCGGTATCGCGGTCGCCGCGGTCCGGGCGTCACCGCACCTGGGTGAGCTGGACCTGGTGCGGTTCGTGCTGTTCAGCCCGGGCGCCCACCAGGCGTTCATCGCTGCCCTACGTCAGGGCTAGATCCGGTCATTGCCCAAAAAGTCCTGGTCGACGCACGCCGGGAGGACCTGATCGACACGCCGGGAGGTCCCGGTCGACGCACGCCGGGAGGTCCTGATCGACGCACGCCGGGGCGCCACGGTCGAAGGGCACCGTTCCAGCGGGCATGAGCATCTCAGTGGCGACCACGCCAGACGACGAGCGCCCGGGACGGGATGACGCTGCGGTCGGGCCGCTGACCCGCCCGCACCACGACGACCTCGCCAGCCTGACCGGCGGCGAAAACCCTTGACCCTGCACCCAGCACCGACTTCAAGGCGTCCACCTCGCCGCGAAGCTCGCCGACCCTTGCCCGAAGTGCCTGCACCTGGTTCTCGAGGTCCAGGATGCGCTGGATGCCGGCCAGGCTGACGCCCTCGTCCTGCGAGAGACGCTGCACCTCCCGCAGCAGGGTGACGTCCCGAGCCGAGTAACGACGTCCGCCACCACGGGTCCGCGAGGGCGAGACCAGACCCAGCCGGTCGTACTGCCGCAGCGTCTGGGCGTGCATACCGGCCAGCTGTGCGGCGACCGAGATCACGAAGACCGGGGTCTGGTCATCGGGGGAGAACCCGCCTGAGCCCTGCGCGGCATCCACGGCTCAGCCCTGCCGGGCCCTGGCGAACACGTCCGCCCGCGGATCGGCACCCGCTTCCTCGGCACGCAGCACTTCCACGGCCTCGCGCGCTTTGTCGGACAACCTCTGGGGGATCGCGACGCTGACCTTGGCCAGCAGGTCGCCGGTGTGGCTCTTGGCCGCGATGCCTCGGCCCTTGACTCGCAGTACCCGGCCGTTCGGGGTGCCGGCCGCGATCTTGACCTTGACCAGGTCGCCGGACAGGGTCGGCACCGAAACCGTCGCCCCGAGGGCGGCTTCGGCGAAGGTGACGGGCAGATCGACGGTCAGGTTGTCGCCGTCCCGGCCGAATACGGGATGTCGCTCCACCTGAACGGTCAGCATGAGGTCACCCGCCGGGGCGCCCTGATCGCCTGGGTTGCCCTTGCCACGCAACCGAATCTTCTGGCCATCCTTGACCCC
>Ga0302323_100003727_pt1 | contig 12392 bp, 10 predicted proteins | sample Fen_T0_3_FD_201950 | JGI IMG/M metagenome (GOLD analysis project Ga0302323, IMG submission 201950) | Peat permafrost microbial communities from Stordalen Mire near Abisko, Sweden - Fen_T0_3 | ecosystem: Environmental > Terrestrial > Soil > Wetlands > Permafrost | place: Sweden: Abisko... | reverse complement strand
CTGCCAGGGCCATCGAGATCGTGGGTTTGCGAAAAGGACGCATCCTCGAGTGCATCGAAGAGCACGATTTGCCGCTCGATCAACTGGAGAAACAGGAACTCAACATCGTGCTGATCGACGTCGGAAACGGCCTTCGTTTCGGCGAAGAAGCTGGTAACGATACTCTTCGGATCCTCACCAAGCTGAAGCCGGCGCTGACAATGCTCGGCGAACACTGGCAGTAGTTGCGCTGACCGGTGCAGTCGCTCGAACGGCAAATCCAAGAACAGTCCAGAGTAGAGCCGAAACCGCGTTAGAACGAAGGCCTCATAGGCGTGCGTATTGTCTCGAAGCTTGGCCAAATTGCGCTGTCTCACCGTGGGCTTATCATCGAGTCAAAAGCTCGGGATCGCAAGGTCGGGATCCCACGCAATTTGCTTCGCATTCTGACTTAGTAGGGGCGGGACATCGCGATATGCCTGTGGGCCGGCGCCCAGTTTGGTGCCCGCGCCGCAACTTGCGGTGGCGTACCGGCACCCGGGTTTTGCCTGGCGCATTCCACCTCGACACCTGGCCCGAACTTGCCACAGGCATTGGCTTGCCGTCCCATTCGCAGCATAAATCCGAGTTTGGTTTGTTCCGTCGCAACTACGACGGTAGCGGTCTTCTCTCATAACCGTGCCTTTTTTCCGGCGCTCCGATGCGCTGCAGGGTTGCGCGTTGAGAAAATGCTACGACACTCGCGTGAAGCGTTTTACCTACGAGGCAAGCCCGCGCCGCGCAGTCAGCACGAGTTACAGTTGCGTACTTGGGATCAATCTTGCGTCGACACGCAACGACGGCGGTAAACCCTTCGGCGTGCGGGTTGCCGAACAGGATTTGCCATGAACGCTTGGGGATGGAGCTTGGTGTCGAGTCTTGTCGTCGTCTTCGCGCTGCGTCGAGCGGCGGACATCGCGAACCTCTCGCGCCTCAAGGGTCGACTACCCGGTGAGCTTCAAGGTCTCGTCGATGAGTCGACGCACGGAAAAGCGATGGACTACGCTCGCGCTCGACTGCGTCTGGGCATCACCGAAGAATGTTATGGATTCGTCTTGCTTTTGGGCTTCTGGTTCATCGGGGGCTTCGCGCACTGGGACTCCGTCGTGCGTTCGTTGGCGCTCGGCCCGCTTCCGACAGGGCTAATCTACATCGTCGGGTTGCTCTGGGCAAACGACCTCTTGGGCTTGCCATTCCAACTCCACTCGACCTTCGTCATTGAGGCTCGCTTTGGCTTCAACCGCACGACGCCGAGGACGTTCGTGCTCGACAAGCTCAAGGCCTGGGCACTCTCGCTGGTCGTAGGTGGCTTGCTACTTGCCGCCATGCTGGCGTTTTTCAGCTACCTGGGGAGTCACGCGTGGCTTTGGGCGTGGGGCTTTATGGTTGGCTTTGGCCTGCTATTTCAATTCATTACTCCGACCTGGATTCTGCCGCTCTTCAACAAATTCTCTCCCCTCGGCGAGGGCGAGCTGCGAACGGCCATCTTCGACTTGGCAAACGCGACTGCTTTTCCACTCAGCAATGTGCTTGTTATGGACGGTTCCAAACGCTCCTCCAAGAGCAACGCGTTTTTTACCGGATTCGGGCGGAACAAGCGCATTGCCCTATTTGACACGCTTATTGCGGAGCACACCACAGTAGAGCTGGTCGCCATTTTGGCTCACGAGGTCGGGCACTTCAAGAAACGTCACGTTCTTATCGCCACGCTTCTTCTGTACCTGCAACAAGGCGTGATGCTCTACCTGTTCTCTGTGATTCTCACGCAGCCGGCCGCGTCTGTGGCATTTGGTTTGGCAATTCCCAGTGTCTATTCGGGGCTAGTCATCTTCGCCTTGTTGTACAGCCCCGTCTCGTCAGTTCTGGGGCTTGGACTTTTGGCAATGTCGCGCCGCCATGAGTACCAAGCCGATGCCTTTGCCGCGAAGGCGGTCGGCGGCCCAGCGGCCCTTTCGGCTGCCCTGAAGAAGCTAGCAGTCACCAATTTGTCGCAACTCGACCCGCACCCGTTCTACGTATTGCTCAACTACACGCACCCCCCCCTGGTCTCGCGGCTGAGAGCGCTCAAGTGCCACGGATAGACGCCTAGTTGACAAGCTTGTCGCGCGCCCCATGCCTTGACGGGCATGCGCTCGCTTGTCTGGTTCCGCGGCAACGACTTGCGCCTTCGCGACCAAGCGGCCCTTCGTGCCGGCTTGGACCAAGGTGAGGTCGTCCTTGTCTACGTGTTCGACCCGAAGCAATGGGCTGCTGACGGCAAACGAGGCGCCACATATCGTCAACACTACCTGTGGCAAAACGTCGATTGTCTGCGGCAAGATATCGAGGCGCTTGGCGCGCAACTGCTGCTACTTGAGGGCGAGCCAGCGATCCTACTCCCTTGGTTAGTCGAGCACGGTCGAATCGGTCAGCTGCTAACGCAGCGACAAACCGATCCTGTGGCGCGGCGGTTGAATACCGAGCTTGAGCGGAAGCTTTCGGTGCCACTGCGGCTCTTCGACGGCGAGACACTAGTACTTCCAGGCAGCATGCGCACTACCACCGGTGGCGCCTACTCCGTATTTACCGCATTTGCTCGGGCGGTTGGACAGCACCTCGACGTTGGGCAACCACTGCCGCGACCTGCGCGCTTGCCCGCGCTACCTACCGACTTCGCCGAATGGCTTGCTACCGCGACGCGCCAAGCCAAAACGGATTGTCGGTGGTTAGACGAGCTACCAAAACCATTGATTCCGACCAATGCAGACGACCTACAGGCAGGCGGCGAGCGTGCAGCACTTCAGCGCTTGAAGCATTTCGTCAACAAAACCGGAGAAGAATACGCTCTGGTACGTGACCGCATGGACTTGGAAGGCACGAGTCGGCTCTCGGCGGATCTGAAGTTCGGTACCATTAGCCCCAAGCAACTCTGGAACGCAGCCAACAAAACCATTGCGCACGACGAAAGTCGCACGCGTTTTCTTAACCAGTTGATCTGGCGTGAGTTCGCCCACTCGACGCTATGGGATCGCCCTGAACTATTGACGCAGCCATTCCAGCCACGATTCGCCCGGTTTCCTTGGCGCAACGACGAGCGTGGGTATCTCGCTTGGGTCGAAGGCAAGACTGGGTACCCGATTGTCGATGCAGCGGCGCGACAACTCTTGCGCGAAGGGTTCGTTCACAACCGTGCACGCATGATCGCTGCAAGCTTTCTGGCCAAGGATCTGCTCGTAGACTTTCGGCAGGGCGAACGGCACTATCTCGATTGGCTCATTGATGGCGACCCGGCGCTAAACGACTTGGGCTGGCAATGGTCGAGCGGCAGTGGCTGTGACGCACAACCCTATTTCCGAATTTTTAATCCGACCACTCAGGCGGAGCGATTCGATCCCGAGGGGGCTTACGTGCGGCGCTACGTTGAGGAGCTGGCGGCCGTGCCCACTCGGCATATTCATGCTCCCTGGCTGGCACCCAGCGTCGAGCTAGCAGTGGCGGCAGTACGCATCGGTCGCGACTATCCTGCGCCAATCGTCGAACACGCCTCGGCGCGCAAACGGTTTCTCGCAATTGCCAGCGAGCACTTTGGTAACAACTCACTCGGTCGCGGAGCCTCAAAAGACTAGTCCCAAATAGGCGAAATGGCGCAGCTGTGACAGCACTCATTCACCAAGCCGTCATTGGACCAAGATCGTGCAGCTGTGAGTAGCCGGCCTTCGCCAGCTGCTCGTACGCAATCCCACTGCGATGCCCACTGCGGCAATAGAGTACAATGGCCCGGTCCTTCGGCTCAAGTTCCTTCATGCGCTCAGTCAGTTGCTGCACCGGGATGTTGACTGCGTCGGGCAGGTGCTTGACCTGGAACTCTTCGGGTGTGCGCACGTCGACCAATCGAGCGCCCGCCTGAACCAACTTCTGAGCCTCCGTCCCCGCAATGCGAGCATGAGTTTCCGCGCTGCCGGTTAGCGCTGCCCATCCAATTGCCGCAGCGAGGGGAATGACGAGCAAAGAGAGCCTCTTTTTGTCCATGATCGATACCTTGAGGTTTGAGCCCGCGTGTGACGAAACGGGTTCCCGTGTTTGGACGATTTGCTCTAAACACTCGCTCCCACACAGAAAATCCTGGCTAGGCCCTAGGCGCACTGCTTGTCTGTGCGACATCGCCAGCGATTGGCCTAGGCGCGTTTCTCAAGGAAGACTGGCTCTTCCGGAAGCGAGGTAGCGTTGCACCGTCCGAACGCTGATTTTTAGCCGAGCGGATGCGCGCACGGTGTCGCCGGCTTCGAGCGAAAGTGCTGCCTGGACGATCTGCCGCGTCAGGTTGCTCAGTCCGTCATCGAGATTCAGCTGCAACGGTTCGCCTTCGATCGACAATGAATTCGCGTGTCGTGCTGAGGCGTGTAGCAGTATGCTGTCAGGAAGATCACGGGTACGCACTTGGCGGCCGTCGCGTAGCAGGCACAACGATTCGATGACGTTGCGCAATTCGCGCACATTGCCCGGCCAACTATGCTGCATCAACAGCGCCTTGGATTGGCGGCTTAGCCTTGGCGGAACTACGCCGTGGTATGAGGAAAGCTGGGCGAGAAACTGATGGAGCAATGGAATGATGTCGGCCCGACGCTCACGCAGCGGCGGAACATCCAAGGTGATTCCCTGAATGCGATAGAAAAGATCGGCGCGAAATCGCCCGGCACGAACCTCCTGCTCAAGCGGTCGCAAAGTGGCGAACATGAGCCGCACGTTCGCTTCGATCTTGGTGGCACCGCCCACGCGCATGAAGCGCCGGTGCTCAAGGAAGCGCAGCAGTTTAGCTTGCATCGGCATTGGCATCTCACCAATCTCGTCCAGAAAGAGTGTGCCATGCTCGGCTGCCGATACCTTGCCTTTAGCTAACTCGTTGGCGCCGGTGAACGCACCGCGTTCATGTCCAAACAACTCACTCTCAAAGAGCGACTCGGGGATTGCCGCGCAGTTAATCGGCGCGAATGGGCCGCGACGACGTTCGGATAGCTCGTGGGCGCGTCGAGCGAGGACTTCCTTGCCGGTTCCGCTCTCGCCAATCAACGTTAGGGTCACCTCTTTGGCGGCGACCGCACGCAAGACCCGGTCGATCTTCTTCATCGCCGCCGAGCGCATGACGGGCTGGAAGACCACGTCAAGTTGTCGCTTTTTGGCAGGCACCAGACAAACCATGCAAAGATTGGTCGCAAAGATCAAGCTGCGGGCGACAAGCGGGCGCGCGCGCCGGTATGCATGGCGAGCCTTACGGCTCGGACGACGAGCCGTAAGGCTCGCCATGGCAGTTCGCTAGGCCCGATTTTCCAGGCGCCCAAGCAACTTCAGCAACCCATCGAGAATAGTGTAGGGGTGGGGCGGGCAACCCGGAACATACAGATCCACGGGGACACAACTATCGGCGCCTTGGTGCACCTGCTCGTGACCTATGTACGGCCCACCCGAGATGGCGCAAGCACCCACTGCAATGACGATCTTCGGTGCGGGCACGGCGTCATAGGTTTTCTGAAGGGCAATGCGCATGTTCTCGGTAACAGGTCCAGTGATCAGTAGTCCGTCCGCGTGGCGTGGCGACGCAACGATCTGAATGCCAAACCGGCCAAGATCGAACACCAGTGTGCCAAGCACATTGATGTCTGCTTCACAAGCGTTGCAGCCCCCGGCACTGACCTGACGTAGCTTGAGCGAACGACCAAAGAGCCCGCGCATCTGCTGATCCAAAGCGAGCAGCTTCTGCTCGTATTGTTCGCGCACTACCAGATCAGCACGAGTCCGGGCTGAAAGTTGGTGGTCGCGCGAAAAACTGATAGCGCCTGAGGGACAGGCAGACACGCACTCGGTGCAAAAGAGGCAACGACCCATGTCGAGCGCGATGCCCTGGAGCTTCTTTTCGATCGCGTCGGTTGGACAGCTTTCGGCGCAGGCGTTGCACTCGGCGTCGCAGCGAGCGGATTCGAGTACTGGTACGCCACGGAACCTGTCGGGAAGCGTTGGCGCCACCCTAGGATACGGTGCCGTGCGATGTCCTTGCTGAATTCGGGCGAGAATAGGCTTTAACATGACACCTGGGAGCTAAAGATCGTGACCGCAGTAGGAAAGGTCAAAGCTTTTGTTGCATAGCGGAAAATCGGAAATTTGTTGATTTCGCAGTGCCATGGCGAGCCCCATCCAGTTGTGAAAAGACGGATCCACGAGCTTGTAAGTCGCAAACTCTCCAGATGCGTCAGTCAGTGCCACGTGGCAGATTTCACCGCGCCAACCCTCGACGAGTGAGACGCACAGTTGCTCTGGCTTGAGCGGGCCGGGGCTAATGCAGGTGGTTCCAACGGGCAGATTGCGCAACTGTTCGCGCACGAAGCTGAAGGAGCGTTGCACCTCGAGCCAGCGCACGTAAGCGCGACCAAACACGTCACCTGACGGCGCCACGGAAACTGGGATCTGCACCATGCGGTAGAGCCCTGCGGGCATATCTTGTCGAACGTCGCGTTCGAGACCGCTGGCGCGCGCAGCAACGCCAACTAAGCCCAATGACTCGGCCATGGCTGTCGGCACGGTGCCGGTGCCCTCAAAGCGAGCCTGCACGGACGAGGCATCCCACAGCAACTCGACCGCGCTTTTCACGTCGCGTTGCGTAGCCTCCAAGTGCTCGAGCAATGCGCTTACCCGCGCGGCGTCGACGTCGAACCCAGTGCCGCCGGGTCGTACGAGCCCGCGGCCGAACCGGCTTCCGCAGAGCTGTGCAGTCATATTGAGATAGTCGCCGCGAAGGCGGCCACAAAACGAGGCTGTGGACAGAAAACCAACGTCATTTGCCAATGCGCCGAGGCCTCCGACGTGATTCGCTAGGCGTTCGAGCTCGAGAGCTACTGCGCGAAGCACGTGCGCACGCGCTGACACGCGTGTGCCGGAAAGCGCTTCGACGATCTGGCAATATGCGGTGGTATGTCCAATCGTCGTGTCACCGGCAGCCGTCTCCATATACGGCAAGAGACGCTTGTGCGGTCGAGACAGGATTGCTGACTCGATCCCCCGGTGCTGATACCCAAGGGAAATCTCCAAGTGCAACACTTGCTCGCCGTGGCACTGGAAGCGAAAATGGCCAGGCTCGATGACCCCCGCGTGCACCGGACCGACCGCAACCTCGTGGATCTCGTCGCCATCGACGCGATAGAAGTCAGTGACACCGATGAGGTTCGGTGGTGCTGAATTGCCACCCGGGCGCCCATCGCCGAAGCGAACTGGTTTGAGCCAGGGGTGCCCCTCGGGTCGAATGCCCCACTGTTCGAATATTTCCCGCTCGAAGAGCTGTGCTTGGGGGCATTCCGGCGTAACTGACGAAAAGGCGTTGTCCGTGACCGCAGTGCCAAAGACGTAAAGCTTGCCATCGCCGTCACCAGCAAGCACACAATAAAGCCGGAGCCCATCGACCGAAGGCGCGCCGAAAAGTGCGACAATACGTCGGTGTTGCTGCGGAGCTCGGATGAGTGCGCGCCGGAAATCTTCGACCCCGAGCAACGGGACTTCACCTGTCGGGACAAGCTGCCCATTGCGTACGGGCTTGCCAGGTTGAGCGCTAGGCGCAGTGAGCGCAGTATGAGATGTCGCGTCCGGGTTCGGCAAGTGCTGCGTCATCGCCCCTCCAATGACTGGGCTGCTACCCTTAGCAAGTTGTTGAGTGGCGCCGGAACATACACGCCCAGCATCAGTACGATGGCCAAGAGAAATACGCTCGGTGCTATCGTCAAGAACCGCTCGTTCGAGGTTGGCCTGTCTGGCAATGGCCCCGGTTCGCCTTGAACGACAGCGAGCACCGTCGAGCCCATGCCAATGAACACGATAATGAGCATGACGAGGAAGGCGCCGACGATGGCATATTGGTGGCTTGCCATTGCAGACTGTAAGATAGTGAACTCGCTCAGAAACGGGCCAAAGGGTGGCGAACCGGTAATCGCAAAGAACCCGGCCAAAAATAGGCCAGCGGAATAGGGGGCTCGTCGCAATGCACCGCGGACCTCGTCGGTTGACTTGCTGGCATAGGCTCGGTGAATATTACCGGCCGAAAGGAACAGCACGCCCTTCGTTAGGCCATTGTTCACCATGTGCAAAAGTGCGCCAAATACGGCACCGCCACCGATTCCGATCCCCAGCACGAGAATGCCCATGTGCTCGACGCTCGAGTAGGCCAGCATTCGTTTGAAATCCTTCTGCCGGGCCATAAACACGCCCGCCACGAGCATCGAAATGAGTCCCAGAGCGATGAGCGGCTTGCGGGCGAAATCGGCTTCACCGGCTGCTACGACGATGCGATACACGCGCAAGATGGCCAAGAAGGCGCCGCTGGTGAGCCCACCCGCCAGCAACGTTCCAACGACCCCGGGGGCTTCGCCGTAGGCGTCGGGCTTCCAAGTATGCATCGGGGCCAATCCCATTTTGGTGCCATAGCCCACGAGCAAAAAGATGAATGCCGCATGTAGCCACGATTTGGACATGAACGGCGCGTTCTCGATAAGTTCTGAGAGTTCGAGCGAAGGTTCGTGACCGGCGTAAAGTGAAGCGTAACCGAGGAAGAAGCAGCCCATTAGGGCCAGGGCAATTCCAACCGACCCTATCAACAGGTACTTCCAAATCGCCTCGAGCGACCGCGGCGTCCGGTGAAAATACAGCATTGGCGCTGTGGATAGGGTGCTTGCCTCGATTGCGACCCAAAGCAGACCCAAGTGATGGGTCTCGGTAATGAGTGTGAGCACGGCAAAGAACGCCAGGAGCGCAGTGCAAAACATTCGAGAATTGCCCTCGCGTCGCTGGTTCAAATACCCGGGTACGTAGCAGGCACAGGCCGCAAACAGAATGGTCGTAAAACCGAGTACCACCTTTCCGAGAGCATCCAATTGTAGCCACCCGTTGAGCCCTTCAACGTGTTGGCGGCGAAGGGCCAGAAACACAAGTGGGAGTTGCACCATACCCGCTGTCGCTACGACCCAAGGGCGCACGCGGTCTGAGCGGACGGCAAACGCAATGAGGGCAAATGCGAGCGGAACTAGGACCAGAAGCCACGCCATGCGTCAGTCTCTTAGCTGCGAGAGGCGTGTCGTATCGAGCGACGCGAACTCGCGATTGATGTGATTGATGATGATTCCCATGACGAAGATAGCAACCAAGAGATCGAGTAGGACTCCCATCTCGACCATGAACGGCATCGCATGTACCAAAGTGAGGCCCATAATGAAGACGCCATTTTCGAGGACCAGGTAGCCCACGACCTGCGTGATTGCTTTGCGTCGTGTCGTTAGTAACAAGAACCCCGTGAACACCGTCGATAAGGATGTGGGCACCAGCAACGACGCCGCGTGTTCCTTAACCAGTGGCAGTGCATGTGAGAATAGCACCGCCAGGCCCGTTCCAAGCGCACCCACGAGCAACGACGGAACCAAGCCGATGAGCGGTTCGACCTCTCGCCGGATCCCGACGTCGCGCATTGCGCGCATCAGCATTTTCGGAATGATGATCCCCTTGAGGACGACCGTAACCACCGCGATGACAAGTGACAGCAACCCGATTTTGCCATGGGCCAGTAAGGCCACGACACCGAGCACCGTTCCCTGGGCTGCCGATGCCATGATGACGGCACGAACGCGGCTCGTTCCGAGCGTATAGAAGTTGAGCAAGAGGACGACGATAAGCAGCGAATCAGCGATATTCGTCATGGGTTACCTGGCAAGCAGAATGATCCCGAACGCAGACAGCAGGCACGCGGCAATCAGGAGGTTGATGACTCGCTGTAACCGCAGCCGTGCCATTGTGGACTCGACGATGCCGATCGCGACTGCGAAACCGAACATGGCGGCCAGGTACGCGACCCAATTCAAGACAGAGCTAGCAAACTCAAATGGGCACGCTGTCCGTACGACGATGGTTCCGAGCACGAACAGTTTGATCGACGCGCCGTAGAGTATCATCCCATACGGTGGCCCGCTGTGATCGAGAACCATTGCTTCGTGGATCATCGTGAGTTCCAAGTGAGTATTGGGATCGTCGACAGGGATGCGGCTGTTTTCGGCCAGAACGACAATGAACAGGCTGACGATGACTAGAAGTACCGGAGCAGTCACCTGGCTCCAGGCTTCGGGAATTGCGCCGTTAAGCATGGTCGAAAGCGACAATGACGCTGAGCGCTTCGCCAAGACCAGAAGGCCGAGAAAGAGCGCGGGTTCGGCAAGGCAAGCAAAGGTGACCTCGCGTGTAGCGCCCATGCCTTCGAAGGACGAACCGGTATCGAGCGCCGCTAGCACAGTGAAGAACCGACCAAGTCCAAAGAGGTATGCAAAGAAAACCAGATCACCCACGAATGAAATGGGCGCACCCGGGAAGCCGAGTGGAACGATTAGCCCTGCCACGATAGCCGTGACAAGCCCCGTAACCGGACCGGCGCGAAACAACCATGTCGTGGTGCGACTCACGACCACGGATTTGCGCAAGAGTTTGATGATGTCGTAGTACGGCTGCAATAGCGGTGCGCCGACACGACCGGCAAAAGCGGCCTTCACCTTGACGATGATCCCCTGGAGCAATGGCGGCAGGAGCAGCAGGCAGGTAAGATGGGTGATCAACTGACCGATGGGCAACTCTGTAATCTCCTAGTGCCAGACAAACAGCATCCCAACCAAGGCGATTAGGATGTAAACGATGTAGAGGTGGGTGCGCGCGGGCTGAATTGAGCGAAACCAATCTGCCGTCGAGACCAGTCCGCGCAAGGCAGGAACCACGACCAGGTCAAGCGCGACTTCGGGGACATGGCTCTCGAAGTGGCTTCGTTCGGGAAAGGTCGCTATTAACTCCACGGGTTGGGTTCGCGGCCGCAGAAAAATCGCAAACAGCCCGACAAGCCCTTCAGCCATCGATGAGGCTGTGTACTGCATGCGCGGCGATGGTGCGACGTAGCCGCAGTCCCATGTGGGTCCGAATACCGCGGTCTGTTTTGGAACCAAATGCGTCACCAATAACGCGACACCGCCGACGGCGGCCAACAAGGTTGCGTTTGCCCACATCAGAGGGACAAGTGGCACCATGGTCGTCAGCCGCACACTGGCGACACCGAGTTGCCACGATGCGATGGCGTGCTCAAGGACTCCAAGCGCGAGCACCGGTGCCACTCCAATTAAGATGCAGCCCGTGGCCAGAATGGCCATGGGGCGGAGCATCGAGTTTGGACTTTCCTCCGCGCTCGTGCATGCGATACTGCGTGGCTCACCGAGAAACACGATTCCATGAACCTTGACGAAGCAGGCAACGGCAAGTGCACCAACAAGCGCCAGGATTGGCACGCCGAACACCAGCAAAATCGCGGTTGCGCCGCTGCCCAATGCGCCACCTCTGAGCATGCCAACATAGACGAACAGTTCGCTGATGAAACCATTGAGCGGTGGCAAACCGCAAATGGCAACGGCGCCGATGAGAAAGGCCGCAGCGGTATAGGGCATCCGTTTGCCGAGAGCCCCCATTTGATTGATTTCGCGGGTCTTGGCAGCAGCAATGATCGACCCAGCGCAGAAGAACAGCAGCGCCTTGAACATGCCGTGATTGAAGGTGTGCAGAAGCGCCCCGGCGAGCCCGAGGGCGACGAGATCCGCTCGACCAATGGCACGGCCGATCATCGCAACGCCCAGACCCATCACGATGATGCCAATGTTCTCGACACTGTGGTAGGCGAGCAGACGCTTGATATCGTGCTGCCCCAATGCAAACGCAACGCCCAACACCGCGGATACCGCGCCAAGTCCGAATAGGGCAATCCCCCACCACAGCGGGATCTGCGTGAAGAATGAACCGAGGCGAATCAGCCCATATATTCCAAGCTTAATTAGTACACCCGACATCATTGCCGAGACATGCGTGGGAGCATTGGCGTGTGCGGCCGGTAGCCAAATGTGCAGAGGCATCAGACCCGCTTTCAGTCCGAACCCCAAGACTCCGAGACAGAAGATGGCTGAGGCTGCCGGCGATCCGGCATCGACGCCGCCGATGGGCAAGGCAAACGAGGAGGTAACCGAATGCAGGAGCGCAAACATAGCAATAAGCGCAAGCGTTCCAACTCGCGTAGCTACAAGGTAGACGAACCCGCTCGAACGATTCGCGGCGTTGCAGTCCTCGGCCGTCAACGCAAGAAACGCTGCAAGCGCCATAGTCTCCCAACCAACTAAGAACAGGATGGAGTTGTTGGCCACTATCAGCAGGGCCATTCCTGCCACCATCAAACCGTAGAAAACGCGCAGGCGCCCCGTCGCGTTTGGATGTTGCTCGGGTTGCCAATAACCTACTGCATACACCGAACCCAACGCGCCAATGAAGAAAAGCTGCAAGAGGAATATCGCAGCGATTGG
>Ga0302323_100003726_pt1 | contig 12393 bp, 5 predicted proteins | sample Fen_T0_3_FD_201950 | JGI IMG/M metagenome (GOLD analysis project Ga0302323, IMG submission 201950) | Peat permafrost microbial communities from Stordalen Mire near Abisko, Sweden - Fen_T0_3 | ecosystem: Environmental > Terrestrial > Soil > Wetlands > Permafrost | place: Sweden: Abisko... | reverse complement strand
ACTCCGCCCCTACCTCATCTTCTGACCGGAAGCACCTGATGGCCAAGAAAACCCAATACATCGTTGGATTGGATCTAGGAACAGAGAACTGCACTCTGGTGGCGCTCAACGCGCAGAAGAAGCAGATCGAGATCGTGGGACAAACCCAGATCCAACCCGGATGGCGCAACGGTAGCGTGGAATTCGGCACAGGAATCCACTCCTGGCTGGTCGAATTGAAACTCGACAAAGGCATCAAGGCCGTCGCGGCCTGCCTATCGGGGACCCGCTCCATGCTCCAGCTCGTCGAGGTCGACGAGCGAATCCCCTTGGAAGACGCCATCCGCTTCGAAGCCCGGACGTGGCTGGGCACCAGCGACGACGAGCTCGTGATCAACAGTCAGCCCCACGGAACCGGGGCGCATGACAATCCAGCCCACTTTGTCGCCGCCTCACCGCGCAAGCTGGTGTCGGCCCTACGCGCCACTCTGGATGCGGCCTCCCTGCCCCTGACCGAAATCGGTGTCGATGTCGTCGCCGCCGCGAACGCTTTCGAGGTCAATTATCCGTCTTGGATCGATCGGCTGGTCGCCGTCGTCCTGGCCGATTCGCGATCGCTCCAGATCCTATGGACCCAGGATGGGAAATTCGTCGGTCACGGCATCCTTCTGGCCCAAAGCGCCAATCCCGCCGACGAACTTTCGCTGGAAGGCGCCAGGGCGCTCCAAGCGGGCCTTGGTCTGGTGAAGGGCTCCGCATCCGACCTTTCGGGCGTATTCCTTTGCGGCGAACTTTCCCGGGCGAACGGATTCGCCTCCCGGCTGGGAAGCGGTTTGCGGGCCGACGTGCACCTGCTCGATTCCTTCGTGTCCATCTCGTTCCCTTCGGCCGAATCGATGTCCGAACAACTCTCGGAAATTTCGCCGAAATGCGCCACGGCGCTGGGCTTGGCCCTTTCGCTCTCCCAAGGAGATCGCCTGTGATCCGGATCAATCTGCTCCAAAACCGCTTTGGCGCCGCTTCGTCCAAGGAATCCGTCGACGTCGACTTGCTCGGCGGGCTGACAACGAGCACCATGGCCGCGATCTCCAGCGGCAAAGGCAAACGGATCGCCACCATCGCCGGAGCCTTGGTCGCCGTCGGCATCCTGGGAGGCGGAGCCTGGTACCTGTTCGGCAAGACTCCGGACACCGCTTTGGTTCCCGAGACCGTCACGGTCGAGAAGCCGATTTCCAAGACCCCGGCGAAGGACACGACAAAAGCTGTCAAATCCGCCAAGAAGGATTCCCTCAAGCGCGACACGACCAAGGCCAAGGAAACCAAGCCGGCAGCCGTACCCGCACCCGCACCCGTCGTCCCTCCCAAGCCGAAAGCCGAAACCGTACCCGAGCCGAAAAAGCTCGAACCCGCTGCCCAGAAAAAAGTCGAACCGGTTGCCCCTCCCTCGGAATACGTCTCCATCCAGCCTGCCGTGGTCGCTCCCGCTCTGGCAGGCGGAGTCGTCGACCTGGTGTTGGGAGAGACGAAGTCGTCGGGCACGCACGCCACGACCCCGTCGAGCTTCGAAGATCTGTCGCCGCTTTCGCGGCTCGCCTACCAACGCTTCGCCTTCGAGCGTATCCTGTCGGTGATCCGACAGGTCACTCCGCCCGACATGCGCTACACCAACATCAAGATCCTCTCGCCGGGCATCGTGACCCTCCAGGGAAGCGGCAATCCCGCCGGGATCGCCTCGCTCGTCCAGGGACTGCTGGCGCAAAGTCTTGTCGACACCGCTTTGGTGAAGAACGCCAACGGACAGTTCGCCCTGATGGCGCGGCTGCCGTTCAGCGCCTCGTTCGGAGGATCGGAAGGCAACACCGACGACTTCAAGAAGACGATCACGCAGGTTCGCGATCTGGCCGCGACGCAGGGTTTGGATCTGGGCAAAGCAGGGGCTCCCTCGCTGCAAGGGCCATCGGGATTCCAACGCGCGCGCTGGAGCCTGTCGGGCACCGGTGCCTGGGAATCCGTATCCAAGTGGATCGGTGCCCTGCAATCGACCAAGTGTCCGGTCGGATTCACATCCCTGCGCCTGACATCCGGCCCCGACGGCAAGCTGCGCCTGAGCGCCGACGCCATCTCCTACGGCAAGTGAAGCCCGGCATCCGCATCACCGGCGGTCGCCTTCGGGGCCGCAAGGTCCAGGCACCGCCAGGTCTCGAGCCCACCCGCCCCTCGCCCGGCATCGTCCGCGAGGCCTTGTTTTCCATTTTGGGACAGGAATTGACAGTGGGCGGCTTCTGCGATCTCTACGCGGGGACGGGATCCGTCGCGATAGAGGCCATTTCCCGCGGCGCCCCCCGGGCGACCGCCGTGGAGAACCACCGCACCGCCTTGGACTGCCTTCGGAAAAGTTCGACGGAGCTGGGACTGGAAGCGAGCCTGGAAATCGTTTCGTACGACGCGGCCAAGTTCAGCCGCCCGGGCGTGTTCCACATCGTCTTCGCCGATCCCCCGTTTGGCGCGATCCCATCGAACCTCATGGACCGATGCCTTGATTTGTGCCGCCCGGGAGGCTGGGCCGTTCTGCAATGGCCCTCCGACCGCCCCAAGGAATGGCCCCCGGACCACGTCGTCCGCAAGTACGGATCGAGCACGCTCGTCATCCGCCGCAAGTCCGAGTAGACCGCAACTCCCGCCTCCACCGGCGGAGAGGCTTCATTCCCCGATCGTTGTCCGGTCGGTCTTGCGACGCCACGAATAGACAGCCGTCGCCGTGGCCAGGACGACCACGACGAAGCCCACTCCCGGCAGACCGAAACGATCGGCCGCCTTGCCCACCAGAGGCGCGGTCAGCATGACGGCCACGGAGGCGAACTGCGCTTCGACCGACAGCACCGCCGCGCCGAATCGGGAGTCCGAAACGTCGTCGAGCCGATCGAGGAACAAGGGCCGCCACAGGTTTTCGAGAAGGACCAGTCCGGCGAAACCCGCGACGGCGAGAAGCGTCGCGTACGGAATTCGTCCACGTTCGAGGCAACCCGCGAAGATCAAGCCACCCATCCCCGCCACCGCGATCCACAACCAGGGAAGACCCTTGCGCTCGAGGGCATCGAATCGATGGGCGTTGCGGCTCGCCCAGGCGGCGAGGGCGTTCAGCGCGAAATACAGGACCCCCAGCAGGAAGGCCGAACGCCGGGTGGAGTCCAACTTCCCCATGGCGCCGGTCGTCGCGAAACCGGCCAGCGCCACCACCACCAGCGGTTGGATGTAGTCCTTCACGGACTTCGCCGCGGCCTGCAGCATCGCCGATTCCACGAACAGCCCGCGCAGTCCGGGATGCCGCAGACACTGGAGCGTCTCGCGCCACATGGTCGAGATCCCACCCTTGACAGAAAATGACAGAGAAGAGATCTCGCCCTCCAGCGCCGCCGGATAGGTCCCCACGTTGACCATGTTGGCCAGGTACGGAGGGATCGCGTAGAGGAAGATCCGGCTGTAGTTCCCGGTGGCGAACACGAGCAGTCCCGAAAGCAACGACGACACGGCCGAGCCGGCCTTGGACCACGATCGGGTGAAGCCGTAGACCGCCACCTTTTCGGATTCGCGGCCTTCCAAACGAAGGTGGTGGAAGATCATGGCCTTGTGGGTGCCCGATCGGATCGACTCCCCCACCGCGAACGCGAACATGGAGGCCACGAGGGCGGGGAAGGAGCGAGTGAGGGCGAATCCAAGGAAGGAGACGATGTACGCGACGAAGCACACCAGCAGCGATTTCCTGCGTCCATGCAGGTCGGCGAGGAATCCGGCGGGAATCCCCAGAACCAGTTCGCAGATCTCGCGAAAGGAATAGAGAAGTCCGATCTGGAAGAAGGACAGCCCCTTGGCACGCAGCACCAGAAGAAAGAACGGTTCGTAGTACTGCTGGTTCTTGAGGAACCCGTACAAGCTGAATCGCCAGAGCATCCGCTCCGATTTCGTCCTGACAGCCATCCCTTCTCCCGTCGCCGTTTCTTCATGTGAACGATCCATCGCCGGACGGCATTGTTCCTTTTCGCGCCGCGTTTCCGAAATGGACACCGGGGCGCAATCGGAACCTGTCCTCCGCGCAATCCGTCCTCAACAGTCGGAATCGAACTTAGATCCGTTCCCGAGAGGGATTCGGGAAACGCGTCCATGTTGCTTCGACCCAAGCAAAAAATTCTTCCACCGAGGAAAACCATGCGCATCCAACCCTTGGCGGGGCCGATCCTCGCGACATTGACCTGCTTCCTGGCCTTTCCGCCGACCTTGCTGGCCCACCAGTGCGGCGCCGAAGCAAACGACTCGGCCACCCGAACCTCCCCCACCGGAGAAGTCAGGTGGTGCGCCAAGAACCGCGACACGCGCCACCTGGAGCATCTGCGCCTGCTTTCGTTCAACGATTTCCACGGCCACCTGTCGGCTGGACAAATCGTGTCCAAGCGTCCGGTGGGCGGCGCGGCGGTCCTGGCCTCGTGGATCGAGGAAGCGGAGCGCACCGCGCCCGACGGCGAGTACCTGGTGGTCCACGCGGGCGACCACGTGGGGGCATCTCCCCCGGTGTCGGCACTGCTTCAGGACGAACCTTCGTTGACCTTCCTGAACGACCTTGCGGGAAGCCGATGCCACGATCGGCAAATCCTGGAGCCCGCCTGCCGCATGGTGGGCACGCTCGGCAACCACGAATTCGACCAGGGTCGCAAGGAACTGCTTCGCAGGCTTCGCGGCGGCAATTCCGCGCAGGGTCCGTTCCTCGAAAATCCATGGAGAGGGGTCCGCTTTCCCTACGTGAACGCCAACGTTGTGGATTCGGCTTCCGGGCACAGCCTGCTTCCACCCTACGTGATCAAGACGGTCCACGGCATTCCCGTGGCGATCGTGGGCATCGTGCTGCACGAGACGCCCACCATCGTCACGCCTTCGGGCGTGGCGGGACTGAAGTTCCTGGACGAAGCCGAGACCATCAACAAGACCGTCCGCCATCTGCGCCACCAGGGTGTGAAGGCCGTGGTGGTCCTGATCCACCAGGGAGCCTCGCAATCCTCGTACACGGGCACGACCAAGCCAGCCGATTCGACGACGGTTTCCGGCGACCTCGTGAACATCGTCAAGAACCTGGATGCCGGCGTGGACGCGATCGTGAGCGGCCACACGCACACGTTCGTGAACGCGCTCCTGCCCGACCGGTCGGGCAAGCCGATTCTCGTCACCCAATCCTGGTCTTACGGCACCGCCTTCGGGCAGATCGACCTCGAACTCGATCGCCGCACCCGCGAAGTGGTCGGGAAATCGGCCTTCATCCAGACGACCTGGGCCGACGAGGGCCCGGGGCTCTCTCCCGACCCCATGGTCGCCGAGCTGGTGAACAAAGCCGAGAGCGCCGTGGCACCTTTGACAAATCGTGTCGAAGGATTCGCCGCGGCCGCCTTTCCGCAGAGCCCCAACGACGCCGGCGAAAGCCCGATGGGCGACCTGATCGCCGATGCGCAGCGCACCGCGACCGGAACCGATTTCGCCTTCATGAACGCCGGCGGCATCCGCGCCTCCCTCGATTCGGGGAGCATCACCTGGGGAGAACTGTTCACGATCCAACCCTTCGGCAACACGATGGTCACCCTGCGGATGACCGGCGCGCAGATCTACGACGTGCTGGAGCAGCAATGGCTGGGACAACCCTACGCCCGCATCATGTCGGTATCGGGACTGTCGTACACTTGGGACAACGCCTTGCCGGTTGGATCGCGCATCGTCGAGGTGCGCAAGGCGGGAATCGCCATCTCCAAGACCGACACCTTCACCGTGACCTGCAACAACTTCATGGCCGGCGGCGGCGACAACCTCACGGTGTTCAAGGCCGGTCTGGGACCCACCGTCGGACCGGCGGACGTCGATGTCCTGGTGGACTACGTGATGTCGCAATCACAGCCCATCGTCCCTTCGGCAGCCGATCGAATCGTCCGTTTGCACTGAGAACGCATTCCCCGCATTCCCCCTGTGCTGGTCGGCCCCCGCCCCGACCCTATCCCATCGGCCACGGAGCGCCCCTGGCTCCGATGGCCTTTTCGCGTCAGGCGGATCCTCCTTGGGAGTTCTTGGATCGCCCCTCGCGAGCGTGATGGCATCGAGCTAAGCTTTTTGCCTTCCAACGCCGACATCCGTTTTCGCCAGACGCCGAGGGTTCCTTCAATGGGCTTCCACACGATCGTCCCTCCGTCCTGTTCCCCCAAGTGGATCGCGCTGGTCGCGACGGCAATGATTTCCGTCCACGCCGCCAACGAAGGCATGGCGACCCATTTCCTGGGGATCGGCTACCCGTACGGCGCCTGCGGGGTCTCCGACGAGATCGCCGCCACGGAAGCCGCCATGGACACCCTCTCCGGCCAGGGAGACCCCACCGACTACGTGGCCCTGAACGTCTACGACACACCGGGAAACTACGCATCGCCCGGCACCTTGGGCCGACGCCCCTTGACAGGATCCGACACGGCCCTGATGGGCACCTACCGCAACGGCCTCAACTGCGGCCGCTGGATCAAATTGACGTTGGGCGACACCTGCGACGGCGTCAACGACGGGGCCATGAACCAGCCGTTCTGCCGCCAAGGCACGGGCTGGCACCCCAATTCCTACACCGGTTCGGGCCTCTACGCGATCGTGTTCGACCAGTGCACCGACGGCAACGCCTGGTGCCGCGACTCCAAGTACCATGTCGATCTGCACACGTCCATCCTGTCGCACCTGCGCAAGGATGGACAGATTCTGCCACCATTGGCCAAGCTGGTCCTGGACGCGTCGGGAAAACCCAAGGCCGATCCGAACAACCCCTACGCGCGCGAGTACGTCGTGACGGGGTTCGAGAACCCGAAGATCTCGTGGGATTTCGTGAAGGCCCCCAACTACCAGGGAGAACCTCGCTTCTGGTTCAGCCTGGACGCGAAACTCTGGTACATGCGGATGATGGTCACCCACCTTCCCAACGGCATCCACGGCGTGGAGCAATGGACACAAGGCGCCTGGAAGAAGGCGACCATGGACGGCGACGCGGGCCAACTGTGGAACCTCCCCGATCCCAGCACGAAGACTGTTAAGCTCCGTCTGATCGATGCCGACGACGAATTGGCGATGGGTGGAAGGACCTGGACCATGGACTATCCGGCAAGCTGCGGGACCAGCTGTTCCAAGCCCGCAACGGCTGCCGAAAACCTTGTCGGCGAAGGTGGCGATGCCCAAGGCACCGGAGCCGCAGTTCGAAACCTTCGAAGAGAGCTTCCTACTCGCATCGGCGGCAGACTCGTGTTCGCCCATCCGCCGCGAGAGGGAAAACTGGAGTTGGTTGGCCTGGACGGAACGACTCGATTCCTGCCGGTTTCGCAGGGGACCCTCGAACTTCCTCGGTTGGCTGGTGGACTTTGGTTCGCACGTTGGACCTCGTCGGAAGGCGCTCCGGAATCGATGTTCCTCCTGGCTCCTTGAGGCGACGGTCTAGGGCGATTCGCCCCAATCCCCCGATTCATCCTATTCCAGAGAGGAATAGGACTCCTCCCCGCTTTCCTCGGAAGTCACGAGCAAGCTCGGCGATTCCGTGATACAATCGAATGGAAACGCAACGCACCCGATGCACCCCTCGGATCGCGGAATCCCGTCGAATACGAGATCGCCGAGCCGCATCGCAGGTGCAACATCGAGTCGACCGACAATGTTCGACCCTCCGGGTGTCAATGGCCCCGGGAACGATGGAAATGGACGAAGCAGGCTACACGATCGATGCTTCAGCGACGCAGGGAGAAACGACCCATGATCCGATTGCCAGCCAGACGAATATTCCTTTCGATTCTCGCGATTCTCGCTTCGCAGCTGCATGCGGCCAAGGTGGTGCGCCTGTACAATCCGTGGGCTTCCTATGGCGCGGTGATGGATGGCAAGATCCATCTGGTGAACTATTACCCGCTGACCAACTTCGGACCGGATTCCAGCCTGAACGTGTTCCACAAGGCCACCGGCAATTGGTTGGATCTGGTGATGCCGGCCACGTTGCCGGCGGGTGACCTGAACTTCACCGTGGTCGCCAATCCTGGTGTCGCCCCTTACATGCAAAGTTACGGAACCACCGGCATCGGCGGTGGCGACATGAATCTCGCTCCGCTGTTCGCTGTCTCCGACACGGTGTGGATCGTGCCCAGTCCGCTTCCCAACGGCGCACCCAATCTCCTGACCACGCGCCCGAAGGAAATGACCCTGATGCTCTGGAATCCCTGGGATTCGGATACCGGCGCCAACACGCCCTCCTTCCAGATCGAATCGAGCGCGTGGAGTCCGATGACCCAGGTATCCCGAGACCCTGGCTGGACATCGGCCTACACCCTGGGTTTCAACTCCCTGAAGCTCCTGTTCCGCAACGCCGCTGGGACACAGTATTTCGGAGCTCCCGGAGTCGGCCCACTTCCCGCTGCCTTCGCGCTCGATTCGCTCGTGGACAAAAACGATACGGTCTGGATCTGGACCTCTCCCGAACCGAACGGGACCCCGAAGGCTTCGGCGTCGCGCCCCCGCATGAAGACCGTGATGTTCCTCAATCCCTGGACGCAAAGCATGCCCGTGCAGCGGCCACGGATCGTGTTCGGCGCCCTCGATCTTCCCATGCGCGCCGACCCAAATTACTGCGGATGGTACTTCCTTCGTTCGATCGAACGCCCCGCTTCGGCTGTCTTCCGCAACGCGACGACCGGGCAGAATCTGGGAGGCAAGGGATTCGGCGACGCCTCCGCGATCGACTTCTCGGCCTCGTTCTCCCTTTCCGACACGGCATGGACGACCACCGCACCCACGACGGGAATCCCCTCGGTGCGAAACGCCTATACGGGAGAGATGGGCCTCTGCGAAGTGACGTTGCTGGCCGCAACGGTTCGCGACTTCGACCCTTCGCATCCCGCGTTCGAGCATTACAGCACCGGTCTCCTGAAAGGACTGGTTCAGAAGAAGCTCGGCGCCGACCAGACGCCCCAGTCCAAGCCGGGCGACACCACCGCGGCAATACAGACAATTTTCGACTGGTTCCACGACGTGCCGAAGGTGAACGCGACCACCTGCCGCGACATCCCGCTGGCTCTGAACCAGACCACGGGGAACTACGGCTACGACAATCCCTACTACTTCCCCATCGACGACTTCACGACCCTGTCCGACGGGACCGCCAACCCGCACAACAAGAGCTTCACGGCCGACGACAACAAGAGCCACAACTTCCATTTCTGCCTGGAATCCCACGCCCTGTTCGAATACAAGAAGGGACAGACCTTCGATTTTTCGGGAGACGACGACGTCTGGGTGTTCATCAACCGCAATCTGGCCGTCGACCTGGGCGGCGTGCACATCGCCGAGAACGGATCGGTGAACCTCGACACGCTGGGACTGACCGAAGGAACCACCTACCCCTTCGACTTCTTCTTCTGCGAACGCCACACCAACCAGTCGCACATGAAGATCACCACCTCGCTCAACCTGCGCAACCTCGCCGCCTTCCAGGTGGCCGACACCATTCTGGGAAGCTCCAAGATCCGGTTCGACCTCTACGTGGCGCAAACGGTCGGGCAGGGGTGCAACCAAGGCCAGACTCGTCAAAAAACTCCGGGAAGATTCATCCTTTCCGGTCCCTCGGCGACGCCGGCGATCTCGCTGACATCGGGCGCGTTCTACGGAGGGATCAACGTGGATCCCACCCTCACCGCCGCCTCGATCGACACCCTCGCCATCACCGGTCTCGAGCCGGGACGCTACACATTCCGCGTCCTCGCGGGCACAGGTTCCGACACCAGCGCAAGCCGCACGGTGACCTTCACCGTCCCCGAACGAGCCCGACCCGAATTCCTGTCCAAGCCGGCGTATTCCGGCGTGGTCGGAAAGTTCCTGTCGGTTTCGGTGGTGTCCCGCGCTGCCGGGAAGATCGACACGGCTTCCGTCGTCTTCAAGCTGCCTTCGGTGCCTGGACTCACGTTCTTCCGCGACAGCCTCGCCACCTCGCCCATCCTGCCCACCGACACCCTGATGACAGGGAGGATGGGCATGCCCCGTCGGCTCTGGCTGCGGGGCGACGCGGCAGGTACCTACACGATCGGCATCACGGGTTCCGGATCGACCCTCGTCGATACCTATTCCGGCATCACGTTCTTCCTGCCCTTGCCCGAATTCCTGGCCAAGCCCGCGTACTCCGCGGTGGTGGGAAGCTTCCTCTCCGTTTCCGTGGTCTCGCGCGCCGAAGGGCAGATCGACTCGAACCGTGTCTCCTTCCGGGTTCCCTCGGTGGCAGGACTCTCGTTCTTCCGAGACAGCCTCGCCACCTCGCCCATCCTCCCCACCGACACTCTGATGACCGGAGCAGATGGTTTTCCTCGCCGCTTCTGGTTGCGCGGCGATCTCGCGGGAAGCTACACGATCGGGATCACGGCGGGAAGCGCCACGGTGGTCGTCGACACCTATTCCGACATCGTGTTCACCTCGCGCGGGATTCGCTACGTCGACTCGGTGGGCAACGCGATCGTGCCGGGCACGCCCATCGACCAGGACGTGCGCACCTCGCGGAAGATCTGGATCCAGGTGGTGACCGGCGGTGGCGTCTGCAGGACGTGCGACGACACGGTCCTCCTCTCGGGTACGCCCGGCCTCGTGTTCCGCGCCACGCCGGGTGGACAACCCATCTCGAGCATCCGGCTGAGCGGAGGGATCGCCCCGGTCTGGGTCCTCGGCGAAGTGCCGGTCGCCAACGGAACCATCAGTTCCCTGCTCGCCGATTCTTCGACGGGCGCCGACTGGACGCCGGTGCGCTTCCGCGCGCCGATCCTGGAATGGCGCGACACCACAAGTCAAATTCTGTCTTATCTGCAGGTCGAAGCGACCGTGCCCCGCAAGGTCGTCCTGACGGTCCGGGCAGCCCTCGACACCTGCGTGACCTGCGACCGCGCGGTGGCCTTGCCCGCGGTGCCCGGCTTCACGTATTCGGCCTCGCCCGACGGACCTTCGATGGAATCCATCGATCTCGTCGGCGGCTCGGCGTCCCTTTGGGTGACCGCCACCAAGATCGTTTCGGGAACGTTGATCGCCCGCAGCGATTCGCTTTGGGCCAGCGCATCCCTTTCGGCCGGCACCGAGAAGTTGAAGATCTGGATCGTCGATTCGGCAGGCAGCCGCCTGGACCACGTCACGCTCGAGGCGCTGCAGTCGCGCTCGGTCTTCCTGGTGGCCATGCAGAACTCGGGTCCTTGCAAGACCTGCGACGCGACCATCGCGCTCGATCCCGACGATCCCGTCGTGGTCTTCTCGAGCGCGAAGAGCGGATCGCCGATCCGTTCCATCACGCTGGTGGCGGGTCGGGCCCAGGTCTGGGTGAGCAGTCCGATCACCATCCCAGGAGGCACCTCGACGACCGCCTCCAACGACAATTTCCTTCCTGACAGTTTCCGTCTATCCGTGACGGCGCGTCCGCCCGACAGCGCCTTCTGGAGCGACGAGAACGGCGACGGGTCGGCCGACCGCCTGGACGTCTACTTCGCCCTTCCCTGGCGGGGCGAGAGCTCGCTTTCCGCCTGGTGGCCCGACACGGCGAACAAAGTCGATCTGTCAAAGGCGACGTTCAGGCTTTCACCCGACTCGCTGCACGGCATCTGGACCTTCTCAACCGGTCTCGCCCCGCTGACCACTACCGGAAATTCGCGAGGCAGCCTGGCCTGGGATGGCAGGACCGTCCTGGACTTCCCGATCGGTGAGCGGATCGCGCCGGTGCCACTGGATGCGGAACTGCACTTCGCTCCCGGCGACGACAAACCCGACACCCTTCGCGTCGTGCTGAGCGAACCCGTCGTCGGATCCACGAAGATCGGAAGCGACTGGTTCTCCTACGGCCGCCCCTCCACCACCACGCAGGGAACCGTCATCCCCTGGGTCGGCCTTCTCGACAGCGGCATTGTCTCGAAGGACGGCAGGACCGTGACCTTCCTGGTCGACGGCACCTGGAAGCTGCGCAAGGCCGATTCGCTGCGCGTCTCCGCCGCCGATCCCGGCACCTTGCGCGATACTTTGGGCAATGGGGCCGGAACGACCGCGCGCTGGATTCCCATCCGCCTGGGGCCCCATCCGCTCAAGCTCGCCGTGGAACCCTACCCGCCCGTGCAGGAATACAAGGACTGGGCCGTTCCCCCCACCGAACCGCTCCTGCAGATCTTCGTGCGCGATCCAGGCGGCACGTGGTCCACGCTGCCTGCAGGTGGAACCGGCGGAAGCTTGGGCCGACCGGCGCAGGACACATCCCACTACGCGGGCATCATCCTTCGCCTCAATCGGGCGATGAGCGGCATGGCCTACATCTACGACAACATCGGTGTGGCGGTGGCGAAGATCGACCTTCAGCCCTTGGCCGTCGCG
>Ga0302323_100003725_pt1 | contig 12394 bp, 8 predicted proteins | sample Fen_T0_3_FD_201950 | JGI IMG/M metagenome (GOLD analysis project Ga0302323, IMG submission 201950) | Peat permafrost microbial communities from Stordalen Mire near Abisko, Sweden - Fen_T0_3 | ecosystem: Environmental > Terrestrial > Soil > Wetlands > Permafrost | place: Sweden: Abisko... | reverse complement strand
TAACCATTGGCGGCAAAGATCAAATCATATTGCTTTCCGCTTTTGGTGAAATCTTCCTGAGTATAGTCTATAACATGGTCGGCGCCGAGTCTACGAGCCTGTTCAAGGTTGCGGGTACTGCACACAGCGGTGACTTCCGCGCCAAAGGCTTTGGCAGTCTGCACGGCAAATGTCCCCACCCCACCAGCAGCACCGTTGATAAGTACTTTTTGCCCCGTCTGGATTTTTCCGCTATCACGCAAACCTTGCAAGGCAGTCAAACCTGCCACTGGAACAGCGGCAGCTTCGTCAAACGACAGGTTCGAGGGCTTCAATGCCAGTTGATTTTCATTACCAATGGCATACTCGGCAAAACTACCATGCCCAATATCACCAAAGACCTCATCGCCCAGCTTGAACCGGCTGACATTTTTGCCCACTGCTTCCACCCGTCCTGCGATGTCCAAGCCAGGAATCTGGTTTTTAGGTTTGAACAACCCCGTCATCAGACGCACCAGAAATATGTCGGCGGTCAGCAGATGCCAATCTGCAGCATTGACCGAAGCCGCGTGGACTTTTATCAGCACTTCGTTATCTTTGGGACTGGGCTTCTCAACCTCTTTCAATTGAAGAACTTCGGGTGGTCCGTATTTTTCGTAAACAATCGCTTTCATGATTTTTTCTCCGGGGATATTTGATGCTGTGGTTTTCAGATTGACATACGCCAAAACACCCTGCGAGGTTGTGGACTCCAGCCATATTGATTTCAGCAGAACCCTCAAGGTTTGACTTGAAAGAAGAACTCCCGACCATGTCAGGAGTTCTTTGCTTTTTACTTCTCACTCATTACTTATTACTACCCTTATTTCTCCACACCCATCACCCCACTCATTGCATTCATTTTCAATGTCCACGTGCTTCCAATTTCAAATTGCTGAAATTCGCTGACCGAATCAGCCGTATAGTTTTTCTCTCCATCGGGCGTGCTGAAAGTCACAGCCAATATTTCTGTGGCTGTTCCCAAACGTTGGTCGCTGGTAAGGCTGGGTTTTTCATAGACGGGATAATTATCGTTGCCGTCCAAAGTGTAGGTCTGGATCGTGCTCCATTCGTCTTTGGTGTAACTGCAATATTGCTCGCTTTCCGTGTGGCATTCCTTGACCACTTCTGCGAAGCCGTTGCCCTGGTCAACTGTTTTTTCTTCGCACACTTCCTGATCTTGTGTGTGACATGAAACATCATATGCGCCAGACGGGGCGCTTCCACGTTCATTGGAATAACTCACAGCTCGAACTTCCTGCACAGGCACGGAGGTTTGCCATTGCAAGTCGGCCACCGTCCCTTTGACAGATTTTGACGGGATGGCAAAAAGGAACACAAACGCCACGCAACAGATCAAAGACAATATGCCGATGGCGGCAAATATCCATCCGTTTACTTTTTTCTTCGGCGCGCCTGCCTGCATGGCTTGAACTTGTGCAGATGGTGAAACTACAGGCACTTCCGTTCGCGGTAAAGGCGAACCACACTTTGCGCAGACTCGTTCACTGCCCGGGTTTTCAGTCCCGCAATTTGTGCACGTCACAGCTTTAGACGCAGGCGGGGCCGCTTGCAAAATCTGTCCAGCCTGGCGCGCCTTGCCTTCCTTCAAGTCACCGCCGCATTGTGAGCAGGTGACTGCATTGCCTGGGTTGCGCGTACCGCAAAATCCGCAGTGGATGTCGGCACCGGCTTTGGCGGCTTCCACTGCTTTTTCGTCGGTGACGATCTTCTCATCTGCCGCGCGCTGAAATTTGACATTATCGGGCTGGGACGCGCCGCAGTTCTCGCAGGTCTTCTTTGAACCTTTATTCCTGCTGTCACAGTTGGGGCAGACCCATTCGAGTTCTATAAATTTTCTGTCTTCACTTTTCTCCATCTCTTACTCCTTGATCCTTCACGGGGGTACAGCAATTTTACAGCGAAATGGCGAAATTTTTCTATAACCTCTCTACCGTACAAAATCCTTTTTGGACGCTGAAAAACGCTGATTTCCGCTGATAGAAAAAACCTGCGTTCATCAGCCTCCCGATTCTGAAAATGTACGGTGGAGAATCTGTAATCAAAAAGCCTCCGAGTTTTCTCGAAGGCTCGATATTCATTTTGAACTGTATTTACTTCGAAAGGTCTATTGTCTCACCGCCGTACTCACCGCTGACAGAACTAGTGCCGTCAGCAGTGTTGTTGGTGTAAACAAGGTTGCCTTCCTTTATCCCAGTAACTTTTGTTTCAAAAGTTATGATTCCTTTTTCGTAATTATTACTGCCAGTGCCACTGAGAGCAAATCCCTTCGTGTAGGAACAATTTTCGAATTTATAGGCTTCGCCCGCGTCACTTGGCCCAAAGGTAAACGATCCGCCATATGGACAGGCAACAGACACATCTTCGGTCAGCGAACCGTAAAAATATTCGGGTTGAAGTTGTATCTCGTTATCAATTGCGTGGAACGTTTCGAGTACATCAGTGTACTTACTCGCATCTTTCGCAATAAGCGGTTCGTAGGCACGAGTCACATCTGTGCCCCACTCTTCGCAGAGAGTTTCACGTTTTTCAGGAAGTTTGCCATCCACCATGAAATCGGAAATGTATTTATCGGGGCAATCATGTCCAAAACCATAGATGGAGTGACGTCCGCCTTCCACGTAGAGAAGATAACCATCTGCCAGATGTGAATAGACGGCTTTGCCTTCTTCAAACGGAGTGGCTGGGTCCATGGTTGCGTCCAATACAAAAGTGGGTACGCCCTTGGCAACCAATGGTGCTGTTGTAATAACGTCTTTCGGTGAGCTGGGCCAGAATGCGCAACTTAATCCAGTGTAAACGCTGCCATCAAGGCGCGGCACTGTGCCGTTGGATGCCTGTCCGGCTGCGATAGTCTTCGCAATCTTTTCTTCCTGTGTGCCGGAGAAGAACGAGTCATCTGTGCACAGAACACTGAGGAACATGGTGTCAGAGAATGTCGGGTCGCCGAGATATTCAAATGTGGCGGGATCAAGCGTGAGTTGTTGATAAGCGAGTCGAGCCATCGGGACAAAATCTCCGCGATTGGCGGCGGCTAATGCGCGCAGGTATAACATTCTTCCACTAAGGGAATACAACTGATAGGCAGTCGTATATTCCCATTGATTGAACGTAAATATGCGTTTTACCTTTTCACCTGAGGGCAGAGGGAATTCGTAAGCAAGCGGTTTCTTTGAAATCTGTTTGGCAAGTTTGTCGTAAACAGCCACAGCTTCCCCGCCCATGTCGGCGGCGCAAGCCTTATCTGCATTACAGGATTTTAGCGTGGCAACCAGTACTTTATCGAACGCCTTTTCCTGTGAAAGAGAACCATCTTCGCCATTAAGCGTGAGGTCAATTGTGCCATCGAGAACCAGACCTGAAAGATGTTCAGGGTGCGCGGCGGCATAAGTCTGTGCAACGGCGGTGCCATAGCTGACACCATACATCATAAATTTATCATCACCGATGGCGGCGCGGAACGAGTCAATATCTTCCGCGACCTGATCGGTACCGAAGAATGCAAGTTTGGCAGGATCAATGCCAATTTCGGCGACACATTTTTCCGCGTATGTGCGGGCATCGTCAATGGCTTTTTGTTGTTCGGCAGGTGTATCGTAGCCTTCCAAACCAGCTTTATCAAATGAATTCAAATAGTCCATGAAGTTGGCTTTGTACGCATTGGGGCAAGCCAGCGGATTTGACAAACCAATACCGCGTTGGTCGAAATAGACAATATCATAATGTTCGAGAATTGCATCAGAGAACCAGCCTAAACCGCCAGTGCTGATGCCTTCGCCGCCAGGTCCGCCTGGAAAGGCTTGAATGAACATGCCCTTACGTTCGCCCTTGGCAGGCGATACGGCAAAGACAACATCCAAAGTCTCTGTGTTTGCAGAATCAAAATGATTCAACGGGACCTTAATAGTGACACAGGTGAAGTCTGGGCTTTCTTCACAAGCCGCGCCGCCCAACTCTTTGAGCTTGGGTGCGATCCCGCTGCTTGCTGGCACGTCAGTAGCCGGTGCCACAGTGGCTTCCTGTGCTGGTGCTGGAGTCGGAGTCGGTATCAAGAAATTACATGCCATTATCACAACGCCAAGTGCAACGATAAACAAGAACTTTTTATTCATTCAATTCTCCTATTTTTTTGAGATGAAAGTGTACATCAAAACGAATTTTATCCAGCCACCCAAATTTCCTATGACTTCAAACCATGCCACTTGCGGATTTCAGCAATGCGCGACTCGTGATCTGGCTCGCGATGAGGCGACAGATCTCCCGCGTCTTTTCCTAGCCTTGAGTTGGTCAATGCGTCGAAGACAGCGGTCACCCCGTTGGCGACGTTGTGCGGGTCATAGCCGCCTTCCAATACAAAAACGATCTTGTTATTGCAATATTCTTCGGCAAGTTCGACCAGTTTCTTTGAGATGTTGAAAAATCCTCGCGTGGACAGTCCCAACGAAGTGAGCGGGTCACTCCAGTGCGCGTCGAAGCCTGCGGAGATCAGCAACATCTGCGGGCGGAATTTTTCCACCACGGGCTTGAAGATTTCATCAGCCACGCGCGCAAAAACTTCGTCGCCGGCAAACGAATGCAAGGGCACGTTGACCAGCCGTCCCTTCGCTTGAGGCGCGTCTTCGATCCAACCTGTGCCGGGATAAATCCCCCATTGATGGGTTGAGATAAATCCAAAGCGATCATCATCCATGCACGCGGCTTGTGTGCCGTTGCCGTGATGCGCATCGTAGTCGATCACCATCACACGATCCATGCCGTTTGTCAACGCTTCACGCGCCGCGATGGCGACATTGTTGAAGAGACAAAATCCCATCGGGCGGTCAGGCTCGGCATGATGCCCCGGCGGGCGGACAATGGCGAAGGCGTTCTTTGCGTCGCCATTCAAAACCGCGCGTGTGCAAGCAATCACACCGCCCGCCGCAAGCAACGCATCCTGATAAGACGTCTGCGTAATGTAGGTCGGCGCCTGGTCAATGATGCCCGGTCCATCTTTGCAAACTTCTTCGATGGCTTTGATCACTTGCGGCTGATGCACTCGCGCAACTTGATCGTGCGTTGCGGGGGTTGCCTCAATTTTTTCCGCGCTAATAGAATGAAGCAACGGCTCCAGCACATCCAACCTCCCCGGTCTTTCTGGATGATCGGGATATTGATGTTCTCGTGATGGGACAAAAGTGAAAACAGTTTTCATCGTTTAATCAACCTGAATTCGGAATCAGAGACTCGAACAGCCTCATGAATAGTTTACCCGAATTCAGGCTGACTAATGATTTACCTGCGTAATTTGACCCCAAATAAATCTCGCAAAATCCTGCCAGTTGTTAGCACGGCTCATTCCAATGGGCGGCGCTGTCAAAGGTGTCATCGGATTTAGGTTTGGATCAGTATATTCAGGAGGCACAAATGATACAGGCGTATTAGTAGGCACAATTGGGTTGATCAAAGGCGCATATGGAATCGTCCAGGAAACTGGGCTTCCGTTGTTGGTGCCGTCCACTTCAATGGAAGATATCGCAATAACAATATTTGTGTTGTATTTTGGATCCAGCACCCATTTGCATTTGTTTGCTGAAACCTGGGCAAGCGGATAAGCAAGATATCCATAAATAGGACCCGCCGAAGCATCCATGAGCAGGTCAAGGTTGTGATCGTCATGACTGGGCGAAATTGTTAAATTTTCAGCATTGTGCATGAACATACTTTGAATCGGGATTTTCAAGGTATGACGGGTTAGGTTTACGTTATCATTGGTCACAGTGAGAAGAAACAATAACTCCTCACGCGCGGCAATGATATTAAGCGCCCTTTGAAGTTGGTCTTGAAAGCCGTAAGTAGGGTAATGATTTCTCAGAACATCGTTAAGGAATACGGCCTGAAAAAGTTCAGGGCTGATATACGTAAGCGTGATATTTACCTCGCTCGAATCCTCAAGTTTAACCGTCTCAGTATCTGACCAGCGCTTTGTCTCAGTTATCAACTGTTGAAATGCGGCATAGCGTGCGTTTAAAATTTGCTGTTCGTTGTACGGCGATGGATTCGGCGGGACGGGGGTGGGGATGTATGAAGGGAATGCAATTTCAAAAATCGCATTTGCCCACGTTTGCGGCGCTGCCCGATAGACATTGACCAGTGGTGCCTCTGGCGTACATATGGGCGACAATGTCACAATTATTTCATATGTTGACTGTGTCGGCGGCGCACACCCAAAAAGCCCCGCTGTAATAATGAACACCAGCAAGCAATCTAAAGCGATAAAAAACTTGTGTCGTACAAAAGATATGCCCCTCAGCATTAAGCCCGCCTTTCCATGTTGTAAAAAGATTGAATGAAGACTAAAAAGTGAAATTCTTCATAATTGTACAACTGATGGAAGGAAAAGTTAAGCGATTTAACGGCATAAAAACAGCTCGCTCACAATTCCCCGCAGAGGAAAATAGCGCATATTATCTTATTTCCAGTAAAATCAGGGGCGATAGGAGAACCATGCCATTTTTCAGCCGCTTCAAGCCTGCCGCCAAAATCCTTTTGCGCGGCGAAACCAAAAAGAAAACTCGCAGCCCCATCCCCGCCATCACTGCCGAGGAAGTTGCCGAAGCGCGGAGCTTCTTCCCGCGCGACAAGTTTTTCATCTTCGGTCATGCCCGCTCAGGCACAACGCTTCTCACGCGCCTCGCCCGCCTGCATCCCGAAGTGCATTGCAATTATCAGGCGCATTTCTTCACGCGCAAACCACTGCTCAAGTCGCTTGTCAACACGCACGAAGCAGAGGAATGGCTAACGCGCAAATCCAACCGTTGGAATCAAGGACGCGACCTCTCGCCGCTTGTCCTACGCGTCGCCGCAGATTTCATCATGGAACGCGATGCCGTCCGCGAAGGCAAAATGATCGTCGGGGACAAGAGTCCTTCGTCCACAATTCACGGTCAAGCAGTGCGCGACATGCATGATGTTTACCCCGATGCGAAACTGGTTTACATCGTCCGTGATGGACGCGATGTGCTGGTCTCGGAGCGCTTCCGAAACTTTGTGGAAGAATCCAAATTTTTGACTTCGGAAGATAAACGCATCATTGCCGACCTGAAAGTTGATCCTGCTCCGTTTGAAAATGGTTCCCGTTCGATATTTACCGAAACCTTCATCCGCCGCGTGGCAAAGGGTTGGGTGGCAAATTTGCAGGAAACCGAAGGCGAAGGTCGCAGATTGTTTGGCGAAAATTATTTTCACCTGCGCTACGAAGACCTGCTGGCTCACCCCTTCGATGAGATGAGCAAATTCTGGAAATTCCTCGGCGTAAAAAAGATACAGAAATCGCTCGATAAAACCTTGTGCGATGAAATGGCATCCAACCCAGACGAAGAATGGCAGTCGAAACGTAACGAAGGCATCGCATCCTTCCTTCCCAAAGGACAGGCTGGCAACTGGGCACGGTTATTTACAGAGAAAGACAAATCCGTGTTCAAGGAAGTTGCGGGCGAGATGCTGGTCAAGTGGGAATATGAAAAAGATTTGAATTGGTAAAATATAATGTCTAATTTTCTTATCCGTCATTATCAGCCTGAAACTGATCTTTCACCCTTATCACGCATGTTAAGTGAGATCGAGTCAGTTGACCGCGATGGCGAGGACACATCTGAGGAATATTTGCGTGCCTCGTTGGAATGGTCGAACTATCGCCCAGCTCAAGATGTATGGGTGGCAGAAAAAGATGGTTCTCTCGTTGGTTATGCTGCCGCACTTGAACAGCCCTCACAACGATGTACACTTTATATTATTGTTCATCCATCACAACGACGAAAAGAATTGGGAAGTCAATTACTGGAACTCACGCTTACACGTGCCCGCGAAGTTGGCTCGAAGAACATTCTCATCTATGCCAATGAACATAACTCCGCATCAAACTTATTCTTGAAACATCATGGCTTCGTTTTTGTAGGGTCATCAGGCGAAATGAAAACGCCTGTTTCACTTGAGATTCCTTTGTTTGAACTTCCTACAGGTTTTACATTAAAAAAATACTCCGAAGTGAACGATCCATTAATTTTATTATCTGCGTTGAATGATTGCTATCTGGATATGTGCGGACATCAGCATAATGACAAACCGACAGAAGAAGAACTCCAGTCTCCTCGATTTCTACATTATTACGATGCAGATGATATTCTTTTACTATTCGACCCAGAAAATGTCGTTTCTGGAATTTGCTCGCTGAATTCCCAGGGCAAAAGAGATAAGAATAACAATTTAACCGATTTGCTGGATGCCCCAGGTATAATCAAAAAATATCGTGAACAAGGTTATCAACATCAACTTGTACTCGCAGGGATACAACATTTGCGCCAGAAGGGAACACATTCCATTACTCTTGAGTTTTGGGGTGACGATGAAAACGCATTGAATATATATCGTGAACTTGGGTTTGAATTAGTCAATCATTTTTTTGCCTATCAGAAGGAATTGGAATGAAATTTCTCATTGCTGGACTCGGTTCAATCGGGCGAAGACATTTTCACAACCTAATTTCATTGGGTGAAAAAGACATTGTTCTTTTGAGAAGCCATCGCGCCACATTATCTGACGATGAACTCGCTGGCTATCCTGTTGAAACTGATTTAACCGAAGCGCTGGCAAAGCACAAACCCGATGCGGTCATCGTCGCGAATCCCACCGCACTGCATTTGGATATCGCCATACCCGCTGCCGTGGCGGGTTGTGCGATTTTGCTGGAAAAGCCAGTCTCACACTCACTTGAACGATTGGATCTACTACAGCAAGCCGCACAAAAAAGCGGAAGCAAAATTCTGGTTGGTTTTCAATTTCGCTATCACCCCACGCTCAACAAAGCGCGCGAACTGATTCAAGCAGGTGCGCTTGGCAAGGTATTAACTGTCCACGCGCATTGGGGCGAGTATCTGCCCAACTGGCATCCCTGGGAAGATTATCGTCGGAGCTATGCTGCGCGTGCAGATTTGGGCGGCGGTGTCATTTTCACGCTCACACATCCGCTCGACTATTTGCGTTATATTGTCGGCGAAGTTGAATCGCTGTGGTCATTCAACGGTCACATTTCCCCACTCGAACTTGATGTGGAAGATGTCGCCGAGATCGGACTTAAATTCTCGAACGGCGCAATTGGCGGCGTTCACCTCAACTACTTCCAGCGCCCGCCTGTTCACAGGCTCGAAATCGTTGGAACAAGCGGAACCCTGCGCTGGGATAATGCGGACGGAATCCTGCACTTCCAGCAAATGCCTGCGCCCTTCGGCTCATTCTCCGCGACCCCGCCTAATTCTGTTGCCCAAACATTTTCGCCCCCCAAAAACTTCGAGCGAAACCAACTCTTCGTGGCGCAAACTCGTCATTTCATTGAAACAGCTCACGGGGAGAAAGAACCGATCTGCACTCTCGAAGATGGCATCATGGCACTCCGTCTCGCCCTGATGGCAAAGGAGTCTGCATCCCTCGGGCGCATCATCGATGTTAGTGGGAACTTATAGCTGATGTTACATATCGTCCCGAAGGTTTGTTTGATTGGCTAAATAATGCCTTCAAGAAAACCCTCGGGACGTTTTGTATAAGGTGAATTACTTGCCTAATTTTATGGTCCACACAGAATTTGATGAAGCCCGGTATAATTGTAATTAAACTCCGCCGGGTAGCCCGGGTCTTTGGCTAGAGACTCACATAGCTCATAGTTTAGATCAGTCCGATCTTTGATTTCTTTCCCATATAAAGCTTTTGCCTCGTCATACCGTCCCAAATTGACAAGTCCCTCCAGAAATGGGAAAACCTCGGATTTGTCGCCTGCTACAAGTTTCCGGACAACTGTTTCATCGTACAATTTTACTATTTCAACCCAGTCGCCCTTTTGTCTGGCTAGTGAGGCTTTCTGATAATAAAAACACCAGTCATGCGCCGGCTCAGTCCCGAAAATGGCAAGAGGTGGGACAAGCACATTACCTTCTGGGATGATTTGCTTAATGATGGAATGAGCGCCAACACGCCTGACCAGCAATGTCTCATATTCCGAGTAAATCGGCAAAGTGCCGTCAATCACATGAATGCAGGAATTTTCTGACGGCAGGCTGATCAAGAGCAATTTGTTAAAATCCCGTCCCAATGGAAAATCGCGTTCAATTCTGTTGCGAACATCCCCTCGCAGAATATTAAATGCAGTATCCTCGTTGAGAACTTCTGCTGAAATTTGCGGCGATTTCGCCGGTCCCGGGCGGTAAATCAGGTCTATAGGTCCCCAAATTTCATAATCTTGTTGCAATGAAAAACCAACTGAGAAATAAGTCATTACCAGGGTGTTGTCTTTTATATCGGGAGCGCGCCAGGTGAGTTGCCACCAGGTTTCGCGTTGATGATCCCAAAATCTTTCCCAGTTCACGATATTCAAAAACTGAGTCGATACAGAAATGCCAATAAGGGCGAACAATCCCAGCTTGCGAAAATTTGGCTGAAGCATCAGAACGAGCCCGGCAATCATTATGATAACTCCAGCCATAGGGTGCAGACCGTAGCTCTTGTAAGCGTCAGTGGGATTGTAATCACGGGCAGATAGAACAACTGGCACAATGGCACATATTGTGGTGAGGGACCCAATCCATATAAAATTTCTGATCAAGGAGGGTGTGTCTGTCTCATGAAATTCATCTCCCCACCATTTCTTGAATAAAAAAGAATACAACCAGACCAGCCCCATTACAATGCCAGCCACCAGAAATGCCAGGAAAAGGTTGGCATATTCAGCTTTGGTAAATAGATTAAAAGGTTCTACAAACCAGGCAAAAAATGTGGTGTCCAGAAAGTCTTTTACCGATTCGAAAACTAGCCGCAAGGACATGTTCACCAGTTCAGTGCGGTAGTTGAACACTAATTTGCCTGCATTGGTGGCGTTCCTGCTGCCATGAAAAATAAATAAGCGCCAGAACAGAAATCCAGCCATGACTAGGGGATAGGGCCACCATTTCCTCATCATCTCTTTGAATAAAGCACGCATTTCCCTGAAGCCATTCTGGAATAAGGCGAAACCTAACAGCGCCAGACGCATGCCTTCCAGTCCGATCATATACTCATAAATAAACAGATAGTTTGCAGCTAGAATGGCAGAAATTAAACCGCAGGAGATTTTTCCAACCCTGGTGCTCGTTTTCAAGCCCTGTAACATGAACGCAATTGAAAGCAATGCCGACGCAAACCCGAAAAGATGATTTTGTTTGGTGTTTGCATCTGGCTCTGAGAGAAATCCGGGATAAATGACAAAGAGCACGGCCATTAGAGTGGTAATATATTTCTGCTTGGGCCATAGCAGGCGGAGAATCCAGAAAAAGGCAAGCCCGCCTATAAAGCGCCACAACAGTGCATATAAATGCCAGTTGATAATTGTATCCCCCAGCAACCGATATACCAGGGAATAAACAACCCCCATGTATGGGCGGTCTGTGGAAAATAATGAAATTATGCTCCCTGCACCTCGCGCTTGACCAGACCATAGCAAATACCAGTCATCATGATAATATCCAAGGTGGGGAATACCAATTCCATGCGTGACCACAGTGGCAAGGAAAATTAACAGAGCAGCAACGAAAGTTTCGTTTTTGAATAATTCACGTAAAGTTTGTTTCATTTTTTATTTCCTTCAAGGACAGGCTATCTTCAAATGAAATTATACCCTTGCTGGCGGGAAATGATTTCAGGCATTGGGGATTTCCTCCTGCGTCTGCAGATGCGATTGGTTCACAATGTAAATTCCAGCCAATGCAATTGCGCCGCCGACCCATTGGATGGTATTGGGAATTTCACCCAGCATGGGGATTGCCAAAATGGTGGTCAGGATGGGTTGTCCGATGAGCGTGGGAGAGACGACTGAAGCAGGCAAATGTCCAAGGGCGTAGCTGATTGCCAGATAGCCTATCATTTGTGAAACGATAGCAGTGACGAAAAAGATCACCCACGTTTGCATGGGATAGCCTGTGAATGAATTGCCCAATACAATATTCATGATGAACATGCCAATGGTTGCGCTTAAACCAACTAGCCACATATAACGAAGCGGGTCAATATGTTTTCGCCCGCGCTGGGTGACGAGTTGGTAGGATGCGTAAAAGATAGCGGCGGTGCTTGCCATTAGGTCGCCGAGACCGAGGGCGGGGTGGCGCAGAAAGTCACTGCCCATAACGAGCGCCGCGCCTGTTAGCGCGATTGTAAGTCCAAGCCAAAAGATGCCGTGCAGCTTTTCCCGTAAGATGAAGAACGCAAACAATGCCACCCACAACGGTGCCGTGTTGCCAAGCAGGGTGGCATTGGCGGCTGTGGTGAATTTTAGCGATGAATTCCAAAATGCAAAATCGAA
>Ga0302323_100003724_pt1 | contig 12396 bp, 12 predicted proteins | sample Fen_T0_3_FD_201950 | JGI IMG/M metagenome (GOLD analysis project Ga0302323, IMG submission 201950) | Peat permafrost microbial communities from Stordalen Mire near Abisko, Sweden - Fen_T0_3 | ecosystem: Environmental > Terrestrial > Soil > Wetlands > Permafrost | place: Sweden: Abisko... | reverse complement strand
CCTATGCTGGAGCCCACGAAGACATCATCGTATGCAGCCCAACCGGCGAGGTGCGCACGGTGCCTACGCACGGAACGTGGGTCGGGATCGGCAGCGATATCAGCAACGACCTCGAAAGTCGCTTCATCCAGCTTTACACGGGCGATCTCGTGGTGCTCTACACCGACGGTATCCCGGAAGCGCGACGCGGACACGAGTGCTTCGGAATGCCGCGCCTGATTGCCGAGGTGGAGCGCTTTCATGCCTATCCGGTGGACGAGATCCTGACGGGAATCCTCAAGACCGTGTTCGACTACAGCGCCTGTGCCCCACAGGACGACGCCACGCTATTGGTGCTGCGCTTCGCAGCGTCTCACCAGCCCCGACACGCCACCTAATCCTCCAGCGCGGACGCTCCGTCCTTGGCTTCCCAGGTTACTTCGACTTTGCCCATCGGTGAGGCAATGCGCAGGATGATCCGGCCCGACTTCGGCCCGACAAAAGCGTCAGCGGCACCATCGGGACGAGCGAATTTGAGGGTATAGGTCTTGGAGAACGGCGTTCGGTCCGGAAAGAATTGGCTCTCGTAGATTTCGGGCAGCTTCTCGAGTTTGATCGACGAAGGATAAAGCTCGGCTCCGCTGCCGTCGAGCAGCGTGATCCGCCACGGTGAGTTCCTTCGGTCGAGATCGATCCAGCGGTCGGACGTGCTTTGAGCCACCAGGTGAATCTCGTAGGCCGCGTGGGCCATTTCCTTTTGTGACTTCGCGATGTCATCGCGTTCGCTGGCCGTCAGGAAGTACACCTTGGCGAATTTGGCGACGTAGGCCTGCCTGAAGTCCCAGCTCTTGAAGGTCGCCCAAGTCTCAATCACCGTCCCGATGTCCTCGACCAGCTTGCCATGGCGGGTCCAAGCGGCGTAAGCGGCGGAATAGTCGTCGCTGCGATAGACCTTGCTTGCGTCCGAAAAATCGACCGGACGTGCCCGGGACGAAGCACACCCAAACACGCCGCCGCAAAACAGCGCGGCCAAGCACGCCAAGCTGCCCGTCAACCTCACGTAAACTCACGCCTCCTGAACAGCGTCACCAGCGGCGCCTCTTTCTCCAGCGCCTCGCGCCCGCCTTCTTCGCGATCGACCAGACCTACGATCAAGTCGACCTTGAGGCCGAAGTCGCGGGCACGCGTGATGGCCTTGAGTGCCGAGCCGCCCGTCGTCACCACATCCTCCAGAATGGCGACAGGCATACCTTGCCGTAGCAACTTTCGCCCTTCGATCCACTGCCCCGTGCCGTGGCCCTTGGCTTCTTTCCGCACGTAGAAAGCGTCCAGCGGCTTTGGGCCAAGATAGCTGACAGTGGCCACCGCCGACGCCAACGGGTCGGCGCCCATGGTGAGTCCGCCCACGGCTTCCACCGCGGGAGCGTGCTCGGCGATGATGTGAGCGAACAGCCAGCCCACCAGAAAGTGCCCCTCGGCACTCAGCACCGCCTGCTTGCAGTCGATGTAGAAATTGCTCTTTTGTCCGGAAGCGAGAACAACCTCGCGCTCTTCATACGCGAGGTGTTTCAGAAGCTCGAGCAGCCTGCTCCGGTGTCGCTCGAAAAGGTCGCTACTACTCATGTGGCCATTTTTACCATGGCCTCCGCCGAGAGTGGCGACTTAGAGCTTCAATCCTTCCAGAGGATCGTTGGACACCGTCTTCTTCTCCCTGATGAGAACGGGCGCTACCGAAGAAGAGGACTCCTTCTTCTCCTTCGTGGTGGGAGACCGCGTCGCGCTCGCGGTCGAGGCATGGGTCCGCGCGCGGGCGTCGCGGGCATCGTCGAGTTGCTTTTGAATGGTGGCTCGCTCGGCATCGCTCTTGGCGGCAGCCAACTGCTTCTTGAAGGAAGCCTCGAGTTGCTCGAATCTCTTTTGCTCTTCGGCCAACCTGAGCCGAGAGATTTCACTCTCCCGAGCGCTCTGTTCCTGCTGCGCCGCAAGTTGCTTTTGGTGATCCGCCTTGATCTTGTAGATCACACCGCCGGCCAGAACGAGAGCGACCGCCGCCGCCGCGACAATGGCGCCTACGGGAATGCCCTTGCCCTTGGCAGCGCTCTTGGCTTGAACCTCGAGGCGCATCCTTTCCTGCTGCAGCTTGACTTCACCTTCCACGCGAGCTCGGCGCTCGGCCTCTTCCAGCCTCAGCCGCTCCTCCCGCTCGCGCGCCACTTTCTCTTCCTCGACGCGACGCACTCTTTCGGCCTCTTCGCGCTTCGCCCGGTCGGCTTCCTCTTTGACCTTGCGCTCGGCCTCTTCTTTCGTACGCCGCTCAGCGTCAGCCCGTGCTTCCGCGGCAGCCCGCTCTCGCTTGACCCTTTCCTCTTCCTGCGTGCGCAGTTCCTTAAGGGACTTGAGGACCGAATTGTCGCGTGAATCCAACATGTATCTCCTTATGACTGAATCACGTCCGCGAGGGGCGAGGCCTCGTAATATGTAACACAGATTCCCGATCAAGCGAACGCATGCCGTGCAATGAGGTGCAACTGCGCCGCCTTACGAGAAGGGCTGGCAGCACTAACAACGCAGTGGTCGCGAAACTCGGAAGGAACCTGGTCGAAGAACTTTCCAATTCTCTCCTGGGCGGGGATCAGCCCGCGATAGCAGCCTGAAAACGCCGTGCAATGGTGGCGGCCAGCTCGTCGACGGTCCGCCCGTCTGTGTCGATGCGAGCGTGTGCCAGCCGCTCGTAGAGGGGAGTCCGGCGCTGCAAGACCTCTTCGACTTCGTCGATGAAGCTCTTACCCCCGGTCAGCGACGGACGGGAAGCGTCTCCGCCAATTCGTTTCACGATGGTCGACGGCGTGGCGCGGAGCCAAAACACCTTGCCCCCACCACGCAGCGAACCAGCGTTGGCTTCACGCTCGACCACACCGCCACCACAGTCGAGAACCAACCCGTCCATGACGCTGAATTGTTGGCAGAGCTTTTCCTCCAAGTCTCGAAAATGGTTCCAGCCATGCGTGGCGACGATGTCTGGAATGGACATGCCTGCCAAGCGCACGATTTCCTCATCGAGGCTGACCACCCGTCGGTCGAGCAACGTAGCTAGTTTGCGCGCTACCGCGCTCTTGCCCGTGCCTCGATAACCGATCAGAACCAAGTTCATAGCCGCGCCTCTATCACAGCTCGCATGGCTTGGATGGGCGCGGGCTTGCCCGTCCACAGCTCGAATTGCACCGCGGCCTGACCGAGGAACATCTCCATTCCCTCGACCACGCGACACCGGAGCGTGGCAGCCTCTCTGAGCAAGAGCGTGCGGCGCGGGTTGTAGACCGCATCGAAGACCGCCAGATCCGGCCGCAGCAGGGCGCTCGGCACCACGCTGCTTTCGGTATTCGGGGTCATCCCGACGGGCGTGCAGTGCAGAAGAACGTCGGCAGTCTTCATAGCCGTCGCCAACGAGGACGGATCGAGAAGGTGGGTCGTGACACCCCTGCCGGTCGTGGCAGCCACGTCATGCCCGAGACGCGAGAGCTCGTCCGCGACAACGCCCAAGATGGTCAGTTCGGCAGGTTGCCCGCGCATGGCCACTGTCATTGCCACGGCCCGCGCAGCGCCGCCGGACCCAAGCACCAGAATGCGGCGACCGCTGACGTCGATGCCGGCTCGGCCAAGAGCATCGAGAGCCCCCTGGCCATCGGAATTGTAGCCCAAGAGTCGACCATTCTCGTTGACCACGGTGTTGATGCACCCGATGGCCCGAGCCATGGCATCGACCTCGTCCACCAATGCCAGCGCTGCAACTTTGTGCGGCATGGTGATCGAAAGACCACGGTAGCCCAAGGCACGCGCCCCGGCCATGGCAGCGGCGAGATTCTCGGGGGTCACATCTTGCGCGACATAGACAAAGGGCAAAGAGAGCTCTTCGAAGGCCGTGTTGTGAATACTCGGTCCCATCGAATGATGAGCGGGATAACCAAGGAGCGCACAAACGCGGAAACTCGCATCGATTCTGGTCATGACTTTAGGAGTGGGCGGCAAATGCGCCCGACGCCATTTCTACCACTTCAGTTGTTGACGACGACGTTGTTCTGCACGGAATTGTTATCGTCGCAGGCATTCTTCCCCGAGTTGCAAAGGACTGAGGAAATGCCGCCTGCGCCGACCGTGACGGCCGTCCCTGCGCCAATCCCCATGGTCATTTCCAAAACCACGTTGGTTCGCCCGTCGATGGCGGTTCCTTCCGAGCGAATGACCACCGTCTGATTTCCGCCTGCCGCAAGACCATCGACGGTGAACTTCCCCATGCGACACTCGGCGTTGTCGTTGCGGATGTAGACCGTGTACATCCCCATGAGCGGGTTCGACAGCCCCTGGGTATTTCCCGGAACGGCTTCGCCGTGGGCGACACTGGTGGGATAGTTGACCCGTGAGAGCGGCACCCCCGCCGTATCGGTCAAGATGGCTCCCCGGCCGTTGGGCTGGCCATGCACGGAATCAACCGCCGTCGGTATCTCGTCTGCCGGGTCAGGGACATGCCCTGCGCCGCCCAGCATCGCGGTCAAGTCGGGCGAAACTGGCCCGTTGAGAATGTCGCGCGCCCGCTCCAACCCCGCCTCAGCAACGTAGAGCGCCTGATTCCGCAAATTCACGTTGGTCAACATCTGCATGTTCGATTTGGTCAGAAACAAACCAGACATGCCCAATCCCAGCAGGGCAATCATGATCAGCATGACTGCCAGCAGGACAGCGCCTCTCTCACCTCGCGCGCCGGGCAAGGGACCGGGAAGGTCGCTCGGCAGTCTCCACCTCGGATTGACCACGCCAATACAGGCTGCACGCACCATTCCGACACTATCGACGGACCCCGCCTTCCACTTGAGCGCCGATTTGACAACGCGCCTCGCCAAGGCGACTGAACGTCAGTAGCTAGAAAGCGCTGCCACAGACGAGCCCGGCATGGAAGACCGAACAGGCAACGCTGCTTCGGTTGGTGGGCTGCGGGGTCGGGCCCAGCCAATCCACGATTCCGATGGCCGCCATCGTGAGCGCCGCTGCGCCCGTGACGACGGTCGTGCCGGCCCAAAAGTTGCGCCAGGACGTCATGGTTCCCCGGTTGTCGCATTGACTCTTTATGCCGTTGCAGTTGCTCAACTCGTTTTGCTGAAGCAACCACATCACGGCGGGAGCACTAGCAGCCACGGTCAATCCCCCCGCCGCCAACAACCAGCCCGTGCCTGCATGCCATTCTGCAGCTCCCGATAGAGATTTGGTGGCGGAAGGTGGCTGTGACCACTCTGCCGGTTTGGGAGGCAGCTGGGCAAGATCGGTGAGCTTCCGCTCCAGGGTCATTGCCAGCTCTTTGCGTTCACCACCGCGTACATTCACGGTGAAGGTTCGCAGGACGTAGCCGGTTTTGCGAGCCTCGAGGTTGTGCGAACCAAAACCTAGAAACAGCGTACCGTCCGCCTCGTACTCCGGCACGCGACCATCAATCAAGACCTTCGCATCGGCCGGCGAAATCTTCAGGGTATAGATGTCGACGAACATGCGACTGCGATCGAGCAAACCCTGGACGTGCGTCCTTTGCTCGGGACTGAGCGCCTTCCGTGTCTCGACCAGCGAGGCAGACAATGCCCGGACCGCCGCCACGTAGTCGCGCAGCTCGAAGGAAGCCATACCGATACTTCGCAAGGTTCGGGCGTTTGGATTGAGCTCGTGGGCTCGACGGAAGAGAATCCTTGCCTCCTCGAAATGCCGAGCGTCGTACTCGGCAAGCGCGTCCTTCAGCGTATCGCGATACTTGGCGTCTTCCTTGCCCTCCGATTTTCCCTCGAGCTTGGTGTCGGGCGGAGTCAGTCTCTGCGCCCGGGCCGGGTTGGAGGTGGCGACAATCATGAAAGTCAAACTAATTTGTATGCTGCGTCCGCACCCTCGTCCGAAGATGCGAAAGATATTCTTGCCGAGAAACATTGGGCCATCTTAGCTCATTCCTTGGGCGCGAAAACATCGAATGCCTGGGGTGTCAACCTGGGAGCCTGTGATCTACGGCCAATTTTCTTCGAGTCATTTGAAGAGACCCATGGGAGCGAATCCTTGAGTGCGACCTGGCACCGCAGCCTAAAATGGGGCATAGGATCAGCCTCGGATCAACTCGGGAGGATCCATGAATCCAGAAGATCGACTGTCGCGTGTCGTTATCGCCGAGGACGACGATGACATGCGCAACGTTTTGTGCGAGCTGGTGGCCGGCTTGGGCGTAGAGGTAGCGTCGGCCTCCAGTGGTGGCGACCTGGTCCTGCTTCTCACCGATGACCGTCCGGTGGACTTGCTGATTACGGACGTGCGCATGCCTTGGATGACGGGTTTTCAGGTAGCTTTGTCTGCACGCAACTCGGGCCTCAATATCCCCATTATCATCGTGACCGCGTTCCCCGACGATGCCCTGCGGGTTCAGGTCGAGCGCATGGGCTCCGCTGTACTCTTGGCCAAGCCGTTCCGCCCAGAAGAGCTACTGTCCCTGGTCCGCGGACGGCTCTTCCCGTCCGCTGCGCCCAGCTAGCTGACGGGCATGAAGCTCGCGCGAAAACTCATCCTCTCCATGGTCATCGGCTTGACCGTGCTGCTCTCGGCAAATACCTACTATATTATGCGTCGCGAGCTGGGCCTCTTCGACCAGGACATGGAACAGGATCACGCGGTGCTGGGCCAAGTACTTGGCAATGCAGTGGCTACGTTGTGGGCCACCCATGGCCGGGAACAAGCCATCAAGGTCGTCGCCAGCATCAGGCCACCCTCGCAGATGCTGCGTGTACAGTGGCTTGATGGTGACCTCTTGCAGCCGCACGTTCAGATGCAGGACTTCCTTCATACCGACACGCCCGTAAGCGTGGGTGGCGTCCATAGGGGCTTCATCGAAATCTCCGAGTCGCGACAATTCGAGCGCACCTACGCGCGCAGCACGCTGATCCGAAGCATCATCCTCACGCTGATAGCAGCAGCCGGTGCAGGCGCCCTGTCCACCTTCCTCGGCATCTGGCTGGTGGGCAAACCCATCGACAAGTTGGTCGACAAGGCTCGGCGAACTGGTTCAGGCGATATCGGAAACCCATTGGTGCTTCCCCAGCGCGACGAGCTGGGCGTGCTTGCGACGGAAATGAACGCCATGTGCCTGCGGTTGGCAGAGACGCGCTATGCCCTCAACGCCGAGACGGAAGAGCGACTGCGCGCCGTGGACCAGCTCCGCCATGCTGATCGACTGGCAACCGTAGGCAAGCTGGCGTCCGGCATCGCCCACGAATTGGGAACCCCGCTTGGCGTGGCGCTCATGCGCGCCAACATGATCGCATCCAACGAAACGAGCAGCCGAGATGCGCGAGAGGCTGCACGTATCATCGGGGAGCAGATCGACAGGATCACCCACATCGTGCGCCAGCTGCTGGACTTTGCCCGTGGAAGGGGCACGTCGGCGCCTGGACCGCAGCAGCGACGCGAACCCACCAATCTGTTGGTCCTCGCGCAGCGTTCGGCAGCGATGCTGCAGCCCCTGGCCGTCAAGCGCCAGCTGCTCATCGAGGTCGTCCACAAGGAAGGATTGCCCGAGCCACCGGCCAATGCCGAGCAAATCCAGCAAGTGCTTGTCAACCTGGCGGTCAACGCCATCCATGCGTCGGAACGACCGGGGAAGGTCACCATCGCGCTCGGCATAGCGGAAACCTTGCCCCCTGCGGACGTGACCCCACCCGTGTTTGGCGAGCGCGGGCAGCCACAGTATGCCGTGATCTCGGTGAAGGACGAGGGGGTTGGGATCGCACCCGAAATTCTGCCCAGAATTTTCGAACCCTTCTTCACGACAAAACACGTTGGCGAAGGAACGGGTCTCGGTCTGTCGGTGGCCTACGGCATCGTACGCGAGCACGGAGGCTGGATCGAAGTTACCAGTGAACGCAACAGGGGCAGCTGCTTCTCGGTCTACTTGCCGCTCGATTTCGCCGAGTTGGTTTAGCCCAACGGTCGGCGAGACACTGCGAAAGGGTCGCTGCGCTAGAAATCCTCTGGCGACAATTTTCCGGCCCGAGGAGCAGCATTGGGGGGCGAAGGGGGCGGCGAGGATGACGACGGCGAGGTCGACGCAGCGGCCTTGCGCGTCCTGTGTTCTTCGGTTTGAGCCCGGGCGCCATGGGGGCCGGGGACTTTCGCCGATGCCCCAGCATTGCTGGTCGTAGATTTTGCAGCCGCCGTGAGCGCCGCTGGCGTGGGAGAACCTTTATCTTCGGCAGTCGAATCTCCCGCCACTTCACGAGGCCCAACAAGTGGCGCAGGAGTGACAGCGGCTTCCGCGGTCTTGGTAGCTGGAGCAGCAGGTTGAGCGTTGGCCCGGGCAGAACCGTTCGACGGGCCTTCTTTGGGTAGGGCACGCGAGCCGTTCGGCCTGGGTACGGCAATCCAAACTACCAGGGCCAGAACAGTGACGAACATGGCGGCGATCACGGTTCGTTTGGCGAGGAAACGCCGGACGTCGCGGCTGACTGACGATCCCAGGCTGACCAGCATGGTGTTCGTCGAGACCGCGCTGTCGTCCGAGGTCGCGCTCCGGCGTGACGAGACCGCTTCGGCGTCCTCCGTCACCCGTGGAAGGGTGTATAGCGCTCGGGTTTCGTTGCTTTCGTGAAGTCCCGAGGGCTCGGCGCGACGAATGATCTGGACCACGGAATCGGCAACGCCCGAGCTCGATTCGCGCATCGTGAACAGTGGAACGCCGGCCAGAGGCGTCAGCGTACGTGGCAGAGACGAACTGGGTAGCAAGCGTTCTTCAACTGCACCGATGAAATGGTCCAGGGTGGGAAAGCGATCGTTGGCTTCCTTGGCCATGGCACACTCGATGATGCGAATCACCGCTGGCGACAAATCGGGCCGCATGTGGCTCAGCTTGGGGGGGGCTTCGCTGAGCACGCGCATCAGCAAGGCCGGGCCGGGCTCACCTGCGAACGGAGGTTGGCCCGTCAGAGCCTCGAAAAAGAGGACCCCGAAGCCGTAAACGTCCGCCCGCGCGTCGATATCCGGAGCGCCGGCGATGTGTTCGGGAGACATGTACGCAGGCGTACCCAGCGTGTTCAGCTGGACGGTCGCGGCTGAGCTGTCGAAGGCCTTCTCCATCATCACCGAGATGCCAAAATCCAAAACCTTGGTCGTCACCAAGCGGCCATCCGGGCCAACACACAGGAAAATGTTCTGCGGCTTGAGATCCCGGTGAACGACGCCCTGCGCATTGGCTGCTGCCACTCCGCGCATGGCTGGCAACAGCAGGGCCGCCGCCTCTTCCACGCTCAAAGCCCCTTTTCTCGTCAGGTAGTTGCCGAACGGCTCGCCGTCCAGCATCTCCATCACGATGCAGGTCATACCTTCGTGATCGATGACATCGAAGACGTTGACAACATTGGGATGATTCACCCGACTTGCCGCCAACGCCTCGCGCCGAAACAGCTCGGCAGCCTCACCGCTAGATGCGAAAGAGCGGAGAATGACCTTCAGGGCGACCCGCTTGCCGGTGCGCTCGTTGACGCCCGACCACACCGCGGCCATCCCCCCTTTGCCAATCAGGCTGTCGATCCGGTATCTCTCACCAACGATCTGACCTGGGCGCAGGATCGTTTCGAAAGCTCCTTGTATTTCGCCAGTCTTCATGGCGGACGCCCCTTAAGATGCCTCGAGCTGGGATCGGTCATGGGTCCCGAGCCCCGCCCCAGGTAGGTTCATGTACGTTGGGTAAGATGCGTAAAGTACCATAAAAACACCGTCCCCGCCACCAGCGGGAAGGCCACGGCGTGAGGCTGTCTTCTTTCCGCTAAGTCCCGTAATCGCTTTCTCTTCTTACGCATCTCTTACGCATCCGACGGCCGCCGCGTGTTAGTGGCAGGCACCGCTCGACGTGCGCCTTTGTCTGGTTGGAACGAAGGAATTTGTAACGTCAAGCCTCGTTCCATCGTCGAACTTCACAGATACTTTCCACACAAACTAAATGACACAATGACAGTCGACCGAAGCTACGTCCTCATATCCCCTTGTCGCGACGAGGCCCAGTACATGCGACACACCCTCGACAGCGTGGCCAATCAGACGGTCCCGCCGGCGCTTTGGGTTGTGGTCGACGATGGCTCGAGCGATGAAACACCCGAGATCCTAAAGGAGTACGCGGCCCGCTTGCCTTACCTGCGGGTAGTTCAGCGAAAGGACCGAGGTGGCCGAAGTGTCGGGCCTGGCGTGATCGAAGCCTTCTATGCCGGGCTGGAAACCGTCTCGCTCGGCAACTTTGCCTACCTGTGCAAGCTCGATCTCGACTTGGACCTACCACCGCGCTACTTCGAATCGCTGATGCTGCGCATGGAGTCCGAACCTCGGCTGGGCACGACATCGGGAAAGCCCTACTTCATCGCCTCCAATAAGCGCCTGGTCTCCGAGCTGTGTGGTGACGAGATGTCGGTAGGAATGACCAAGTTCTACCGGACGACCTGCTTTCAAGAGATCGGCGGCTTCGTACGCCAAGTGATGTGGGACGGTATCGATTGCCATCGCTGCCGAATGCTGGGCTGGATCGCCGAAAGCAGGGACGCGGAAGAGATTCGCTTCATCCACCTACGCCCCATGGGATCGAGCCAGAAAGGAATCTGGACCGGCCGTGTGCGCTGGGGCTTCGGCCAGTACTTCATGGGAACCTCGGCGCTTTACCTTCTCGCCAGCGCCTTGTATCGCCTGCCCCGCCGTCCATTCTTCTTCGGGAGTCTGGCCATGGTGTGGGGCTATTGGAAAAGCGCCCTACGAGGGGCCGATCGTTACGGTGACCTGAAGTTCCGGCAATTCCTGGCTGCCTACCAACGTGCAAGCTTGCTACGGGGAAAGGCGGCAGCCATCAGGCGGCTCGACGCAAAACAGGCGCAGACGTGGTACGAAAAGCATCCGCGAGTACCGCAGGCTCAGCAAGAGATCAACGCCGATGACGGCCTTTTCGCGCCTTCGACATGAGACCCAGCCGATCGCCGGGTGTATGCCGAACAACTATCAGCCAACGCTCTTGTACTCGATGAGAGCACTCCGTCTGCCCAAGGCGAGCCTGGTCCAATAGCGCAGTTGTCCGTAGGCTGCGGGGAATTTTCCGAGGACACAAAACCAGGCGTAGAGGCGAGAGTCGCTCGCGGAAAAGCCGCGCCGACGGCAGGCCTTGAAGACGCGAAGACCAAGAACGGCATAACCGGCCAGCAAGAGTCCGCTCAAACCACCCGAAGGCAACGCCAGCCCAGCCACCAAGACAGGCAGGGCCGCTCCCCATGCGAGGTTGCTGCGCACCTGGCTCGCATAGTACCCGCCCGGCTCACGTCGGTGACGGGTGAACCCTTCCGCATAGGCATGCCCGCTTCGCACGCTGCGTTTCCACCACTGACTGATGCGCGTGATATTTGCATCGTGAACAGTCATTTCGGCATCCATGCGCAGAATTCGCCAGCCGCGCTGGCGCAAACGCAGGCAAAGGTCAGGCTCTTCGCCTGCAATCAGATCCGAGTTATACCCACCAACCTCGGAAAGGGGACGAACCCGCATCAGGGCATCGCCGCCACACGCATCTGCCAGGCCGATAGGCGTATTCCACTCGATGTCGCACAAGCGATTGTAAGGGGAGGCTTCAGGGTAGCGCTCGCGCCGCCTCCCGCACACCACCGCCAGCGTCGCATCGCTGGCGAGTTGGGCGGCAGCCTTTGCGATCCAGCTGGCGACGACCTCGCAATCACCGTCGACAAACTGCACGAAATCCAGATTGGGATCGAGGTCGCACAGTCTGGCAAACCCTATATTGCGAGCGCGAGCGGCGGTAAAGGGAAGGTTACGGTCAAGGTCGACGACATGCGCACCAAGGCCTGCCGCCAAGGCGACGCTGTCATCGCTCGACCCGGAATCCACGTAAACCAGCCAAGAGGCCTGGCCGGCCAGTGAGGCCAGGCAGCGGCGCAAGCGTTCGCCCTCATTGCGACCAATGATCACCACACCAAGGCGCAAAGGCAGCGCCGGCATTTCCACTGGAACGTTCTTTTCAGTCAAGCAGCCGCGCCCCCTTCGCCGCCGGACGAGAGACGGAGTTGGTCGAGGCACGACCGCAAGATCTTGGCGATCGCCGCAACGTGGGGTTCCTGAAGCATGCTACCGTGCCCACCCGGCACGTCGAACGCACGCGTCCCCTGGATGCTTCGACCTCCCCAACCAAGCAGCGGATCCGCGTAAAGGTGCACGTAAGGTTCATCGGACCCCTCGCCTGCGCTTGCACGAAAGAGGACGATCTCTTCTCTGACCTTCCGCTTGGGCAGGTAGTCGACTTCCGCGGCGTTGTACACAGTTCGCACGTCGAGCCGACGCGCCCACCGGGGAAGCGGCAACCCGCGATCCAAG
>Ga0302323_100003723_pt1 | contig 12399 bp, 7 predicted proteins | sample Fen_T0_3_FD_201950 | JGI IMG/M metagenome (GOLD analysis project Ga0302323, IMG submission 201950) | Peat permafrost microbial communities from Stordalen Mire near Abisko, Sweden - Fen_T0_3 | ecosystem: Environmental > Terrestrial > Soil > Wetlands > Permafrost | place: Sweden: Abisko... | reverse complement strand
AGAGCGGGCGCGACGGCAGGTCGTAGGTATTGAGCAGGAACACGCCGGGGCCGCCGCGGCCGGCGGTGTAGAACGGCGCCAGGTCGGGCGCCACTTCGACGATGCCAAAGCGCGCGCGGGGCAGGCGGCCGAAGTAGCGCGCGGCCACGCCGTCGAAGCTCTTGGCGGTCCAGGCGGCGCGGTCCAGCAGGTCCTGCGCCGTCTTCGCATAGAAGCGCGGCGCCGTGCGCAGCGAGGCGTTGAAGGCCTTGAGGTCGCCGTCGAAGCCGACCTGCTTGCGGATCGCCTCCATCTCCTGCGTGATGCGCGCGACCTCGGCCAGGCCGAGCGTGTGGACCTGCTCCGGCGCCATGTCCAGCGTCGTGTATTCGCGGATCTGCGACTGGTAGAACGCCCGGCCGTCGGGCAGGTCGACGGCCGCGAGCGACTTCACCGCGCCCGGGATGTACTCCTCGCGCAGGAACTTCAGCAGCGCGCGGTAGGCCGGCAGCACCTGGTCGCGGATCGCCGCCTCGGCCTGCGCGCGCAGCTCGGCCTGCGTCGCCGGCTTGAGCGTGGCGGGCAGGTTCTTGAACGGCGCGTAGTAGGCGTTGTCGGCGATGCTGGGGGCGTTCAGCACCTGCAGCACCGTGGCGTCGCGGCCCTGCAGCGTGATCGCGGGCAGCGTGAAGCCGCGCCGCAGCCCGGCGCGCATGTTGTCGATGTTGTCCTGGAAATAGCGCGGCAGGTCGGCCAGCTGCGAGAGGTAATGGCGGTAGTCCTCCTCGCCGTGGAAGTGTTCCTGCGCGGTGTCGGCCTCGTCGCCCCAGAACGAGGTGTCGCCGCTGAGCGGGCGCTGGTAGGTCTTGAAGGCCTGGTCGGCCACCAGCGTCTCGATCTGATAGCGGTAGACGGCGTAGTCCTCGGCGTGCTGGGGCGTCAGGCTGGCGGGCGCGATGGTCTGGAGCTGATCCAGCACCTGCTTCCAGTAGGCCAGCCTCTTGCGCTGCGTGGCCTCGTCCACGCGTGGCAGATGCGCGGCAATGCGGTCGCTGCGGCCGGGACTGGCGTCGAGCGGGCGGTCGTTGCGGAAATTCCATTCCGCGGCGTAGAGGGCCTCGAAGCGGGCGTCGCTGTCGGCGGGGGCTGCCGGTGCGGGCAGCGCGGCCAGCACCACCAGGGTCATGGCGGCCAGGCGAAACAGGAGATTCATGGGGGTTGGGCGAACGCCGCGAGGCAGGCCGAATTGAACTTTGTATATCGTATACGACTTTCGTCGCGCCGCGAAGTCCCGCCGCTGCGCCCCCCCATGCGGCCACCCCGTTGCGCCGCCCGGCGCCATGCAGCCGCTACGCGGCGCGAACCCACGCAGCGGCCGCGCCATAGCCCGATACGGGAATCGACCCTGTCGTAGGATGGCGCGCGTCCCCGGCCGGACGGCTTGGCAGCACGACATCAACGCCGCCCGCGACACCCAGGGCAGGTCCCGGACAGCGCCGAACTGTTGCGTTGGACACTCGCAGGGCCCGCGAAACCGTGACGATAGACCGGAAACCCGTCGCCAAAGGTCGGTCGAAGAAGGCCCCAGCATTTATTAGTCACACAAAATGCCGAACCTGAAAAAAGACCGCCCATGAACATTAATCGCCGCAACCTCATCCGACAACTCGCCGCGCTTGCCGGTTCGACCAGCCTGCCCTCGTTGGCCGAACCGGCGCGCATCCTGCTGGGCCAGTCGGCGCCCTTCAGCGGGCCGGCCGCGCAATTGGGCGAGCAATTCAAGCACGGCGCGCTGCTGGCGTTCAACTACGTCAACACCCATGGCGGTATCGGCGGCCGCAAGATCGAACTGCGCAGCCTGGACGACGGCTACGAGCCGGAGCGCTGCGCCGCCAACACGCGCAAGCTGATCGAGGAGGGCGTCACCGCGCTGTTCGGCTATGTCGGCACGCCCACGACGCAGGCCGCGCTGCCGCTGCTCACCGCCGCCAAGGTGCCGCTGGTCGCGCCGTTCAGCGGGGCGGAGGCGCTGCGCACGCCGTTCAACCGCCACGTGTTCCACGTCCGCGCGTCCTATTTCGACGAGACCGCGGAGATCGTCAAGCAGATCACCTCCGTGGGCATCAAGCGCGTCGCGGTCTTCTACCAGAACGACAGCTACGGCGAGGCCGGCCTGGCCGGGGTCAACGCGGCGCTCAAGCCACTCGGACTCACCCCGGTCGCGCTCGCCACCGTGGAACGCAATTCGGTCGACGTGGCCGGCGCGGTCAAGGCGCTGCTGGCGAAATCGCCCGAGTGCATCATCCAGGTCAGCGCCTACAAGTCCTGCGCCGCGTTCATCCGCGCGGCCCGCATCGCCGAATACACGGGCAACTTCTACAACCTGTCCTTCGTCGGCACCGAGGCGCTGGCCGCCGAACTCGGGCGCGATTCCAAGGGCGTGGTCGTCTCGCAGGTCGTGCCGTTCCCGTTCACCGCGTCGAGCCCGCTCGCCGCCGAATACCTCGACCGCATCAAGGCCGCCGGCGCCAGCGCCACCAACGCGCCCAGCTACGTGAGCATGGAGGGCTACGTCGCCGCCAGGACGCTCGTCGAGGGCCTGAAACATGCGGGCGGCACGCCCAGCGGCGAGAGCCTGATCAGCGGCCTGGAGTCGCTGCACGACCTCGATCTCGGCGGCTTCTTCATCAATTTCAGCGCCCAGAAGCACACCGGCTCGAAGTACGTCGACATGACGATGCTGACGCAGGAGGGGCGCGTCCGGCACTGAAGCGCCGCGCCGCCAAGGCCGCGAGCGGACCGACAGCGGCGCCGCCGTCGAAGGCGTTGAATTCGCCGCTGTAGCCCGGCACGTTCCACGGCGGCGTCAGACGTTCACACGCTCACGCGTTCCGACGGCCAGATGGTCTCGCGACTCGGCAAGCGGCGGCCGGCGTCCAGGTCCATCGCCGCGCTCGGCCGGGCGAACAGGTAGCCCTGCATCTCGTCGCAGCCCAGCCGCGCCAGCACGCGCAGCTGCATGTCGTTCTCCACCCCTTCGGCGACCAGGTCGAGGTTGAAGCCGCGTGCGATGCCGACGATGGCCGTGATGATGGGCGAGACGCTGTCGTCGCTCTCGATGTCGCGGATGAAGGACTGGTCGATCTTGATGGTGTTGATCGGAAAGCTGCGCAGGTAGTTCAGCGACGAATAGCGCGTGCCGAAGTCGTCGATCGCGATGCGGATGCCGCGTTCGCGCAACTGGCGCAGCTTGTCGATCACGCCGGGCACGTCCTGCAGCAGCACGTTCTCGGTGATCTCGATCTCCAGCGCGTCGCGCGGCAGCCCGTGGCGCGCGACGATGGCCGACACCCGCTCCACCAGGTCGGGCCGGCTGAACTCGTGCGGCGACAGGTTGACGGCCATGCGCAAGGTGCTGTTGCCGGCGGCACGCCACAGCGACAGCTGGCGGCAGGCCTCCTCCATCACCCAGCCGCTGATCGGGCCCATCAGGCCGGTCTCCTCGGCCAGCTCCATGAAGCTGCCCGGGCTCATCAGCCCGTGGCGCGGATGGACCCAGCGGATCAGGGCCTCCGCCCCGATGACCCGGCCCCGGCTCAGGCTGTACTGCGGCTGGAAATGCAGCACGAACTCGCCATTGGGCAGCGCGCGGCGCAGGTCGCGCTCGAGCTCGAGCCGCGGCATCAGGCCGGTCGTCATCTCCGCCGAGAACACGCGCGCGGCGTTCTTGCCCTTGGCCTTGACCTCGTACATCGCGGTGTCTGCGTTGTGCAGCAGCTGCTCCGCGCCTTCGCCGTCTTCCGGAAAGACGGCGATGCCGATGCTGGCGGTGACGAAGAACTCGCGCTCGCCGACCAGGAACGGCAGGCGCAGCTCGGCCGAGATCTTGTCCGCGATCACCAGCGCGTCCGCCGACTGGCTCAGCTCGGGCAGCAGCACCGTGAACTCGTCGCCGCCCTGGCGCGCGACGGTGTCGCCGGCGCGCACGCAGTCGCGGATGCGCTGCGCGCAGTTGCGCAGCAACTCGTCGCCTTCGATGTGGCCGTAGGTGTCGTTGACCAGCTTGAAGCGGTCCAGGTCGATGAACATGACCGCCACGCGGTCCTGGCGCCGCCCGGCCTGGATCAGGGCGAGCTCGAGGTGGTCCTTGAACAGGCGCCGGTTGGGCAGGCCCGTGAGCTGGTCGTGGAAGGCGTGGAAGCTGATCACCTCCTCGATGCGCTTGCGCTCGGTGATGTCGCGGGCGACCCCGTAGCTGCCGAGGAAGGCGTGCGCGCCGTCGCCCGCGCCCAGGCCGGACTCGTCGTACAGGCCGATCGCCGAGACCATCATGACGGCCGCCTGCGCCTGCGACTGCGGCGCGGGGGCGTCGCCCGTCCGCCGCGTCAGGCGCAGTTCGACCGTCGACGTGCCGCGCGACTCGCCGAGCACGCCGCTGGCCAGCTCGAGCGCCAGGGGCCGGTCGGCCGGCTCGACGATGGCCGTGAACGGCTGTCCCAGCAACTCGGAGCGCGAGCAGCCCAGCAAGGTCTCGACGCGCCCGTTGACGAAGGTGAAGCGGCCGCAGGCGTCGAGCGCGTAGATGATGTCGGGCGAGTTCTCGACCAGGAAGCGGTGCAGCCGCTCCGACTGCGCGAGCCGGTCGGCCATGCGCCGGTGTTCGCGCTGCAGCCTGCGCCGCGCCAGCGCGTCGGCCACCTTGGCGGCGAGGAAGTCCGGGTCCTCGCCCTTGCGCACGAATTCCACGGCGCCGTCGCGCAACGCGCGGATCGCCGAATCGATGTGCACGTCCCCGCTGACCATGATCACCGTGGTCTCGGGGCGGTTCCGCGAGATCCAGTTCAACAGGTCCAGCCCCGACGCGTCCGGCAGGCCGATGTCCAGCAGCGCCAGGTCTATCGTCTGCGACTGCAGCACCTGCACGCCCGCCGCGACGCAGTCCGCGTCGACGATCAGCCGATCGGGCCGCGCCAGCAGCCGCATCATGCTCGATCGCAGCCGCGCCTCGTCGTCGACGATCAGGATCCTGTCGACCATCGCGGCGTCGTCCGCGACGCTGGAGCCTCTGGGGGACGAGAGATGATTCATCGGGCAGTCCTCTGTGACTCGGGGATCAGGATCGTGAACATCGTTCCCTCCCCCGGGCGGCTGTGGCAGGTGATGGTGCCGCGCACCCGTTCGACCAGCGACAGCACGATGGACAGACCCAGTCCGGCGCGCCCCTCGGGTCGGGGCGTGCGCGGATCGGGCGTGACCGGCTTGTAGAGCGACTCGAGCACGGCCCCGGGCAGGCCGGGACCCGAGTCCTTGATGACGATGCTGGCGAACGAGGCGCCGTTCTGGTTGACGTGCGACGACAGTGCCGTCAGCACGACGCCGCCCGGCTGCAAGGCGTGCGCGGCGTTCTTCCACAGGTTGAAGACGATCTGCTTGACGCTGTCGCGGTCGACGCAGGCGAAGGTCGGCTCGCGCGGCAGGTCGAGATCCAGCCGCACGCCCGCGCCCCCGAACAGCGACGCGTCGTACAGCGAGCGCATGCCCTCGATCACCCGGTTCAGGTCCACCATGCCGTCCGGCGCGACGACCACGGGCGCCTCCGTCGCCAGGCCGGCGACGATGCCCGACAAACGCTCGATCTCCTCGCGCAGCACCGCGATGTCTTCCGGCCGCGCGTGGACCGCGCCGCCTTGCGCCGGGTCGCTGGAGATCAGGCTCAGGTAATTGCGGATGATGGCCAACGGGTTGTTGACCTCGTGCGCGACGCGCTGGCCCTGCAGCACGAAGCGGCCGGCGACCTCGGCCTCGAGCTGGTCCTCGCGTTCGCGCATCTGCCGCCAGGCGCTCAGGTTGCCCGCGACCAGGCCGGCGAAATTCTTCAACCAGGCCTGGCGTCCGGACAGCCGCGTGCGCTGCACGGGCGACGCGCCCAGGGCCATCACGCCCAGCAAGGCGCCACCGGCGAGCAGCGGCAGGTACACCAGGCCCTCGGCGTCCAGCGCGCGGGCGATCTGCCGGTCGGCCGGCGCCACGGGCTGCCCGCCTTCGAGGTCGAACGTGGACAGCGGCTCGCGGCCGATCGCCGCCTGCGCGCACAGGCTGGACTGGCGCTCCAGCGCCACCTCCAGGCGCTGCAGCGCGGGGGAGGTCGCACCGGTGCCGGCGGCGGACAACAGCTGCCGGCCCGGCACGAGCAGGAAGAAACCGACCCGCTGCACGCCGAACAGGATGCGCGCCGACTCCTGGACGCACAGCAGCAGGTCGCTCTCGCTGGCGGCGGCGTGCAGGTCGCGCGGCAGGGCCTGCAGCGCGGCCATCGGCACCGTGGCCGCGCGCAGCGCCGATTCGCTCGCGTCGGCCACCGTCTCGCCAGCGCCGTCGGGCAGGCGCAGCCCGATGCGCATCGGCACCGTCTGCGCCGCGGGTGCGCTGCCGACGTTCAAGGCCAGGGCCAGCGCGTCGACGCGCAGCAGGGCCTCGTCGCGGATCGCGTGCAGCCGCGTGCCCTCGATGGCCAGCAGCCGCTCGACGACCTGCAGCGCCCCGGCCTGGAACGCCTGCGGCAGCACGCTGACCGCGTGCGCCCCCCACAGGATGCGCCCCAGCCGGTCGAGGCCGGCGACCTTGTCTGCCTCCAGGTGGTGGAACAGGATCGCGTCGGCCATCAGCGAGGGCAGCTCCCACTGGTCGACCAGCCAGGCGCCGACGGCGCCGTGGTCGGTCGCCAGGACGGCGCGCTCCATGCCCGTGAGCTCGTCCTCGCCCTCGCTGCGGGCCAGGATCGCGCCGTAGGTGTCGCCCAGGCCGCCCAGCAGCAACAGCTGGCCGACATCGTGCAGCAGGCCGGCGAGGTAGGCCTCCTCGGCCTCGGCGTCGCTCGCACCGAGCTCGCCGGCAATGGCGCGCGCGAGTTCGGCCACCAGCAGCGAGTGGCGCCAGAAGCCGGCCAGCTCGCGTTCCTCGGTGCCCGGCACGCGCTGGAACGCGGACTGCACGAGCAGGCAGGAGGCGATGGTGCGCACCATGCGCGTTCCGAGCACCATCAGCGACTGCTTGATGTTGCGCACCTCGCCGACGCGCCGGAACGCCGCGCAGTTCGCCGCGGTCAGGATGCGGGCACAGAGCGCGGGGTCCTGCAACACCAGTTCCGCCAACGCGTCCACCGAGGCGGTGTCGCTGCCAGCTTCTTCGAAAAAGCGCAGCAGGATCTGGGGCATCGCCGGCAGATGCAGCGATTCAATTGCCCTCAGGATTGGCCCGGGTACGCCGCTCAATGATCCACCTCCCCCTAGATCCACAATCGCCGCCATCGCTGTGCTGTCCGCGATGGCTTGTTAGTCAATCATAACTGGGGATTGCAAACGTAAGCAATCGTGTATACGGCCAGGCTAACTCAACGGGATGATACACATGGTTACGGCGCGCGGCGAGCCCGGCTTGCAAAAACGAGTGCTGCGCACGCCATGGACGGCGGCAGCAGCCCTGCCGACGGCGCGTCGGCGCAGCCCGCCGCCGGACGCGGCCACCTACGCCGCGCCCACGCCCCGCGCATCCTGGCGACGGCGCCGCGACACGCCCGCCCGCCCCGCCGCCAGCACATGCAAGCGCCCTGATCCGCGAATACCCCATGCCGTGTCGCGGGCGCCACCCGCCGACGCAGCGCGTTCCTAACACGTTCATGCGGCGGACGGAAACCCGCGCATCCCCTATTTCGGGTAAGGACGCCGCTTCGTCTTGCCAAACTTTGCAAGCGAGGTTTCAGAGTATTGGAACGCTGGCCCCAGGTTCGGCACGCGGTTAGCCTGCGCCCGCTCGTCCCCCGAAGGCCCGCCAGCAGCGCAGACAGGAACGCACGCGGGCGAGCCGGCATCCCAACGACAAACCCGAAAGAAGCGCAGACATGAAAACGATCGCGACTCCCCATCGACTGACCCTGATCGCCCTGAGCATGGCCGCGGCAACGCCCGCGTTCGCCGTCGACTGGCCTTCGGGCTTCTCCAAGTGCGCCGACGAAGGCCAGACCTGCAAGGTCGGCACGACGCCGCGCCAGGTCTCCTTCGGGCTGAAGAACAAATGGGTGCTGGCCACCCTCACGGGCAACGTCGCCTGCACCAGCGCGAACTTCGGCGGCGCGAACCCGAATCCGACATTGACGGAGAAATGCGCGGTCGGACCCGTCGCGGCACCTGCACCTGCACCTGCACCTGCACCTGCACCTGCACCTGCACCTGCACCTGCACCTGCACCCGCACCGGCGCCTGCACCGGCACCTTCCCCGGCTCCCGCACCCGCCCCGGCGCCAGCACCCGCTCCCGCACCGGCACCGGCCCCCAGCGGCGCCAGCGCCGGCTTCGCGGGCACGGTCACCGGCGGCGGCAGCGTGGCCGCCGTCACCGTGTCCACCGCGGCCCAGATGCAGGCCGCCATCGACGCCTACACCGGCACCGGCGGCCTCGTGATCCGCTACACCGGCGTGTTCGACTTCGCCACCATCACCGACACCTGCGCCCAGTGGCAGAAGCCGGCCGGCACCATCGTCGAGATCAAGAACAAGAGCAACATCACGATCGAAGGCGCGACCGGCTCGTCGGCCAACTTCGGCCTGGCGATCAAGGCCGCCGCCACCAACGTGATCATCCGCAACATGACCATCGGCCTGCTGGCAGGCTCCATCGACGCCATCGGCATCGAAGGCCAGAGCGGCAAGTACCCGGGCTACATCTGGGTCGACCACAACACCTTGTTCAGCAGCATCGTCGAATGCTCGGGCGCGGGCGACATGGAGTTCGACGGCCTGGTCGACAACAAGGCCGGCGCGCACCACATCACCTACTCCTACAACTACCTGCACGACCACCAGAAGGTCGGCCTGATCGGCTCCAGCGACAGCGACGCCAGCGACCGCTACATCACCTTCCACCACAACTACTACCAGAACGTGAAGTCGCGCCTGCCGCTGCAGCGCGGCGGCTACACCCACCTGTACAACAACCTCTACAGCGGCGTGCACGTCTCGGGCGTCAACGTGCGCATGGGCGGCTTCTCGCTGATCGAGAGCAACTACTTCGAGAACGCGCAGAACCCGGTCACCGCGCGCGACAGCACGGCGATCGGCTACTGGGAACTGCGCAACAACAACATCAAGAGCACCGCAGACTTCAGCCGCTACGGCATCACCTGGGTCGCCAGCAGCTCCTCGCCCACGCGCGACGCCACCGACTGGGTCAGCACGAGCAGCTTCCCGATCGGCATCCCCTACGCCTACACGCCGCAGGATCCGGCCTGCGTCAAGGCCTCGCTGCCCGCGGTGGCGGGAGCCGGCAAGGGCTTGGCCACGCTGACCTGCAATTGAGCGGCTCCGGCCCCGCCGCGCGCAGCGGCCGGGGCCGTGCCGGGCGCGCAGGCCTCGGCCAGCGCGCGCAGGCGCCGGTGCGCCGCATCGTCGGCATCCGGCGCGACGCTCTGCCGCGCCCGCAGGTAGCGCTCGCTGAAGACGTCCAGGTAGGCCTCCAGCGTCTGCGCGGCCTGCTCCTCCCCGGCCAGCGCGAGGCACGACGCCGCCACCTCGCAAGTGCAGAAATGGTGGTCGTGCGACGACCGGCGCAGCCGATAACGCGAGCGTCGATCGGACTCCAGGCTCAGCACCGGCAGCCGATCGAGGTAGGGGCTCTTGCGGAAGATCTTGCGCGCCTCCGACCACGTGCCATCGAGCAGGACGAACAGCGGGCGACGCCCCGCCGCGCCATCGTCCACATCGACATCGACGCCCGGCAGTCCGGTGACGACCCGCGCGGGCGCTGCGAACTCGCCCGGGAAAACCAGCCACGGTTGCCATTGCGGGTCCCCCAGCAAGGCCGGCAACGCCGGATCCACCGCGAGCCGCGACCACGCGAAGGCCCAGGTGTCGCGCACCACGTCGGCTACCAGCCAGCCCGTGTTGCTGGGCTTGAGGGGCTCGAACTCCGCCATGATGAGGCAGACGCCGGCGTGCGTGGACAACTGCGGGCGCAACGCGCACATGCAATGGCTCGGTGCCAGGCGGCAGCGTTCGCAGCGCGCCTTGTGGGACGTCCCGCGGTCGAGGTAGGGGCGGGCGGCGTTGCCGCTCAGGCACGCGGCGCGCAGCCGGGAAACGGCGTTGGACATGGTGGGCAGTCTAAGGCCGCGCCCCCTTGTCGCCGCACGCCAGCGCGTCATGCGGAGCCCGCCATCGAACGCGCGGACGCGCTCCCGACGGCGGCGGCGCCAACCTTGCTCGCGTAGCATTGCGCCCATGAAGCGTGCCACCGCCACCCGGATCTGCATCCTGGACAACGACAACCTCGACCCCGCCGTCGCCGCGTCCTACGTCAGCTACGGCGCCATGACCGAGAAGATGTTCGCCGCCGCCGGCGTCGAGTGGGAGTTCGATCGCTTCAACACCACGCGCTTCGAATACCCGGCCGACTTCGACGCCTACGACGCCGTGCTGCTCACCGGCAGCCGCGCCGACTCGTTCTCCGACGAGCCCTGGGTCCGCAGCCTGCGCGAGCGCGTGCAGGCCCTGCTGCGCCAGCGCACGAAGCTCCTGGGCATCTGCTTCGGCCACCAGCTGATCGCGCTGTGCCTGGGCGCCGCGGTCGGCCGGGCGCCGCAAGGCTGGGGCATGGGCCGCATGACCTACGAGTGGTGCGGCCCCGAGCCGCTGAAGCCGCAACACGCCCCCTCCGCCGTCGCGCTGCTGGCCTCGCACCAGGACCAGGTACTCACGCTGCCCGCAGGCGCGACACTCCTCGCCCGCAGCGACTTCTGTCCGATCGCGGCCTTCCAGGTGGCGGACCAGGTGTTGTGCGTACAGGCCCACCCCGAATTCGTCGAGGACTACAGCGCCTACCTGCTGGAAAAGCGGCGCGCGCTGGTCGGCGAGGAACGCCATGCACTGGCACGCGCCGACCTGGCGCTGGCCCACGACGGCCTCGACGTGGCGCGCTTCATGCGCGGCTTCGTGGAACGTACCGCCTAGGGCGCCACGTCCTGCACGGCCAGCAACTCGCTGACCGCGCGCGCCAGCTCGATCGGGCTGAACGGCTTGACCAGGTAGGCATCCGCGCCGGCCTGCGCGCCGCGTTCCAGGTCGGCCGCGTCGCCGCGCGCCGACAGCATCAGGACCTTGGTCTGCGCCAGCGAGGGCGTGGCCTTGGCGCGCCGGCACACTTCGAGTCCGTCGGTGTCGCCCGGCATCATCACGTCGAGCACCAGCACGTCGGGCTGCTCCTGCGCGGCGACCACCAGGCCCAGCTCGCCCTTGACGGCCTCGACGATGTCGTAGCCCGCGGGTTCGAGCGAGTCGCGGATCAGGCGGCGGATGTTGGCGTCGTCTTCGACTATGAGCACCTTGTGCACTGCTGTCTTCCTGTGAGGTTGCGTCATGCCGCGGCCACGCCCGCAATGGGCGGCGGCACCGGCCGTTGCCCTCGCTACGGCAAGCCGCCGCCGCGGATTAGCCGCAGGCGGCCAATCACCACGATACAGAGCGCGCTCCCGCGCAGTAATTCACCCAAGTCGCCCGGCTGGGCCGCCGGTGCAGCCGTGGCCGTCCGGCGGGGGTCCGCAAGCGACCCGCACTGCCGAGCTGGACGTTCGTCGGCGGCCGGGCGCCCCTCGCAAGCACTTTGGGGGGGCGCCGCCGCCACCCGACCTGGCGCAGGCGCTGAACTCCGGCTACAGGGATTACGCATTCGCACGATTGCCACGGCAACGTCTCAGCAACCTTCTGCGAACATACCTCACGCCGTATATGCCATACATGTCGGCCTTGAAACGCAAGCACACGTCAGCGCCCCGAGCGCCGGGCCGCGGTCCGCACCTTCTTTCCAGCCATAGAGCTCCGGGCTCGGCGGGCGCCGGCGTGGAGACGACGACCTGCAACACCGGAGACCACCGCATGCCACGCCGCACAGAGATCGTCCCCGCCCCGCCAGCCACGCTGCCGACCACGCTCAGGCAGCGCTTCGAGTTGGTCGCCGCGCTCGGCAGCGCGGCCCTCCTGGTCGCGTGCGGCGGCGGCGGCGCCGATGCGGGGACGACCGCGACCGGCCCGCTCGACGAAGCGTCCACCAACGCGACCGTCCAGGCGAGCGCCGCCAAATGGAACAAGATCGCCAGCGAAGGACAATCGTTCACCGTCAGCGGCACGCGCACGGTCCGCTACGGCACGGGCGCACGCTGGGTCCAGCGCGACGTCAGCGCCAGCGGCCAATGCACCAACGCATTCTTCGGCAGCGACCCCGCGGTGGGCGCGGGCAAGCAATGCCAGGTCCGGGCAGGCAGCGCACCTGCACCTGCACCTGCACCTGCACCTGCACCTGCACCTGCACCTGCACCTGCACCTGCACCTGCACCTGCACCTGCACCGGCTCCTGCTCCTGCTCCTGCTCCTGCTCC
>Ga0302323_100003722_pt1 | contig 12399 bp, 9 predicted proteins | sample Fen_T0_3_FD_201950 | JGI IMG/M metagenome (GOLD analysis project Ga0302323, IMG submission 201950) | Peat permafrost microbial communities from Stordalen Mire near Abisko, Sweden - Fen_T0_3 | ecosystem: Environmental > Terrestrial > Soil > Wetlands > Permafrost | place: Sweden: Abisko... | reverse complement strand
GCCGGGCGAGCCTGTTTCACCGCCCCCTGCTCCGCCGCGCCCTGCTCCGCCCGAGCCTGCCCCTCCGCCGCCAGGTTGCCCCCCGGCCGATTGCGCGCCGCCTGCGCCCCCGGCGCTGCTGGCGCCTGCTCCACCGGATCCCGGGCCGGCATCGCTGCCACCGGTGCGGCCGGCCGAACCGTCCACGCCACCGCCGCCGGACGCGCCGCCGGCCCCGCCCGAACCACCCCCCGCCGATACCGTGGGACAGGTGACTGTGGTGGTGGCAGTGCCGCCCGCGGTACCGGAGAGCTTCCAGTAGATGCCGTACCTGTCCTTGTAGCGCGAGTAGTGCGGAATGAAGACCAGCTTGCCATCCGAGTCGGTGCCCTTGAGGTTGAACTCCAGCTTTCCCGCGGTTTGCACGAGGTTGGTCTGGATCCCCGAGAGCCAGTCGTTGATCGTGCCAGTGTTGATCTTGATGGTGTCCTGCAGCCCCCCGGGGGACGTCGCCGCGATCGTCATTGCATGCCCCGTCGTGGTCATGCTGGCGGTTCCGAGGCCCGCGCTCAGGACGAGCGGTCCGTACGTGAAGGCAACCGCGTTCTGGTTGTCCTGCAGTCGCGACGTCTGCACGAAGAGTGGAAATGCGAGCTGCACCGTATCGTTCGCCTGCCACACCCGGCTCACACCAAGGAAGCCGTTGGATTCGACCGGGGTGACCGCCTGACCGTTGACCGCAACGGCCACCTCACACGTCGAAGCCCAGTCGGGCTTCCTGAACTGCAGGTTGACCGCATCGGTCGGCGCCGTGTTGATGGTCAGGGTCACCTTGTTCGTGACGGGAAGATCGGTGGTCTGGGTCAGCGATAGACCGCGGTCCTTCCAGTTCAGGGTCGAGCTCACGTAGAGGGTGACCCAAAGGTTCTTGTCATCGTGGAAATACACGCTGTCGTTCAGCCTGGTGAAGTTCTCCATGCCGGTGCCGGTGCAACACCAGAAGCTGTTTGTGGTCGTGCCAAACGCCTTGAAGTACCCGGTGCCCATCGCCTTGAAGTAGGTCGTCATTCCCGTGTCCGGGTTCATCGAGGACAAGATTTCATTGATGTGAATCCGCTCGTAGAAGTTCGCGTACTTGACGTCACCGGTGACCTTGAACAGGTCATGGGTGAGTTTGGACATGTTGTAGGCGTTGCAGGTCTCGTTGTTGACGGCATCGCGGTACTGATCGAGTGCCCCGCTCGTGTGGAAGTGCTCGTCCTCGCTGTTGCCGCCCGTGACGTAGGTATGGTTCTTCAGCACGACCCCGAAAAAGCCGCTGGCCGCGTTGAGGTAGGCCGATTCGCCGGCCCCGACGGTTCGATAGCGATTCAGGGCGCCGATGAACTTCGGGATGGTCATGTTGGCGTGCTTTCCGCTCAGGTTGTCGGTGCCCGCGGCGAGCGTCGTGAACAGGCTGGTGTCGTCGAAGATGTGGGCGACGGTCAGGTGATTGGCGTTGTTGGTGTACTTGTAAAGCTCGTACAGGGCGTCGTTCAATCCGCCGTACTCTTGGCTGAGCACCCTCGACTTGGCGCTCGCGTTCCAGGCCGAGGCACGGGTGTAGAGCCAGTCTCCCACCTTGCTTGCGACCGCCAGGGCGTCGGCGTTTTGCTCGTAGGTGTAGACGTCGACCAGACCGGCGAGGATCTTGTGCAGGGTGTAGTAGGGTACCCAGACCTCGCTCAAGCCCGCGTTGGAGCTGCCGTTGTCGAACTTGTCGAACTGGGAGATGTCGGTTGCGAACAGGTAGCCGCTGGACAGCTGGTACGACTTGAGCTTCGAGATCACGTCGTCCAGCTTGGTCTTGATCTTGGCGGTCAAGGCGGTGTCGGTGCCCCCAGCGGCTTGCTGGTAGGCGTGCGCCACCGCGGATAGCCAGTGTCCCAGGCTATGGCCACGGATGGCCTGGTTTTCCCAGCCCCCGTACAGGTTGGTCGGGGTCGCGTTCTGGGACACCGCCTTGAAGCCGGCCATGAGCCGATCAGAATCGAGGGTCGTGAGAAGGTAATCCATCTCCTTGCTGAACAGGGTCTGCTGGTAGGAATCCGTGATCTGGACCTGGTCGAGGGGGAAGTCCTGCAACTTGTCTACCGAGCTTGCCGCGAAAGCCGTGGAAAAGGTGGGCAGTGCAAGCCCCAGTGTCGCGACGAGGAAGGTACGGTTGCGCTTGGAGGCTCGGGTCATTGGCTCTACCTCTCGAAAGTGTGCAATTGGACGGTGTTACCGCGATGGCACAGGAATGTGCTTCATGCATAACTGTCGCGACACCCAGGGTTGTGGAATGAAATTTTTGCTATGAGGAATTATTTCGTGGACGTATGAACGCACATCGGATGGCTCGATGATTGCCCGGAGGTGGGTTTGCGCAGCGGCGATCTGGGTCTCGCTGCTCACGACTGCGCCCTGCCGCGCTGGCGGTCGCACGTTCTTGGTCGCCCTCGACTACACCAGCGCCCCCAATTGCCCGGACGAAGGCGTCTTCCGGAGCGTTGTCGCCGGCCGACTGGGCTATGACGCATTCAGCGATGGCGCATCGAATCGCGTTCTGGTCAAGGTCGCACCCCAGGGCCGAAGCTACGAAGGAACCATCGAGTGGCGAGATGCCACGGGGCAATGGCAGGGGGACCGTACATTTCCCACACGAAGCAACGACTGCCACGAGTTGATACGCGCCATGGGCTTCGCCTTGGCGCTACAAATCCAGCTCCTGACGCCTGCAGACCCCACTCCTGTCGTCCACGAAGCGGCAACCACGACCAATTCCAGCGCCACCGAAGCGCCGGTCTCCCCTCCAGCGACGCCCACGACCGCCCCACCAGCCAAGGGGGAGCGCTCCTCACCCGGGGCGGAGGCCACCAGGGGCCAACCCTCCCCGAGCCGCGACGCCGCAACCCCGTTTCCCTCCCCCAAGTTCTCCGTCGGCGTTGGGGGATCGGTGGGGTTCGGGATGTCGTCTGGTGTAGTCGGGATCGGCCGGCTCTTCGGCAGCGTCGCTTGGCCCTTCTTCGCGGTGGAGCTCGCTGCAGAGGCTGGGCCCCCCTCCACCATCCGCCGCCAGGACGGAAGCGGGTTCACGCACCAGGAGCTGGTCGCCAGCCTCGCCGCTTGCGGCACGGCAGCGCGGTGGAGCGCATGTCTGGTCACCAAGGTCGGCGAGATGCACGTCGCCGGGCAAGACATCGACCATCCCCACGCCAGTTCCGGACTGCTCCTGCAGGCCGGACTTCGCGTGGGCGTGATGCAGCCCCTGGGGCGTCAGGCGTTCGCGTCGCTCAGGACCGAGGGGTTGACGACGCTGACGAGCTCTCAGGTGACCCTCGACGACATCTTGGTCTGGACCTCTCCGCGATTTGCTGGAACACTTGGCCTCGACTTGGGTGTGCGATTCCAATGAGACAAGTCGTCCCGACCCGGCGTCGTCTTGATGGACCAGCAGGTTGGCTGAGTCCCGCGCTGGTGGCGATGCTTTTCGTCACGCCCATCACAGCCTGCACCGAGATCTACGACGCCGGATCGACCGGTCCGCGCGGCCTCCTCCCCGTGGACGCGCGCAATCCCGTCGTGATCTTCAACGATAGCCAGTACGACAACTGGCAAGGTGAATACGCCGTCCTGCTCGCCGCCGCCGGGAGCCTGACGCTCGATGGCATCGTGGTCGTCACGGGCTCGAATGCGAACAACATCGACGACAACCTGGCCGAACGACGCAACCTGGTCGCGGCGGCGCGGAAGAGCGGAATGCGGAACATTCCCGATCCCATCAAGAGCGTCGGGCCACAACTCGTTCGACCTGCGAACGGTGATATCGACGCCACCGTGGGGAACAACTCGGACGGTGCTTTCTTCATCGTCAACGAATCGAGCCGACTCAGCCTTCCCTACCGGCCACTCGCACTGGTGATGGGGTCGCGCCTGACCGACGTCGCAGATGCCTATCTGATCGATCGGACGGTCGTGGACCGTGTTGTCGTCGTTTCGGAGCTGGGCAGCCTGACCGCCTCGGGCGCCGCGATGAGTAGCCCGAACGGAGAAATGGACCCCTGGGCCGACCTCATCGTCACTTCCCGCTTTCGTTTCGTGCAGGTCAGCGCCTACTATGACCAGACCACCGACGTCCCGCCGTCACGCGTGTTGCCGAACAACGCCTTCGGGACCTGGATTGCGTCGCGACGATCGCAGATCTGGAATCTCCCGCAGGCGGCCGATCAGGTCGGCGTGGCGGCAGTAGCCCTTTCGAGCTTCGTGGTCGCCGTGGAGAAGGTGTCGGCAAGCGGTTCCGTCCCTGCCGGTGCAACCGTCGGACCCGCGCTCACGGACGACCCGAACGGCCCCCTGTGGCTGGTGCGCCAGATCGCGCCACAGGTGGCGATCAATCGGTTCTGGGAAATTCTCCTGGATTCACGGACTTACGCACCCTGATGGGGGCACGATCGAGGCCCGCCATCGCCCCGGCTCGCGATTTTGGTGAACAACGGCCAGGGCCGCGACAGTATTAGGAAGAGAAACAACGTCGTTCAATGGCCTATTTACGACTCGCCCATTCCGCCAACCCGGCGCCTACGCCAGATAGTCGCTGCCTCGACGCCTATGCTCGCGAGCTCAACTACATCTTTGCAACCTTGCGACGGCTTGGAGCCCGCCCCCACGAGATCGAGGACCTGGCGCAGGACGTGTTCGTGGTGTTGCGCAGGAACTGGTCGAGCTTGGATACGGAGCGTCCACTTCGCCCTTACCTGGTGGGCGTGGCGTTCCGGATTGTCAGCGCCCATCATCGGCGGTGGTCCCGCGAGATTCCCCAGACGGCCCCCGACGCTGCTGACTTCGCGATCAATCCAGAAGGGCTGCTGGAAAGCAAGGAGTCGGCCTCTCTTCTGCAGTCGGCGATCGACTCCCTGCCCCTCTCGCGCCGGGTCGTCATCATCATGCACGAGCTCGACGAGATTCCCCTTGCCGACGTTGCACGAAAGCTATCCCTCACCCGTTTCGGTGCCTGGGCGCGACTCACGAAGGCCCGAAAAGAATTGGCTGCGGCTGTGCGACGCTTGTCGAAAGGCGAACTACCACGATGATGCGCGACCCTGACTTCGAGTCCGATCTAGAGGCCTTGGTCGAGGCTGGGAAGCTCGTCCCCAGCCTGCCCGATGTCGTGCGCGCACGCGCCCTCGCACGCGCACGCGCGACAGTGGCAGCGGAGCCCTTCCGATCGGAGCAGGTCCCCGTCCCGCACCGGCGAGCACTGACCATCGCCCTCGCGGCCTCCGTCGCAGTGGCCGTGGTCGGAGCGAGCGCCTGGGCTGCGCTGGCACTTCGAGGCGATCACAAGGTCGACGCCTGGCCGCCGGCCCCGCCTGCGGTCGCAGCGACGCCCATCGAGACCAGCGATCCTGCCGAAGTGCCGCCACACCCGGCCGTCGCTGCGCTGGCGCCGTCGACGTCAGCCACCAAGCCCCGCCACGCGGGACGTTCGCCCACGGCTCGAGAGTCGTACGCTGCCGAGCTCGCGCTGCTCAAGCGAGCGCAGGTCGCCTATGCGGAGGGGGACTACCCCGAAGCCCTGGCCCTGGTTGCCGAACACGGACGACGTTTTCCCGCCGGTCGCCTCGCCGAAGATAGGGAGGCTTTGCACGTGAGGACCCTGACCAGGACGGGGCGAACGGACGACGCCCGCCAGGCGGCGGCTGCGTTTGCGGTCCGATTTCCCCGCAGCGTGCTGCTGCGGCCTGCGAAGACAGCTCCTTGACCGGCTCGACGCCGTAGTCAACGTTCGATCGTGCAGTTGCAACACGCCGGAAATCGCAGAGGAAGACAAAGGAGCTCGGCGTCTCTCGGATAGCCAGCCGACAGGCTTCACAGGACGGCGCCCGATTTCCTGAGCGCGGGCCTGCAGGAGGCTGTTCCTTGGATCAGCCCTGAGCCCACGAGGCAAACAGCGGTTGGATCATGCTTTGCATTTGCCCGCGCCATGACAAAGCGAAAGGGATCCAATCCATCGGTGAAGGGGCGGCTTCGCGTGGTGGTGGCTTCCATGCTGATCCGTCTGTTCCTCCTTTGCGAAGGGCGCGCCCGCGCCGGAGATTTCGACGGGACCATTGGCGGTTGGTACGGCTACCAGATCGTGCTTTCCGACTTGGCCTCGCTGGGGCCCAGTCCGGAAATCGCGGGTCAAGCGCATGGTGCGTGGCCTGAACGCCGTACCCGAGCGGCTCGAAGAGCTGCCAAAGTAGCGACTCGCCCCCACGGCAAGGCAGGACCGACAGTCGTGCTACGAGCGAAAGCGACCGATTGGCGGGCTCCCGCTTTTCGCAGCGACCGTGAAGAGCCGTTCCGAACACGCGCGATAGCGCCACGCTGAGGAACGACGACGCGACATACGGCCGGTCATTCACGTAGGGCTCGAGGGGAGGGTCGCCGCCCTCGTGATGGCCGCGCGCGAGCGCCACCGTGTCGACCTCGAGGAGTAGGGCCGCCGTGCAACGGTCGTCGCCAGCCTCGGGATAGAAGACGTGCGCCTTGCCGAAGGACAGTGGAACCTCCTGCACCTTGTCGGGATGCTTGTGCAGCAAGAAACCGAGGTCAGTCGCCGGCGCCGCCAGGTTTGTGATCGTGAGCAGCATGTGTCGTCACCTGTGGCATGCGTAAAGCACGTGTTGTGCCAGTCGACCCAACCTGTCGCGATCGATGGACGGGACTGGGAGCGACTGGCGACCAGCCAGCTGGCACGGGGAATCCTCCAGACCATAGAGGAATCAACCGAGAGGGTGCGATGGACACCCTGATGCGCCCACCGCCAGCGGGATAAAAGCCCGACCGCTCGAGCTTTGCGTGCACGCGCGGCCCCATGCGAGCCAGAAGCGGCAGGAAGGTCCGGTCGAGAAAGTCGAACGGCGGCGAAGCGGGGTTGTGTGTCCCGCCCTCAATCACCAACTGCGAAGGTCCGTCCGCGCTGACCAGGGCCGGCAACACGGTTTGCAGCACCAGCGTCGCGCTGCCGGCAGTACCCACCGAAAACGTGTAGTCGCCTGCGCGCGGCTTGCCTGGCGTGAACGTCAGGCTACGCGAGCCGACGGCCGCACCGGTGGTCTCGGCGTTGCCGACCTGGGTGGCCGCCAGGACGGCAGTCAGGTGTTGGCGCATCAGCCCCGGCCGCGGGCGCCCCGCCCGGATGTTGTCTATCCGAAACGGGACGCCCGTGCACAGCGACAGCGCCAGCGCCGAACGCAGAATCTGGCCGCCGCCTTCTCCTTGAGAACCATCGAGAGAGATCATGTTCAACCCTTCACGCAGACGACTTGCCTGAGCGTATGCACAATCTCGACCAGGTTTCGTTGGGCGTGCATGACGGCCGCGATCGGCTTGTAGGCCATCGGTGTCTCATCGAGCACGTCCTGGTCCTTGCGGCATTCGACGCTGGCCGTGGCGGCCTGGTGGTCGGCCACGCTGAAGCGCCGGCGCGCCTCGTTGCGCGACATGGCCCGCCCGGCACCGTGGCTGCAGCTCGATAGACTTTCCCGGTTTCCAAGGCCGCGCACGATATACGAGCGGGCCCCCATGCTGCCCGGAATGATCCCCAGGTCGCCCAGACGTGCCCGCACGGCGCCCTTGCGGGTCACCAGCAGGTTCTGTCCGAAGTGGTGTTCGCGCGCGACGTAGTTGTGGTGGCAGTTCACCCGCTCGTCGCCGACCTGAAACGCGCCCAGTCCCGACGAAGCCAACGCCCGCAGCACGGCCGCCATCATCAGCTCGCGGCTGATGCTTGCGTACTCCTGCGCCCACTCGGCCCCGGCCATGTAGTCATCGAAGTACTGGCTGCCTTCGGGCAGGTAGGCGAGATCCGGGTCGGGCAGCTGGATGTGCCAACGCCGCATCTCCTGGCGCGCCAGCTCGATGAAGTCGGTGCCGATGCGATTGCCGACGCCACGTGATCCACTGTGCAACATGATCCAGACGTGGTCGTCCTCGTCGAGGCAGACCTCGATGAAGTGATTGCCCGTGCCCAAGGTTCCGAGGTGCTGGATGTGCGAGCCGCGATCCAGGCGCGGGTACTTCGCGACCAGCTGCTGGTAGCGCGGTTCCAGAAGCGCCCAAGCCTCCTTCTGGGCCGCGGGCGGCTCTCGCCATGCACCGCGGTCGTTACGGCCACCGTTATCGGTGCGACCGTGAGGCACCGCCGCCTCGATCGCGGTACGCACGCCGTGCAGATTGTCCGGCAGCGCCGAGGCCAACAGGCTGGTGCGAACGGCCATCATTCCGCAACCGATGTCCACGCCCACCGCGGCCGGAATGATCGCGCCCTTGGTCGCGATCACGCTGCCGATGGTCGCGCCCTTGCCCGCGTGCACGTCGGGCATCACGGCTACCGGGGCAGCCACCACTGGAAGGCGAGCCACGTTCTCCAGCTGCTTTCGCGCCTCGGCCTCGAACGGCACGCCCACCGTCCAGCACTTGAGCGCCACACCGCCCTGGACTTCGATGACCTGGTGAAGTGGTTGGGTATCCGTCGGGTTCGTCATGATCTGGGACCTCTGCAGCCAGCGTGCCAGGGATGGCTCGTCGGCGAAAGCGGCGCGGGTTCAAGCGACAAGCCAGGCCAGCGCTCGGCGATATTCTATTGGATAAGCTGATATATACTCCTGGATACATGCCCCGCCGTCGGCTGCCTGTCATCGGCTTCCTCGAAACCACCCTCGACCAAGGCATCAGGGATTGGCAGTGCGCTTCACCATCTTGTCGACGTTGTGCATCTGCACCAGCGTGAGGGTCATGGCACCGATGACTACCCAGCCCAGCAGGTGGTAGTTCTCGATTCGACCCGAGGCGCTCTGGACGACTATGAGTCCTGACACGAACGACGACACTGCTCCGGCAAACTGCTGCATGGAAGAGCTCACCGCCATGTACGCGCCACGGTCAGGCAGTGCGGGCACGCCCGAGATCAGTGCCATGGTCGAGACTTGTCGCCCCGCGATCGTGGCGAACAACGCGCAGTTCCCCACGATCGCGAGCCACAAGGGCACGCGGTCGAGCCCGGTCCACCACCACACCATGAGCATTCCCGCAAGCGAGGCGACTGTGAGCAGGCGGAATTTCCCGATGCAGTCGGCGAGTCGGCCGAGTAGAGGCCCTGCGAACAAGCCCAGGATGCCACCCGCCATGTAGATCACAGGCAGCTGATCGAGCGACACGCCCAGGTTGTGGACCACGAAATTGCTCGCGAAGGGCTGAAGCATGAAGCCGCCGGTTGCTACCAGCATGGTGGCCGCGAACCCAACCAGGTAGCGTCGGTTGGTGGCGATGTTGAAAAGGTGGCGCAGGGGATGGCGACCCCGGGCAGCCTCCATGTGAGCGGTGATGGGTTTCAGCTTCCAAATCAACACGATTCCCACCAGCATTCCCACGGCCACAATCATTCGAAACGGTCCGTGCCATCCGAAATGGCTCGCCAGAAACAGCCCGATGGGGATTCCCATCACTTGGCTGGCAGCGAAGGCGCTTTGGATCGTACCCATCACTCGGCCGCGCACCTGCAGCGGAAACAGATCGGCGACAATCGCAAAGCTGACAGAACCAATCACGCCGCCGAAGAGTCCGGTAAACACGCGAGCTCCCAGGAGGAACGGATAGTTGGGCGCAACACCGCAAAGAAAGGTACCCGCCAGAAATCCACCATAAAACGTCAGCAGAAGTCGCTTCCTGTCGAACTTGTCGGCAAAACCCGCCGCCAGAAGTCCCGCGATACCTGCGCTGAACGCGTAGGCGCTCACTACCAGCCCGAACTGGCGCGCACTGATCCCGAGCTGGGGCATCACAATGGGCCCCATCGGCGAGAGGATCATGAAATCCAGGATGATGGTGAACTGCAGGAAGGCCAGGAGCGCCACCACCAGTTTCTGATAGCCAGAAAGAGCGGGCGGCGATTTTGAATCAGGGGACGTGGAGAGCATCGAACCTCGTATCAGGTGCGCACGGTACGCGAAATGGAAGCTTCGACTGGGTCGCCAAGCTAAGTGGTGAGATGGGCGTGGGCTTTGGCCAGCATCTCGATGATCGGGATGTTCTGCGGGCACTTGGGCTCGCACTCGGCGCATTCGGTGCACTGGTCAGCGCCGCTGCCGGCCTTCACTATGAAGGCATCGTAGGCGAAGCGTGGACTGGCCTGATTCTCGAACATCGAAGCCGTGCCCACGGTGGGCAGACGCGTGCACCCGAGACCTAGTGTCGAGATGGGAAGGCCGGGGATCTTGGAAAACAAACGGTACTGCATTGCCGACAGTCTGCCGACTTTCGCGGGCCTTGGCCACCGTGGTGATCCGCACGGGTAGCGCGCGCCCAGCTGCGCTTGCCGCCGACGGCTACCTGCTTCCGAGAGGACTCGCTCTCCCCTTGAAGGTCGCGCGTTGCCCAGACGAACCGCACGGTCGGGTCGCGAAGGTCAGGCAGGGCGCTTGGTGTTTCATCCTGTGCGACTCAGCCTCGCGCTATCGCAGCCGCACGCGCTCAGCCGTTGCCCAGGACGCCACCGACAGGGCTGTGGCGACACTTGAACGGCACCATGCCTATCGAGCGAGGCGGGGCTTGGTAAGTCCAGGGTAGAAACACTCGATCGGTCTTTGCTCGCCTGCGCACGATGAACAGCGCGCAGAGAGCTACCAACGTTCCGATCTCGGCACCCCTGCGCCCGTCGCTTCCTTTCGGCGCATTGCCGAGCGAGCAGCCACAGCCGGTGTTACCACCGTGCGAGGCTGTCGTGCCGCCCGGCGAGGCGGCGCCACCCTGCGCCCCGCCGCTTCCGGCGCCGACTGAGCTTGTACCACCGGCTGCGAGTGGGCCGCTGCCGCCCGAGCTGTTGGAGGTTCGACCACCCGTGGATGAGCTACCTGAGCCGCCGCTCGCAATTCCGCCCGCATTGGACGCGCCTCCTATACCCGAAGCGCCTCCCGCAGCGACGCCTCCACCCTGCGGACCTCCCGCGCTACCGCCGGCACCGGTACGGCCACCGGAACCGCCCGCCCCCTGCGCGCCCCCAGCCCCGGTACTTCCGCCAGCGCCGCCATCGCTGCCGCCGCCCGCGTTGCCATAGCGGACGCGAGTCTCGATGTATTCGAGCTTCACGCTGGTAGGCGCGTTGCCTGAAGCATCGTAGATAACGACGCTGTTGTCGGCAGCGAACCAGGATTCCGGCACGTAGAGCAGGGTGTTGCCCGAGAAGCGTCCGAGGTTGTGGCCGTTCACCCAAGCCGAGCCCGATGACAGGCCGGACGTGCGCAGCCCCACCGTGGCGAACAGACCACTTTGCAATGGGCTCTTGAAGGTGGCGCGCCAGAAGGCCGGCCAGCTCTTGGTGGCTTGGGTATCCGCCCACGTGCCGCCCAAGAAGGTTGTCCAATTCTTGACCAGACCAACCACCGCGGTCTCGTCCATGCCGCCCAAGCCTCCTCGGAATTTCCATGTCGACGCAAGAGCTGACGAGCCGTTGCTCACGTTGCCCCAGATGCCCGCATATTGTCCGGTTCCAGTCGCTCCCGTGACGTTGTACATCTTGTCGAGTCCCTCGTGCTTGGCGAGGATCGCGACTGTATTTTCCCCAGCCACGGTAGAGAAACTAAAGCTGCTGTTGGTCAGCGAGACCTGCTTCCCATTGGCGAACGCCATCGCCGACGCACGTATCCCGCCACCGATGGTCGCTGCGATGTTCCCGGCCGACGTCGCCGTGAACTTGGCGCGGTACCAGCCGTAGCCGTTCTGGAAGTTGTTCGCACCGAAAGGTTGGGGTTGCGGCGACGAGGCCCACGTCGAATCGTCGTATCCAGCCGCGGCCTCGGCAGCAGCGTCACGCCATTGCCAGGTGGTGATCGCTGGAATCTGCGGCGCCGTCCCTGCCGGCACCGATGTGTCCGATCGGCCATCCGCCGAATAGACCGCCACCTTGCCCCCGGTCATGGACAATTGGATACTGAGGTCGTCATCGACGTAGGTCGCTCCGACATAGACCGCCTTGTCCGTGAACCAGGTGCGGTTGGCAAGAGGCGTGTTCACCACCAGGAACGTCGCCGCAGATCCATCGCCCGAATCCAGCGGCAGCTCGGTGATCGTGTCTCCGGTCGGGTACGTGAACGTTGCGCGCGCTGTCTTGCTGGCGGCGTCCCAGTTCCACGGATCGGACGGAGCCGGCGTCGGCGCCGTTCCGTACTGCACGGCGATCTCGCCGGATTCGCCGGAGCGGCCATGAAGAACGAGGTACGTCTTGGCACCCACGGCAAGCTTGCCGAGAACATTCGCCGCCACGTACGCGAAGGTGGCGTTGGCCGTCCACTTGGCCGAGGCCACGACAGGTCGGATCTCGTTGGCGGCAACCGTGATCTGTGTGTTTCCGGCGGGGAC
>Ga0302323_100003721_pt1 | contig 12399 bp, 11 predicted proteins | sample Fen_T0_3_FD_201950 | JGI IMG/M metagenome (GOLD analysis project Ga0302323, IMG submission 201950) | Peat permafrost microbial communities from Stordalen Mire near Abisko, Sweden - Fen_T0_3 | ecosystem: Environmental > Terrestrial > Soil > Wetlands > Permafrost | place: Sweden: Abisko... | reverse complement strand
ATAGAGGAGCCAGCCGAGCGAGCGCATGCGGTCCGGTGGCTTTTGCCCGCTTCCTGCGCGCACAGCAACTGCCAACTAGGGAGTTTTAGGACCGCCGCCCGAAGTTCCGCCAGCATCACCGGCACCCGAGCCCTTCGGGCGCGCTCGAAAGCCCGCCGAAAGCGCTTGCCGAGCAATGGTCTGCCGAAATCTGGACGTGTGTGCAGGTGCTGCTAACTTGCTTATGGATGCCTAGGACGCGAGCGAGCAGTGCCCCGCGACCGACTCCCGAGCTCTTGCTCCGGAAGGCGACGCTCGCACGTACCTCGGGCACCCGCGCCAAGTACGCTGAGCGCGGCCTGGCCATCAGTGCCGGGTTGGACCGTACTACGCGCGCGCTGCTGCTCCGGCAGCTGTACCTCTCGCACATGGAGGCGCGCCGCTTTGCCGAGGCCTTGCTGGCCGCCGAGCAGATGATCTTGGCGGACATCATGCCCGATGTGGCACGCCAAGACGCCGCGCGCGCTTGCCTGGGTCTCGGCGAGCGAGAGCGCGCGGTCGACCATCTGCGCTTGGCGAGCCGAGTCAGCCCGCCCGCCCGGCGGGCCTTTCACCTGTGGACGCTCGGCAGCATCTTGTATTTGATGGGCCACCACCGAGAAGCGACCGGCGCGTTGATGCGCGCGTCGCGCTGGGGCACCACCGAGAAGCCGCTTTACCTTGCTCAAGCCGCATTGGCGCGCCGTGCCGCTGGGGAGGGGAGCTCGGACCTGGCGGCCCTTAGGGAACGGCTGTCGGACGCGCCCTGCGGCCAGGGCTACGGTCAATTCGTGCTCGGCGAGCTCGCCTATGAGGCGGGTGATTTTACGGCGGCGCGGCAATATTTGCGCCTGTTCATCAAACGCACCACGAGCGGGCGGGTGGCGCTCGAGGTCGCATTGTCCGGGGAAATCGCCCACGCCCGCCGTCTGCTGCGGGCCATGCGCTCGGGGCAGCGTGGGGCCGCCTAGTGCTAAGTTAATTCGCCCTGGTACTGAAACCCCTCGCCGGCTTTCAAGGTACAGACGTCGTGACGCTTTCCAAACTTCGATTCGGATTCACGCTCGCCCTGGTTCTGGCGGCGCTTTGTCTCGTGCCGAGTGTGGCGCAAGCTGCACCCGAAGCCGCTGATGCCTTCACGCGCGCCTTGGCCAAGGGCCCGCTGTATGCCGCGTTGGCCGCCTTCGCGGGCGGGTTCGTCGTCAGCCTGACTCCCTGCGTTTATCCGATGGTGGCCGTGACTGTCAGTGTCTTCGGCGCTTCGCAAGCCAAGAGCCGCTTTCAAGGAGCGGCACTGTCGGCTTCGTTCGTGCTCGGGATCATCGGCATGCTCGTGCCGCTCGGGGTGATTGCCGGTCAGAGCGGGCAGATCTTCGGCGCCGTGTTGCAGAGCAAAATCGTGGTGGTCGGCATCGCGCTGCTCTTCCTCGTGCTTTCCAGCGCTATGTTTGGTGCATTCGAGTTCGCGCTCCCCTCTGCGCTGACCAATCGCTTGGCAGTGATGGGCGGCATTGGCTACAAGGGTGCGTTCGCGCTGGGCATGGCCTGCGCGTTGATTGCCACGCCCTGCACCGGCCCGGTGCTCACCGGCATCCTCACTTTCATCGCCAACTCGCGTAGCTCGGCGCTCGGCGCCGGCGCAATGACCGCGTTTGGCCTGGGTCTTGGGGTGCCGTTCTTCTTGGTTGGAGCCTTCGCCATTCAATTGCCCAAGAGCGGCGCGTGGATGGTGCACGTCAAGTCGTTGCTCGGTATCGGCTTGGTGGCGTTTGCGCTGCATTTCTTGAGCACCGCCTTTCCGGTACTGACCAAGTTCGCCGGTGCTTCGTGGCTGTTTTTCGCCGCCATGGCAGGCCTGGTGGTGCTCGGTGTCTTGCTTGGTGCGGTGCATCGCGAGTTTGCGGAGCCCGGCCTGGGTGTCAAGGTCGCCAAAGGCCTCGGTATCGTCCTCCTCAGCGGAGGCCTGTTCTTGGGTATCGAGGGCGCGATCAAGCCGGCTGACGTCGTGACCTGGGAGCATCAGTTGGAGGTGGCGCGCCAGCGAGCCCTACGCGAAAAGCGACCCATGCTCGTGGATTTCGGAGCGGCTTGGTGTGCAGCCTGCAAGGAGCTGGACAAGGTCACGTTCTCTTCACCTCTGGTGGCACCCGAGATGGCTCGCTTCGTCAACGTCAAGGTCGACGCGACCAATTCTGACGACCCGAACGTCGAGGCTGCCTTGGCTTCATTCAAGGTGCGCGGTTTGCCGACCGTGGTGCTCTTCGATTCGCACGGTAAAGAAGCTGCGCGCTACAACGACTTCATCCCCCCGGAGCGATTTTTGCCTGCGATCCGCGCGATCGAATAGGTTGGGGGGTCTGTGGGCGCGGACGCTGTTCTCGCGCAACGATTCGCTGTCATCGCGCTAGATCGGAACGGCGATCACGTACCCGATCTCGCGGAGGCGAACGTGGCGAGCTCCACCGTGAGCCGGTTGCTCAACCCGTGCGCCCGGTGAGCTTTGCCGCGGAAGCGTCAATGGCGCCTTCGTCGTACGGCGCCAGGAGGCTCGGGCGACCTCCTTAGAGGGAGCAAGTGCGCGGCTTCGGGTCGCTTGCTTCCCTTACGGCAAAATAGACTGCCGGGAATCCCCTGCAACGAAGTCTGTGCTCTGCGAGGTCTCTTCCAGACCGCGTGGCGGCGGCGCTGCGCGCATCGCGATGAACAGGGCCGCGACTGAGAGGACAGCGGCGACGAAAAACGGCGCGCCCGGTAGCGTGTGCTCGAACGCGCCGAACACCTGGGTCATGAGGATGGGGCCGAAGATGGACGAAAGGCTCTCGGCCGCGCCGATCACGCCTTGCAGGCGACCTTGCGAGTCGTCGGGGGCGAGCGTCGACATCCAAGCATTCATCGCGGGCATGGCGACGGCGGAGGGGGAGGAGACGATGATTACGGCGAACACCATCCAGCTCTGGGTTGCGAGGCCGGTGAGTGCGAAGCAAGCGATGGTGAGGACGAGCCCCACGAGCGTCGTCTTGCGTTCGCCCCAGCGTTTGATGCAGAACCCGACCAGAACCGCTTGGGTGAAGATGTTGCTCACGCCGTAGGCGGCGAGCGAAATGCCGATCATGCCCGGGCTCCAGTCGAACCGCGCGTTCGACCAGAAGCCCCACACCGCGGGATATACGGCCGAGCCGAGGAATAGTACGAAAAGCGCGACGGCGAGCGTGCGCACGTGTTTGCCACCCGGGATGCTGACGATCGCGCCGAACGGGTGGACCTGCTTGAATCGGAGCGGCTGCCGTTTCTCCTTCGGATGCGTCTCTGGCAGGAACACGAGGCCGTACAGGAAATTCGCGAGCGAGAGACCTGCCGCGACGAAGAACGGCACGCGCGGCCCGAGATTGCCGAGCAGGCCGCCGATGGCAGGGCCAACGACGAAGCCGACACCGAACGCCGCGCCGAGCATGCCGAACGCCTTGCCGCGCTGGTCGGGTGGCGTGACATCGGCGATGTAAGCGTTCGCGGTCGTGTACGAGGCACCGAAGATGCCGGCGATGATGCGCCCCGCGAACAGCCAGACGATCGTGGGTGAAAGCGCGGTCAGCACGTAGTCCACCCCAAGGCCGAGCACGGCCAGGAGCAGCACGGGTCGGCGACCGAACGCATCCGACAGGCCGCCAATGACCGGCGCGCAGAAGAACTGCATCGCCGCATACGCGAAGAACAGCCAGCCGCCGTAGATCGACGCGTGCGCGGCGTCGGTGCCGGTGAGCTGCCGCAAGAGCGCCGGCAGAATGGGCATGATCAGCCCAAGACCTACCATGTCGAGAAGTACCGTGATCCAGACGAACGCGAAAGCGTGTTTGGTCGAGCGGGGCATCTGGCCTCCTTCTACCCGCCACCGCCTGCCAGTTCAAAAATTGGTCCCAATAGACGATCTTTCCCTCGATATTCTGAAACGGATGGCGGGCGCGGCGGAGACGGCACCCCCGCGCAGGAGGATCGCGGCCGCACTGGCGAACCTCTTGCAACGGCGGCGCAGCAGCCACAGCACCAGGACGGTCGGCAAGCCGAGCAGCGTGGCCAGCGGTAGCAGAATGCTCGAGGCGGCGCGACCTTCGGCGAAAGTGACACCGCTATCTTCGCTGCCACAGCGATGACTCCACGCCCAGCGATTCGAGTCGTTTGGATGGAGCTCGAGGTACGAGCGTCCGATCACCCACGCGCGCAACGTCGCCGGGTGGATGCGCACCACTCGCGCAGCGCCGCAGTCGTGTCGTGCGGAAGTTCGCGCGGGTTCTTGCCCCCGAAGATTCGACATTGGACGCCGGACCCTCGGTTGTTCGCGTAGCTCAGCAGCCTGTGGCGAGTTCTTTCAGTTGCGAGAGCCGTGGTTGAGTGAGCCATGAGATCCAGATTTCGGCGCTGGTGTTTGGGTGCGCCTCGAGCGCGAGAGCAACGAACGCGGCCCGATAGGCAAGCCAGCGCTGCTCCGTTTCGCGTATGCCAGTACTGTTGACCAAGCCCGGCAAGCTTTGCTCGGTCTGTTTCAGATCTTTGCAGGCCGCAATGCGTGCCAAAAGGCGCGCGAGCTCGCTGGCCAATGCCTGAGCATCGCCCGGCGCGGGACGAAAGACAGGTTCTCGCACTTGGTTGAGCGCTTGCACGAAGCTCTCTTCCAGCTGCGCGCGCTCGGAAATCACTAGGCTAGCGGCTTGCGACCCAGATCGGTCCACCTCTTTCGTCGAGCGCGCCTCGAAGAAACGTTGAGCTGCGCGCTGCAGCGCCGCGAACTCGCGCGGCGGCAGACCCGCCGCAGCTGCGCGCAAGCGAGCCTTTCGTGCGGCAACGGCGATACGCTCTTGAAGATCTGCACAATAGCCGGTCATGACGCCGCTCGTGGCGTCGTCGCATTGGTCGAACGGCGCGCTCCACTTTTCGCCCGCGCGTGCGGCCCATAAACGCGAGACTCGCCCGCCGAGCTCCGCGGGCGCGCCGCCTACCTGGCACGCAAAGCCCAGCGCCAAATCATAATTCGCAGGTGCGCCAAAGCCATTGGCGTAAATCATCATCAAGACTGCTGGGTTTACGATCGCGGGCGAACCGCCCGGTCGCCGCTCGCCGAGCGCACATTGCCGTGCTCTTTGGCGATCGATTGGCATGTCGATGCCGTAATACGACGCTTCGGCATCGCAGCCTTTGAGTGCGGTGCGCTCGGTATCGCTCGCGAAATCCGCCTGCGGCACTGGCGCGGAGGCAAAGCGCTGGCACGCCGCTTCGACGCTTGGCAGGGCCTCGGGCGGCGTCATCGTTGCGTTGGATGGCACGGCGCTGCCCGCGGCTAGGGGTGCCGTATCAGGCCGCGCCGCGGGCCCGGGGGCTGGTCGAGGCTGGGTGCAGGCGACGAGCACCAGCGCGCAGAACGACGTCTGGTACCAGCGCTTATGTTTGGACATCGGCACGATGGTTACGCGAGGGTATCGGGAACGACCTGCTTGGTCTAGCCGGAATTATCGCGGGATCCTTCGAAGCGAGGAGCTGGTAGAGTTCGAAGCGTGGGAGGCGCGACCGCACGCGCGGCAGAGGATTCGGACATGCACCAATCAGCGAAAGACCAAATTGTGGATCACTTGGCTTGGTTCGAGGGCAGTGTCCCTTACATGTATTTGGATTCGATTGGCCTCGTCTCTACGGGCATCGGCAACCTGCTCGATCCTTACAGCACATACGGTCGGCGCGTTCGGTTTACGCGCGCGGATGGAAAAGCGGCGACGGACGCCGAGGTCAAAGCCGAGTTCAACCTGGTGAAGAGCAAGACGGTGCCCGGAGGCAATGCGCCGCAGCCGGGCTATCGGTCATTTCGAGCGTTCGAATCGATCACGACGTTGCGTGTGACCGCACCGGACCTGTCCGCCGCCGTGCAAGAGGCTCTGCGCGCTCATGAAGCTGCCGCGGTTCAATACTTCGGAAGGGATTTTGCGACACTGCCTGCCGACGTTCAGGTCGTGCTGCTTCAAATGTCTTACGCGGGAGGCTTGTATTCGCGCCGGATGGAGCTCGCCCCGCTGCTAAAGAAGCGCGACTTCGTCGCGGCTCGCAATTACACCTACTTGACCAACGCCAAACAAGGCACGGCCGGCTATAGCAAGTACAACGCCGCCTTCCGAATGATGATGATGAACGGGTCCATCTTGGACCAATGCGCAAAATTGAAGATGGTCAATTGGGCACCAAAGGACATCGGTGTCTTTTACGGTTTCAAGCAGGGGTTGCAGTTGTCCCGCTGGTACACCGGCAACGATAGGAGCCTGGCAGTGCAATCGACCGACGTGGTGACGGCCGGCAACTACGAGGCGTGGCTCAGAAACCAATAGTCTGCCAGCGCCAGGGAGCTCGCGCTCCGCTTTGACCTTGGCTGATACGCTAATATTCGCCCAGTGAGCTGTCCTCGATCCGAGAGAGCACGAACAACGGCGTCACGCGAGCGTCGCGCTGTGCGACTTCTGGCACAGCCATCGACCGTGCAGCCAATGACGTTGATACCGGCACGGGCTGGCACGCCCGCGCTCTGCAAGCGCTAAACGGAGGGCGATCCAAGCCATTTTGAGTTAACCCGTCGGTTTGCGCGCAAGGTCGCGCGCCGCTTGGAGTCATCGCCACGCCGTCCCGAGGGTTCGATTCCTCCCTCTGCCCTCGACTGCTAGACGACGTTGGGCTCAGGGTTCGAAATCGCGCGCCGGTGGTGTGGGTTTGCCGCTCGGCGCGCGCGGCTTGGTGGGCTCATCGCCGTCGCCGGCAGCTGGCTGCGGCTTTGGGCGCGGCGCGGGCGCGGGCGCGGGCGCGGCGCTCGCTGGCTTAGCTTTCGCGTGGGGCTTACCCGCTGCTTTTTTGGAGGAATCGGCCGCTGTCTCGGTTCCGTGCGCGCCCTCCTCCTTCGACCCATCGGCGCCGAGCGGCGGACCTACCGAACCGTCGTCGGTATCGATGCCACGGGTCAACGCGGCCAGCAGTTGTTCGCTGCTCGCGCGCAGCTGTCCGGCGCGAGCGCGCATCAAGGGGATCAGCTTGTGAGCATCCGCGAGGTTTTCTTTCACCGCGCTCGGCTTGCCGAGCGGAGCTTGTGAAAACGCACGATCTACCCCCGCGTCGAGCCGAATTGTCAGCAGTTCGAGTCGACCCAGCGCCTCTTCCTTCTGTTTCATCGTGAGCAGCCAGCGCAGCAGGTTGGTGCTGGACGTCTCGACGCTCGTCAACAGCGCTGCGGCCGGGTTTTCCTTGGGCCGGGCGTTGCTGAGGATCGTGGTGCTAGATGCTTCGGGTTTGTCAGCGACCAAATTCTGGTCGAGCCGCAGGTGAACGCCCGTCTGGCTCAACTTCAGCGCTTCTTCGTGCAAGCGCTGCTCGATCATCGCCGGGGAGGCTGCTTGCTCGAGCTGCAATAGCTGGATCCAGCGCTGACGCTCGGCATCGGGGATCTTCGACGCTTCGGCCATGCCCACTTGGAGCAGGTACAGGTCGACGAAGAACCCGTCGTAATACGGGTCGCCGGAAGCGTAGTACTTGCCTTTAGCGACCGTCGACTCGTGGCTCGTGCCGAACAACCCGCAGCCGCCCACGCTGGCGCCCGCGACCGCGATCAGCGCAAGGGTCAGGCAGGAGCGCGTCATCGACATCACGGACATGCCAGCGTTGCTCCCCAGAGTTCGTCGTGGCCGGCGCTGGTCAGGATGAAGAGTGCGGCCGCGCCGCCCGCAAAGGTGGCCAAAGTGCCCTGTCCGGCGTTGGCGCCTTTCGGTGAAACGGCGATGATCGGACCGATCGGACTCAAGTCTGCGGCGAAGCTCTGCACGTGCACATGATATTGGGCGGTACTTCCCTCGGTCCATTGTACGAGCCAGCGGTCGCCGCTCAGCGCGGCAAGCGTCGGCGAAATTGCCCCGCCTCCGCTGCCAGCCGTCAGCTCGCGAGCAGGGCTCGGCTCGGCGCCTGGCAAGGCTTGCGACACGAATAGCTTCCAGGCGGCGCTCTCGGCATCTCGACCGGCGAATGCGATCAGTACGCCAGCACTGCTCCCGGCGATCACGGGTGTGCCCAAGAACTTCGGGGTAGCGGGTATTTCGGAAAGCTCGGATTTCTTTTCGCCGTCATTGGCAACGAAGCCGAGCATGACTTTGCCCGATTGCCCGCCGTGGCGAAACGTAACGCCGTAGCCATAGCCGGCTAGTTGCGCCGTACGCGGTTCGGTAATCTTCGCGCCCGGATCGAGCTGCCAGATCAGGCTGGCGTTGCCCGCGACCACACGCGAGAAGCCCGCGTCACTGACCCCGAGGGTAAACGGTGGTGCTTCGTCGATCGTGTGTGCCGAGCGCAGCGCGCGGTCGTCACGGTCGACGAAGAACGTCAGCGATCCGGAGCGTGCGAGTGGCACGACACCGCGCACTGCGTCTTTTCCTTCTTCTTCGAACACCGAGCTGACATCGAGCGTGTTTGGATCGACACGTAGCCCGAGGCCGCGGGTCTTGGATTCGGCAATGCCCAATGCCAGAGCGCCCGAATTTTCGAGCTTTACCGCGTAGGGAGGCACACGGCGTTCCACGCTGGGTGCGATCAATGCGGCCGGCAGCGCCAAACGACAGCCGGGCAACGCCGGCGACGCGCTGGGCAAAGGGGCGCTGCTCGCCCGCGGTCGAACTTCCGGTGTCGGGCTCTTGGTCTGTGAACGCGACAGCGCGAGCCCGACCAGCGCTACCAGCAGCGCGCCGCTGAGCGCCGAGAGCGCCATCACGACGGTGCGGCTATCGAGGCCGATGCGGCCGATAACGACCCGCGAGTCTTGGCGGGCGCGGCGACCGCTGGGCTCGGCTTCTGCGCTCGAGGAAGGCGCTGGAGCATCGGCCAAGAGCGCCCGATTGACGACCGCCGGGAGTGCCGCCGCCGGTATCGGTGTGTCGACCCTGCCGCCGAGCGGGCCAAAGGCCGGCACAGGCGTCATAGTCGCGCGCGGCGACGAGTCCAGCGCGGGCACCGGCACGCCACGGGCTGGTGGCGGAACCGCGCCCGGTGGACGCAACGTGGCCGTGGCAGACACGACGCCTTGCTCCTCCGAGAGCGTGGGCATCGGTGCGCGAGCGCGCTGCGGTGGTGGCGGCGGCCCCGCGGACGGGCGCGCCGGTGTCGTAGAACGGCGCGCTGGCCCGAGCGTGCCGAAGCTACTCGGCGCCAAGGACGTTTGCGGAATTGCTGCGGCCAACTCTGGAGCACGGTTGGCGGGCTGCCACTCGGTCCAGCCCGAACGCCAGACGAGTGTGGCGGGGCGCAGCGCGCCGCTGCGGAGCGCTGCGCGCAGTTCTTGCCCGCTGCCTGACAACCGCGCGCCATCGGCCGCGAGCCAGTAGTATTGGATGTCTTGCGCGGGATCGACCAATCCGGACTCCGAGGACCAGAGCCATCGATTATGCCCGTATTTGCCAACAGGGTTGGGAGAAAGTCTCAATCATTGGAAGTCCCCGCAGAGGCGACGGCCACGCAGCCGACGACTTCGTCACCGGCGGCGCGCAGCGCCTGGATGCAGGCGAAAAGTGTCGCGCCCGTGGTCACTACGTCATCGACCAGCACGATTCGTCGTGGCTGTGTTGCACGATCGCTCGCGCCGCTTCGCGCTCGGAATGCTTCCGCGACGTTCTGCGCACGTCCGCGACGGTCGCGCATGGCCTGTTGCTCCGTATGCCGCACCCGACGCAGCCGGCGCGTGTCCACTCGCGCTCGCTGAGGGGACGAAAGTTCGCGCGCGAGCAGGGCTGCTTGGTTGTAGCCGCGTTCCGCGAGCCGCAGCGGGTGAAGTGGCACTGGCACCCACACGTCGGTGCGCTCGATTCCGAGCAAATCGATCCCGCGTGCCGCCTGACGGCAGAGGGCCCCGCACAGTTCAGGCGCTGACCCGTACTTGAAACGGTGAATCGCGGAGATCAACGGTTCTGCATAGCGAGCGCCAGCGAACACGGGAACTCCGGCAATCTCGCAGGCGATATCCAGCAGCGGCTGCGGCTCACCACACTCGGCGCAATAGCCTGAGGCTTCGGGATCGAGTGCCTCGCACGCCAAGCAGCGGGGAGGCGCGAGTAAGTTCAGTAGGGATCCTGCGAGCGATCGTGCAAGCTTGCGAGCGTTCATCGAAACCCGGTCGGCACGTCCGCGCCCCGGGTTGCGCGTTGTCGCTAGAGTCCGAGCAATTGGCTCATCGAGGCTTCGTCGGCGGGCGTGAACGAATAGGCTTCGAAATCCTCGCTCGCGACCCAGCAAAAATCGCTGACGTTGACGGCGCTCGGCTGGCCTTCGAGCAGTCGCCCCTCGTACAGATACAGTTCCACGACGTAGTGCTCGTACGGGTGGCTGACGAAACTTATCAGCTTGCCGGATTGGATGTCCACGCCGAGCCGGTGCAAGACCTCGCGCTTGACTGCCTCGGCATCGCTCTCACCCTCCTCCACGCGTCCACCTGGAAACTCCCAGAGCAGCGGCAGCACGGCCGAGGCTCGGCGTTGGGTAATCAAGTAGCGGCCGCCGTGTTCGATCACGGCAGCCACGACTCGGATCGTGCGGACCCTTTCCATGTTCAGGGTCAATAGTCGATACGGAACAGCTGCTGACCCATGAGCAGGATGTCGGTCGCACCGACGGAGCGCTCGCTGCGCAGGCGCACGAAGGTGCCGTTCGAGCTGCCGACATCGGTCAGATAGATCTTTCCGTCAGGACCCTTGGCGATGCTGCAATGCAAACCGGAGACATAGCCGTCTTCGGAGAACAAGATGTCGCCGCGCTCACGGCCGCAATGCACACCGCGCTCCGGGATCGGGAAGGAGTTGCCGGTCGTATCGCGACCGATGACCAACGCCAAACGACCGATGTAGCCCTTCGCGGGACTGCCGAAGCGCTCCACGTTGTCGGGCGAGCGGCCCTGTCCCTTGAGCTCTTCGAGGCGAATGATCTCTTGCCCAATCCGGAACAAATCACCGAACTCGAGCAAGCAGGGCTCGTTCGGACGCAACTTCAAGTACACGCCGTTGAGTGAGTCCTCGTCCTTGATCGACAGCTGAGTTCCACGACGCGTAAACGTTGCGTGGCGTGGGGATAGGTAGCTGTCACCGGCGAAAATCGAACCGGTGTCGCGACCCAGCGTGAGCTGCGCGACGTCCGGCAAACGATAGGTCCCTGCCTCGCTGCCGTCAGCGCGCAGCGCGGTCAGAATGATCTGCGGATAGGTGGACGCAACCGGCGCTGCCGCAGGCGCAGCTGAAGGGCTCGCGCCGGCTAGAGCGCCGAGGTTGTAGCCGCACGATGCACAGAAACGATGGCCCGTTCCGTTCACGTGCCCGCATTGCGGGCAGGTGACCGTGGCACTCGCTGCTGCGGGCGCCGCTGAGGGCCGCACGGCAGCGGGCGGCGCCATGGGCGGAGGCGGCGCTACGGGCGGGGGTGCCGCCGATGGCGTCGGCATTGGCGCAGGCGCAGGCGCAGGCATGGCGGCAACGGCCGGCACACCTTGCGGAGGCGTCGCCGCCGTAAAGGGTTTCGCTGCGGCTGCACGCGGGAGCTCTGCTCCGCAGCCCAAGCAAAACTTATAGTGGTCCTGATTCTCCTTGCCGCACTTCAAACACGTGATCACAGGTGTCCTCCAGGGGAGCGGACCGAGCAGACGAGGAGACGATATTCCCTCGTAACCGCGCGATTATCCACGCCCCTTTGCCAGGGTCAAGGTCTCCAGCTCAGGGCGTGAGCTTGGCCAACGCTTCGCGCAGTAAGTTACCGAGTGGTTCGGTGCTCAGCTTCGGACCGAGGGCCGACACCGCACGCTCCGCCTCGCCGGGTCGATAGCCCATATTGACCAACGCGCTGAGCAGGCGATCGGCCTCGTTTCCCAACGTTTCGAGCGGCGCGCTGGCGGCGCTACTGTCCAGCCCGCGAAGCTTTTCCTTGAGCTCCAAAACCAGCCGCTCGGCCGTCTTTTTGCCGATGCCCGGAATCTTGCCGAGGCGCGCGTGATCCGCGCGCTCCACGGCGCGCGATAGCTCGTCGACTGGCATGGCACTGAGCACACCCAAGGCGGTCTTGGGGCCGACGTTGGGTACAGCGAGCAGCAGGCGGAATACGCGCCGGTCGGTCTCGTTCGCGAACCCAAACAAATCCAGCGCGTCCTCCCTAACGTGAGTGTGGATCCAGAGTTCGACCTCCGTATTGGCCTCGACACGCGCTCGACCGAGCGTCCCGACCGGAGTTAGTACGTCGTAGCCGACCCCGTGAACGTCCAGGACGACCGCGCCGGTCGCCTCGTCGGTCAGCACGCGACCACGCAAACGACCGATCAAGGCTGCCCCGGCGAGGGCAGGGCTCGCGGCGTGC
>Ga0302323_100003720_pt1 | contig 12401 bp, 8 predicted proteins | sample Fen_T0_3_FD_201950 | JGI IMG/M metagenome (GOLD analysis project Ga0302323, IMG submission 201950) | Peat permafrost microbial communities from Stordalen Mire near Abisko, Sweden - Fen_T0_3 | ecosystem: Environmental > Terrestrial > Soil > Wetlands > Permafrost | place: Sweden: Abisko... | reverse complement strand
GCTATGACCGTTTAGTATGGCCAATGACGCTTGCCGGCACATCTCGTCGAGGCCAGCCTTCAACCCTGAGCCGCCTTCCGCAATGGGAAAAACCATTGGAATTGTCGCGGGAGTACCAATCGTTTCGGCATGTCCGAAACGCAGCTTGGCCATGTCTGCATTCGTCAATATAGGCTGCGCCAGATGAAGCATTCGGGCTTGACTGGGCATTTCGAATAGTATGTTACTTTCGCCACCCAGGTAATTCTCGAGACTCATGACGAGTTCTTCGCGAATCGGATCAATCGCAGGATTGGTAACCTGAGCAAAATGTTGCTTGAAGTAATTGAATAACAATTGCGGACCATCGCTCAATACTGCCAACGGCGTATCGGTGCCCATGGAGCCCACCGCTTCTTGGCCAGTTTTCGCCATTGGCATGAGTAGCAGCGTGAGCTCTTCTTGAGTGTATCCGAACATCCTTTGCCGTAGGATGAGCTCGTCCGAAGATGTGGGAGCCTGGATTGCGAGACGTTCTGGCAGCTCGGTCAGCTGAGTGGCATTTTCTCGAATCCATTTTCCATAGGGTTGGCGACGAGATAGATCTTCCTTGATTTCGGAATCTTCAATTATCCGGCCCTTTTCGATATCAATCAAAAACATTTTTCCCGGCTCGAGTCGGCCGCGACGTTCTACCTGCTCGGGTGGAAAATCGAGTACGCCAGTTTCAGAGCCCAGTATGACGAGTCCGTCCTTTGTGACCGTCCACCTCGAGGGTCTAAGTCCGTTTCTGTCCAGGATTCCACCGATTTGTCGCCCGTCTGTAAACGCCAAAGCCGCCGGGCCGTCCCAAGGTTCCACTAGACAGGAGTGATAGGCATAAAAATCGCGCTTATGTTGCGGCATCAACTCGTCGTTTTGCCACGCCTCGGGTACCAGCATCATCAAAACATGCGGTAGCGAGCGACCCGCCTGGAGCAACATTTCGGCTACGTTGTCCAGGGTAGCCGAGTCACTTCCACCGGGCGAGATGGTAGGCAAAATGTGGCGTACGTCTTCACCGAACACCTGCCCGTCGAACATTTGCTCGCGCGCAAACATCCATGCAGAATTCCCCCGCACGGTATTGATTTCGCCATTGTGGCAGAGAACTCGAAATGGTTGTGCTAGTTGCCACGTTGGAAATGTGTTCGTGCTAAAGCGCTGGTGCACCATGGCTAGCGCGCTCGTGAGCATTGGGTCGTCGAGATCTCGATAAAATCGAGTGAGTTGCTCGGAAAGCAATAAGCCTTTGTAGACCAACGTTCGTGACGACAGACTTGGAACGTAAAAGGAATCCTTAGCGGGAATGTTGCTTTCGCGGATTGTCCGCTCGGCCCATTTGCGAATAACGAAGAGTTTGCGCTCAAATACGACAGGTGAAACGGCCTCCGCCCCCACGAACACCTGCTCAATGACCGGCGCACTTTGTCGTGCCATCGGCCCCAGCGCGTTTTCGTCGACGGGCACCTTGCGCCAACCGAGCAAGCGCTGACCGGTTCCGATGATCTTGTCCTCCAAGACTTGACGACAGCGAGCCCGAGCTACCCGATCGCGCGGCAAAAATACGAGACCCGCGCCATATTGTCCCAATTCCGGCAATTCAAAGCCAAGTGAGTCGGCCTCGCGCTGAAAGAAGGTATGCGGTATTTGAAGCAAGAGACCTGCTCCGTCCCCCGTAAGGGGGTCGCATCCGCATGCGCCGCGATGCACTAGATTGAGGAGGATCTCAACGCCCTTACGAACGATGTCGTGCGTCGGTACGCCCTTAAGGCTTGCAACGAATCCAATGCCACATGCGTCGTGTTCGAATCGGGGGTCGTACAGTCCAGACCTGGGAGGGAGGCTCATCTGAGGGTACTCGGTCGCGCGGTTGAGCAGTGCCGCCAGAAAATCCGAAATTCGGTAAAGACGAGCAGGCTGCTGTAAACAATAACTGCGTATAGTGTAGTCAGAGAACGCCCTTGAGCACGTGTTCATGTTGCAAGGTTCGGTGCGGCCGGTCAGTAAGTATTGAGCCCGTCACTTGCTTCTGATTCGTCTCGTTCGATACACAGAAATCGCGACTGAATATCCGAGCGCTCCGTCGATTGCAACCGTTAGACATCGCGAAGTTGCTGAAGGCGGTTTTTTCGGCGCGACACATGCTGGGGTTGGAACCCCGATTTCAATCCCGATGGGAATTTCCGAGATTCGCTGGCCCACCTGTCGAACTCTGGTGTAGACGCGGATGTTGGGGACGTTCCAAGAAGTCGCCCAAGACGGCGGTGAGTTTAGGCGTGCGATTTGTCAGTCGAATGAAAAAAACGTGAGTGACGCATTGCCGATTGAGCCGGTAGTGGGTCGCAAGCGAACCGAATCGATGTCCCCTTGGAGGGAACAAAAGGGGCCAAACATCGGAATTGCGCTTCGCCTCCTGGAAAGCACGCCTAAGGGGTGCAAAAGTCCGTCCTTTTCAACAATATCGACTTGTGTCGGCAGTAAGTTCTGACCGACGACCACGAATGCCGACCAACAACGCCGCTTGAGCTCAATCGGAATTGTGAAACCAATCTGGCCATCGCCGCCCGTGACTTGCGATATTGTCGAACCGAGCATTTTGGAGCCTGGGTAGCAAGCTTGGCCCGCCGCAGCGATCCAGGCATCGAATGGCAGCTCTTCACCCACCGAATCTAGGCAATTTGCCAAAAGGCGATGATCGTAACCTTTGAGGCCGGCGTCACTCGGAGCCACCCCGTACCGATCGTCTGATGCAGTCCCGCGTTGAGTGGCACTCTGGCTTTCCGGCAATTTCACGGGCTCCACAAGAGAGTGCTTCGTTGAAGCCCGTGAGCAAGACACTGCAATCAAGACTATTGCTATCGAATAATTACTGGCGCGAAACGAGCCAATCGGAGTTGGGCGTGCCGTCAAAACAGTATTGCTAAAATCTAGTCGATTTAGGTCGAAAGGTCCACGATATGACTCTTGCTACTTCCCAAGCTCGGCGCGATCGCGCACTCCGGTTACCGCCTTGTCGGCTGCGTAAGCAACTTCGCCGGTCACGAGTGAACCGGGGACAGGCAGTTTTGGCACGATTAACAGCTCAAGCTCCACGTGCGACTGCGTATCGCCAATGCTGCGAATTCTCAAGGTGGCGTCGAGCCGTTCCACGTTTCCTTTGATCATGTGGCCGCATAGTACTTGTTGCCCGTTGATCGTTCGGACGGGCTCAAAACGTACTACCGCCCAGATTTTTGCGGCGCCCTTGAGTATCGGGACCTGAAGGTAGACATCGGTATTAGGACCTGAATGCCCGATCACGCGGGACTTGTCGAATCGATCGGTAAGTTTGGTGTAATTGCCGAAGTCGAGCACGATATCGGAAACTTGTTGTGGTGCCGCGGCGACGTCGATTCGAGCGGCCCCCGCTTCGATGCTGCTAAGTGGTGTTCTAACGGTGAATCGTTGTGCTTTGGATGCGGACCTGGGCGCCGCAAGCGCTACCGTCTCAGGGCCAAGACAACAAGTGGCGACGAAGAGTCCAAACATTAGCAAGACGGAGCGGCGATACATGGGCACCTCGATTTCGATCCAGATGAATCGCGGAGTTTTCTTCCGGACACTCGATGGAGCACGAATCATGCCTAGGCGGACGCGACGTGAATCTGTCCATGAAGCGATGAATTTCCCGAAAATTGAGCGAACTTCCGGGACGTAGGCCTTGAGTTGACTGTACCGAGTGTAACACGGTGTTGCGAGTACGCATGTTCACGCTGAGGAACAGTAATCCGCCGGCCGGCTCGGGCGGGTTCCTCACTAGTACTTCAGAGCAGCCAAAGTTGGGGGGCGCCACCCGAAGCACGATCAGGAAGGTGGTTGGGATGGGTCGTCGAAGTCTTTCCAATCGACCCGGACCTAGAAGCAATCGGCAAATCGAAAGTGAAGAAATAACGGATCGAATGCCATTGGCCTGCGTGCAACGGCTCAGTCATTGCTGCCCGATTATTCTTCCAAGGGTGCCATTGTGCAGGTCCCGGAAAACTGCACACCCTTGTCCATAAATATCTCGGGCGCATGCAACGACCCGGACACTTCCGCGGGGACGTACAGTTCGATACAGCTGCGCGCTCGGAGTTGACCGCGAACCTTGCCGCCGCGAATGATTATTGTGTTTACGATTACTTCGGCATCGATGTCGGCGCCATCTCCGATTACCAAGGTGTCATCACTACGTATTTCACCCTTGAAGCTACCGTCGATGCGGACCCGCCCTTCGAAGTGAAGCTTTCCTTCGAAATGGGTTCCGCGTCCAAGTAATGCCGCCAGTTCAGCGGTAGGTACCGTGGCGTCCATGGTTGGAGATCGTAGTACGGCGCCAATGAAACGTGGTCGCAATGCTTAATGCCGGAACCGATTATTGCCGGCTGGCTTGCCAACCGTTTGCCCGTTGGACGAAGATTGTGCTCCAATGAACAGGATGAGACGTCTCAAGACGGCAATGCTCGCCTTTGCGACCGGTGAGATTCTTACCGCCGCTACCACTGGGTTGGCGCAATCACCGACGGCGGGCCCGTCGGCCGCTGCGCCTGTTGCCCTAAGCGCTACAGGGCCGGCTGCGAGTGACATAACGAGCTCGGCGGGCTCAAAGACGGGGCCAGAATCGCAGGGGCCCGACGGCGCAAAGCAGCAAACAGCAACTGGGGCCAACTCCGGCGGTGCGGAGGCCGGCTACAGTTGGCGCGACAAACAGGCGAAGGGCAAACATCGCAAGCTGCATTCGACAAAGGTGAATCCAAATCTAACTCAGGCGAAAGGGCCAGAGTTTGCGATGGTCTCGGATGGTTCTAGTCGGATCACCGTTCAATTGTCACGAAAAGTGGAAGTGGTCGCGCAGGGCAACCGTAAACGGTTCACGTATGATCTTCCCAACGTGCAGGTCGCCGTTGCCAATGACATGAATCCGCTAATAACGACACATTTTAGTACGCCGCTACAGGATGCGAGGTTGATCCCCCAAAAGAAAGGCGCCCGCCTCATCGTGGATTTGAGGGAATCTATTACGCCACTATATTCGATTAGAGACAGCTCGGGTGGCGGGGCAATTCTGGAAGTCGTATTGCCGAAGTCACTCCACAAAGCCGTCGTCGCAACGGATGCAAAACCCAAGAAGAGTCGAACAAGGTCAAGGACCTCTGGTAAGCAGCGCAGGTCTGGGAACACTACAGCGACGCCACAGAGTGGAATTGGACCTCGCCTATAGGCCGAAGGCGACGATTATCGTTGTGCGCCTACGAAGGTGGACAAGAGTTCTTGCGCCAGCGAGGACGTTCGCAATTGCGACGTTGATAGCCACACTGGCAGTATGCGCCCCGAATGCTCCCATAAGTTCCCCACCGCCGACGCACGATATCTCGTTTCGAGCAGGGCGAGTGACGATTGAGGGGCCGCTATCGACGCTTACTTTGTGTGATTCGGTCGAAGTCGCCGTTCACCGGTATCGCCTGACAGCCGATAAACTAACGCTGCAACGCACACCGGGTGGAGTTTTCGTACAGGGACCAGGATTGGTTGCATTCTGTCCGTGCGCCGAATCGCCCGTTACCGTGGCGTTCACCGAGGCCACGGTCGCGCCACCTACGGACCTATTGATAAAAAACGCAGTGGTTCGCGCGGCGGGCGTTCCGGTGTTCTATACGCCCATCCTCTGGCTTCGCTCGCCGAATCGTCTCGGAGTACTGTCGCCGCATTTTGGATGGCGTGCAAGTGAAGGGATGTGGATTGGTTCTGGGATTCACGTGCCATTGCGACGAGCCGAACAGTCCAACCCCTGGGTTCTGGATGTGAATGCTGGCGGCTACTTGCGGGGAGGCTGGGACCTAGGAGGACAACTTACAACATCGCGAGCGAGCACTCAAGTACGCTGGGACAGATTCAATTCCTCATTTGTCGAAGTCGACTCACATGGTAGCGCCGTGCTTCCCCACGGCGCATTCGATTGGTCTGCAGATCTGCTGCGAGGGCCCCGTGCACGGATCGGGTTTGTTTCCCCCGAGGCTGCAACTCAACAAAGTGATCGAGCTCGTTCTGAATTTATATTTTCCGACGCCAATGTTCTCGGTGGCGTCGGACTGCGAATGGACGCCTGGCGCGCGACGGCCATTGATTCGGTAGGACTAATGGGTCCGCAAATGCGGATCGGAGCTGGCGGTTCGCTAGGTGGAATTGGTCACGTCGAATCAGTTACCTCGATAGCCAGCTGGCCCACAAGCAACCAGAATTCGTCCATGTTGATGGTCCATGGCGGCGATATTTCGATGGATGCGCGACCATCGGTATTCGTCGGGCGACTGTCCGCACACGAACGATTTGCCTACGTAAGTATGCAAACGGAGAATTTACGGGCTGCATTAGCAGGTGGCGAAGCGCGGTTGTCCCTACCGCTGGTCAAGAACTGGGATTCACCTAGCGTGCATTTGTCGCATTGGGTCGAACCATTTACCCAGGTTACGGCATCAAGTGGGCTAAACAACTTTGACGGCCTCACTGCGGGAAATTCCAAGATTGGAATTCTCCAATTTGGACTCTTGAACATCGTGGGGCGACCTGGTTCGGATTCCGCATTTTCCGTTGAGCTGCGGACGGGTCTCGTTTCAATCAAGGGCGAGCAAACTGCGGCATCCGCATTTCGATCCCGAGCTTCTGGAAAGTGGTTAGGAATTGGATCCGATATTGTTTGGGAGGAACATCGAAACTGGGTATCTTCGAGCCGTCTGCGTATCGGCAATCCAGGGACAGCGGATTTGCGACTAAGAATCGAAGGCCGAACTGGGAAGGAATCTGGCGCGGCTCGTTGGTTTATGGATGAGGGATGGGTATCAAGGTATTCACCGTGGCTGGCTCGAGGTGGGTGGACCTCGATTGCGGAATCCACTGTGGCTCCGACGGATTGGCTGGCCGTAAACGGAGGAATGGGCGGTGATTTGAACGCCCAGACCCTTCTGTATGATTTCGCCGGAATTGCCTACCGCCATCCCTGCGGCTGTTTGGCCATTTCAACCATGGTGTCCGAACGCTTGGGACGATCCGGCTGGGACGCTTGGGGAGTGGTTGACTTGATGCCTCAATGACGATCGACTGACGCCTAACCGCTGCTTCGGCTAGTCTATACAGCGTGGGACATAGTGACCTACCGAGCTTTGGCGTTAGCGAGCCGCCGTCGATGCGGCAGCCTGACTTATATACAATCGTCGTCGCGGAAGATGATCGGCTAACGCGCGATTTACTCGCAGGAATGTTGCGTTCTCACGGCTACCGCGTTGAAGCGTTCGCTGACGGGCAAGCAGCGGTGGAACGCGTCGGGCAGGGCGGCATTGACTTAGTCTTGCTCGATATCCTGATGCCGCGACTCAGTGGACTCGAGGCTTGTCGTTTGCTCAAGAGCATGACCTCCGATAGTTTTTTGCCTGTCGTCCTCGTGACGGTCAAGACGGACTCCGCTAGCCGGGTCGAGGGACTGAAGATTGGCGCGGATGACTACGTATGTAAGCCATTTGACGAGGGCGAACTGCTTGCACGTGTCGAAGCAATGTTGCGAATCAAACAGCTGCACGATCACGTTGCGCGAGCGCGTGCCAAGCTCGAGCGGCTAAGTGTTCATGATGATCTGACTGGACTATTCAATTACAGGTATCTCCACAATCGACTCAGTGAGGAATTCAAGCGCGCTGAACGATATCATGATCCCCTAGCATGCATCGTGGTCGATGTAGATCGTTTACAAGCCATCAATGATCTTGCGGGTCGAGAACTTGGCGATCGGGTCTTGGCGGCTGTTGCAGAAGTGTTGCTTCGCTCAGTTCGTGATGTCGATGTCGTTGCACGTTTTGGTGGCGATGAGTTCCTAGTTATTCTTCCAAGTACCCACTTTGCCGGCTCAGTTACGGTTGCGGAGCGAATTTGGCGCGAAGTCGGGGAGGCCTCATTTGCAATTGGCGACAAGCAAAATGCCAAAGTGACGCTCTCATTGGGAGTGGCACTGTTCCCATCTCGAGACGTCCGTTCAAAGGACGCTCTGCTTCGGGCCGCAGACGCGGCATTGCACCAGGCCAAACGGGACGGAGGTAACCGTTTGTGTGTATTCCAGCAACAAGGGTATCTCTACACGCCGATGGCGGGTTCACCCACATTGGAGATAACGACCGGTGCTGGCGAGACCCGTGTAGCCACGAATGCAATGCCACAGGACCTACCTGTATTTGATCCGCAGCGTGAAGCAGTACCCACACTTAGACCGGACAATGCTTCAAGTATAATCGCTCAGAATGATCACGTCGTAGTGGAAATAGGTGCTCCAAGTCTGCTAAATTTGGGTGATATAGTTCCCGAGACTGATCGACGCAATAACTCATGACACTTTCTGCCAGAACGCGAAGCAGCGAATATCCGCCGACTAAAGCGGAGGCTTCCGCAAAAGTGCTCGTGGTCGACGACGAACCGGCGTTGCGCCGCAGCCTCGCCCGCCTCCTCTTGAGTCGCGGTATGCAGGTTGTTACCGCTGACGACGGCGCAGCAGCCATTGCACTGCTCAAGGAGCAACACGTTGATGTGGCTCTCATTGACCTCATGATGCCACACGTCAATGGTCTGGAGCTGCTAGACCACATTAAGGCGAATCACAGCGGCGTTGAAGTAATCCTCATGACGGCATTTGGAGACGTTGAAACAGCCGTTCGCGCCGTGAGGGCAGGAGCCTATCACTTTCTTACAAAGCCCTTTCGATCAAACGACGAAGTGGTGCTGACTGTTGCTAAGGCCGCCGAGCGCCGCCGATTGCTCGACCACGCGGCCAAGCTCGAACGGCGACTGGAACAAATGGAAAAATTCGGGGAGCTTATCGGCAACTCTCCGCGCATGCAGGAAGTCTATCGACTTTCGACAGGGGTGGCTGCGACATCGTCAACAGTCTTGATTCTGGGAGAAAGTGGCACCGGCAAGGAATTAACAGCACGAGCCATTCATCAACATTCCTCGCGAGCCGATCGCCCATTCGTAGCGGTTAATTGCTCTGCGATTCCAGTAGATCTCGTGGAAAGTGAACTTTTCGGACATGTGCGAGGTGCATTTACCGGCGCAACCGCTACTCGGGAAGGACTGTTCGAAACAGCTAATACCGGCACCATCTTTCTCGACGAGGTCGGAGACCTACCCGCTTTGGCTCAAGTAAAGCTGCTGCGCGTGTTGCAAGAGGGCGAAATCAAACGCGTAGGCGCCAATGAAACGAAAATTGTTGACGTGCGAGTTGTCGCGGCAACCAACGTCGACCTTAGGCATCGAATATCCGAGGGAACATTTAGGGAGGACCTGTTTTATCGCCTCAACGTGGTTGCAATTTTTTTGCCGCCATTGCGAGAACGAAGGGATGACATTGCACTGCTGGCGTATCACTTTCTACGAAAGTATGCGGCTCGCGCTGGAAGAAACGTACAAAAGATTTCCCCGGATGCAATGCAAATATTGGAATCACATCCCTGGCCTGGAAACGTTCGCGAGCTTGAAAATGCCATCGAGTATGCATTGGTGTTTTGTCGTGGCGATGAAATACTTGCCGAGACTCTGCCGTCCTTTCGAGCCCATCGTGATACGCCAAGCGGACAACAGAATGCAGACTCAAACGGTCTAATCTTACCGTCCGGATTGCTCGATTTGCCTTATCGTGATGCCAAGCAACAAGCGCTAGAAACCTTCGAAGCTGCCTACTTTGATGCTGTACTTCGAAGGACTGGCGGAAATATCAGCGAGGCCGCGAGGCAGGCTGGGCTGGATCGGTCGAACTTTCGTCGCGCGGCCAAGCGAGTGGGCGTAGCCGGAGGCGTCGAACCGGACTAATTCCGAGCCGGTGGTTTTGAGCTATTGGCCGAATATCGGGCAATTTGTTCAAATATTCCAAATAATTCAAAGCTTGGCTGTTGCGTTCGGTAGCCTGGGCTAAATCTCCGGTTGCCGTGACTGACTGTGCGAAACACAAGCGCAATGCCACCGGTTGCCGTGGTGGTGTGCCGGTTCCAAGTTTCCTTGGTGCTACGCTGGCACGAGTGTTTCCTAAACAAGCGGTCACATCAGTCGGGCTCGCGATGGGGCTCATCTCCTCTGCCTCGATTGCGCAAACGCGCGCACCGACTTTGGAGCCGATGCCTAGCAATGCTGACAACTCCCAGCGCGCAACGCGTGTGGAAGAATCGGGCGATGTCGCTCCCCAAAGGGCGAACTCAGCCATGGTTCATTCAATCGGGAGCCAACGAGTACTCGGATTGCGACGTTGTTTGGAACTGGCGGAGCGAAACTTTCCCAAAATAACCGAAGCCAACGCTCGACTGGATAGCAAAAGCGCTCAAGAGAGACAGGCACACCTTGCACCGTTTACAGAGTTTACCGCCACGGCAGGGCTAGCCATGGCACCCACGCTCCGGGGACTCCCGGGATTTAGTCCGAATACCGACGTTACATTGAGCTCCAGCATGGCATTGGCTTGGCAAACCGGAGTGGAGGGAGTGCTGCCGCTCTACACATTTGGAAAGCTGGACCACGGTTGGCGAGCTCTGGCAGCTCAAACCAAGGCCGGTGAGTACGAAGTAAAAAAGGAGATCAACGACGTACGACTCATCGTGAGAAAGGCATATTACGCGATTCAACTTTCGCGAGATGCGATGGCACTGATTCGCGAAGCCGCTGGCATGATCGACGGGCATATCGAAAAAATGGAACAAGATGCGGCTCGCGGAGAAGGGGACGACATCAATTTGTTGCGATTGCGCGAACAACGTGCGGACTTGGATGCGCGCGCTGCAGACGCCCGAAAGCAAGAAGCTTCGGCTATGGCAGGCCTTCGATTTTTTACGGGGCAGACTACTCCGTTCGATATTCCAAACGTTCCACTACGACCGGTCACCCACGGGCTAGGTCCAATTTCCAACTACTTGGCTGCGGCGCGTCTATTTCGGCCTGAAGTCAATATGGCTGCTGCCGGCGTCACCGCTCGCCGTGAGCAACTTCGGTTGGAACGCGCTCGATACATGCCCGACCTAGGTCTGGCACTAGGCGTTAAGTGGTCCTATGCACCGGAAGTCACGGACCAAACCAACCCATTCGTGCGCGATGGCGCCAACTTTCTCTATTACAGCTTTGGCGTGGTACTGCGCTACAAGCTCGATTTTCTACCACAAGCTGCCCGCGTAGATCAGGCTGCCGCTCAACTCCGCGAAATGGAAGCAACCGAAAGGTACGCACTCGGTGGAGTTGGTCAACAAGTTGAAGAGGCTTATACGGAGGTTGAGAGCGCACGCGCCAAACTTGATGCAACGTCCCGTGCCGCACGATATGCACAACAATGGCTAATCAAAGTCCAGCAGGGTATTGAAGTTGGCACACTCGACGAAGAGGATCTTGTGTTGCCTGCGCGCGAATTTGCACTTCAACGTTTCGCCCAAATGTCCGCGACTTTCGATTTCAACATGGCGTATGCAAAACTGACTCAGGCAACGGGCTGGGATTCCGCGATATCCGAAGACTAGGCCACGAACGGGCTAGCCATGAGCGATTGGCAACAATCCTAATTGAGCATCGTCGCCTGAAGCTATGCGGGGTTAGTCCGAAGCTTAATGTCCTGATCATCGAGGAGTTTCTCGATGCTAACCAGGCCATTCAATATTGATTCAGTGACCATCTGAATCAACGTTGGGAGCGCGCCTCGCAGAGCCTCATAGTACCGCTGTCGTTCTGTGGAATGAACAATAGCCGGTGGGTGGCCCGCTCTAAGAAGCAACAGATTCATAAAGAGCCGGGCCACCTTGCCACTGTCGCTTTGGAACGGGAATACCCGCAGCAATTCATAGTGCGCGCGGGAGGCCACACGAATCGGACTTTTGAGCTTCTTGGGCTCTGGCCCGTTTAGCCAGTCGACGATTTGTCTTACTTTGTGCTGAATTTTCTCGGGATGAGCATATTCATGAAAGTACAGACGGTGTTGCGGGATGTCACGCCTGTATTTGACAGTCTTTATGTCTCCTTCTTCGGGATGCAATGTCAGATATATCTTCCGTATAACGTCGACCGTTATGGGTGCTCGCTTCTTTTCACCCATCTCACGAACAAGATCAATTGCGGCCTTGTGGCGACGAACCTCCTCAACGACTGGTTGCAAGCTCGAGTCGGCCACGGCAGCGGAGCCTTGATCAATGGCTGCTCTCAATTCCTGAAAAGTGTAAACAACGCCCTCTAACGCTGAATCGTGATATATCCATGACATATCCAGCGCTTCTTGATACCCATGGCGAAAGTCCGCAGGGGCCTCTTTCAGCCGCTCTTCGATAATTCGAAATCGCTCTTCAACGCTCTCGGCGGTGGGC
>Ga0302323_100003718_pt1 | contig 12401 bp, 4 predicted proteins | sample Fen_T0_3_FD_201950 | JGI IMG/M metagenome (GOLD analysis project Ga0302323, IMG submission 201950) | Peat permafrost microbial communities from Stordalen Mire near Abisko, Sweden - Fen_T0_3 | ecosystem: Environmental > Terrestrial > Soil > Wetlands > Permafrost | place: Sweden: Abisko... | reverse complement strand
TCGCAACTTGCCGACGCCGACGTTTGGAAGGATTTCAACTTGCATCGGCGTCACTCCGGCTTAGGGCCACTGTATTGCGGTAGCTGTCCCAAGTGCTCGTCGTACTTGCTGCCAAACTTTGACCGGACATCGTCAATTCCTAGCTGCTGTGCTTCTTGATGTCGACCTTGGTCGATCAGGTCCTTTTCCTTCGCGCGGAACTCCTTTGCCTCCCGACTGCTACCCCAGCTGCCGGTCTGCATATGGTCGGGAGTGTCCATGTGAATCGACGGTCCTTCGGCGTGGGGCAACCCATTGACCTGATTCGATGGGATGTGATGCACCTGCCCGCCGTTGTTGGCGGCACGGACCTTGCCGTATTTACCGCCCTTGGCCGCTTCAGCCGCCTTGGCCGCTTCGGCCGCCTTACCCGCCTCCGCCGCCTTCTCAGCCGTCTTCGCCGCCTCAGCGGCCCTCTCCGCGGCCTGTGCCGCCTCGCGCACCTTCTCAGCGGCGCGGGTGGCTTCGATGACCTTTTCAGCGGCCTCTGCAGCGTGGATCGCCTCATTGGCTTTCTCCGCGAGCCGCACCGACTTGAGCGCCGTTCCGGCCCCTCCGGGAACGCCGGGCACGACCACCGCGAAGACGTCCAGCACGAGGGCTGCGCCGTCGACTGCCGCGGCGCCATAGTGGCCGGTCGCGATGTTATGGGCCGCGGAGCCAACGTCGATCACCACATTGGCGATATCCCAAAGTGTCTCGACGATTTGACCGGATGGGTCGGACCCGTTGATCGGGTCGCCGGCAGCGTAAGCGTATGCGTAGAGATGTTCGGGTGCGCCGATCGACGCATTCGGCGTGAACACGGCGATCGGATCGGGCGCAAGAAACACAGCCGCATCGGCGCGGTACGGGCGCGCGTGGAAGTCACCCAGCCCCGAGCCCTGGTCGCGCTCATTACCGACGAAGCTGAAGGGATCGTGGGCGGCCCCTTGTGTGGCGCGAAAGCCGCCGTATGGAAAGTAGGAGGTCGAAGAGACGGTCTTCGCACGCGCATCCGAGATGGCCAGCGGCGAATGCTGCAGGTCCGAAAAGTAGAATACCGTCCCGTCGGGTACCGACGCGATCTCGGTTCCTACTGCGTGTTCGGCACCGCGCGCACCACAGCCTGTCGCAATGAGCGACGAGACGAATAGTATCGAGCCAAGCGCAAAGGATGCCTTTCCGAGGCCTCTCGCTCCTCTAATGGCGAGCAGCGCCCAGGCAAAGAATGAGACGATCCCACAGAACGCCGCGTACACAGCCGGAGGCAGCCGTGGCGCGAGCGTCGTCTGCGTGTTCGACGCTGACGATGAAGTCTGCCCGAGTTTAGGGTCCGCAACGCCATCGATCCGCGCGATTCGTTCGCCGCCCACGAACACGTAGCGCACGAGCTTTCCACCGCGCTCTTCCACGTCCTCGCTGATGTAACGGACCGTCTCGGCGGTTCCGCCGGCGGTCGTCACTTTACTCACCCGCGCGTCGTCGAACCCGTAGGTGTATTCCTCGGTCACTTCGCCGCGCGTCACGCGCGCGAGCCTTCCCTTCGCGTCCCATTCGAGAGTGCGGACGCCGTCTGAAGTCACGCGACCTGCGGCATCGTACTGCCAGGCCTCGTCGCCATGGTGGGTAAGCTGGTCGGGTCCGGCATTGCCTTCGCCGAACCGGTTCGTCACGTTGAGCTCGGCGGACTCGTGATCCGAGCTGATGCTCGTGATCTTGCCGACGTCATCGTAGTCCCAACTCGTCGTCCCCTCGGTATCGGTCGTCGTGCGTAACCGATAGCGATCGTCGAACGTGAAGGACGCGGATAGGCTTTGTTCGCGGTCAATGTTGGGGCGCAGATCAGTGATTGCAGTGATTCTCGAGGCGGCGTCGAAGGTGTAGCGGACGTCTCGCACGCTCGCGCCATCGGGCGCTGTTGCGAATAGCCGATCGAGACGGAGCCGCCGGTCGTACTCGCGGGCGTCGACCACACCGTTGCCCAATTGCATGGATTGGAGCTGACCCGAGGCTCCCCACTTGAAGTCCGTGACGAACGAGCCGACACGCGCAAGCAGGCCACGCTCATTGTATTCGTGGCGGACGAACGAGCCATCGGGGTAGCCGGTGACTATCTGGCGCTCCGCGGAATCGAACTCCGCCCAGATCCGATGCTCGGTGCCATCCTGCCAGCGGCGAATTCGCGACGTTTCGTGCCCCCGGGCGTCGTAGCCGAAGAAGACTTTTCCTGCTGCGTCATCCACCCAGGCGAGCCTCCCGCGCAGGTTCTCAAGTTCGCCATGTTCTGGCGCGGGTTCGTCGTAGTGAAAGCGCCCCGCGAGAACTTCCGACGAGTTCGGGTCGAGCTGGTGCCACTCTTCAAGAATGCGACCGAGCGAGTCGTGGACGTACCGCACCACGCGCTTGGAAGGGTCGATGCGCCGCTCCAAGTCGTTGCCGTCGTTGTAGACGAGAGTCCACTTGCCAGCGTTCGGATCGTCGATGCTCACTCGGCGCGAGCGCCCATCGTAGCGGTATCGGCGGGCGCTCTTGGCCGCGTCCACGATCTCAGCCACATTTCCGAGCGCATCGTAGCCGTACGTTCCCGTCGTGATTTCCTTGTCGCCTTCGCGCTCGATGACGGCGCGAGCGCGTCCAAGGCCGTCGCTCAAGTGCGTCGTTGGGGTATTGAAGTGCGGAGACTTACTGTCAGCGTCGTTTTCGTCCCAGACGCTTGTCGTGAACGGGGCGTAGGCGGTGCGGCTCTTCGAACCGTCCGCATTCTTTGTCTCGACAGAGCGACCCAAAGCGTCGCGGCGAGACCAGGTCCCGTCCATTCCCTTGAGCGGCGGAAGCTCAAGCGAACTGGCAAAGCTTGGAAACGCCGCAAACGCCGTCGCGCCCCGTGCGTCGAACGAGGCGAGTCCGCTGAGCGCCCAGTTCCCCGCCTCGGTGCGTTGAAACGTTCCGCGAGTTCGCCCGACGCCGTCTATGAACGACACGCTCGTCATCACGGCGTCGGAGCCTGCGGCCTGGCGTTGTTCGGTCGTGAGCCTCGAGAGCGGCGCGGCGAGCTCGTACGTGTAGTGCTGCGTGGGCTTACCGAGGGTGTCGCCCGCCAATACTGCGTCCTTTAGCCGTGCGAGGGCGTCATAGCGATACGAGTCGCGCTCGCCGTTGGGCCCAGTCAGCTCGGTGACGACGCCGAGCTTTCTGTCGTACTCGGCCTGCCAGGTGAGCGGGTCACCGCTGTCGAGCTCCTGGCTCTCCTGCAAAACAAAGGTGTGCGACTCTGGATCGAATTCAAAGTGAGCCGTTCCGCCCCGCGCCGAAATCACCGTGACCGGGTTGCCGTGCGTGTCGACCTCCATGCGAGCGTCGTCTGCAAAGCGTTTTCCCTCAATCCACGACTCGGCGCGCACGAGATCGCCCTTCGTGAGCTTGCCCAGCGGCAACCCCACGAAGGGCGATCCGTCGTAATAGCTTCGCTTGAGCGAAAGCCGTTTTCCTGCGCCATTCAGCACTTCTTGCGTTGCGATATCATCGCTATCGAGCAACCATTCGTCGACGTTGCGCGCATAGGTGGTCACGGTGATGCGCTCGTCATCACCCGCGCTCTTGTCGTCACCGTCTACCTGCCCCCATTCGCTGAGCTTGGTGACGCACCCGAATTCGTCTTGCTCGCGTTCGGTCAACGTGACGCCCGGTGCGTCCTCCGTGCCATCAAAGGTCTCGACGCGCTCCGCGCTCACGTAGGCATACGAGACCTGTCTGCCTTCAATTGCGCTTGGGGTCGTAAGGGTGGTGTATGTGTTGGTTGCTCGAGAGAAGAGCGCTCCGGCAGCGTCGCGCGTCTCCTTCGTGAGCAACGCCCCGCGGAGGACACGGGTGTTCACTCCCGGATCGAAGGTGCTCGCGGTGACGCGCGTCGGCGTGTTCTCGTCGCCGACGTCCGTTTGAATCCCTGCGGCAAAGCCCGCGAATGTGCGTTCCGTCGGGTCCCAGGTGCCATCGCGATAGTCGTACTCGGTCACCATCGGGGGATCGCCGAGGGACGAATCAACCGTGACACTCCGAACCACCGGCATAGAGACATTCATGCGGGCGGTCCAGGGCTTCCCGGCTTCGCGAGCGCGGGCGGCACTCATCGCGGGCTCGTACTCAATGGTCGTGAGCTTTCCGAGCCCGTTGTCGATGCGATCGAGCAACCCGCCGCGCCCCTTTGGAAAGAGCTCGAGGTACCGCCATGAGGCCTGGTTAGCTCCTGTTGTGTCGATCCAAACGATGTCGAGCGTTCCGGACGCATTCATGTCCGCGAACTCGATCACCGTACTGTTGGGCTTGCGCTTCGGCACACCCTCGATGGAGTTGGGCTTTGCAAACACGCCCGATCCCGTTGCGAGCGCGAAAGACACGGTATCGATGCCGACGTGCACGAGGTCTGCCCATCCGTCGCCATTCAAGTCGACGAGCCTCCACGGGTCCGACTCATCAAAGCGCGGAACGCCGGTCGCCTCGCGCGGCTCGATGAACTCGCCACGCCCGCGGCCGAGCCAATAGACGAGCGACTCAGACCGGAGGTAGCAAAAGTCTTGAACCCGGTCGCCGTTGATGTCGCAGAGTGTCGTCTTCTTGTCCGCGAACAAGAGCGGCTGCTTCGCGTCGACCTTGCCGATGATCTTGGGCTCGGTCCAGTCGTGACCGCTTATGTTGTAGCCAATCGCGATCCCTGTCGGAGTCGTTACGATCACGTCAGCCCGTCGGTCGCCGTCCAAGTCGGCGAGCCGTGCGTTTTCATCCTCGAAGCTGAACGTCGGGACGGTCGCAATTGAAACCCCATCGCCGAAATGCGTGGCGTCTTGCGAAGGCAGGTAGCGAAAAGTGTCGGTGCCGCTCTTGATCACGAGATCGATTGCGCCGTCGGCGTCCAAGTCAGCGAGCTGAACGCCCTGCGAAGAGAGCGAAACTGAAGGGGAGTTAGCCTGTGACCAGTCGCGTCCGGGATCCCAGCTAAGCCCGTCCCGGTTCACATAGCTGCGAAAACTGTCAGCAACGCCGACGAGGAGGTCCGGCAGCCCGTCCCCATTCAGGTCTGCAATCTCGACGTCCTTTCCCGGAGATCGACCGGGCGGAGCCTTCATGGTGACGAGGTTGTCCGCGACCGCGAAAGACGCCTCCGTATACGCGTACGTGAGCTTTGGCAAGGCCGTCCTACCATCCGCGCCGACCAGCTCGACGCTCTCTAAGAGCGAGTGAGGACGTTCACTGTAGCGAAGCAAGTACCTGTAAACGAGCTCGCCGCCCTGCGTGACCTCGATCTTTTGAAGCCGGCGCGTCAGCGTCTGACGAATACCGACGGAGAACAGCTCATGCGGGTCTGGCCGGTCTTCGTAGCGAAGGACAATCTGGTTCTTGGCCGAAGCAGCCAAATCATTCCAAGTGATCGTGGTCAGCAGCGCGTGGCCCTCGTCGGTATCCCATTCGTACTCGATCGCATGGCCGTGCAGGTCCACCTGCTCTCGAATCAAGTAGGTAGCGACGTTGTCTCCCTCTCGCTCTTCGAAGCCGTCGCCACCGAAGCGATAGGTGATTCCCCGCTTGTCGCGCGCCTCCCAGCGCGCGCCGTCCTTACTGCGCTGGACTCGCGCGAACGTGCCAGTTTCCTGCTCGGGTCGATAGTAGCCGTCCGGCATCTTCAACAGGTCACTCGGCATTCCAAGGCCGACGAGTTCGAAGGCGTCCGTCTCGTCGAACTTTGGCAAGCCCTGCTCGATGCGCCGCCGAATACTCGGCGGTCCGGCCAGTTTCCAACCCATGCCGAGCTCGGACACGCCAGAGCCCGCGTCATAGGCGAGAGTAAGCTTCGGCGCGAATGCGCCAACGCTTGGTGGCGTGCGAATGTCGACGTGATCCGCGGCGGTGCCAGATGCGAGTGAGGGAGCAAAGTTGCTGCCCAGGCCCCCAATCGAGCCGGGGCCTTGCGGCAAGCTAATCCGAGTTGGTTCGACACCGCTCGCTTGGGCGTTTGGCACCGCCAAGCTCAGCAGCACCAGACATGCAGCGGCGACGTGGATACGTAATCGATCGAAGCTCATGATTTTCGCTCTTGCAGGGAAGACGACATACGCGTTGGCGCCACGCGGGCGGTGATCACGCACCTCATCGATCAATCGGTCCCCGATGGACGCGGTTGCGTGAAATCGGACCAGGACGGCGAGTTGACGCCGACGAACGATCTACTTGTGAGCCCACCCGAACGTCAGATTCTGGGCATCGGCGGGGCCGTCTGGCCCGATGATTTCCTTGTCCGACAACCTTAGGACTCGGATTGAAGGACTCTCGTCGCCCGCTTCGACAGCGAAAAACTGGCCATCATCTGACCAGGCCCCGTTTGCGCCATCGCTGACGAAAGTGTTTTCTCCGAGCATCGAAGCGACATACCAGAACCGATCTCCGTCCGCTTCGCGATACGCGACGTACGCGCTGCCTGGCGACCATTCGATCGACGAGACGGTGCCAGTGACATTGTGGCTCACGACCGAATTCTGAAAGCCGTCGGGATGCGCGATCAAGAATTCATCGCGCGTGAACCCTACCGTGTTGTAAGCGATGTACTGACCGTCAGAAGACCAGCTAAATAGCCCCACGCCTGGCCGCACGCCTGTTGTCCCGGAAGGCAGCGGGCCATTGACTCGGATAGGCTGGCCCGTTTCGATCGGGTAGACGTTGAGATCACCCGCGGACACCGCGACCTGAGCGCCGTCTGGAGCCCAATGCCAATCGACAACCTTCGTATCTGGAGGGTTGATGGCGAGTTCATCAGCCCTTGGAGCTTGGATGAAGAACTGGCCGTCGCGCGAAAAGGCGAGCCACTGCCCCTGCGGTGCCCATACGGGTGGTTCGTCACAATCGTTGAAGCGCCAAACGCTCTTGCCGTCCGCCGACAGCACCGATTGCCGTCCGCCCTTCGCCCACATCGAGAGCATTTGTCCGTCCGCGGACCACGATAGCGTTGGCTCGTCCTTTGATTGGGTGAGCTCGATGCGATTGCTGCCGTCGGTGGCTTGTACCGTGATCGCCCCCTGTTCAAAGACGACCACACGCTTTTCGTCAGGGGAGATTAGACCATGGATGGCGACCGGCCTTCCTGTTTCGACCTCAAAAACATGCTGGACTATCGACGACTGAGGATTGCCGAAGTCGTCGGTATCGTACATGACGTACCGCCCGCCCTTGGACCACGAAACATGTGAAGGCCAGATGTGTGGCACCGCAGCACCGCTCAGCCTCTTCGGGAGAGCTCCGTCGGCGTCAGCTACGTAAACCTCGCCCGCGTCTTCCTTGAGGCGTCGGTTGATGAATGCCACTCGCATCCCATCTGGTGAGACGGCAAACTCGTCAACGGCGTACCCGGATTTCAAGGAGCCAGACACATTCACGGGTTCAGCATCCGACATGTCCCACGAATAGAGCGCCTTACCGGAGTCGGACGAGGCGACATACAGAAGCACGGGCTTCAGGTCTTCTCGCGGAGTCGCCGCGCCCGCGGCGCCCGTCTCACCTCCGCTCCCCCCATCGCCTGCGCTTCCGGCTTCGGCAGGCGCTGCCTTTTTGCTGCCCGCGGCTCCCGCCATGGCCGGCTCTGGCACGTCCAGGGCGAGTCCAGCTCCACCAGCCCCCGCGCTGCCCGAGTCTTTGGAAGCCGCTGCACCGCCGCAAGCCGCCACGAGCGCGAGACCGACCCCAGCGAGCCCTTCGTAAAAGCGCAATTTCATTTCATTCACCGTTGGCAATTGATGTGACGCAGGCCGAAACGGGCCTCGCAGCCGTTGAACGACGTGATTCACTATGTAAGTCGGTCGCTGGCGCTCACCGGTTGCGCGAAATCTTGAGGCACCCTCAGATTTCTCACCACGTCCCCGACCGGCAGACCGGACATCGACGGCCCCATGGCGCAAACGCGCCGGTCGTCAGGAGCCGTCGATTTTACGCAACCGGCAACGTCGACTGACCGAGATCATGGGTGACCGCAAAATCGAGGCGGCCACAGTGAAGGGATGAATAGAAAATGACGCTAACTGAGACCGTAGGGCCGGCTCGCTTGTCACGGTGGCTGCGCGGTGCTGGGCTGCTCGCAGCACTCACGCTGGCCAACTGCGATATGACGCATACGCTCCAGGTAGTTTCCGCCGCGCAGACTGGGTGTGCTCCCGACGACATCGAGATCACGGATGATGAGGCTGGCTTCAACTCCCGATCCTGGGTCGCCTGGTGCAATTCGGAGCGGTATCAATGCTTCGGAGCGGGCAACACCGCGAGCTGCAAGAGCATGGCGCCGAAAGCAGCGCTGCGCGCGCCGGAGGCGACGAGTGCTCGTGCTCCGGCACGGCGGACTCCGCCAGCTTGGGTCGATCACGAGCTAGCCGCCTGTGGCGTCACGGCGAAGTTTCTTGGCACTCCCAAAGATGAGCAGCGCGACGTGCAAACACCAGCTGGTTTGCTCAAAATGGCGCTCGCGTTGTCTGAGGTCGACGGAGGCAAGGGCGCCTTCGTGGTTTCATGCAGTCCCACACCGCCGAAGAAACCCGCGCTGGCCGGCGCCCGCGCCCTGGACGCCGCACGCGACGGGATGCTCAAGAACATCGGAGCCAAGCTCGGCAGCGAGCGCGAGATCATCGGCGGTCGCGAAATATTGTTCGAGCTGGATGGCGAGCAAGGGCTCGCACACCTCTTGTGGGTCAACAAGCGAGTCGTTCTTGCCTCCGCTATGCCTCTGAGCGTGATCGGTCCCGCGTCGGCAAGGCGCTTCGTCAACAGCGTTCAAATGACCGAAGAGCTCTGAACGCATCAAGGCGCCTCGAACGCTGGCTACGCGGGGCAGCCGCCGCATGCGAGCAGCATGAATGCAAGCAGCCCGACTATCGGACCGCACGCCGCTGGAGCCGCAGTGGCTTGACGCAAAGACCCATCCGCAAAGCGGTGCGCGCCACCGCGCGCCAAACTTGGTTCGCACAGCGTTTCGCGGACAGCCGTCGTAGGCGTTCGGGGGCAGGCCGTTCTCCACCTTCGTTGGACACATGTCCTTGCCGTCGATGATCCCGTCTGCGTCTGAATCAGCGCAACCGTCTTCAGGCAATGGCCCCTTCCCGTCCTCGTATTGGTTGATAGCGCAGGCGTCAACCGCGTCCGGAACGAAGTCACCGTCAGTGTCACTGCAGGGACCCCCGCATGCGATGCGCCGAATTGGCCTGGTGGAACGCGTGCTTTGGCACTCGCCGCGGCAACAGCCTTGCCCTGTCGGACAGTCTTCGCTCCCGTCGCAGTTAGAATGCTCGGGCCAGAGCATTCGCTTGCGTTCGAGATGCATGTCCCGGACTTCTCGCAACAAACCTGCGGGGCTCGACAGCTCAGCGAGGCCTGCTTGCCCGCGGAGTCGTAGTCACCTCGACACTGGACCCAACCAGGCCGCTCATCATTGAGGGTAGACGGATCATCGAGTGCCGGCGACATGCCCGCGCCGGACTCGCCACCGCGACCGGCAATGGTGGTCACGCCGGCGCCGGCGGCGGCTCTGACGAGCGCACCGCCGATTGAAGTGCCACCCCGAGCGGTTGTGCCCCCGTGACTGACGCTGTCATCTGTCTTTGCCACCACGCCCACATGGCTCGCTCCTCCAGCGGCGCTTAGAACCGGTGTCCCTGCAGCGCTAGGACCAGCGCCATCTGAAAACGTGAGCGAACCGATGCCGCTCCGCGCACCGCTGCCGGCAAGGAGAACGAGCAAGAACAGTGCGTCGGCGCGCGGCGACGGAGACTCTTCCAAGTCGCTCGTCGCCACCGCGCCGCCCCGCTCGACCTCGTCCGACAGCGCGTTGACGATGTGCGCGTGCGTGGCGCCATGCCGTAACGCAATGACTATTGATAATTTCGACATTGCGATCTCGCGCGTGCGTTCGGCTCGTGGCGCACCGCTGTTGCGCTCGCTCGGTCCGGGACTTTCCGTGATGGCGCTACTTGATGCTCGCCAGGCAGGACTGATCGACCGACAGCGGCGAGTTCTTCTGCGGCAATGCCTCGTGCTTGATCAGCAACGTGATGTCGTCGACATGAGTGAGATCCAAATCAGCATTAGCCGGCGCGCTACCCACGCCCGGAACTACGAGGTGCCATGAAGCGCGCGCGACGGACTGCCCGTACAAGGAGGAGTTTTCCGGCGCCGTTCCAAAGGTGTTCACCCCCGCTTGGATGACCGCGAGCGCGTCCGAATCTCCCGATTGATTGCCGAACGACCAGGCTCGGACGTTATCGGCTGAGCAGTCTCGAAGAACCGCCGCCCCGGCGAGCGACAGATTCAGTTGAGCTTCATTGTCGCCCAAGAAGTCGCCGACGAGCTGCGCCTGCACCGAGGTGATTCGATCGGCGCACACGTCGCTTGACCAAAGCTGATTGCCGGGCTGCAGGTTGGTCGCAAACGTGATGCCCACGCCGCCCTTGCCGTCAAGATTTTGGTTTTGGAGGAGCAGCTGACGGAATTGTTCTCCCTCGTTCAGCTCCTGCCCGGTGACCGTATCCGTCCGAGGTCCCGTGATGCCGAGCATGGCCCGAACGGACACGGTCGTGTTGTAGCTCTGAGGCACTCCATAGGCGACCTGATATCCGTCCGCGATCTGCTTGAGGCAGCTCGTCAGTTGCCCCATGCTGAGCCCATTTCGGGCGTTCAATACCGCTCCGGGCATCGACTTGATGGGAGTATTGATTTCGTACTCCAGCGCGTGGCCGGCCAAGTAGAGCAGCCGTTGGGCCCGAGCACGTGAATTCAACAGGTTCAACGCTTGCTGGTCGCGCAGGAGCCGGAAAGATGGGTCGTGTGCCGGGCTGAGTGCGGAAACGGCGACCGTCTTCATCTTGTCGTTGTAGACGCGCTGCGCTTGTTCCACAGCGTTCAGAGCGCGCGCTCGTGCTTCGTCGAGGGCGATCACGTCCTGCTGCATCTCGACACCGAGCTGCGCCAGATCGATGCACTCTTTCTGAATATTTCCCATTCCGTTGATGAGCTCGATGCTCGCCCCCGCTCGCTCCATGTGCATCGATTGCGCGGTTTGGACGTCCTGGCGGCGCACCTCCAAGCCCGTCTTCTCGAGCTCGAGTACGGCGTTGACGGCACCGAATCCAGCGGGTGCACCAAAGTTGAGCAGCGAGGATTGCGAGGCCACCTGAATGAAGGCCTGCTCTGCCTTGATGATGCCTTCCGTCCACGCGATCGTGTCCAGCTCCGCCCCCGTCTGGTCGATGAAAGTGAGCGTGTCTTGGTGCACCTGCTGCGTCTCAGCCAACACGCGCCGATCGATAGCGATTTTGTCCTTCATGCCCTGGATTCGGCTCAATGAAGACTGAAGGCGCGCCTGTGTCTCTTCGATTTGCAGCTGCAAGATCCCGACATCACCGCTGTGGTCGGCTCCACATTCCGACCAATCGGCTGGGGTCAGGGCCTTTGCCGGGTCGAAAGCCGAGCCACAGGTGTTCGCGATTTGCGTGTCGTAGGTCGTCTGAACTTGAAGCGCCTCTTGGCGTAGAGTCGCCTCGTTCTGCTCGAACGTCCGCGCGTTCAGTTTGTATTCGTCCTCGAGCGCACGGTACGAGCTCACCGCTTCACTCGAGATTGCGACCATCTGCGCGAAGTTGTTAGGTCCCTTCGCCACGTCCTTGGCGTTGAATACGAACGGCACGAAGCTGTCGGGCACGCCAAAAGCTCCTGCACCCCGGAGCAGCGCCCCGAAGCCGCTGTCGACCGGCGTCAGCACGCCGGTGAAGTCTGCGGCGATGCTAGGCGGCGCGATTTTCCATTCGTTCAACACGGCGACCAGCGTTGCTGTCTCGAAGTACCCGAGCACCGCGCGAGCTTGTGCTTCCTTGACCAAATCGATCCGTTTCGACGGCGTAGCTACGCCGGATACGCGGGCGCGCTCGCCGTCAATGTTGCTCATGACGGTCAGCAGTTTCGAAAGGGCTCGAGCCGCCGGATAGCTATCCGTGACCGGTACCGGGAGAGCAGCTTCCTCTTCGCCGGCTTTTTGACCACTTTCGGCGCTCGTCGGACTCATGATGCGCAAGTATTCCAGGATGTTCGGCATGAAGACCCACTGGGCAACCGGGTCGAGCGCAGCCATGGCCGCGTCGTAGCGCTGTTGTTCCGCGAGGGCGCCGCCGGAAGTAATCGAATCCTTCAGCGCCTGAACCACGTTGTTCTGCGCAACCAACAGTGGTGGCGCGAGGGTCTCTTGCATCAGCCGGTTAAACGCCGGTGAGAAGTTCTCGTCGTGTGCCGAATCTGCGGCCCCACTGAGGGCGCACGCCAAAGGAGCCATCAACCCACAATTGGTCGTGCCTTTGAAGTCTTCCGCG
>Ga0302323_100003716_pt1 | contig 12404 bp, 7 predicted proteins | sample Fen_T0_3_FD_201950 | JGI IMG/M metagenome (GOLD analysis project Ga0302323, IMG submission 201950) | Peat permafrost microbial communities from Stordalen Mire near Abisko, Sweden - Fen_T0_3 | ecosystem: Environmental > Terrestrial > Soil > Wetlands > Permafrost | place: Sweden: Abisko... | reverse complement strand
ACTGCTTGGACGGTTTACACTGAACATGGCTGTAATTTTGATCCTTGTACGGTGGTTGTATTATTCAACTACCAAGCGAAAAGATTACCTTTTTACTTATATTCTGATTTCCATCCTTATTTTCAGCTTATGTTATCTGCTCGCAAGTGTAAAACTGCAGATAGGATTTGCTTTAGGTCTTTTCGCAATTTTCGGTATAATCCGATACAGAACCAGCTCAATTCCTATTAAAGAGATGACCTATCTTTTTCTGACAATAGGCGTATCAATTATAAATGCTCTTGCTGACACTAAAACAAGTGTTGCAGAAGTACTTTTTACAAACTTTGCAATCATTGCCATCGCATTTTGTATGGAGAAAATATGGCTCCAGAAACATGAATTATCGAAGATCATCATTTTTGACAGGATTGATCTGATTAAACCTGAAAATAATCAGGAATTGTTAACTGATCTTCAGGAGCGGACAGGAATAAAAAAAATTAAGAGAGTCGAAATAGGAAAAATAGATTTTCTTAAAGATACCTGCACACTTGAAATGTTTTATGATGTAATTGGATATCAGACAAATACCAACGATCAGTTGGGTAATAATAAAGATGATGACGATGATGATGATGATTAGAAAGTGGTGTATTATTTTATTCTCCTTTCTTCTTCCAGTGGTTGCTTCTGCCCAGAAAAAAGATTTTGGGATATGGTATGAATTTTCAGCTGAACATAAACTGACTAAAAAACTGCAAGTTGATTTGTCGACTAATGTCCGGACATTTAATAAAGCTTCGAAAATTGACGAGGCATTTCTTGAAGGTGGGTTAGATTATAGTTTCAGTAAATATCTGTCGGTTGAGGGTTCATACAGGCTTACTAAGAAGGTAGAGAACAATAATAAATACTATTTCCAGCATAAAGTATTTGCAGATATCAAGGGAAATCTTCCTCTTGGCAATTTTAGATTTATCGGTCGATTAAGATTTCAAACCAGGACCAAGACATACATTCAGGACGAAATTGATAAGTATCCCGATTATACAGGCCAAATTAAACTAAAGGTTATCTATAAAACTCCTACTTTCCCTGTAGATCCATACATATATGTAGAATCTTTTCGTCCCATGTTCTCGGAAAAATCAGGAACAGTCGGGAAAAACAGGTTTTCAGCAGGCATGGAATTAAAAATTACAAAACAGCATTCGGTTGAAATTGAATACATCTTTCAGCGTGATTTTCAGCCGCATATTTCAGATATTAATATTATATCGGTTAACTATAATATTAAGTTCTAGTATCTAAATAAAATAACCAGGGCTAATTGTGAAAAAAAATGATAGATAATGTTTCTTATAGACCCGTAATTAAGCATAGATCATTTAAACAATCATTCAATCATTAACTTGTAAAGAATAGCAACATCGCTCCAGCCACTACGGTGATAAAGAGACTGACAGGTAAGCTGATCTTTAATACCTGTTTAGGATTCAAATTGAAGGCTATCTTTGACTTTCTTATATTCATTAAACTCAGATATAGCCCTGTCAAAACAGCCACAGCCTGAAGCCAGGGCGTAAACTGCGGCAAAAACTGATGCCATGGAGTATTCGCAGTACCAAAGAAATCCCATCCCCAGCCAAACGGATCTGATATGGATTGTTTTATAAAGGTAATATTTACGAAAAGCATAGGAATTACAAATGCTATCCAGTTCATCAGAGCAAAAGGCAGAAGAGATCCTGCATATTCCAGAAAAACTTCCCTCGTGTTTTCTTTGATTTTTGCAAGTCTTGCACCCAATCGGGAAAGCAAGTAGATAATTCCGGGAACCAATATCAGCACTAATGTCCATACAATAATAGAATAGATACCGAATAGGCCCCAGTTATGCTTATCAAGAATATTTACATAATCTCGCACTACTGGCCATGGCCCAAGGTACAAAATACTATAGATAATTGAAATTGTAAATGTCGCCATTGACATCCATGCTTCACTCAGATTCCTGGTTCCCTTTTCTCTCGCAAATGGTCTTTTATAAAGCGATACATTATTATATGTGCAGCTTCTCAAACATTCAAGACATAGACCACAATCAGAATTCTCCCTGATTTCACCTACATTCAGACCATATGGGCATGCCCATCCGCTGGTGTTGCCATTCTCACAATAATGGGGCCTGCACTGATCACAGACATCCTGAGATTTATTTCTGAGGGATAATGTGCTCATTCTTGAAAACGGTCCGACAAACACACTTACCGGACATACATAACGACAAAATGCCCTCAGCTCCCAAATCCCTGACATCACCGTTGGAACAATCATCAGCATGAGTACCGTAATGCCTGAAATAAATGGAGTTGCTACAAGGGTAGTTGAAAAGGTTGCAAGTATCAAAAAGACTATTAATCTTAACCAGTCATTTTTTAACCATTCAGGCCATTTCAGAAATAGTCCTGAAAATTTATTGTTAAAGTTCCTTGTTTTCCCTTTGATGGGATTAAAAAATGATTTTCTCTGGATCAGATCACCGAAAAAAGGCAGCGGACAGATTGTACACCAGAATCTGCCAAAAAAGGGAGTTATCAGTGCAACCAGGGCAAATAACCAGATCGCCCACATTAATAGGACTCCGAGATTCCTTCCAGATACTTTTGTGCCAAAAACCGAGGTCAGAATTACAATATAAATCATTACCATAGTAATAATAGTCAGTGCAGCTTGTGTATATCTGGAGACTATTATTCGCTTCAGAAACCCTGATTCTTTCAGTAAATCCTTATAGCCGGATTTTTCATCTTCGTGCTCACTGGTTTTTTTAAAATTATTGAAAATTGAAACTAACCACACAAGTACTATTCCCAGAAGACTGCCAAAACCGAAGACCACCAAAGTATTAGGAGATATTATGAGCTTGCCCTGTTCGAAAGCATGCATCGGTCCGCACCAGACATGACAACGATAGTTGCTCTTTGAAACTATGTAATTATAGATTCCTGGATGCTTTGCAATCAAAATAACTTCCTTTTCAATTACCGGTTTAAACGTCGGATCACTTGTTTTAAAAACTGTGACCTCATCACGCGAAGGGCTTATTTTGACGTCGATGTCAAACTCCTGAAGAAAAAATGAATGCCCGGTATCGTCAGTCGAAAAAGTCAGATGAAGAGTATCTCCTCTGTTGCATCTTATTACATAAGGATCCTTCCCATACCGAAAACTCCTAATATGAATATACCGGCTTGTTGGTTTTTCCGCGAAAAACTGGCAGATGATAGCCGGAACCAATCCAAAACAAAAGATTATTAAGAGATTAAAAAAATGTCTGCTGGTAACATTCATCTTAAGAACATATCAATAAATATTCTGATTTTCACAGCTCCAAAAAATGAGGATTCTATAGTTTTCAATGATAATTAATTTATTTCAATGCAGTGCTGTCATAAAGCACAATTAGATTATTTTTGCGGTTAATATTTAATTCTCAGTAAGTATTAATTAATATCTGATGCCAAAAGTTAAACGATCACCAGGGAATCATAAAAAAGGTATGAAAACGCTCATACTTTTAGTTATAGTATTATTTCTGATAATTGGTATCCCTTTTCTGTTAATCAGCTACCAGGCTAAACAAAAAGGGATGACAAGGAGCGAGGTTATTAAACGGATTGCGAACAGAGCCGGTGCAAAAGATAATGTGACGGGAAAATCCGATAATACAGTTGCAGGAGCTAAGATAGATTTCCTCGATCCTGTACCCGTTGGAAAAACTTTTAAAGAGCCTCCGTTTATTTCAAATGTGCAGACAGTGGATCTTGATGGTGATGGACTGCTTGATATAATTGTATGTGATTGCAAGACCAACTCGGTTGACTGGATACGACAATTTCCTGCCGGTGTTTATACCGAAACAGTTATTGCTGATAGTCTGAATGCTCCGGCCCATGTTCAGATAATTGATTTTGATAAGGACGGCGATAAAGATATTCTGGTTGCTGTGCTTGGAGTGATTTTCCCGAGTAATGATAAAATAGGGTCAGTTGTTATACTCGAAAATGACGGTAAAAATCATTTCATCAAACATTTAGTGGTTAATAATATAGCCCGTGTATCCGATGTAAGGGCAGGAGATTTGGATGGTGATGGGGATTTGGATCTGGCTGTAGCTCAGTTTGGATACGATGATGGAGAAACCAGGTGGATTGAGAATCTGGGTAACTGGAAATTTAAAAGTCATATTCTGCAGAATCTGTCGGGTCCGATTAATGTTGAAATAGTCGATATAGATAAAGATGGTGATCTGGATATAATATCACTTGTCAGCCAGGAATGGGAAGAGATATACTGTTTCATAAATGACGGAAAAGGAAATTTCACGTCAAAGTTGATCTATGGGTCAAACAATGAAGACTTTGGTTCGAGCGGGATTTATATATGCGATCTCGACAAAGATGGTGATGATGATATTCTATATACCAACGGAGATGCCTTTGACTATATTCCTCCTGTGGGCAAGCCTTGGCACGGCATTCAGTGGCTTGAAAATAAAGGTAATCTTAAATTTGAATTCCACAGGATTTGTAATTTCATAGGAGCATATGATGCACGACCAGTTGATATTGATAATGACGGTGATCTTGATATATTTTGTGTAAGTGCATTTAACTTATGGGATAAGCCTCAATCCCAGAGTTTTATATGGTTGGAAAACATAGGTAAAATGCAATTTATACTTCATGATATAGCCAGTTCACCTACACATATCTTAACACTTGAGCCAGGTGATTTCAATAATGACGGATTGATGGATTTTGTAACTGGTGATATGCATGCATATCCTCCTTACGACAGAATGGGCAGAGTTACTCTGTGGATGAATAATGGGAAACTTGGAGGCAAGAAATAACCTGAAACCTGATAATCATCTTAAAAATATGAAATTTAAGAATCTGTCTCCCGGAATAATCATAATATTATTTACTCTTACATTATCTCTAAACGCGCAATTAAGACCGGAACGTCAATGGCCGGTATTCAGAGGGTATATGTCCTCAGGGGTGCTCGATAATGCGAACCTTCCCGAATCATTTGACTTTCAGAAGATGATTAATATAAGATGGAAAACCAAGATTCCCGGACTTGGCCTGTCAAGTCCTGTCATTTGGGGAGATAAATTGTTCATAACTACTTCTATAAGCAAATCAGATAACCAGGGGATTAAAACCGGTATTTATGGAGAAGGCATGCCGGTAGCGGATAGTTCTATTCATGAGTGGAGAGTTTTCTGTATTGATAAGTATTCAGGAAAAACTATCTGGAAAAGAACGGCATATACCGGGATTCCAAAGATCAGAAGACATCCAAAGTCAACTCATGCAAATGCATCTGTTGCTACAGATGGTAAATATGCTGTTGCCTTTTTCGGATCTGAAGGATTATATTGTTATAATTATGAAGGAAAACTAATCTGGAAAAAGAATTTTGGCATTCTTAAATCGGTAGCATATGATTATGTCGCAGCTGAATGGGAGTTCGCAAGTTCGCCTGTTATATATAACGGAGTGCTAATAATTCAATGCGATGTGCTGGAAAACTCATTTCTGGCAGCGTACGATCTGAAAACCGGAAAAGAACTTTGGAAAACCAAAAGAGACGAATATCCGGGATGGTGTACTCCCAATATTTATAAAGACGGAGATAAAACGCGAATTGCCGTGAACGGCTACAAACATAGGGGAGGATATGATTTTGAAACCGGTAAAGAGATTTGGAGAATGTCTGGAGGGGGAGATGTTCCGATTCCTACTCCAATTGTCGGCAAAGACCTGATCTATTTCAACAGCGCTCATGGTCCATCTTCACCTATATATGCGATAAAAAATGATGCATCCGGAGATATTACAACTAAACCGACAGGTATTCTGAGTGAGTATGTCAAATGGAGTATTCCCAGGGGAGGATCCTATATTCATACAATGCTTCTTTATAACGAACATCTTTATAACGTTAACTGGAACGGAACAGTAGTTTGCTACGATGCCGGCACTGGAAAAATGCTCTTCAATGCGAAATTAGGTAATTCCCAAAGCTTTATCGCCTCTCCCGTTGCTTCGGATGGCAAACTATATATTGTTGATGAACAGGGAACTATATATATTATACAGGATGCCAGTTCATTCAAACTACTTGCTGAAATACCAATGAATGATGTATGTTTAACGGCACCCTCAATAACTGACCAAATGATATTTTTCAGAACTCAGAAATACCTTTTTGCTGTCGGGAAAAAATAGCTTTTCTATTCCTTTCTAAGACTGACAATCAGAGAATCCTTAGTTACTGATCCGACAGACAGAAACATTGCGGACAGACCTGTGAACACTATTGCCACAATCATCAGGATTATAAACATCCATGGCATATCAGGACTATTTTTAATTGAGGGAGAAGTTGCTACAAAAGCAGATGCAGTACCTGATAAAACTCCGGCAAACAGAATCATTACTTGTTCTGAAAGAATCATTCTTTTGATCTTTTTTACATTAAAGCCTGTAGCCAGCAGAAGGGCAAATTCATGTTTTCGCCGGTTATAATTACCTAAAAGTACAAATCCGAGTCCTGCAACACCGATTATCATTCCCATGGCGCCAAAAATTCCAAATACTGAGAGATAAGTGTTCGTAACTTTATAAAATGAGCTAAGCCGGTCAGCTGTTTTCTCTATATTAATACCATAATTGTCGAACCTGTCATTTAATACACTTTTATATAGTTCAATTAACGCTCTGTTACCATCCACAAGCAACACCAAACTTCCGGAAACTGAAGGATAATATCTGGCGAAATTGTCCTTTCCTATAAGAACATTACCTTGAAATACAGACGATTGTAATCCTGCCGCAATTATAATGTTCAGACGTTGTCCACTTTCAGCCCTTACGACTAACGTATCTCCCGGTTTTAGTTTGAGTCCCCATTCAAGAACAGTCTGATCCGCAATACCATAAATTGTATTGTTTTCTGAAGTAAGATTTAAATACTGCCATGGACTTTCAATGTTTTTAGAAGCAAGTGATCTGGAGAAAGAGAATGACTTTTTAGCAATGAAATCTTCAGGATTAATTCCCAGCAGGGGAGGAACCGTTATATGATTAAGATTCAGACAACTGGCATCATTTCCTGAGGATCTTTTTATCTGAACAAAGTGCATTTCTGAAAGCTGATCGTTATCGAGGCCCATTGTTTTCCTTCCTGATTCCGTATTCAGATCCTCTTTTACCGGAATAATATTTTCACACCATAATAAATAGCCCCCGGTACCACCTGAACGCTTCATCTGTTTATCACTGATATTCATCCTGTTTGCACCGGTGATAAAAACCGTGAATATCCCGGCTGCTATAAAAAGGATCGGTGTTATTGCATTCGAAGGATTAAATGAATAATAAAGATGCGATAACTGTTTTCTATTCTTTATTCTGCCTGAAGTATTAATTATTCTTTTAATATAATATTGTCTCCAGAAAAGAATCAAAGTCAACAGAAGTACTGTACCTGAGGAAAATGAATATAGAAGTCGTTTCTCTCCGGATAGAACAGAAAGTACAAATAATGAAATTGTTACAATTGCTGAGATCGATAATAAATAAGAATTCTGAATGTTGGAGGGAGTTTTGTAAATCTCCACTTTATTCTGAGCCAATCCTTTCAGGAATGATTTAACCTTTATCAGCATAAATACCATAATGGTGAGGAATGTTAACATAAATCCTGAAATTATTGGCCAGATATTAAAATATGCTGTCAGTGTATCAGTCTGTACGGCTCCATTCCAAACCGTATTGAGAGCATTGGTAATGAGTATATTAACTAAATAACCGGCAAATGCACCTATAAAGCATCCTGAAAGACTTATTAATCCGGCTTCGGAAAATAATAGCTGTACAATCCACCTGTTTTTAAATCCAAGTGCAAATAATGTTTTAATATGCCTTCTTTTTGAATCAAAATAAGAAGAAGTAGCATATGATAAAAGAACAAGTGAAGTCAGAATAAGAAAAAATCCAAGACTGAAGAACAGTGTACCGAAATCGACACTTTGGTTTGCAGCTTTAACGGATTCATCTGACAGATCTGTTAAACTGAAACCCATTTTTTCAGGATTAAGCGATCCACCAAGTCTTTCTTCAATCGCTTTTTCTGTTAACCCTGCAGGATATCGAATAGCTGTAGCGGGACCGAAATTATTTCCCCACAGTTCCCTGCCCTTCTCATAGTTGATAAAAGCTTTTGGAGTGCCCCTGTATCTATTCCAGTAGTCCTCATCCTTTGTGCGGATTTCATGCATTTTTATAGGTACACCAGCGTCCCAGTCAGAGCATAATTCTTTTCCTGAGATTCCGGGGAAATCCGGCATAAGAAGAGAATCTGACCATATACCTTTCATATCAACAATTTCCTCAACAATAAAACTCCTGTTTTTTTCAACGAGATTATTCAGAGAATCAGGTGAGTACCAAAATAGTTTTATAGTGTCTTCTTTTTCAACAGAAAGATCAAGAGCCATCCATTTGTTTATTATCATCCTGTTGCCGGAAGCAATTTCCGGGTAAAGTGAAGAAGGCAAGCTGAAACAAATGAATAGGGGGTTGATCTGGTGCCTGCATTTAACCTGTTACCAAGGTATGTCAGTATTGGAGCAGATGAGGTCATTCGGCTGCTAATTTCTTTTACGATCGATTCATCAATGAAAACTCTGCCGGAAATCAGTTCATATCCTCCTGTTTTATTTACAAACCTGAGTCTCAGTCCAATATCAGGTAGTTTCAAATAATGTTTTAAAGTTTCTGATGTTTTCTGCAGAGAATTGATGTTGTCATTTTTGATAAGCAACCTGTTTATTTTAAAATGGGACACATGAGCCTCTTCAAGGTCAGACAGATTTATGAAAATATTCATAGGCGCTATCTGACTGATTGACAACGAGAAGTTTCCGCCACCGTTTGATTCAATAATACTTCCTACTTTCAACACCAAAGACTTTCCTTGATCCTGAGAAGGTGCAAAAGGTGCGTCTGACGGTATTTCACTGATTTCTTTGAATTTTATTATCAAGTCTTCACCAGGCTTAATTCCAAGATAATCTGCAAGTCGTTTATTAATAGCAACTTCGCCATGTTTGACAGATATTGTATCGAATCCATGGAAAATAAAAAAGTCACTTTTAATGCCGTATATGTTGGTATTGAAGACCGCTTTTTGAGAAGTCAGACTCTGGCAGTAGCCCTTCATTTCAAGTATACCAGTACATTTCATCCCTGTACTGTCTTTTAGTCGTTGCACAAGATCATAATCAAAGTACCTTATTCCTGAACTTATCAGTATACCTGTGCTTCCCAGATGTTCTGAAGCCGATTTTTTGAGACTCTCCTTTACGGATCTGCCTGTAAGGAGTGAACCAGTAATCACGGCACTCAGCAATACAATTATAAGAACCTGGTAGAGAACCGGTTTTTTATAGAATTTTGTTGATCGGACTATTATCCGTAAGATTCCTGGCATAAAAATAGCTTAGTCATTCTTCAATTCAGACCATTAATTTACCTTCCACAAGGCGCAGGATTTTTGACATCTTCTTCGCCAGGTCAATTGAATGTGTGGCAAGGATAATTGTTATTCCATACTGTTTATTCATCAGGCGTAGCAGTTCTCCAAGGTTTTCTGCATTCTTTACATCCAGAGATCCGGTCGGTTCGTCGGCCAGGAGAATTGAAGGATTATTTGCAAGTGCCCTGACCAGAGCGACTCTCTGAGCTTCTCCACCCGAGATATGAAACGGGTACTTGTCTTTCAAATCAGAAATACCGGTTTTTTTCATCAAATCCTTTAAGGAGAGCTCTTTAACAGAAAGTTCCTCCATTGAGGACTTTGAGGCAAGTAATGGAAGAAAGATATTCTCTGATACAGTCAGATAGGGCAGCAGCAGGTGTTCCTGGAAGACAAAACCAATATTTCTGCTTCTGTAACCGGCTGATTCATCTTCCGTAAATTTTGCCAGAGAAGATCCTTTGAATAGAATTTCTCCGGAATCAGGTTTATCCAGTAAGCCTATAATATTCATGAGGGTCGTTTTTCCTGAACCGGAAGGCCCCATGATGGCAACTGTTTCACCTTCATCTACTTCAAGACAAAGATTGTCAAGAACCAAGACTCGCTGAGTGAAAGATTTCGAAATATTTTTTATTGAGAGCATAAAACATTCAAATTAAATATCAATCACATAATCACATGAACTCACCCCAACCCCTCTCTGCTTCGCAAAGAGGGGCAACCCGTTTTGCACCCCCTTCTTTTGCTTGCAAGAGAAGGGGGCTGGGGGGATGAGTACCTGAAGAAAATTGAACTATTAATATTCATTCCAGATAGTCATATAAATAATTATTATTTCATTTTAATGAATTATAAACTTTTGACAAGCCTTCAGACATTTTTTCAAGTGATAGTTCAGCCAGAACTTTTTCCTTTCCTTGTTGACCGAGCCTTGATAATAAGTCTTTATCCTTTAATAACTTCAAAAGGGTTATCGAGAGTTCTTCTACATTGTCTGGTGAATAAGTGATTCCACCCGTAGTTCTTTCAATGATTTCATGAAATGCTCCGGAATCAGGCTGTGCAACTGGAACCCCTGCGGAGTTGGCTTCAAGTATATATAATCCATAACCATCATGTTTTCTGACAGGAACACTCATAACATCTATATTACTGAAAAATTCCTCTTTGCTGTTCCCTTGAAATTCGGGATAAATTCTCACAAAGCTCTTTAGCCCCCTGGCTTTTATTTTTCGTATCTGATCAGCTATAAAAGGCTTATCATCACCTGTAAAGCCTCCTGATACATGAAGAGTGAGTCCGGGCAGATCATTTCCTGATTTCAGTTCAATAAAAGCATCTACAAGCTTGTCAAATCCGTTCATAGAAGAGATCCTGCAGTAATATCCTATTGATGGCCAATTATCTTTTTTTTCAATTTTTGTCAGGTTGCCGGGATCAATTCCAAGCGGAACCACATGAAAATTGTTTCCTGATATTCCGGTCTTCGAAATAAATAAATCTTTATAATATCTGCTTGGAGTTAAAAATGCATCAACATTGGATGCTTCCTTTGATATCAGATCCCAGGCTCCTGATTGAAATGGTTCAGCCATCTCATTTATCCAGTCATCTTCATTCAAAAGGGAGCAGACAATCTTAACATTTAGTTTTTTCTTAATCTGTCGGGCCAGTCCGATAATAAGAGCATTTGAAAGGTGAATAATATCCGGTTTCCCATCTTTAGACAGATAATCTACAAGACGTTGCAGTTCTTTTTCAGGAAAAGCATTTTCGCCCTTAATCATATTCAGCGTCATCTCCTCCAATCCTTCTGTACGGGTAGTACCAGCCCTGCGAGCAGCCATCTTAAGCATTGGTGCAGAATCAAGCAGTTTATCCATGAATACAGGCATATTTCTGAGGAAAGGGACTTTTTCTCTCAGATACATGGAAATTGCACCAAAAAAGACATTCTTATCAAGACCTTTTTCGATATTCGTTCCATCAGGAGGAAGATATAGTGGTATTGCCGAAGCTGTTATACCAGGCACTTTACGGATTGCCCTTAAGTAAATCATATCGCGGTAACAATTGCCGCAATAAAATGATCCTCCTGAACCTGTAATCAGATATACAATCTTCATCTATCTTAATGTTTCTTCACTTTCTAACTTAATTATTGGATGCTAATATTTAATCTTTATTTTCCCGCAGATTCCGCAGATAGACGCAGATCATTTAGCAAAATCAGCGAAGATCAGCGAGATCAGCGGGAAATTACTTTTCTCCAAAAGAAAGCAACCGCCCATCTTCCGTAAGTACATAAAAGTTTCCTTTTATCACTGCCGGAGAACTGCTAATCGGAGTTCCTGCATTGAAACTCCAGAGTTTTTTACCATCTGCTAACCCCAGAATATAAATATTTCCATCCATACCGGCAAAGAGAACTTTCGTTGATGATATTACTGCGGAGCCTGTTATCCTTCCGTTAATACGGTACTTCCATTTAAGTTTCCCATCGGAAGAGTTATAACAGTAAAGAAATTTATCTTCACTTCCTATTACAACTGAATTATTTCCTACAGCAGGTATGGCAAGTATTGAACCTGATTCAGCACTTCCGGGTATTTTCCATACGATTTTCTTTGTTTTAATATTTACACAATATTTTGTACCATCGTAATCCCCGAAATAAGCCATATCGCCTGAAAGGGCAGGAGAGGAAGCAATATATACCCCTATATCAACGGTATCTTTTTGTTTTCCAGTCAATGGATCCACAACCCTGATCATGCCATCACATCCACCGAATACAATTT
>Ga0302323_100003713_pt1 | contig 12408 bp, 11 predicted proteins | sample Fen_T0_3_FD_201950 | JGI IMG/M metagenome (GOLD analysis project Ga0302323, IMG submission 201950) | Peat permafrost microbial communities from Stordalen Mire near Abisko, Sweden - Fen_T0_3 | ecosystem: Environmental > Terrestrial > Soil > Wetlands > Permafrost | place: Sweden: Abisko... | reverse complement strand
ATTGTTTCTAATGATATGCATCTGAGCTTTGGCTCTCCGGGAATCTGGATGCAGATGCACCAGGTGATACCGGGGAAGCTTAATGTTACCGGTGTAGTTGTTCCGGGTGAACCTTTTGTCGTTGCCGGCCATAATGAAAGGATAGCATGGGGTGAGACAAATCTGATGGTTGATGATATTGATCTTTTTGCTGAAAAAATAAATCCTCAAAATGAAAATCAGTATTTTTTCAATGGTACGTGGAAAGACATGGTTGTGAAGAAGGAAATAATAAAAATAAAGGGCGGGAAAAAGGATTCAATTATCATAAAATACACGCACAGAGGTCCGATAATATCAGGTTTCAGAGATGTTAAAAATGCATCGCTGAGTATGAGGTGGTCGGGATATGATTTCAGCGATGAACTCAGATCAGTTTGTCTTCTTAACAGAGCAAAAGGGTGGGATGATTTTAGATCAGCCATAAGCACATTTATTTCTGCCAGCCAGAATTTTGCATATGCCGATGTTGATGGGAATATCGGCATAAATACCGGAGGAGGTATTGCAATCAGAAAAGGGAACGGGTCAATTATAAGGAATGGGGAGACTGATGAATATGACTGGAAAGGATATGTCCCGTTTGATCAGCTGCCTTCAAGCTTTAACCCTGAAATAGGATATGTTTCTTCAGCAAACAATAGAACAGTCAGTGAAGATTATCCGTATTATATCAGTTCTGATTTTGTCCTTCCCTATAGGATTAACCGGATAAGGCAAATGTTAAATGAAAAGGAGAAATTTGGTATTGATGATTTTAAAAGGATGGTTCTTGACCAGCATTCAAATTATGCAGCTCTTCTTACTCCATTTATTTTAAAGCTTAACGACAGGAAAAATGAACTTACACCGGAGGAGACCAATGCCCTTTCAAACTTTACCAACTGGGATTATGATATGGATGCTGGTTCAATCACTCCAACTATCTTTGAGTTTTTCAGAATAAATTTTGCAAGGAATCTGCTGGGCGATGAATTAGGAGAACTTTATGGACAGCTATATGGTACTGCTAGAGATTATTACATTTACCGTATTCTGACAACTGGTCCTGATGAGTGGGTAGACAATATTAAAACCCCTCAAAAAGAAACGCTTGATGATATTGTGCTGCAAAGCTTTAAAGATTGTGTTTCTTCGCTTTCATTGCAATATGGTGGGGATCAGACAAAATGGAAATGGGGGAGTATTCACAAAATCACTATTGAGCATCCTTTAGGTTCAATAAAAATTCTTGATCGCCTTTTCGGGTTTAATTCCCCTGAATTTGAAATTGGCGGAAGCAATCATACCGTTAGTCCATATTCCTATGGCCCGGGATTTAAAGTAAATCACGGAGCTTCAGAAAGGCATATCTTTAATACGGCTGATTGGGATGAATCGTATACTGTAATTCCAACCGGGGAATCAGGAATTCCTGCAAGTGAGTTCTATCTTTCACAGACAAAAGCATATCTTGAAGGAAAATTTTATAAAGATGCATTTTCGGAAGGAGCAGTTAAAGCAGCAGCGAAATATACTCTGATACTTAAACCGTCATCACATCCTTCTCCTTCAACGCCATAATCTTATCGATTTTCGTATTATAGGAGTGGGTCATTTCCTGTACGATGTCGACAGCTTCTTTTTCCATATCCTCAGGTAGTCCGTCTTTCAGTAGCTGCTTCAGTTCATCATTTGCCCATTTACGGGCCGTGCGTACACTAATTTTAGCTGTTTCTCCTTCGTTGCGTACCTGTTTTACAAGCTGATGACGTCTTTCTTCTGTGAGAGGTGGGATGCTTAGCCGGATATGTTCTCCGTTATTTACAGGAGTAAGTCCGATATTTGCAGCCATAATGGCTTTTTCAATAATCCCCAGCATATTTTTTTCCCAGGGCTGAATAAGAATTGTTTTAGGATCGGGAGTATTTATATTGGAAACCTGGCTTAGCGGTGAGATAACTCCATAATAGTCTACTGTAATACCATCGAGCAAAGCAGGGTTTGATCTTCCGGCGCGAAGCCTCGCAAGTTCATGTTCAAGATGTTCAATAGCTTTTTCCATCCTGTCCCTGGTCTCATCTGTTATCAGTTCTACTTCTTCGTTCATATTACAAGTGTTAGATAATCTTAGCTGTTAAATATGTCCCTGTTTTTATAAGCTTTTTATTACAGGCAGAACAAAAATAGTAATTTAGATGGAATCACAAAAATCCTTTTAATTGCTTACCAGAGTTCCAATACCGGCCCCTTCAACCAGTTTAATAAGATTTCCCGGTTTATTCATATCAAATACTATCATTGGCATATTGTTATCCCTGCACAAGGTAAAAGCAGTGGAATCCATGACTTTCAATCTTTTGTTAATGACCTCCTCATAAGAAATTTGATCAAACTTTACTGCTTTTGGATCCTTCTCAGGGTCAGCACTGTATACGCCATCAACCCTTGTTCCTTTAAGCAACACGTCAGCTCCAATCTCAACAGCTCTGAGGGCCGCAGCAGTATCGGTTGTAAAGAAGGGATTTCCGGTACCACCTGCAAGGATACAAACAGTCTTGTTCTTCATAGCTTCCAATACTTTGTCCCTGTTATAAAGTTCCCCTACCGGCTCCATTCTTATTGAAGTGAACACCTTGGATTTGCCTCCAAGGCGATTAATTGCATTTTCCAGAGCCAGGCTGTTTATTACAGTAGCCAGCATTCCCATCTGGTCGCCTTTAACCCTGTCGAATCCCGATTTTATTCCGCTGAGGCCACGGAAGATATTCCCGCCACCAATCACAATTGCAACTTCGGCTCCTTTTTTTGTAAGCGCAATCACCTGATTCGCATATTCTTCCAAAACTGTGTCGCTGATTCCATGCGAGGCTTTGCCTGAAATCGACTCTCCGCTTAGTTTTAATAATATTCTTGTGTACTTCATAAAATTATTTCTTTAATGTAAAGATAGAAAAATATGGGAATGGAGGTGAACTCATGCAGGAACGAACAAAAAAAGGGTGGCACCCTGAAGCACCACCCTGATATTGAAATATGAACCTACGTATCTTTTACAGATTGAGTGTGTAGCGTTTGAAGTCAGTTACTGTAAGGTCTTTATTAAATGATTGAAGATATTGTTTGATCGACATCTTGTTATCTTTTACAAATTCCTGGTTAAGTAATGTGCTTTCTTTGAAGAATTTTGCGAGTTTCCCCTGTGCAATTTTCTCAAGCATCGCTTCAGGTTTGCCATCGAGTCTTGCCTGTTCTTTGCCAATCTCAATTTCCTTGGCAATCATTGCGTCAGAAACGAAGTCTTTATCAACTGCAACAGGGTTCATAGCAGCTATCTGCATTGCAATGTCTTTATAAACCTGTTCATCAATACCAGCTTTTGTGAAACCGACTATAGTGGCAAGTCTGTTACCGGGATGTATATATGATTGAACGTGAGCAGCTTCAATTTTTTCGAAATATGACAGGTCAAGTTTTTCACCGATAATTCCTACATATTCAATAATCTTTTCACCTACTTTACCGCCATCCATAGGAAGTAATTTCAGTGCATCGAGGTTTGCAGGATTTTTTGTAAGTGCAATATCGAGTACTTTATTTGCAAGAGTCATAAAGGCCGCATTCTTTGCAACAAAGTCAGTTTCGGTGTTCAGAACGATCATAACTCCGAGCTTTCCGTCGGCAGATACTTTTGATAATACAACACCTTCAGTAGCTTCTTTATCGGCACGTTTATTTGCGACAGCCTGACCTTTTTTACGGATTATTTCAATTGCTTTGTCAAAGTCGCCATCAGATTCTTTAAGAGCCTGTTTGCAATCCATCATACCTGCAAGGGTAACCCTTCTTAATTTGGCAACATCAGCAGCACTTATATCAGCCATAATTTTATCTTTATTTTTAGCAAATGGTATTTTCTATAATTCTTCTTCTGTTTCTTCGATTACTTTGGTATCGTCATCCTCGTCTGATTCTAGAGCATCATCCTCAATGTCTTCTTCCTCATCTTCTGCAACGATAGCTTCAATAATAGCAGCAGGAATATCTTTAGTTTCAAGTTCTCTTCTCGATATTTTCTTGTCTTTCTGCTGAGGTTCTTTGTCTTTGTCAAGTTTCCTTTCACTCAGACCTTCCTCAATTGCCTGGCACATAATTCCGATTACCAAAGATATAGACTTTGATGCATCATCATTAGCAGGGATCGGGAATTCAATATCTGAAGGATTTGAATTTGTATCAACCATAGCGAAAACAGGAATTCCAAGCCTTTTTGCTTCTCTTACTGCAATATGTTCTTTGGCTACGTCAACAATAAATAGGGCGGAAGGAAGTCTGGTAAGATCAATAATACTTCCAAGAGTTTTTTCAAGTTTAGCTCTCTGTCTTGTAATCTGAAGTCTTTCACGTTTTGAAAGGTTCAGGAAAGTACCATCAACAGCCATTTTGTCGATTGATGACATTTTCTTAACTGCCTTACGGATTGTAGGGAAGTTAGTAAGCATACCACCTGGCCAGCGTTCTGTAACGTAAGGCATGTTAACTGCTTTTACTTTTTCAGAAACGATTTCTTTTGCCTGTTTCTTGGTAGCAACAAACAAAACTTTTTTTCCTGATTTGGCAATGTGCTTAATTGCTAAAGCAGCCTCATCGAGTTTTACGATTGTTTTTTCGAGATCAATGATATGAATTCCGTTGCGCTCCATAAAAATGTAAGGAGCCATTGCAGGATTCCATTTTCTTTTAAGGTGACCAAAATGTACACCTGCATCAAGTAATTCTTTGAAATTTGTTCTGGGCATTTTTTTTGTTTTTAAGTTTACATTCCTTCAATCAATTGCAAAGTAGCCCCGCCAACTGGCGGGAGTCTTCACAATTTAGATACTAAACTTGCATCTATACCGACTGATCTTTAAATTCTAACGTTTACTGAACTGGAATCTCTTACGGGCTTTTGGCTGTCCAGGTTTCTTCCTTTCAACCTCACGTGGATCACGTGTTACAAATCCGTTTGTTCTGAGTGATGATTTACATTCTGCATCCAGCATAATAAGTGCTCTGGTAATTCCAAGGCGAAGAGCTTCAGCTTGTCCCTTAACTCCACCACCGTCCAGGTTGGCTTTGATATCATACTTTTCAGTAGCATTTAAAAGAACAAGTGGCTGAGTCACTACATACTGAAGTGTTTCAGCTCCGAAATATTCTTTATAATCCCTGCCATTAATTGTAATTTTTCCTTTGCCATCGCTTAAATATACTCGTGCTACAGCTGCTTTCCTTCTTCCAAGAGCATTGATTGTTTCCATATTGGGTGCTTAATTTTTTTAAAGTTTAATTGTTTTTGGTTTCTGTGCTTCATGAGGATGTGCAGTGCCGGCATATACATGCATATTCCTGAATAGTTCACTTCCAAGCCTGTTCTTAGGTAACATGCCTTTAACAGCTTTCTCAACCAATCCAATAGGATTCTTTTTTAAAATTGCTTCAGCAGTTGTAAACCTTTGACCTCCGGGGAAACCTGTATGTCGGACATATACTTTATCTGACATTTTTTCACCTGTCAGAACGACTTTATCAGCATTGATAACAATCACGAAGTCACCGCAATCAACATGGGGAGTAAAATTGGTCTTATGCTTTCCTCTGAGCATTGAGGCCACGCCTGATGCAAGTCTTCCAAGAATCTTGCCTTCAGCATCAATAATTACCCACTCCTTGTTTACAGTAGCTTTATTTGCTGAAACTGTTTTGTAGCTTAAGGTATTCACTTGTACTTATTATTAAATTGATATACTACTATTTAATGTAACAACCCTATATTTTGGGGTCTGCAAAAATACAACATTATTCCTAAAAAAAAAGAATATTGTATAGAATTTATTTTTGTTAGATAAAACCAGAGTATTTTTGTACCCTGAAATGGTGAAAAACGGATGACTTTAGGAATTACTATTAATGGATTACCTTTGTGATCCTTTAAGTTTTCCTTTGTGTGCCTTAGTGTTTTATTTTTTTTTACCACAAAGGATCACAAAGGTATACACAAAGTAACACAAAGTCAATAGTCAACGGATTCGGATAATTCAAATTTTAGATATGGAAAACGATAGGAAATATCTCCTCAGAGCAGTTGAAATTGCAGAGAATGGGATTAAAAATGGAGGTGGCCCCTTTGGTGCAGTTCTTACAAAAGATTGTAAAATATTAGCTGAAGCATATAATAAGGTAGTGCTTACATCTGATCCCACTGCTCATGCAGAAATAAATGTTATACGTCAGGCTGCAGAAAAATTAAAAACACATGACCTGAGTGAATGCACTCTGTATTCTTCATGCGAACCGTGTCCGATGTGTCTGGGGGCAATCTACTGGGCCGGGATAAAAAAAGTGGTTTATGCCTCCGACAGAGCCGATGCTGAAGAGGCTGGTTTCAGCGATAAACTTATTTATGAAGAAATTCTGCTCGATCCGGAAAACAGAAAATTAACTTTCCTCCGTATGAAAGATACAGGCGGGGAAGCGGTTTTCAGGAAATGGGACGAGCTGGAAGATAAAATCCGTTATTGATCTTATGGCTTCAGTGGAAAGATTACCAAGAGATTTTTTTATCCGTGATGTTCTGGATGTTGCTCCTGAGATTCTTGGAAAGTTTATGGTTGTCAGATCAGCTGATGGAACACTAAGCAGATTTTGTATTACAGAGTCTGAAGCATATCGTGGTTCAGAAGATAGAGCCTGTCATGCTTTTAAGGGAAGAACTCCCCGCACGGAAATAATGTATCATAAGGGTGGGCATTTATATATCTACCTTATTTATGGCATGTACTGGATGCTGAATATTGTAACAGGTAAAGAAAATAATCCCCAGGCTATTTTAATAAGAGGAATTGAAAATGTTACCGGTCCCGGCAAATTAACAAAGTCACTTGGTATCGATAAGTCTTTCTATGGAGAAGATCTGGTTATTTCTGAAAGAATGTGGATTGAGGATTCTGGAGTAAAACCAGTTTATAAAACCAGTCCAAGGATCGGAATTGATTATGCTGGTGATATCTGGAAGAATAAGCCGTGGAGATACTATATAATTAACAAATAATCCCAAACCCAACTTTCCTTTTTATGCCATAAAACCCCTAACCCAACCTTCTTTTTACACTTTAAAACCCCTAACCCAACCTTCCCCCAGGGGGGAAGGAGTATGTTATTTTCGTGAAAATCAGAAATATAAAATTTTCAATAAATAGAACCACCCATTAGGACTTAAGTAGCGAACAATAAATTTTATATTTATCACAATATCAATAAAATAAGTGTTCCTTCCCCCTTGGGGGAAGGCTAGGATAGGGGTCACTACGGTTAAAAAAAGAAGGTTAGGATAGGGTTCTAAAGATTAAACAGGAAGTCGCGTTAGTTTGATTTGTGACCTTTGCGGTTAATGGATTTCACTGTTTCACTGTTGCCAGTCTTATCAGCTTATCAAAATTAAGGTGAAGCGTTAACGCATAATCCAGCCTTTTATCTCTCACATCATAATACGTATCAAGACCAAAAAACAATTCAACGTAACTTTCAGGAAGTAGGGTAAGGTAAACGAAGTTGGAAATTATTTTACGTTCCGGAATCACAACATTCGTCTGATAATCAGAAACACTGCCATAAATATTGTTCCCGTTCGGGGCAAAGAAATTGTGTGCTTTCCAGTATGCAGCTCCTAAGTATAATGCTTTATATTTATAATGAAACCGAACCCATGATCCATATCCGTGCGATATTCCTGAGGCTGAGACTCCATTCAGCTGATTATTAATAAACTGCAGATATTCTATACCTGTCTCACCATATCTTTTCTGTGCCAGATCGAAATTTATTCTCAGTCCGCTTGCCATATTAAAAAAGGTCTCAACCTGTTCCGGATAGTTGCTTATCTGTCCGCCAAAGTGCTTAAACTGAATTTGTAACGGAACCTCAACCCTGATGAAATCTGCAATGGGTGAAGATGTATATTTAAATGATTCCCCAAAAGTGAAAATTTCGCGGGTTGAATCACCTTTTACAATAAAATTTTCCCAGCTTAGCCAGGTGTCATTAAAGAAATGGTCGTTCACACTTGTAATCTGAAAACCATCTTCTGAATAGGCAGTATATAACCTTTCACTGTCGAAATGTGGATCAAACATCCTGTGTCTGTCACTCCCGTTCAAAGTACCGATAGTTAGGGTGGACTTTTCCGATACCTTCAATGAAGCAGATAGGACGGGTTTGATCTGAGAAAATTTTTCTTTCCCGGCATATTTAAGCAGGTGAACCCCGGCACTTATGTTAAATTTTGATGAAGGAGCATAAACCAGCTCGGGGTGAAAAAAAAATCCGGGTAGGGTATATCCCTCAATGACAGGAGAAGAATATTCAGTGTCCCTGATAAATGCAATGCTTTTTATTCTCAAAGAAACGTCACCAGCCTGTGTTCCGGCATCTTCTTTTGCCTGTCCGAAAATATTACAGACAGGGATCAGAAATATAAAAATTGTTACTGCCAGAGATCTCATCATAAGAGAGGATTTGAACAAAAGTAACATTTTTCAACCAAGTTAAAATGATGTTAAATAGAATAGTAAATGAGGGCATATAATTTATTTTTGCGTTCTTTGTTTGTTTAATAAATCAAAATCAATCAGTTTATGGATTCAATTTGGGGCAATTATCGCCGCTGGAACAATCTGACCGGATGGTTTGTCTTCGTCTTTTCAGCTATTGTTTACATTTTAACACTCGAGCCCACTGTAAGTTTCTGGGATTGTGGTGAATTCATCCTTTCAGCCTTTAAACTCCAGGTCGGCCACCCTCCGGGAGCTCCTTTATTTCTAATGATGGGAAGAGTCGCAACTCTTTTTGCAGGTGACGATTTGTCTAAGGTTCCGGTAACAGTTAATATTCTGTCGGCCCTATGCAGCGGTTTTGCAATTTTGTTCCTTTTCTGGACAATCACCCATCTGGTCAGAAAGGTATTTGTTAAAAATAATGAGCTTGAAACAAAACATATTCCTGCAATTATCGGAAGCGGTATAGTCGGTGCTCTTGCCTTCACATTCTCTGACACTTTCTGGTTTTCAGCTGTTGAGGGGGAACTATATGCTCTTTCTTCCCTTGTTATTGCACTCGTTTTCTGGGGCATGCTGAAGTGGGAGGAAGAGGCAGAAAAGACTTATTCTGGCAGATGGATTATACTTATTGCATATATCATGGGACTCGGTCTTGGAATTCATCGTTTGAATCTGCTGATCATTCCTGTTCTTGTTTTTGTTTACTATTTTAAGATGTATGAAGTTACAACCAAAGGTGTGATCAAAACATTTTTAGTTTCAATTCTGCTCCTTTGGCTGATGGTTTTCGTTCTTATGCCCGGGGTTCCTGAAGTTGCCGGATGGTTTGAATTGCTTTTTGTGAATATAATCGGGTTACCATATAACAGCGGACTTCTGTTTTATATGGTAGTTCTGTTTGGTGCACTTGCCTTTGGAATACATTACTCTTTAAAGAAGCAGAAGGTACTCCTTAATTATATAATGACATCTTTGCTTGTTGTGATGATCGGTTATTCATCCTATGCCATGATCATGATAAGATCTTCGGCAAAACCTCCGATGAATCAGAATAATCCCTCAGACGTTTTTTCGCTTTCCTATTATATAAATATGAAGCAGTACGGCAGTGCTCCTAAATTCTTTGGGAACTACTACAGCGCACCGATTATCGATTCAAAGAAAGTTGTTTCGGGGTATAACAAGATAAATGGTAAATATGAGCCATACTATCATCCTGAATATACTTACAGTTCTCAGTTTGAAACTATTTTCCCGCGTATGTACAGTTCCGATCCCGATCATGAGAGCGCTTATAAATACTGGGGGAAGGTTGTGGGAAGAAAATACACTGTAGGTTCACAAAAAGAGCCAGTCGTTTGTCCTACTTTCGGTGAAAATCTCTTATACTTTTTCCGCTATCAGATCGGGTTTATGTATCTCCGGTATTTTATGTGGAATTTTGCAGGCAGGCAGAATGATATTGCCGGGAATGGGAATCCACTTAATGGTAACTGGATAAGCGGTATACATTTTGTTGATGAATTACGTCTGGGAAGTCTGGATAATATGCCGAAAGATATTAAAACCAATCCCGGAAACAATAAGTACTATTTCCTTCCACTGCTTTTAGGTCTTGCGGGAATGTACTGGCAGTACAGGAAAAACAATACCGGTTTCTGGCTGGTTATGGCTTTCTTCATAATGACCGGACTGGCAATAATTTTCTATCTCAATCAGTATCCGAATCAGCCGAGGGAAAGAGATTATGCTTATGTGGGCTCATTCTATGCTTTTGCAATCTGGATAGGAATAGGCTTCATGTTTGTTTATGAAACCCTTCAGAAGTTTCTTGGAAACAAAACTTCTCTGGCTGTTACTTTTGTAGGTCTTATCGTTGCCGTTCCTGTTCTTATGGGTGCACAGAACTGGGACGACCATAGTCGTGCCGGTCGTTATACAGCAAGGGATATCGGGGCCAATTATCTTAAATCATGTGCTCCGAACAGTATCTTATTTACTTATGGTGATAACGATTCCTTCCCTGTGTGGTATGTTCAGGATGTGGAAAAAGTGCGGCAGGATATCAGGGTTGCTAACCTGAGTTACATTCAGGCAGGGTGGTACATTGATATGATGAGGCAGAAAGCTTATGATTCCGATCCTATGCCTCTTACTCTCGGATCAGATAAATATGTTGAAGGTACAAGAGAACAGTTACCGGTAAATAACCAGGTTAACAAGCCTGTTGAACTTAAAGAACTTGTTCAGTTTGTGGGTAATGATGACCAGAAATATAAGGTTGACCTGAGCGGCAGAGGCGATTATATGAATTATATTCCTGCAAACAAATTCATTATAGATGTTGATACTGCAAAAGTTCTTGCGAATGGTACTGTAAAGCCATATTATAAAAACAGAATTGTTTCCCCGATGATCTGGGAATATTCAGAGCCGGATGCCTTCAAAGGAGATCTCGCTATAATGGACATGCTTTCTACAAATAAATGGGAAAGACCGGTTTACTTTTCCACAACGGTTCCTTCAACTCAGTATAAAGGCCTTGAAAAGTATTTTATTCAGGAAGGCTTGTCATACAGGATCGTTCCTGTCAAAACCGATAAACCTGAGCAGGGTGAATTCGGGATGATAGACGCCGATATTATGTACGACAATATGATGAATAAGTTCAAGTGGGGAAATGCTGAAAAGCCATCGGTTTATCTTGATGAAAATAACAGGAGAATGTTCAGTAATTTCAGGAGGATCTTCGGATCGCTCGGTAAAGACCTTCTAATGAAAGGTGATACAACCCGGGCGATTGAAGCTGCCCATCGCGGACTTGAGATTGTTCCTGCGACTAAGATGCCTAATGACTTTTTCTCGTTGAGCCTTGCAGAAGTTTTAATAAGAGCAGGAAAAACAGAAGAGGGTGAAAAGCTGGTTATGGATATTATTGATTATTCGAAAGAATACCTTGACTATGCAATCAGCTTAAAATCTACAGAACGCTTTGGACTCGAATACCCCACGGGAATTAATATGCAGGCAATGCTCGACATTTATAATATGTCGGTAAGTCTGAAACTGAGTAATATTACTCTGATTATTGAACCGCAGATAAATAGTTACTACAGCAGGCTTTATTCAAAATAGGAAGATATGCGGCTTTTCAGGCCCGGCTTTTTTGCAGCTTGTCTTTATCCTGAAGCAATTTTCAGGATAAAGACAACTGAAAAGCTATTGTACCTGACATTTGATGATGGACCTAGTCCTGATTCAACCCCTCAGATTCTCGATATCCTCGATTTGTGTAATATTAAAGCTGTATTCTTCTGCGATGGGAGGGCTGCTGAGAACTATCCAGATCTGATTCGCCAGATTACTTCTAAAGGACATATTATCGGTAATCATGGTTACAACCACCTGAATGGATGGAAAACATCAACTGAAAAATATATTGCTGATATTGAAAAAGCTGCAGCCTTTACTTCTGATCGGTTACTGCGTCCTCCCTATGGCCGTTTACGATTTGGGCAATACCGTAAACTAAAGAAAAATTATAAAATTGTTTTTTGGGATCTGATGCCTTATGACTTTGATGCTTCATTTGGAAATGAGAAATCATTGCAGGTTCTTAAAAACAAAATTAGACCGGGATCAGTAATTGTGCTTCATGATAATACGAAATCTGCTGCAATAACGATCTTGAAGGAGTTTTTAGATTTTGTTATAGATGACGGGTATAGATTTGAAATTCCAATCAGAATTTGAGGCTATAGCTGAATGATGGAATAATTGGGAAGTTTGTCTG
>Ga0302323_100003712_pt1 | contig 12410 bp, 11 predicted proteins | sample Fen_T0_3_FD_201950 | JGI IMG/M metagenome (GOLD analysis project Ga0302323, IMG submission 201950) | Peat permafrost microbial communities from Stordalen Mire near Abisko, Sweden - Fen_T0_3 | ecosystem: Environmental > Terrestrial > Soil > Wetlands > Permafrost | place: Sweden: Abisko... | reverse complement strand
GCGTCCGACGCCGCCGGCAGGGCGGACCGCAGGGTCGCCGTCACGACGACCGTCTCCAGCGCGACGCCGCCCGCGGCGGCGCCCGTGCGCCCGCCCGTGAGCAGGTAGGGCCGGATCTCCTCCTGGTGCTCCTCGACCGGGGCGTCCTGCCCCGGTCCGGCGCGGCCGGGGAACGCCGGGGGCCCCGGCGGCCCGGGCCGGGCGGCGCCCGGTGTCAGGAAGGGTCGGGCGAGCGGCTCGTCGTCGTCGGGCCCCCACCCGTCGTCCCAGCTCACCACGATCCCCCTTCGGCCCGGTTCACAGGACCAGGCTGGCCTTGAGCTCGAGCACGAGCTCGGGCGTCAGCAGGGCCCCGATCCGCTGGACGAGCATCGTCGCCTCGTACCCGACGAGGCCGAGGTCGCAGTCCGCGGGGGTGACCACCCCCAGGCAGGAGCCGCCGCTGATCGAGGACACCATGAGGTAGCCGGACTGGAACTCCGTGATCACCTGCCGGAGCCCGCCCTTGCCGAGCAGCCTGCTGGCGCTGAACGCCAGGCTGGTGATCCCGGAGATCATCGCCGCGAGCTTGTCCGCCTCGGAGCGGGTGAGCCGGGCGGACGCGGCCATGAGGAGGCCGTCGGACGAGACGGCGACCGCCTGTTCGACGCCCGTCGTGCGGTGCACGAAGTTGTCGAGGAGCCAGTTCACGTCCCGTACACCGCTGCTCACGGCTGTCTGTGGCTCGATGCTCATCTCTCGCCCTCCGGTCGGAGCTGGGTCGGATCGGGGTGTCCTGGGAGGTCGTCCCCCGCCGTCTCGGCGATGGCCCGGCGGGCCGCCTGGACGTCGAGCTGGAAGCTGCGCAGCTGCCACCGCAGCGAATCCGGGGCGCCGGGCCCCTCGTCGGGGCGGGCCGGTTCGGGCCCGGGGCCGGGGCCCAGGTCGGGCAGTTGCGCCCCGCGGACGCGCCGCGGGACGACCGGGTGCGTGGCGGGCACGGCGGCCACGGGCGCCGGGACCTCCAGCGGGGCGAGGTGGCCGGGACGCGCGAAGGGCATCCCGGCGACCGGGGTGTCGTCGCCGCCGGACCCCGCGGACCCCGCGGACCCCGACCGGCGGCGCGCCGGATAGCCGCTGCGGCCGTCCTCGCGGTCGGTCCCGCCGTCGCGCAGGTCCACGGTCACGGCGGGCGGGGCCGACGCCGCCGGCGCGGGGCGACCCGCACCGGCCTGCATCGGGGCACGACCGCCCGCCGGGGTCGTCCCGGACATCGGGGCACCGGCCGACGACAGGGACATCGGGGCGCCCGGGGACGACAGGGCGGCGAAGGAGGTGACGGGGGCGAGTGCCGGCACCGGTGCGGGTGCCTGCCGCGGAGGCCGGACGCCGGACCGCTCGGCCTCGGCCGCGCTCTCGGCGCGGCTGCTGAGCACGGCGGCCGGGAGCAGGACGGACGCCGTGATGCCCCGCCCGGCCGACGCCTCGAGCACGACCTGGATGTCCCGGCGGCGTGCCAGGCGGCCCACGACGTGCAGGCCGAGGAGCTTGGTGTCCGACCAGCCGGTGTCGGCCCGGTGGACGCGCTGGTTGGCCTCGTCCAGCTCGCGCTGGGTCATGCCGACGCCCTGGTCGATGACCCGCAGCCGGTAGCCCTCGCGGACGCTCTGCCCGACCACGCTCACCTGGGTGGTCGGCGGGGAGAAGTGGGTGGCGTTCTCGACCAGCTCGGCGATCAGGTGGACGACGTCGGCGACCGCCGTCCCGATGACCAGCCCGTCCTCGACGTGGTGCAGGTCGACGCGGGTGTAGTCCTCGATCTCGGAGAGCGCCGCGCGGACGACGTCGATCACCGGGACCGGGCGCGACCAGGTGCGCGTCTGGGTGGCGCCGGCGAGCACGAGCATGCTCTCGGCGTTGCGGCGGATCCGGGTGGTCGCGTGGTCGAGCCGGAAGAGCTGGGACAGCACCTCGGGGTCCTGCTCGCGCCGCTCCAGCTCGGTGACGTAGCCGAGCATCCGGCCGAGCAGGTTCTGGTTGCGGCGGCCGAGGTTCACCAGCATGTCGGCGGTCTCCCGCTCGGCGCGGTGCTGCTGCACGGCGAGGTTCAGGGCGCTGTCCTGCAGGGTCGTGAGCGCGTCGGCCAGGCCGCGCAGCTCGTCCGAGGTGCTCACCTGGAACGGCGGGAGCGCCGGGGGCTCGCCGCGCGGGTCCGACGTCCGGGCCGCCCGGATCGCCGTCGGCAGCCGGTCGGTGGCGGCGGCGAACGCCTCGCGCGTCAGCCGCCGCACGGGCCGGACGATGCCGAGGACGGCGAGCGCGAGGACCCCCATGAGCACGAGGAGCACCCCCGCGCCGATGACCAGGGTGGCCCGGTAGCGCGAGTCTGCCTGGGCCTGCTGGCGGGTGACCGCGACGGTGATCTGACCCTGCAGCTGAGCGACGACGCCGTCCAGCAGCGCCGTCGGCGGCCGGTCGAGGCCGCGGACCATGCCGTCGGCGACCCCGGGGTTGCGGCCCCCGGTCGCGGTGAAGGCGGTGAGGGCGCGGGCGTACTCCCCGTCGAGCTGGCGGTGCGCGTCCCGGAACTTGACCAGCTCGCCGCGCTGGGCCGGGTCGGGCGTCGAGGCGATCAGGTCGGCGATCTGGCGGCTGACCGCGACGTCCTCGGCCTGGAAGTTGCGGGTGTAGGTGGCGAGGTCGGCCGGGTTGGCACCGCGCAGGAGGATGTCCTTCCACTCCTGGACCTGCTTCTTGAAGGTCACCTGGAGCTGCAACGCCCTCAGGACCTGGCCGCCCTGCCCGACGATGACGCCCTGGTAGGCGTCCGACGTCGCCCGGACCTGGCCGATGAGCAGCACGGACGACACGACGAGCACGATCAGCAGGCCGCCGGTCAGGGCGGTGAGCTTCACCCCGATCGACATGCGCACGCGGCGCGGTTCGGCGAGCGGGTCGGGACGGCGGTCCGCGGCCGGTCCCCCGGACGACGGCGCCCGGTCCGGCGCCGCACCCGCGTGCCCCGACGTCGCGAAGCCCGACGCCGCGAAGCCCGACGTCGCGTGCCCGGACGTCGCGGGCTCGGGGCCGGTAGGGCGGGACCGGCCACGGTCGTGGCCCGTCGACGGCGAGGGGGCGGAGCCCAGCAGGCCCGCGGGGGTGAAGGACCCCGTGGAGGGGCCCGGCCCGGCGACGTCGCCCCCAGGGGCGACCGGCTCGGGCGCGACCGGCTCGCGCCGGCCCGGCGAGCGCTCGGAGCGCCGCCCGGCGGGGCGGTTCACCGGACCCTCACCGTGAAGGTGGTCGTTCCCGCAGGTTCCGGGCCGATCGGCCGTAACACAGCCACAACGCTCCTCACCGCACGCACGGCGTCTCGGTGCGGCAGGCGTCGCGAGCGGAGGCGGAAAGTCCTCGCGACGGCACCCTCACCGCATCGGCGCATCACACATCGTGACGCATCACGTCGCACATTCCTTCCACTAGTCACCACAGCGTGTCAAGCTGCTTACCGAATGTCGTGACAATGCCCCATTCGAAAAGCTGTCCTACCACAATTGTAGAGACAAGCTACGTTGCGTCACAGTTATCGCTCCAACGACAACTACGCAGCGTGACGCACTTCAGGAGGTACCCGTGATCCCCACGACGCCGTCGATCGACTCTGGCCGCCGGTCAGGTCCCCGGGCTACAGTCGAACAGTGAGCGGCATCGACTGGGTGGAACTCGACAACTGGGGCCAGATCGTCGGGACGTTCCACGGCACGCATGAGGACCTGTGCGACCACTACGCGGGCAAGGCCCACCCCGACGGCCGGATCTCCACCGACTGGGACACCACCGTGTACCTGCGCAGCCGGGTCAGCCGGGAGCGCTCCACCGTGGTGACCATGACCTCTCCCTGGGGCAGGTACCGCTACATCCCCAAGCCCGCCTGGATGGACTGAGCGCGCCCGTCGCGGTCCGGACGCCGTCCGGACCGCGACGTTGCGTCACGATCTGCGCCGGCCTGAGCGATCATGTCGGCGAGCGTCACTGCGGAGCGTGATAGCGCGGGCCCGCCCGCTGCGCCAGACTCGGCCTGCGACGTCACCCGAGCGAGGAGCACATCGATGAGCACGCGCACGCCCGTCGTCCTGGACCGGGCCCGGATCGCCGAGCTGACGGCGCGGGAGGCCGCCCGCCTCGACGAGCGCACGTCCGCCTCCGCGGCCCTCTACGAGCGCGCCCGCCGGAGCCTGTCCGGCGGGGTCGCGTCGTCCTACCAGGCGCGCACGCCCTGGCCGATCTACCTGGAGCGGGGGCAGGGCGCCCACGTCTGGGACGTCGACGGCAACAGGATGGTCGACTTCCACAACGGCTTCGGCTCCATGGTGCAGGGCCACGCGCACCCCGTGATCTCGCGGGCGGTCCGCGACCGGCTCGACCTCGGCACCCACTTCGCCGCGCCCACCGAGGACGCGATCGTGGTGGCCGAGGAACTGGTGCGGCGGTTCGGGCTCCCCCGCTGGCGGTACGTCAACTCCGGCTCCGAGGCCACGATGGACGCCATCCGGATCGCCCGCGCGCGGACCGGCCGGGAGACCATCGTCAAGATCTTCGGCTCGTACCACGGGCACCACGACTACGTCATGGTCTCGATCGGGGTCCCGTACGAGCGGATCGGTGACCGGGAGAACCTCGCCTCGCTCCCCTACGGCGCGGGCATCCCGCAGTCCGTCGCCGACATGACGATCGCCGTCCCGTTCAACGACGCCCCGGCCATGGAACGGCGCATCGAGCGCCTCGTGGCCGAGGGCCGGGCGCCCGCCTGCGTGATCATGGAGGCGGCCATGATGAACCTCGGGATCGTGCTGCCCGAGCCGGGCTACCTGGAGGCCGTCCGGGAGATCACCCGCCGGCACGGGATCGTGCTCATCTTCGACGAGGTGAAGACCGGCCTGTGCATCGCCGCGGGCGGCGCCACCGAGCGGTTCGGCGTCCGCCCCGACCTGGTGACCCTCGCCAAGGCCCTCGGCGGCGGCCTGCCCACCGGCGCGATCGGCGGCACCGAGGAGGTCTTCGAGGTCGTCGAGAACGGGTCCGTCTACCAGGTGGGCACCTACAACGGGAACCCGCTCGGCGTGGCCGCCGCCCGGGCGAACCTCCTCGAGGTCATGACGCCGGACGCCTACACCCACCTCGACCGCCTCAACGAGCACCTGGTCACCGGCTGCCAGGCCGTGGTGGACCGGTACAACCTGCCCGGCTACGCCGTCGGCGTCGCTTCGAAGGGCTGCGTGACCTTCGCCCCCGAGCGGATCGTCGACTACGAGACCTTCAAGCAGCACCAGGACGGCGAGCTCGCCGACCTGGCGTGGCTCTACAACCTCAACCGCGGCGTCTTCATGACGCCGGGGCGCGAGGAGGAGTGGACGCTGTCGGTCCAGCACACCCTCGAGGACTGCGACGTCTTCATCGCTGCCTTCGAGGACCTGGCACGCGACCTGACGAGCTGACCCGCCACGCACGACACGAGGCCGGCACCGGCTCCCCGAGGGGGGCGGGCGCCGGCCTCACGCCGTGACGGGCGGGCGGGCCCGGCGGCGGCCGCTCAGACCATCGCGAAGTCCTCGCTGTGGATGTGCCGGTCGTCGAGGCCGAGGTCGTTGAGGTCCGACCGGGCCTGGGCCATCATCGCCGGGGGGCCGCAGATGAAGACCGCGGGCTTGCGCAGGGAGCGCTGCTCCAGCACGTCCTCCAGGACGTCCCGGTCGAGCCGGCGCCCGACCCCGGGCCAGCCGGGCGGCGGGTCGGAGAGCACCTCGACGACGGTCAGGTTCATGATCTTCTCGAGGTGCGCGAGCTCCTCGCGGAACATCAGCTCGCCCTCCGTGCGCGCGCAGCTGATGAGCACGTGCGGACGCCGGTCCCGGCGGTGGGCGTGCGAGCGCAGGATGCTCATCATCGGGGTGATGCCGATGCCGCCGCTGATGAGCAGCAGGCTCTTGTTGTTGAGGTGATCGTCGTTGAAGTCGCCGTACGGGCCGTCGACGAAGACCCGGCGGCCCGGCGTCAGCAGGACGATCGAGCCGGTGAAGTCGCCGGCGTTGCGGATCGTGAAGTGCAGCTCGCGCTTGTTGTGCGGGGCCGAGGCGATGGTGAAGGGGTGCCCCTGCAGCGGCCCGAACGGGCTGTCCAGCCGGATCCAGGCGAACTGCCCCGCCCGGTAGCGCAGCGCGCGCTGCCGGCGCCGGGCCGGCGCCAGCACCATCGTGCTCGTGGACTTCGTCTCGCTGCGCACCTCGGAGATGACGTAGGCGCTGGCCCGCGACCGCAGCGGCCGGACGATCCACCGATTGCCGAAGACCCCGGCGATGAAGAGCAGGATGGCCAGGAAGACGGACCGCTCCGCGAGGTCCTGCATCAGGTGGTTGAGGAAGTAGATGTGCAGGTAGGTGCCCGCGATGACGGCGACGGCCAGCAGCGCGTGGACCATCCGCCAGTGCTCGTAGCGGGTCTTGAGCTTGCGCCGCCGCAGCGAGAGCCAGCAGATGAGGACCAGCCCGATCGTCGCGACCTCGCCGGCCCGGGCCCGCGGGGGCCCGCTCGTCGGGACCAGCAGCATGACGTTCGAGGGCTTGTCGATCGCCACGAACGCCACGTGCAGGAGCACCAGGCCCGTGGTCACCAGCGCGAGCAGCTTGTGCGAGTGCAGGATGCCCTCGATGCCGAAGGCGCGGGTGATCGAGCGCATCCGGGACGGCAGGATCACCGTCGCGGCGAGCGTCGAGAGGGCCAGCAGGCCCGACGTCAGGCACAGCTCGATGACGAGACCGCCGCGGCTCCACGGCCGCACCTCGCCGCCCGCGGTCGGGGCGAGCACGAGCGGCAGGAAGACCACGGCGAAGAAGATCGTCGACCACATCACGCGGAGGGTGCGGATCTGCAGCTTGTAGCGCAGCAGGCGCGGGGCCTTGCCCTCGCCCCCACGGCGGGGCGGCCGGTCGTCGCCCAGCATGGTGGAGAAGTGCCGGTTGCCGCCCTCGTGCGCGCCGTCCCGGCGGGGGTCGTCCCGGTCCCGGCGGGGGTCGTCCCGGTCCCGGCGGGGGTCGTCCCGGTAGGACCGGGGCTCCTCCTCGCGGGACGGCCTCGGCCGCTCCCGGAAGGGCGTGGGCACCTCCCGGCCGCGGGCGGCCGGCGGCTCGTCGCGGTACCCCTGGGGCTCCTGGCGCACCGGGGGCTCCTGGCGCACGGGCGGCACGGGCGACCCGTAGGGGCTCGGCAGCGGCGGCGCGAAGGCGGCGTACGGCGTCGAGACCCCCAGCGGGGGCGACGGCGGCACCATGCCCTCGGGCACCCAGTTGCGCGGGACGGGCAGGGCTCCCGGCGGGGGGGCCTGCTCCCGGTCGCGGGGTGACCGCGTGGGGTTGTCCCAGCTCATGATCAGTCATTCCTCCAGGTGGGGACCGGCTCGCCAGGGGTACGCGCCGAAGGTCGCCACGGTTACGCGGAAAACCCCGCCCGGACGCCTCCCGACAGGAGGCATTGACCGGGGATTGACCCGGCGCAGGGCTTCCGTCGCGCTTTCCGGGCGGGACCGGTGAACCGGGGACGGTCTACGTGCGTCTTAACCCGCCCCTGGGTTCGCGTTGAACCGGCGGCGCCTACTGGTGGACCCCGGCACACCCGCCGGGACGATCCCGGCAGACCTCCCGGAGAGGACGTCATGAACGCGACGAGAGGGCCGGCGCTGCTGCTGTCGGCCGGGATGCTCGTGGTGGCACTGAGCGCCTGCACCGACAACACCGGCGCGATCGACCAGGCAGGTCACAACGGCTTCGACCGGATGACCTGCACCGGCTTCGCGACCATGGACAACGAGGTCGCCCACGGCGCGATGAACAACGACCAGGCGCGGGCCCAGGCCGAGCAGCTCGCGGCGACGGCGCGCACGAGCGGCGACCCGCTCGTGCGCCAGGCTGGCGCGGACCTGGCCGCCGCCTACCGGACCGCCGACGCCAAGGCCGTCGCCAAGGCGCGGGGCGAGTTCAAAGCCGCCTGTGCATGGTGAGGTCCGTCTGGTGAGGGCGGCGCCCCGGCGTCCACACTGTCGCCATGGCGATCGTGATGTACGGGACGACGTGGTGCTCGGACTGCAAGCGCGCCAAGGCGTTCCTGGGTGAGCAGCGGGTGCGGTACGGCTTCGTCGACGTGGACGCCGATCCGGTCGGCCGCGCCGTCGTGCAGCAGCACAACGACGGCAAGGACGTCATCCCGACGATCGTCTTCGACGACGGCAGCGTGCTGGTCGAGCCGAGCAACGCCGAGCTCGCGGCCAAGCTGGGCCTGCAGACGACGGCCCGCAACTCCTTCTACGACCTGATCGTGGTCGGCTCGGGCCCCGCCGGGCTGACCGCCGCGCTGTACGCCGCCCGCGAGGGCCTGTCCGTGCTCGTCGTCGAGCGCGGCGGGGTCGGCGGCCAGGCGGGGGTCACCGAGCGGCTGGACAACTTCCCCGGGTTCCCGGAGGGCGTGAGCGGCGCCGAGTTCGCCGACCGGCTCAAGGCCCAGGCGGAGCGCTTCGGCGTCGAGGTGCTCTCGGCGCAGGAGGTGACCGCGATCGGCACGGACGGCGACTACCGCACCGTGAGCACCGGCGACGGCGCCGCCTACACGGCCTTCGCCGTCCTGCTGGCGACCGGGTCGACGTACCGGCGGCTCGGCATCGACGGCGAGGCGGAGCTCATCGGGGCCGGGGTGCACTTCTGCGCGACCTGCGACGGCGCCTTCTACCGGGACCGGCGGCTCGTCGTCATCGGGGGCGGCAACAGCGCCGGTGAGGAGGGCGTCTTCCTCACCCGGTTCGCCGACCGGGTGACGATCGTGACGCGCGGGCCCGCCCTCAGCGCGAGCCGGGTCGTGGCGGGCAAGGTCGAGGAGCACGACCGGATCGACGTCGTCACCTCGGCGGTCCCGGTCGGCTTCGCCACCGACGGGGGCAGGCTGCGGGCCCTCGTCGTGGAGCGGGACGGCGCGCGGGAGGAGATCCCGGCGGACGGCGTCTTCGTCTTCATCGGCCTGTCGCCCAACAGCGCGCTCGTGCGCGACCTGGTCGAGACGGACGCCGCCGGGTTCGTGATCGCCGACGCCGGGATGCAGACGAGCGTGCCGGGCGTGTTCGTCGCCGGGGACGTGCGCAGCGGGTCGACCAAGCAGGCGGCCAGCGCGGCCGGGGAGGGCGCGGCGGCGGCGCTGGCGGTCCGGCGGTACGTGGAACCCCTGGCGAGCGGCCTGCGCCCCTCCGGCGTCGACGCGGGCGGCGACTACGAGGCCGAGTTCGAGGGCGCCGTCGGCGGGTGACCCCCTCCACCGGGTGGCACGACGAGTTGCTGCCCTCCGGCCCCGGGCCCACGATCGGGCGGACGCGCCGCCGCGGTGCGCCGGACGAGGGGGCGGCATGTACCTGATCAGGGAACGGTTCCTCGGCCTGGGCGACGATTTCGACATCACCGACGAGCAGGGCCGGGCGGTGCTGCGCGTCGACGGGAAGGTCCTCAGCCTGCGCGACCGGCTGGTGCTGCGCGATCCCGAGGGCCGGGTGGTCGCCGAGGTGACGCGCAAGGTCGTCGCCCTGCGGCCCACCTACCGGGTGACGATCGACGGGCGCCCCGCGGCCGACGTCCGGCGGCACCTGTTCACCCCGTTCCGCGACCGGTTCACGATCGACGTGCCCGGCCCCGACGACCTGGAGATCACCGGGGACCTGATCGACCACGAGTTCGTCGTGGAACGCGGCGGCCAGCGGGTCGCGACGGCGACGCGCAAGCTCTTCCGGCTGCGCGACACCTATGCGGTCGACATCGGCGACGGCGAGGACGAACTGCTCGTGCTGGCCGCCGTCCTCGCCGTCGACCTGGCGCAGCAGCGGGAACGGGGCGAGCACGAGGACGGCTGACCGGCTCCACCTCGGTTCAGTTCGGCGTGACCAGACCCTGCAGGCCGACCACCACGGCGATGACGCCCAGCACGCCGACCAGCAGGGTGGGCCCGGCCAGGGCGGCCGTGGCCGGCGCGCCGTGACCTGCGGGGGCACGCCAGGACGGCGTGCCCCCGGTGAAGCGGTCCCACAGCAGGAGCGCACCGACGGCCAGCCCGACGATCTCGAAGTGGAACAGGTGGGGCCCGCTCGTCACGTGCACGACGACCCAGTAACCGCCCGCGGCCAGCGCGACCAGGCCCACCACCAGGGCGAGCGGCGCCAGCGACTCCGGCAGCCGGCCCGGCAACAGGGCGGACGCCAGGAGGACACCCCCGAGGATGTTCGCCAGGTCGAGAAGCAGCGCCAACACGTCGATCAGCACCGTGGACACGTCCGCGATCCTAGGGACCGGCACCTGGGCGCGCCCCCCGAGGTGGATCGCCGTCGTGCGCCCGGCACGCCGGGCATGGGCGACATAAGGACCAGAGGAGGCGAAGAAAACCCCGGCGAGCTGAACATCAGGCGAACACCTCACGGCTGGAGCTTGACATCTCTGGTCACCGGAAGATTTCCCCTAGATTATTGCCGTGTGTCAACTGCAACTTTGATCCTTTCCCTGGTCGTGGTCACGGCGTTGGCGTTCGATTTCACCAACGGCTTCCACGACACCGCGAACGCGGTGGCGACGTCGATCGCCACCCGGGCGCTGCAGCCCAAGACGGCCGTGCTGCTGTCGGGCGTCCTGAACCTGGTCGGCGCCTTTCTCTCGATCGAGGTGGCGCTGACCGTGACGAACGCGGTCGTCACGATCCAGAACGCGAACGGGACGCCGAAACCGTCACTGCTCGCGGACGGCGGGATCGCCCTGTTGATGATCGTGTTCGCCGGCCTGGTGGGGGCGATCGCCTGGAACCTGCTCACCTGGCTCCTGGGCCTGCCCTCCAGCTCCTCGCACGCCCTGTTCGGCGGCCTCATCGGCGCCACGGCGGCCGGGCTCGGCTGGAGCGGGGTCCACTGGAACGGTGACGGCAGCAAGCTCGACGGCGTCGTCGGCAAGGTGATCCTGCCCGCCGTCCTGTCCCCCGTGATCGCCGGGATCGTCGCGGCCACCGGCACCTGGGTCGTCTACCGGATCACCGAGGGCGTGGCCAGCCGCTACCAGGAGTCCGGGTTCCGCTGGGGCCAGATCGGCACCGCCTCCCTGGTCTCGCTCGCGCACGGCATGAACGACGCGCAGAAGACGATGGGTGTGATCACCCTCGCGCTCATCGCCTCCGGACACTGGAGCGACACCAAGAACATCCCGTTCTGGGTGAAGGTCGCCTGCGCGGTCGCCATCGCCAGCGGCACCTACCTGGGCGGCTGGCGGGTCATCCGCGCCCTCGGCAAGGGCCTGGTCGAGATCGCCCCGCCGCAGGGACTGGCCGCGCAGAGTTCGTCGGCCGCCGTCATCCTGACCTCCAGCCACCTCGGGTTCGCCCTGTCGACCACCCACGTCGCGACCGGGTCGGTCCTCGGCTCCGGCGTCGGGCGGCCGGGGGCGATCGTGCGGTGGCGGGTCGCCGGGCGGATGGTGACGGGCTGGCTCATCACCCTGCCCAGCGCGGGCCTGGTCGGCGCCCTGATGTGGTGGATCGGCCACCTGCTCGGCGACGCCGTCGGCGCGGTCACCATCTTCGTGGTGCTGTGCCTGCTCTCGGGATACCTGTGGCTGCGGTCGCGCCGCGTCCCGGTCAACCACGAGAACGTCAACGACGCGTGGGACGCCCCGAGGGGGCAGCCTCCCGTCCCCGTCGGCTCGACGGCGCCCTGACGGCCCGCCGCCCTCGAGCGACCACCCGAGAGAGGAACCACCGATGCACACCGTGAGCCTGTGGCTCGACGCCGCGTGGCGGGTCCTGCTGGCCGGGCTCGTGCTCGGCGCCGGCCTGCCCGCGATCTTCGCGGTCGGGATCCGGTCGCTCGCCGTCGGCGCGGGGGACGAGGCACCCGGTGCCCGCCCCGCGCCGCACGCCGCCGGCCGTGCGCTGGCCGTGCTCTGCTTCGCGATCGTGCTGGCCGTCGTCGCCCTGGGCATCGCGCTCATCGTGGCCGGCGGGTTCGGCAAGCACCTGAGCTTCGAGCACGTCTACCCGACCGTGGTCGACAAGAAGTGAGCACCCAGCTCTCCCCCGACACCCCCACCTGGTCGCCGGCGGCCGGCCCCTGGCCCCCGGCCGGGTGATGGCGAAGCGGCCGGGCCCCGGGTGGATCCAGGGCCCGGCCGCTCGTCGGGCGTGCGTTCAGACGGTCACCGGTGGCTCGGCCACGAGCCCGTCTCGACGTCGTCGGCCCGGTCGGCCCCGTCGACCCCGTCGGCCCGGTCGACCGGGAGGTCGGTCGGGACGGCGGTCGGGAGGTCGGCCGTGGGCGGCGGCGGGACCGGAACGGTCGTGCCGGGGTCCTGCCTCGTGGAAGATGCCGCGGAAGGCCT
>Ga0302323_100003711_pt1 | contig 12415 bp, 10 predicted proteins | sample Fen_T0_3_FD_201950 | JGI IMG/M metagenome (GOLD analysis project Ga0302323, IMG submission 201950) | Peat permafrost microbial communities from Stordalen Mire near Abisko, Sweden - Fen_T0_3 | ecosystem: Environmental > Terrestrial > Soil > Wetlands > Permafrost | place: Sweden: Abisko... | reverse complement strand
TTCCCTACAAACTCGCCGATAGCGAGGCCGCGCCGGGCATTCAGGCCAACTGCCGGGTGGCCTTTCGGATTCCCGAGATGGTGACGGATGCCAAGGGCATCAAGAGTCTGACCTACAAGGAGTCACCGCAATCGCTACCCCGCTGCGATGCCTCGCATACGCCTGAATGCTGGGAGGTCAAGTTTGGCAATGTCAACGGCAGCGCCGACGAGCAAGAGGCGGCGAAGCGTTGCCCAGCGACCGGCACGGCGCCCAGTCAGATGATCAATGTCGTGCGCAAGCCCGGCACCACCATGGTGGAAGGCACCAAGGTCGGTATGCAATGTGTGACCTGCGTGGACTTGCGCCCAGGGATGGCACCTATCGAGGGGTGCGATTACTAGCTGGGCGCATTCCACCCTCGGGTGACAAGCCACTTTGTCACCCGGGGGTTTCGTGTTAACAACGCCTCCTGTGCAGAATTTCACAGCGTTTTACAGTGCATTGGAGGGCCCATGAAGAAGTCGTTCGTTCTTGCTGTTAGCATTCTTGCCCTGGCTGCCGTCGTGGGCACTGCCCGGGCAGCGGATCTACCGACCAAGCAGGAGGGGCGGGTCTGGATCTACCAGAACTTCGTACTGGCTTTCTCGCCCAACTGGAGCCTGACCACCATGCCGGGCGGGCGCTCGGAATTCGCACGTAGCCGGGAAGGCAAGGCCGGCATGCAACTTATCGAATTGTTCTTCGGGCCGAACTACACCTACAAGACGGGCAATTGGACGCTCAAGGGATCGCTTTGGTACTACTACATGGGTTACCCGCAGCGCGGGCGGGAAGTGCCGGGCAAGTCGTGGGATTGTTCGAACCCGCCATTGCAGGGCTCTTCAAGCACCAACTGCACTTCAACCTACAACTTCTCGCACAACCTGGAGATCATCCCGTCGGCGGAATACCGTTTTGGGCGGTTCTCGGTTTACGACCGAGTCATCTTGCACAACACGTTCTATGCCGATGTCTATTCCACGCCGAACCCGACACTGGGACTTAGCGTGGCCGATCAGCGCCTGGGTTTGGGAACCGTGCTGCGCGAACTTGTGCAGGTCCGCTTCGCGGTCAATGATCGCCTTGGCGTTTCGCTAATGGACGAGGCGTTCTTTGGAATTATGGAGGACGGTGACACCAGCAAGCTGCCCAAAGGCACCGGCTACTCCCCCACCGGCTACTGGAAACACGGGTTTCGTTCCAACCGCATTTATCTTGGCATCGACTACAAGGTGACGCCGAACTTCATTCTGGCTCCCATGTACATGGTCGATGTGACCATGAACGCCGTGGACTCGACCGATGTGACCGACATCTCCCACAACTTTTATATGGTCGCGACGATTACCAGCGCCACCTTCGGCGGCAAATAACTAAACTCCGAGGAGTTCTTCCCCGGAGAGCACACGCAGGCCCTGCTGGATCAGCAGGGCTTTTGCGCGTTCGGTGTCCTGGGTTTCGATGAGGACGACCGCGTGCTGGTTGGCCACGAAGCCGCTGGTGTTGTCGAGGTTGATGTTGTTCTTGGCCAGGCACTCGACCACGGCCTGCAGGGCGCCAGGCTGGTCGGCCACCTCGACCGGGATGACTTCAAGGAAGCTGGCCATTACGCCCTCTTGCTTGAGCACGTCGCGGGCCCGGTCGGGATCCGCCACCAGGAATTTCATCACGCCGAACAGGCCGCTATTGGCAATGGTCACCCAGCGGATGTTGATGCGGGCCTCGGCCAGCAGCTTGGTGATGCGCGCGCTCTGGCCGGGTTTGTTTTCGACGAAAACGGCAAGCAATCGAACGGTGCTCATGGCTGTCCTCGGGGCTAAGGCTTCCAGTAATCAAAGTTTGCGATTATCGATCACGCGCTTGGCTTTGCCCTCGCTGATGGGCAAGGTTCCAGGCGGCACGAGTTCAACGTGGGGTTTGGTCAGAATCTCGGCGCGCAAGAGGCCGGCGATTTCGTGCTGCAGGGCCACCACATGGTCTAGCTGGCCGTCGAAGCCGGTCTCGGACAGCTCGACCTTCACGGTCATCTCGTCCAAGCCTTCCAGCACGATCAGGTAGTTGCGCCCCAGCTTGGGGATGCTCATGAGGATGCGCTCGATCTGCTGCGGGTAGATGTTCACCCCGCGCACGATCAGCATATCGTCGGCGCGGCCGGTGATGCGCTGGATGCGCCGGTGGGTGCGGCCGCAGGCGCAGGGAGCATCGACAATGGCGGTAATGTCGCGCGTGCGGTAGCGCAGGATGGGCATGGCCTCGCGCACGAGAGTGGTCAGTACCAGTTCGCCGCATTCGCCGGGCGGCAGCGTTTCGCCCGACTCGGGGTCGATGATCTCCATGATGTAATGGTCTTCCCACAAGTGCATGCCCGACTGCTCTTGGCACTCGAAGGCCACACCCGGACCGTTCATTTCGGACAGTCCGTACGAGTTGAATACGCGCAGGCCAAGGCCTTCCTCGATCTTGCGCCGGGTTTCCTCGGTGTAGGGTTCGGCGCCCACGAAGGCGCGCTTGAGCGACAGATCCTTGCGCGGGTTGATGCCCCGCTTTTCCAGGATATCGGCGAAATACAGCGCGAAGCTGGGCGTGAGGTGAATGCTGGTGGTGTGAAAATCCTGCATCAAGAGCAGCTGGCGCTCGCTGTTGCCGGGCCCCGCGGGAATCACCAAACAGCCGACCTTCTCGGCGCCATAGTGGGCAACCAGCGCGCCGGTGAAGAGGCCATAGGTCATCATGTTCTGAAAGATGTCCCGTTTGGTCATGCCGGTGGCCACGAAGCTGCGCGCGATCAGCTCGGCGGCGTTGTCCACGTCCTGGCGAGAAAAGAACAGCGCCTTGGGTTTGCCCGTGGTGCCGCTGGAGGTGTGCAGGCGCAGAGCCTCGTCCAGCGGCACGGCCAGCATGCCGGTGGGATAGGACTCGCGCAGATCCGCGCCAGTGGTGAAGGGCAGGCGGCGCAGATCGTCCAGGGTGCGAAGGTCGTCCGGGCTGACCTTGGCCTGCTCGAATTTCTTGCGATAGAAAGGCACGCTCTCGCCTACGCGAGCGACGGTACGTTTCAGGCGATCGAGCTGGAGCGCCTCCAGCGTTGGCCGGGCAAGGGTCTCTTCCGCTGGCTTCCAATAGGCACGGTCGGGGTTCGCAGGCGTCGATGGACACATGGCAAAGAGCATATTGCCAGAAAAAGGAACCGACGGTGCTTGTTTACAAACGCTCCTTGCCTTAGCGTGGCTGTACCTTTTTTCACGGAGAGTGCCATGGCCCCAGAGATCCCCGGCTCCATCAAGAACAGAGGGTGGACGGTCACCCTGGTCGCACTGTCGATCAACCTGGTGCTCGGCGTGCTGTATGCCTGGGGCGTGATGGCCAAGGCGCTGGTGGTGCAGTGGCACTGGAGCAAGGCCGAGGCCGCGCTTCCCTTCACGGTCGCCACCGCGGCTTTCGCCATCACCATGATTTTCGCCGGGCGTCTGCAAGACAAGGTCGGGCCGCGCCTCATCGCCGCGCTGGGCGGGATCGTGCTGGGTATCGGACTGCTGGCGTCTTCCTATGCGAAGTCGCCGGGACTGATGCTGGTCACCTTCGGCATCATCGGCGGTATCGGCATCGGCATCGGCTACTCGGCCACCACGCCGCCCGCCATCAAGTGGTTTCCGCCAAGCAAGAAAGGCCTCATCACCGGCATCGTGGTCAGCGGGGTCGGGCTGGCGGCGGTCTACATCTCGCCGCTCACGCAGTTCCTGCTTAAGGCGGTTGGCATCCAGCAAAGCTTTATCTATCTCGGCATCGGCGCCATCGTCAGCGTCGTGCTGCTGGCCCAGTTCCTGCGCAATCCGCCCGCGGGCTTTCAGCCGGCCGCTCCCGCTGCCGGTAGCCCTGCTGCCAAGGCCGCCGCGGTTTCGCGACCAAGCCTCGACTGGAACGAGATGCTGCGCACGTCGCAGTTCTACCGCCTGTGGCTGATGTTCATCCTGGCCGCCTCGGCCGGGCTGATGATCATCGCCCACGTGGCCATCATCGCCAAAGAGCAGGCACGCTGGGAGTGGGGCTTCGTGCCCGTGGTGCTGCTCGCCATTTTCAACAGCGCCGGCCGCGTGGCCAGTGGCATCGTTTCGGACCGCATCGGCCGCACGCAGACCATGGTGGTGGCCTTCGTGCTGCAAGCCTGCAACATGTTCGCGTTCTCGCACTACACCAGCTCGGCGCTGCTGGTGTTTGGCTCGGCCTTCACGGGGCTGTGCTACGGGACCATCTTTACGCTTATGCCGGCGGCCACTGCCGACTTCTACGGGGTGAAGAACCTGGGCGTGAACTACGGCTTTGTCTTCACCGGGTTCGGCGTGGCGGGCGTGTTCGGACCCTTGCTGGGTGGCAAGATTCGCGATCTGACCGGGACGTACAGCACGTCGTACACCATCTCGGCCGTCATGCTCCTGGCGGGCGCCGCCTTGGCTTTCACCACGCGCGCCCCGGCAAGCAAGCCAGAACAACACTAGCTGTTCACTTTTCCACGCTTTCGGTGAAGTTCCGCCAGGCGCGCCGGCCGGGAACGGCGCCAGTGTTCGCCTATTCGGGCCGCGCGTGCGTGGCCCGCTTTCTGCACAAGGCGGATCCGTCCACAAAACGGAAACCGCATGTCCCAGATCGAATTACCACGTCTAGAGTCTGTCCAGACAACTCGCTCGGCGGCCAGTCTGCTGACCTTCCTGGTGCTCTTGGCCGCGACCTGCGTGCTGCGTTTTCCAGTCTTGGTCAGCCACCCGTTCAACATCGATGAATCCTATTACTCTGCTGGTGCCGCCGAGCTGGTCGCGGGTGGCACCTTCTTCCGTCAGGTCGTGGATCACAAGCCGCCAGGGATCTACCTCATCTATGCACTCATCTACCGCCTGGCCGGCGTCTTCAACGTCACCGCGGTGCACGCGGTTCTGATCTTGGTTGCGGCGCTGACCGCCTACCTGGTGGGCCGGGTGGCCCAGGAATTTTTCGGCCCACGGGACGGGCGGTGGGCGGGCATGCTTTACGCGGCGGTCAGCGTGGTGGGGCCAGCCAACGATTTTCAGGCCGCCAATTCCGAGCTGTTTATGAACCTGCCGCTGGTGGCGGCCGTCTGGCTGTCCGCACGCACGTGGGTGCGCGGACGTGCCACGCACGCCGAGAGTTTCGCCATGGGTGTGCTCATCGGTGTCGCGATTCTCATCCGGCCCCAGGCCGCGTGGGCGCTGCTGCCCATGGCGGTGGTGGTGATCCGGCGCCCCTTCCCCTTGGGCTTCAAAGCCTTGGCGTTGGCCGCGGCCGGCACGCTGCTACCGCTGCTGGCCATGGTGGCGTGGTTGTGGCGCGCGGATGCCCTGGCCGATGCGGCGGCCAGCTTGGCCTATTCGCGCTACTACACGCACAGCCTGCCATTCGAAGTGAAGCTGGCCAACGCGACCCTCAAGACGCTTTTCTTCCTGGCCATCGACGTGGGCCTGGTCATTCCGGCCGTGGCGCTGATCGTGCGCGGGGGGCGTCGCGATGGGGTTTGGCTGAGCGGCGTTGGTTGGTTGCTCGGCAGCTGGCTGCTTGGCAGTTTCGTCGCGGTCGGCATGGGCGGGCGATTCTATCCGCACTACTTCATCCAGGTATTGCCTCCCCTGGCCATCATGGCCGCGCGGCAATTGACGACGTGGCGGCAGGTGGAGGCTACGTGATGCGAAGCCGATTCTTGCTGGGGAAGATCGCGCTGGCGCTGGTCGCGCTTGGGGCCACAACGTCGGTGGCCATTGCCATGGCGGATCGTCAGGTATGGCCGCGCTCGGCCTGGCACCAGGATCGCTATCAGGCCGTTGCCGCCTATGTGCGGTTGCACACCCAGGCGGACGCGCGCGTGTTCGTGTGGGGCAATTCGCCCGAGATCTATCTGTACGCCCAACGCCGCATGGGCTCGCGGTACATGTCGGTGAACTACCAGACCGGACACGTGTGGGGCACGCCCGCCAACGAGCTGGGTGGCGATCCCGACCGCAAGCATGTTCCGGCGGAAAGCTGGAACAACCTGATGGCGGACTTGCAGAACAACCTGCCCGAGATCATCGTCGATGCCGCCGCGGGCAAGCTCGACAAGATGGATGACGAACCTCTTTCCCGATATCCACGCATGGCCGCCTTTGTGACCCGGCATTATCAACTCGAAACAACAATCCTGGGCGTGCCGGTTTATCGCCGGAGGTGAAGGGCCAGGGTGGGCGCGCCTCCTCAATAGCCGCGGCAGTGCGATTTCCGCAGGTATTCCCGATGGTTGTAGTGCGCCCACCTGCCTTGAGCGCACAGCGTTGTAACATCTTCATGGAGGCCGCGTCCTCGGAGAAGGTTAAGGAAATCGCCTCGGGTTGCGCGTAGAGTACCGCCGAATGCACAGCGGAAGGAATACGCGCGGTAGGTCTCGCCAGGGCAACCTGCGGCCGGTCGCGGCGTTTGGCCAAGTGGGAAGGGGTAACATCTTTTTCGTCGCGCGGTGTTGATCGCAATGGCCAATGGGTACATAAACGGGCGGGCAACGACCGAAACAGGAAGCAACTGGAGATGAAGAAACCCCTACGTGGCGCCATCGTCGGCTATGGATTCATCATGGAAAAGGGCCATATCGCCGCGTACGGCGAGCGCGCGGAGCGAGCGCGGGCCGAGGGCAGAGTGCCCGATGTAGAAATCGTGGCCGTGGCCGATGTTTGCCGCGAACGACGAGATTTGGCGGCCAAGCGTTTTCCAGGAATTCGGGTCTACGCTGACTTCCTCGAACTGCTCGATGCCGAAGCCGGCAACCTAGACTTCGTCGATATCGCCACCCCCCCTGCCAAGCACGCGGCGGTGGCCCGGGCCGCGCTGTCCCGCGGTTTGCATGTTTTGTGCGAGAAGCCACTGGCGACTAGCATTGTTGACGCACGCGACATGCTGGACAGCGCCTTGGCGGCCAAGCGGGTGCTCTACCCTTGCCACAATTACAAGCACGCCCCGGTGATTCGCACCGTGCGCAAGATCATCGAATCTGGCGCCATCGGCCGGGTTCATCTGGTGACCTTGCAGACCTTTCGCAACACCCACGCCCGTGGCATTGGCGAATGGCGTCCGGATTGGCGTCGCGAGCGCCGGCATTCGGGCGGCGGCATCGCCATGGACCACGGCAGCCATACTTTCTATCTAGCCTTCGAATGGATGCAGTCGTATCCCACGGCCATTTCGGGCCGCATGTCGAACATGAGCACGTTCGACACCGAAGACGATTTTTCGTGCAGCCTGAAGTTTCCCACGGGCGTGGCCACGGCCCATCTCAGCTGGCAGGCCGGCGTGCGCAAGGTCATCTACACCATCCACGGCGATCACGGCGCCATCCGGGTGGAAGACGATCACATCGAGGTAGCGCGCAACCGGGCCGGGCGTGTGGTGGGCGCGGCCAACGTGGACTGGCAATTCGAACGCCACGAGATCCCTTCGGATTGGATGGATTCCAGTCATGCCACCTGGTTCAACACCCTCTTTGATGGCTTCAAGAAGGCCATCGCCGAGGGCCAGTGGGTGGGCAAGGAAGCCGAGGAATCCTTCCTCTGCATCCAGCTGATCCAAACCGCCTATGCGTCGGCGCAGCAAGGATCGCGCGAGCTGCCCCTGCCCGAGCTGGTCTTGGACGAGCAAGCGGCGCTCGCCTCGTCGCGAGACTAGCGCCGTGCCTGACGGCGCGTTTTCCTGGCTGGGCCAATGGGTTCGCCACAACATCGTGTCGGTGCTGGCCACCGCGGTGGATTTCGCCACCATGATCGGACTGGTCGAGCTGCTGCGCTTTTCCCCAGTCATGGGTACGGTGGTGGGCGCGGCCGCTGGTGGCATCACCAGCTTCACGCTGGGGCGGCACTACACGTATCGCTCCCAAACCGATCCTGTTTCCGGCCAGATGCTGCGCTATAGCCTGGTGTCTGGCGCAAGCTTGGGACTCAATGCACTCGGTGAGCACCTCATCCTTATGCTGCTCGCTTCGCACTACGTTCTCGGCCGGATCCTGGTGGCCACCACCGTGAACAATGCGTGGAACTACCCCATGCAGCGCATGTTCGTTTTCGTCCATCGCAAGCCCGCCAAGGAGAATCCAGCGTGAACTCCACCGTGAATCCCTCGCAACCCAAGAATCAATGCGTGCAGCTCACCACGGCCGTGCCCGGTCCCAAGAGCCAGGCGCTGCGCCAGCGCGAGGACGCGCACATGGCGCCCGGACTGCAAGGCTATGCCGTGATGGCCGGTATCGTGGTGCAAGAGGGCCGCGGCAGCACGGTGACCGACGTGGACGGCAACACCTTCCTGGATTTCATTGGTGGCATCAACGTCAATGCCCTTGGCCATTCCCATCCCCGTTTCGTGGCCGACGTGCAAACCCAGGTGGCGGCTGCTTCGGTGGGCTCGTTCACCTCGCCCGCGCGGGTGGAGCTGGTGGAACGGCTGGCGCAAAAGCCGCCGGCCCCTGGGCTGCACCGTTTGCAGCTCTACTCGGGCGGCACGGAAGCGGTCGAAAGCGCCTTGCGCCTGGCCAAGTCGCACACGGGCAAGTACGAGTTCATTAGTTTCTGGGGCGGCTTTCACGGCAAGACCATGGGCTCGCTCTCGCTCATGGGATCCACCTTCAAGCACAAGCTGGGCCCCATGGTTCCTGGCTCGCACCAGGTGCCCTACGCCGATTGCTATCGCTGTCCCTTGAAGGTCGAATACCCAGGCTGCGGCCTGGCCTGCGCTGACCTCGTCCGCCAGCACGCCAAGACGGCCACCGCCGGTGCCGTCGCGGGCTTCATCATCGAGCCCATGCAGGGAACCGCGGGCAACATCATTCCCCCCAAGGAATTCCTACCCGCCATTCGCAGCATCGCTGACGACATCGGCGCGCTCTTCATCGCCGACGAAATGATCACCGGCTTCGGCCGCACCGGCCGGCGCTGGGGCGTGGACCATTCCGGCGTGCGCCCCGACATCGTCACCATCGGCAAGGCCTTTGGCGGCGGCTTTCCCGTGTCGGGCGTGCTGACCACCGACGCCATCTCGCAGGCCAAACCATGGAGTATTCCCTCGGGATCGTCGTCGAGCTACGGCGGCAACCCGCTGGCGTCCGCGGCCGCGGCATCGGCCCTGCGGATCATCGACGAAGAGCAGCTAGAGGAAAACTCGAAGACCGTGGGCGCCATGATGTTGCGCGAGCTGCAAGGCTTCGAGCAGCGCTTTCCCTTCGTGGGCTACGTGCAGGGCTCCGGACTTTTTCTGCGCGTCGAGCTGGTCAAGGATCGCAAGACCAAAGAACCCCTTCCCCGCAAGGTCACCGAGCGCATCTTCATGGAATGCGTGCGCCGCGGCCTGCTCACCATGAGCTACACCGCCAGCTTCCGCCTGCAACCCGCGCTGACCATCGACGAGGCCACCGCGAAGAACGGCCTGGCCATCCTGGGCGAGGTATTCGAGACGGTTGAGAGAGAGAAATGGTGGGTGTAGGGGGAGGGCACGGAGGAGCCGGAGGGCACGGAGGTCGGAAGTTTGGATCTTTTGAGCGCTCACTTTGACGGCGCGGCCTGGTCGGCATCCACCAATGTTTGCCTGGCGTCCTTGGCCTGGCCCAGCGAGCGCTGAAGCTCCGCCAGCTCAAGCCATGGCGGCCGTTCGCGCGGATCAAGCTCGACCGCCCTTTTCATGGGTTGCAATGCTGCCTGGCGGGCGCCCTGGGACAGCTTGATGTGCGCGAGCAGATAGTGGGCCCTCGGCTGTTCGGGACTGGCCGCGATCGCAGCGTTGCACGCCTTACTTGCCGGTCCGAGCTGTCGCTGCAAGAGTGCCAACTCACACGATAGCGTATGCAACCCCGGGACCGCGCCGCGCTCTTTCTGCGCGGCGGCGATCTGGGTCTTGGCCTGCTTAAGCCGACCTTGGTCGAAATCGGCCATGGTGGCCCGCCAGGCAGCCACGTAGAGGTTCTCGGACTCGGCAGCAGGGAAGAGGGTTGGCCCACGTCCGCCAACCCCCAGATACGGCGAGAGCGACTCACCTCTGCCCGCAATCGATCTACTTCAGTCGAAGCACGGGCCTTGGTCAATGCCTCCTGCGCCCAGGCAGGCGAGTCGAGGCGGAGCAGGAGCTTGGCGAGCCACGTGAGGTTGCCCTCAGGCTGGTTTCCCTGCGCGGCGTGGACAAGCGCTGCTCGGGCGTGGGTCAAGGCAAGGGCTCGATCCTTGTGTAGCAGGGCGCCCTCGGCCGCATCCAGAAAGGGAACGGGATTGTCGGGCGGGGCCTCGGCCAGGGCGCGCTGGCACAGGCGCGGACCCTCGCTGGCGAGGGCCGGCACACCCACGAGGCGGCATGTCAGCGACAGGATCTCGGCGCGAACCTTGGGGTCGCTGGTGCGCGGGGCGATGGCGTTCCAGATCTCCTCGTCCTTGTTCTGGTTGAACAGGGCCAGCGCGCGGTTGTAGGCATCCGCGTCTGGCTTGCTCCAGGTTCCGCCGGGCGGGCGGCCGCTGCCGCCCTGGTCCAGCACCATCCCAGCACGCTGCGACGCTTGGGATTTCAGGATTCGCACCAGCTCGTCGCGCTCCCGCGTGAACCACTCGTTCGACGAGGTGGCGGCCAAGGCCGATGCGAGGGCCGACCAATCGACCGCTCGCCCGCCAGCGGCCGTGGCTCGCGCTGCAAGCCCGGCGCGCAGCAACACCATGTCCTGCGGCGAGAACGTGCTCGAATCGCGCGAGTAGGTCGGGTTCATGATCCGGCTCGGATCGCTCGAGTGAAGCACCCCACTCGTGTGGGCCCACTCGTGCAGAAGAACCACGACCTCCTTGTGCGCCTTGCGCTCGCTGTAGAGAACCTCGCGCTCGCTTCGATCGAGGAGATCCAGTTCCTTGTTGAACTGCTCCATCAGCTCCATGGACGACATGCCGCGAATGACGAGGTGGCGGCCCAGGTAGCGGGCCATGCCGATCTCGTGAATGGAATTGGTGGCAAGTGCCATGGGCGTGACGAACCCGAAGACCCAATCCACCTCCTCGCCCTTGTCAAAGCCCTCCAGCTCGGTAAGGACGTCATTCAACTTGCCGGGATTGGCCTGTCGTTCCCAGCGTTCGAACCGCTCGGGCTCAAGGCGAATGCCCAGGCCGGGTTCGATGATGTGGTTGAGCGCTTCGAGCTGAGCCCGCGCCCGATCCTGCCAGCGGATGCCGCCAAGCCGCCAATCATGGTCGGCGTAGCAGCGCACCCGTAGCACGAGCGTCTTGGGTTGCGCCGCCTCGGACCTGGGGATGGTGACCGGCGTCGGCGCCAAATGTCCGGCGATCTTGTGCTGCCGGGCCAACGGCGTCTCCACCCACTGCGCTCCCACCGCATGGGCAAGCAAGGCCGCGACCAGTCCGACCGTGAGGCCGGCCCGACGATGAGAACTGCACATCAGGCAATTCTATCATTTACCCGAAGAAGCTTCGGTGCGCCCAAGGCATGATGGAGAGGGCGCGGCGCACGTTGGTATCCACCGTCGTCACCATCGGGCCCTGGCGGCGCGGATGATGTCCTGGGGAAGGACAGGGGCTCGGCCAGGATTCGCTCAGGCCCGCTCGCCTGCTCGCTACTCCGCCTCACCTTCCTCGCCCGCCTCTTCGTCGTCGGTGTTGAGGCCGGCGCCGCGGATCAGGTCCAGCAGATCCTCGCCGTCCAGGCGGGCGGCTACGTCGGCGCCGTCGAGGATGCTGGCGGCGAGCTGGCGTTTCTCTTCGTGCAGCGATAGCACGGCTTCTTCGATGGTGTTGCGCGCGACCATGCGGATCACGGTGACCGGGCGATCTTGGCCAATGCGGTGGGCGCGGTCGGTGGCTTGATCCTCGACGGCGGGGTTCCACCAAGGATCGAGGTGAATGACGTAGGTGGCGGCGGTCAGGTTCAGGCCGGTGCCGCCTGCGCGCAACGACAGCAGGAAGGCGTCGGCGGTGCCGGCCTGGAAGGCGCGCACGCGCTCTTCGCGCTCCGCCGCCGGTGTCGATCCATCGAGCGTCAAGGTGCGCAGTCCAGCCTGGGCTAGCAGAGGTCGGGCCAGATCGAGGAAGCTGGTGAACTGGCTGAATACCAGGGCGCGATGGCCCTCGTCGCGCAGTTCGGTCAGCAGTTCAACCAACGCGGCCAGTTTGGCCGAGCCCGCGCTGCTGTCCTTGACCACCAGGCGCGGGTGGCAGCACAGCAGGCGCAGCCGGGTGAGCGCAGCCAGGATCCGAATGTGCTGGCGGGCATCGTCGCCAATGCCGGCGGCGGCGCTTTTCGCCAGGCTCTCCAGAATCGCGATGCGCTCGGCTTCGTACAGCCGGCGCTCGGTCGGACCCAGTTCAATGGTCTGGTTCATTTCGGTGCGCGCGGGCAACTC
>Ga0302323_100003710_pt1 | contig 12416 bp, 9 predicted proteins | sample Fen_T0_3_FD_201950 | JGI IMG/M metagenome (GOLD analysis project Ga0302323, IMG submission 201950) | Peat permafrost microbial communities from Stordalen Mire near Abisko, Sweden - Fen_T0_3 | ecosystem: Environmental > Terrestrial > Soil > Wetlands > Permafrost | place: Sweden: Abisko... | reverse complement strand
CGGGCGATGCACGCGCTCGACGACGCCGAGCGCCGCATCTACGCGCGCTTGTGGCGCAATCTCGTCGAGCGGACCGACCTGTCGCCTCGCGAGGCACGGCTGATCGCGCACATGGGACGCAAACTGTCCCGCGTGGGTCGGCCGCGTAGCGCGCGACGCGGCGGCGCGGCACCGTCGCACCGCGCAGGTGCTGACGCCGCGGGCGCGACCGAGCAGGGAGCAACTGCGTATATCGACGTGCGGGTGGGTGCGCAGGGCTTCTCCATCCCGCTGATCAAGTGGCGCGAGCTGCTTTTCACCGGCGCGATGCGCCGAGACGGCGACGCCTTCGTGCGCGATCCTGGCCGGCCGCTGCCGCCATTCGAGCGCCCAGACCTGTTCCCGGACGGTGCACGCTTCACCGCCGTCGCCCAAGATGGGCGGGTTGAGTTAACGCGACGACAGTGACGCACTCGTTAGTAGAGCCAGACGCGAGTCCCGGCTTCGGTTTCGATAGCCGGTTGACGGCATCCTCTTTCGAGGCCGAGGAGCCAGCGCTGCTGTGGCGCGGCGAGATACAGGCGCAGTGCGCTGATCGGCTGCGGCGCGGGCGCTTGCGGCGCCGGCGAGGCAGCGGAATCGCCCAGAAGGATCTCCTGCCACGCAGTTGACCAGAATCGCGCACGAACGTGGATCGGGTCCGCGCCGTACCACGCTGGCCGAAGCCGAACAAGCTTGAGGTTCGCTGCGCGCGCGACCTGCGCAACTCCGGCGTCCAGGGCCTCGCAGCGAGCCAGCGCTTCGGTGAGGTCCAGCCGGCAAGCGGGAAACAGAATGGACCGTACGAGCAGATAGCGCGCGCTCTTCAAGCGGCGAATGCTGTGCAGCGGAAGGTCGGTGATCGTGATATCGGCGCCCAGCGCCTGCAGGCGGGCAACGCACTCGCTCACCCAGGACAACACCGCGTCAGGCGTGGCGCCGTAGAGGATGTCATTGCCGATATCGGTGATGAGCGCCTGGAGGTGCCCGCGAGGCCGGGCCGCCAGCTCGCGCCAAAGACCGCAGTCGAGAATCCCCGGCAGCCCGCGCAGGAGGAAATGACTGCGCATCCCGTAGGATCGCCCGTGCCCGAGCGCTGCCAGGATGTCGATCGGCTCGCCCCAGACGCGCCTTGCCGCGCTCACCACGGTGGCAAAGCCACGTGTCAGGTTGCTGGCGCCCAGGGCGACGAGGGTGGTGCGCTCAGCTTCAGCGCTCACGTCGTCTCGTCACACCAGGCGCGCGCGTTCTGGAAGAGCTTCATCCAGGGAGAGACATCGAGAGTCTCGCGCCATTCGTCGGGAATCCACGCGCACTGCCAGGGCAGGAATGAGCGCTCGGGATGTGGCATGAGCGCGAGGTGACGGCCGTCCGGCGAGCAGAGGCCAGCGATTCCGCGCGCTGCGCCGTTCGGGTTGAACGGGTACTGTTCGGTCGTCTGGTTGTCGTCGTCCACGTAGTACGCCGGAGCCAGCCGGCGCGCGACGATCTCGTCGAGTGTGGCGCGCGAGCGGCAGTGCAGCCGGCCTTCGCCATGATTGACCCAGACGCCGATCGTGGAACCAGCCATACCGCGCAACAACACGGCCGGGCTGTCCGCGACTGCGATCGTGACCCAGCGCGACTCGAGACGTCCGGAGCTGTTGCGGATGAAGCGCGGCTGGTCAGCGTCGCTGACGCCTGTCCCCGGGACCCAGCCAAGCAGGGCCGAGAGCTGGCAACCGTTGCAGATCCCCAGCGAGAACGTGTCCGGCCGGTCGCGGAACGCGTCGAACATCGCGCGCAGGCGCGAGTTGAAGCGGACGATGCCTGCCTGGCCCTTGGAGCTGTCGAGCACGTCCGCGTACGAGAACCCGCCCGGGAAGGCGGCGCCTCGGAAGCCGTCCAGCGTGATCGAGCCTGCCAGCAGGTCCGCCACTGAGACGTCCCAGCATTCGAATCCCGCGTACTGAAACGCAGCGGCCATTTCGCGATCGCCATTGGTGCCTTCCTCGCGCAGGATGGCGATCCTGGGCTGGCCCTTGGCAGCCAGGATGGCGGCCGACGTGGGGAGCGGCTTGTACGTGAGCTGGTACTTCGGGCCAGGTCGGGCGTGGGTGCGCGGCAGTGCTAGCGCGCAGTCCCGCGATGTCTGCTCGAGTTCGAGCCGGTCGCTCGTGGCTTCCCACCAAGCCAACAGCGTGTCGGTCGCGACGCTGAGCAGCTCTTGGCCATTCTGTTTGACCACGAAACGGCCATCGCGCGTCGTGCGCACGATCTCGCTCCAGGGCACGTCGAACCGGGCGAGCACAGCGTTCACCTCGGCGATGACTTCGTCGGGCACCTCGACGACCAGGCCTAGCTCCTCTGCGAAGAGCGTGGCCATCGGGTCGACGCCGGCAGGCAAGGTGACACTCAGACCGCAGCCGACCGGCATCGCCATCTCGGCGAGGGTGGTCACGAGGCCGCCGTCGCTGACGTCGTGGCCAGCGCGCACCAGCTCGCGTTCGATCAGCTCCTGCACTGCTCCGAATGCCCGTACGAGCAGCGACGGATCGTCGACGTCGGGCGTCTCGTCACCGACCTGGCCGCAGGCCTGCGCGAGCGCAGACCCGCCGAGGCGACGCCTTCCGGCTGCAAGGTCGAGCAGCAACAGGCGGCTCTCGCCGGCGCGCTTGATGTCTGGTGTCACGACGCATGTCACGTCCGGGACTGTCGCGTAGGTCGAGACCACCACTTGGCCCGGTGCCTTGACCGTCTCGTCTCCGACGCGCGCGGCCATCGAGAGGCTGTCCTTGCCGCCATCAGCGGCAATGCCGAGCGCGATCATGAGATCGCTCAACGCGGCCACTGCGTCGGCCAAAGTCGCGCCTTCGCCGGGGAGCTTGGCCGCCCACATCCAGTTCACGGACGCCTTCACGTCCGTGAGCGCGCTGATGCGGGCCCACACGAGGTTGGTCAAGGCCTCGGCTACGGACATGCGCGCGCCAGCGGACGGGCTCACTAGGCCCTTGATCGGCTGCTCGCCGATGGCGATGGCCGCGCCTGTGCGGCCGAAATGGCTTTGCGCAATGACCGAGACGTCGCACACTGTGAGCTGGCGCGGGCCGGCGCACTGCTGGCGCGCGATCAGGCCGCCGACGCTTCGGTCGACCTTGCGCACGAGATACCCCTTCGAGCCGACGGCTGGCAGAAGGAACACTTTGCGCACGGCCTCGGCAATCGTCAGGTCCTTTGGCAAACGCAGGGGTTCGCGCCGCGCGGGGAGGCGCTCGAGCGTGAACGTCTTCTGCGGGATGTTGCCCAGGATCGGCGCCAGCTCGAGATCGACAGGCGTTGAGTCGTCGCGCTCGTCGTGCACCACGATGCGACCGTCGCCAGTCACGTCGCCCAGCACCTCGCAGGCGACCTTCTCGCGCACGCACAGGGCCTGAAACTCGGCTAGCCGCTCCGGCCGCAACAAGAGCGCCGAGCGCTCCTGATACTCAGCGCCCCAGATCTCGAGCACCGAAAGGCTGCGGTCGCCGACGTTCACGCGACGGATCTCGATGCGGCCGCCCGCAGGATCAACCAGCTCGGTCACAACGTTGCACGGCCCGCCCGCGCCCTGATCGTGGATGCTGACGATCGGGTTGGCCTCGCCCAATTCGACGCAGGCGCGGATGACGCGGTTGAGCTTCTGCTCCATCTGCGCGTCTCCGCGCTGCACTGCCGAGAAGTCCAGCTCTTCCTTGTTCTCGCCCTGGATCATGCTCGAAGCCGCGCCGCCGCCGATGCCGATGCGGTAGGCCGGCCCACCGACCTGGACCACCTTCATTCCCCGCTCGGGTTGGCCCTTGACGATGTGGCGGTGATCGATCTGGCCCACGCCGCCGGTAAACATGATCGGCTTGATCCATTCACGGCGCTCGCCTCCAGAGACGCGCTGACCGAACGAGCGCACGAACCCCTGGATCACCGGCTCGCCGAACTTGTTGCCGTAATCCGAGGCACCGTTGCTCTCCTCGATCAGGATCTGCCGGGGGCTGGCGAGATTGCCGGGATAGGGGAAGGATGAGTCCTCACCCGGGATCGGGAAGTCAGGCAAACACAGGCTGCCGACGCCGTAGCCGGCGGTCCCCGCCACGACCAGCGCACCGGAGCCCGTCGCGTGTACGTCGCGGATGCGACCGCCGGTGCCGGTCTCGGCACCGGGAAAGGGCGCCACCCCACTTGGGAAGTTGTGCGTCTCGGCCGTGAAGATGACGTCGTAGTCGACGCCTCGCTTCACAAAGGCCGAAGGGCGCCGCGGGTCGACCGGCATCAGGGCGTTGATCGCGTAGCCGCGGATGCCGCTGGAGTTGTCGCGGAAGGCGATGATGCTGTTCGAGGGCCGCGCCGTGAGCGTCGCGCGCACGCGGTCAAGGAGCGTCTCGTCCAACTCGCGGCCGTCGACGACCAGGCGCCCCTTGAAGAACCAATGCCGCGAGTGCTCGCTGTTCGCCTGCGCCAGTTGAAAGCACTCGACGTCGGTCGGATTGCGGCGGAAACGCTCGACGAAGAGGCGATGGTAGAAATCCAGGTCCCACTCGTCCATGCCGAGGCCCATCTCGCCATTGACCTCGCGCAGCGCGGCCACGCCGCCTGCGAGCAGCGGCACTGTGCGCACAGCGGCAGGTGCGAGCCCGGTGTCAAAGGTCGTGAGCGGGCTCTCGTAGAGGCACTCGGTCATGCGGTCGTGGCGCGCAGCGGCGAACCGCGCGCGATCGACGTCAGGCGGCGCGAGGTAGCGCCGCGAGCGCTCCAGGCGCGTGACTTGTGAGAGGCCACAGGCGCGGCAGATGGCCTTGGCGTTAGTCGAGTAGGCGGTCTCGAAGTTGAGGCGCGGCCCGACTTCGATCACACGCGCGCCGTTTCTGGCCAGGAAGGACTCTCGGCCAAAACGGTCTGGCTCGAACGTTTCCGCCAGCAGCCAGCTCAGGGCGCGCTGCTGATCCTGGGAGAGCGGGGCCGCAAGCTCGACGTAGAAGCAGTACTCCAGCTCGGCCTCCACCTGACGGTAGAACCGTTCGATCATCTTCGGATGCTCCAGTGACAAGTGCGGGCGGATTCACGTGAACGACGAGGCTAGGTCGCGCCAGTCATGACCCACGGGCAGTATATCCCTCAGCGCAGCCTGAGCGGAAACGGCGTGGGGCACGCTCAGTCGCGGGCGAGCATCTCGTCTGCTTCGTCGAAGGCGTCGACCTCGTGACGGATATCCAGGATGCGCGAAGACAACTCGGGAGAGGCCATGCGTCGCGCCTCCGCCTGGGAGAGGTCCAGCCGCAATTGCTTGAGCTGGTGCTCCACCAAGCTGCGGCGTACGCGCATGCGATCCAGCAGCACCAGGGCCTTGTCGATGGCGCGGCGGCGTGTCTCGATCACGGCCAGCTGCCGACCCAGCAGCTGACGGTCGTATTCGCTCTCCGTCGTTTCCAGCTTGGCGCGCGCTTCCCGTTCGGTCTGGCGCAAGCGCGCAAACTCCTGCTCCGAGGTCTGCTCTTCGAGGTCCGCCTGCTTTGTGCTCAAGGCCGACATCGCTGCGACCAGGCGATCGATCTCCATGAGCAGCGGCCGCCGCTCTTCCTTGCCGCGGCGCTTGAGCAGGCTGCGCACACGGTCCGCCTCGTCGATGAACTCGGGCGACAGTTGCTTCTGGGCCCTTCCAGAGCGGAGCAGAACGGCCGCTGGAATGTGCCCCGGCAGGCGCAGCTTGCCTTCGGACAGCAGGGCAAAGATCTCCGGGAGGACGCGTAGGCCGTGAGTGACGAGGCCGATGGCCCAGAAACCCACCCAGAACGGGAAGTGGCCGGTGGCCACGGTCATCCCGATGCTCACGCCGATGAACGCCGCGACGTGGCCGCCCAGGCCGCGCACCAACCGCCAACGGGCCGCATCCCGCGGGTTGCCGCTGACCGGCACCTCCTCGAGGAAGACACGGCTGTCGTGCAGCACCTCCCAACGCTCGTCGCCCTCGCGCCGTACCATCTCGAGTCCCGAGAACTCGTTGCGTTGAAGCTTGCGGCGCAGCTTGCGCTCGCTCATCCGGCGGACGTGGCCGCCGGTCTGGACGTGGTAGTCGCGCCTGTCGCTGAGCGCGCCAGCGAAGACCGGCACCGCCCGCGACGCACCTGATGCGGGGCGCATATCGAGAGTGCCTAGCTTTGCATCCTTGAGAGCCTGCGCCAGGTCCCGCGTCGACTCGAACCGATTCCTAGGCTCCTTCTCTAGGCAGCGCGCCACGATCCCGGCCAAGCCCGCGGGTAGCTCCTGGCCGCGGCGGTCCAGTCGCGGCGCCTCGGCTTCGATGATGGCCGCTAGCGTCTGAGCCATAGTCGCCCGCGTGAACGGCCGCTCACCGGTAGCCATCTCGTACATGACGAGGCCCAGCGCGAACTGGTCGGCGCGATGATCGACAGCGCGGCCGCTGGCCTGCTCGGGCGACATGTACTCGACCGTCCCGAGGAGCATGCCCGAGCGCGTCGGGCTGTGCGCAATCGTCGGCCCCTCTGGATCGAGCTCGAACGGGCGCGGCATGAGCTTGGCGAGGCCGAAATCCAGGATCTTCAGGAAGCCATCGTCTGTGATCATCAGGTTCTCGGGCTTGAGATCGCGGTGGACGATGCCGGCGTCGTGGGCCTTGGCCAGACCGTCGGCCGACTGGATAGCCACGCTTGTCAGCGCGGCGCTCGCAAGCGCGCCGGCCTCCAGCATGTCGCGCAAGGTGCGACCCCTGATCAGCTCCATGGCGATAAACGGCGTGCCATCGACGTCGCCGATGTCGAAGATGGTGACGATGGCTGGATGGTTCAACGCCGAGGCTGCGCGCGCCTCCCGCTCGAAGCGAGCCAGTCGCTCCGCGTCCGCCGTATATTCCTCACGCAGCACCTTGATCGCCACGTCGCGGCCGAGCTTCTGGTCACGCGCGCGGTAGACCTCGCCCATACCGCCGGACCCGAGCTGAGCGAGGACTTCATAGGCGCCGAATCTGGAGCCGGGCGTGAGCGGCATGAAGGAGTCCTCAGTGACCTCTCGAACTATGCGGCGTCGAGAACATAGAGCGAGGACAAGCTACTCCTGCGCCGTCAGGACGTCAATCGACGCAACGCAGCGCGGGCGCTCGCCTGCCCGTCTGGGGCAGTCCTCGGGTGGCCAGGGCCATCGCCTGAAAAATGACAAGGGCCGCGCATGGGCGCGGCCCTCCGTTGCGAATGCGCGGTCGTGCGCGTTGACGCTGCTATTTGTGCGCCGGCGTCGGCGCCTGGCCGGCCTCCTCCTTGGGGATAACGCCGATTCGCTCGACACCAGCCCCGCGAGCCGCGTCCATCGCCTCGACGACTTTGCCGTACGAGACCGCGTCGTCAGCTCGAACGAAGATCGTCTTGTCGCTCTTGGCTTGGAAGATGTCGCGCAGCTGGTTCTCGAGGTCTTCCAGGCTCGTGGCGGGCTTCTTGTTGACAGTGTAGTTGACGGAGGCACCAGTGCCTTCGACCACGAGCACCACGGGCGGCATCGGCGGTTCCGGCTGGCCGGGTGGCGGAGGCTGCGGAAGGGCGATGTCCAGACCGCGCTGCGCCACCGGCGTCACGACCATGAAGATGATCAGCAGCACCAGCAGCACGTCGATCAGCGGCGTGATGTTGATGTCCGACATGGCGCCGGAGTGGGACGGTTGCGTGGCGTCGTGCGAGTGAACACCCGACTTCTTCTTGTTGGCCATGGCGTCAGCTTACCTTCTTCTCGGCGATCAGGGCGACCTCTTCGGCGCCTGCCTTGCGACACATCTCCATGACCCGCATGACGTCCGAGTAGGGCACCTCGACGTCGGCCTTCAGGTAGACGGTCTTCTCGGTGTCTGGCAGGACCTCTATCATCTCCCGCAGCTTCGGTGCGAGCTCGGCCTCACCGCCGGGTTGGGGCTTGGAGCCGAGGTATAGCGTGAGATCCTTCCTCACCGCCACGACAACGGTGTTCTGCTTGTCCTGCTTTTCCTTGCTGTTCGCCGCCTGAGGCAGTTTGACGTCGACGCCCTTCTGCAACAGCGGCGTGATGACCATAAAGATGATCAGCAGGACGATCATGATGTCCGCCATGGGCGTGACATTGATGTCCGCGATCGCCCCGCCCTTCTTCCCGCCGACGCTCATCGACATCGTTCTTGCTCCTCGCGCGTGGGGGCTTGGGGCCCCCGCCGCGGACGGACGCTACGCGCCCTTCTTGATGAAATAGTCGAGCAGCTCGGAACTGGAGTTGTCCATCTCAACGTTGAAGCCCTCGACGCGCCCCGCGAAGTAGTTGTACGCCCACACAGCCGGGACCGCGACGAACAGACCGAAGGCCGTGGTCACGAGCGCCTCCGAGATACCGGCCGAGATCGCGCCCAAGCCGCCGGAGCCGGTCACGGACATGCCGTGGAAGGCGTTGATGATGCCGAAAGTGGTGCCAAACAGCCCGACGAATGGTGCGGTCGAGCCGATGGTCGCCAAGCCGCCCAGGCCGCGCTTGAGGTCTGAGAGTTTCACTGCTGTGGCGCGCTGGATGGCGCGCTTGGCCGCGTCCACCGCCGCGTCCTTGTCCTTGTCGGCCTCGCCCATCTCCTGTTGGTACTGCCACTCTTGCAGCCCAACGACGAGGACCTGTGCGAGGTGGGAGTGCTTGGCAGTGGTGCCGCGGGAGGCGTCGATGGCTTCCCGGATCTTGCCCAGCTTGAGGAAGCGGGCGACCTCAGGAGCGTACAGGCGCGACTGCTTGGTCGCTTGGCTATATGTGTAGAAGCGCTCGATCATCACCGCGATCGAGTAAACGGACATGACGATGAGGACGATGACGACGCCCCACGCCACGCCTCCCATGTTCTCGAACATGCTTCTCAGATCCATTTGATCGTTCTCCTGAGACCTTGACCGTGCGTTTCGCCCGGCTCTCCTACGAGATCGTGAAATTCACTGTTACGGTCATGATGACCGGAACGGGCACACCGTTCAGCAGCGTGGGGGTGTACACCCATTGTTTGACGGCCTCTTTCGCCGCCTCGTCGAGCAGAGGGATACTCTGGACGACTCTGACGTCCGTGACTCTACCGTGTGGGTTGATGACGCACTCTAGGCCGACGACGCCCTGGATGCGGGCCGCGCGCGCGATGGGCGGATAGACAGGGGCCACGTTGCGCAGTTTCTTCGGCGCCTTGATCTGACCGCCCACCCGAACGGCCTGCATCGGCGGCGGCGCAGCACCGAGACCGCCTACAACGCCTCCGACGACACCACCCGCCACGCCGCCTTCCACGCCACCACTCACACCGCCTTCCACACCGAGGTCGATATTCTCTTCCTGCCTGATCTCGTCGGGGATCTCGACAGGCGCGACGAAGCTGCTCGAGGTCACCGGCGCGGCCGATGCGACGCGCGGTACGACTGTCGGTCGGGCAGCCGGCGGTGGTGGTGGTGGTGGTGGTGGTGGTGGCGCCGAGGGCTCGACAAAGAAGGCGCGCACCACGGAGGTGGGGTCTGGCAGCTCCTGGGACGTCAGGATCGGCACAACGATGACGAGCGAGACGATGATGACATGGATGGCGATGGAGACAGGCAGCACGGCGCTCTGCCGCGTGCGGTGTTTCACCACGTCCGAATCGATTAGGTCCTCAAACAGCCGCTGCTCCATCTGTGCCTCTCTCTCCCGGGTTCTGGACTCCTGGGAAGAAGTGGGATTCTAGGTCCGGCCCTCCACGGGTGTCAAGGGCATCAGACGTTTCCTGCTCCGTCCGACATTCGTTCGTAGAGGGGAAACAGCCGCCCATGTCTGCTTGGACACCGGTGGGCGCTGGTCGGTTCCGTCCGCGGGCAGAATTGGCCGGGGATGTCTAGAGCAGGGTGAACGTGATCGGCGCCTCGGCGATGGTCGCCACGGGCCGCCCGTTCTTCATGGCTGGCGTGAAGACCCACTGCCTCACACACTCGATCGCGGCCGCGTCGAGAAGCGGAATGCCCCGCACGACGCGCGCGTCCGCAACGTGGCCCGTGGTGTCAATCGTGATGCTCAGGTGCACGACGCCAATGATCTTCTTGACGAAGGCTTCCTTCGGATACATGGGCTTTGTCTGTCGAAGCAGGCGGGGCGGTTGGTCGTAGTCCAGCACTGGTCCGTCCCCGGTACCGCCGATGACACCACCCAGCACGCCGCCAGGCACACCTCCGACCACCCCGCCTTCCACGCCGCCTTCCATGCCCTCAGGCACGCCTGTGTCGCTGCCCTCGTCAGGGCCCAGTTGAGGCTCGGCGGGGTGCGCGTCGGTCTTGGGGGTCTCGCGCGGCGCGGTCAGGACAGCCGGCTGGACAGGTACAACCGCGCGGATGGGCCGAGCTTGAGCGGTCGCGCTACTCTTCGCGGGCGGCGGTGGCGGCGGCGGTGGTGGGTTGATGCTCACCCGTAGCGTTTCAACCTCGAGCGGGCTGTTGTTTGTGAGATAGAGCGGCCCCACGACCAGCGCCAAAGCCAGCGCCACGTGCGCGATCAGAGAGGCGTTGACCAACCACAGGAGGCCACGGCGCCTGGGCGGCGGCGCGATCGCCCCGAAGAGCTCGGTCATAGGCTGGGTGGATGCTGCGCGGTCGTGATTAGATGGACGATCTGAGCCGTGAGCCGAATCATCCATCTTTTTCATCCTACCACCGCGACCACCGTTAGCAAATGAGACGTCGGCGCGCGGCGTTAGGACTCATCGCCCGCCGCTACGACGTCGACGCTTCGGAGCGCGTGTTCTTGCGGAAGGAGGCGGCCCCTAGCTCGGCTGCACTTGACGACGCTTGCTGAACGTCTCCCAGAGCAACACGATCGGGCTGGCGATATAGATCGTGGAGTAGGTGCCGACGAGGATGCCCACCACCATTGCGAAAGCGAAGCCCTTGAGCACCTCCCCGCCGAAGAGGTAGAGGCCGAACACCGAAAGGAAGGTGAGCCCGTTCGAGATCAGCGTGCGGCTGAGCGTCTGGTTGACGGAGGTATTGAGGGTCTGCACCAGGGTGTCCTTGCGCCGCTGTTTGAGGTTCTCACGCGCGCGGTCAAAGACCACGATCGTGTCGTAGACGCTGTAGCCAACTAGGGTCAAGAGGGCCGCGATGACGTTGAGCGTGATCTCGTAGTGAAAGAACGTGAGAAAGGCCATCGTGATCAGGATGTCGTGCAAGCCGGCAATCGCGGCGCCAGCGCCCCAGATGCCGCCCTTGAATCGCACGGCGATGTAGACCAGCTGGAACAGCAGTCCGAGGACCGTCAGCTGGATCGCTTTCTTGCGCAGCTCCGCGCCCACGACAGGCCCGACGGTCTCCGACGAATACCCTTTCAGTTCGTTCTCGCCGTACGCGGTGTGCAAAGCGGTCAGCACACGACGGGCCGGGGTTTTGTCGCCTGCGGAGAGGTCCGTCTCAGCGCCGGCGATGCGCACCAACACTTGGTTCTTCGTCGGATTGTCGAAGACCTGGATGGTCGCGCCAGGTGCCACAGGCTCTACTGCCTGGCGCACGCGGTCGACATGAGGCAGCGACGCAAAGTGCAGGACCAGTTCCGTGCCGCCGGAGAACTCCACGCCGTAGCGGATGCCACCGTGGTGGCTCATTTGAACGACCCCGAACGTGAGGATCAGCAGGCTGAGCGCCACGAAATACTTGGTCTTGCCGAAGAAGTCGAAGTTGGGGTTCTTGAGGAATTCCATGGCGTGCCTCTAGATGCTGAGCGACGACACTTGGCGCTTGCCGAGCATCCACTCGAAAAGGAACTTGCTCACGAAGAAGGAGGCGAAGACGTTGGCCACAAGGCCGACCACCAACGTCACGGCAAAGCCCTTTATGGGCCCTGTGCCGAACTGGAAGAGGAACGCGGCAGAAATGAGGGCCGTTGCGTGGGTGTCCAGGATCACGACCCAGACGCGCTCGAAGCCATTCGCCACGGCGGCCTTGACGGTCTTGCCTTGACGCAGCTCCTCGCGAATGCGCTCGAAGACGAGCACGTTGGTGTCCACACCCACACCGATCGTCAGGATGATGCCAGCGATCCCAGGCAACGTGAGGGTCGCGGAGAACTGGGCCATCGTGCCCAGCAGGATCAGGAGGTTCGCGGCCAGGGCGACGATGGCGTTCACGCCAGACAGGCGGTAGTACACAAGCATGAAGACCGCGATGAAGAGCATGGCGGCGACCGAGGCCACGATCCCCGAGCGAATCGAGTCCTGGCCCAGCGAGGCGCCGACGGTCAGCTCCTGCAGGTACTTGAGGGAGGCTGGCAAGGCGCCGGCCCGCAGGACCTTGGCAAGCTCGTCGGCAGTTTCTGTCGTGAAGTGCCCGCCGCTGATTTGGCCCTCGGCTCCGATCTTCGACTGGATCACGGGGGCGGATTCCACGTAGTTG
>Ga0302323_100003709_pt1 | contig 12418 bp, 10 predicted proteins | sample Fen_T0_3_FD_201950 | JGI IMG/M metagenome (GOLD analysis project Ga0302323, IMG submission 201950) | Peat permafrost microbial communities from Stordalen Mire near Abisko, Sweden - Fen_T0_3 | ecosystem: Environmental > Terrestrial > Soil > Wetlands > Permafrost | place: Sweden: Abisko... | reverse complement strand
GCTGCGGCAGGTAGTCCCGGTAGAAGACGCCGAAACCGCCCTCCCGGCCCCTGCGGGCGTCGCCGTCACCGGCCGGCGCGGGCGCGGGTTCCGGCGCGGGAGGAGCAGGCGGTGCCTCGGGCGCCGTCATCGCGACCGATCCCGACGGCGGTCCGGCGAACACCGGTCCCGACGGCGGTCCCGTGAACACCGGACCCGACGGCGGTCCGGCGAACACCGGACCCGACGGCGGTCCGAAACCGTTCGACCCACCGAAGCCGTTCGCCGCGCCCGAGCCGTTCGCAGCACCGGGCGCGTGCGGCCCGGCGAAGCCGTTGGGCTCGCCGAACCCGTTCGGCGCGCCCGCGCCGTTCGGCGCGCCGTAGCCGGGCTGCGGCATCGCGGGGCGGCGGGCCTCGATCGGGCGGACGTCGGGCGAGACGTGCCACGGCGGAGGTGCCGCGTCGTCGTCGACCGACTGGTCACGCTGCTGACGCGCGGTCTGCACGCCCTGCTGGAAGCTGTCGAGCCGGTTGCGCACCCGGCCCGGGTCGGCCCGGGGCGCCTCGCGCGTGAAGGGCCGCGTCATGCCCATCGCCGCCTCGGCCGCCGAGGGGACCATGTTGGCGCCGGGTGCGCGCACGGGCAGGCCGGCGCCGGTGTTCCCGGCGATCTGCGGACCGGCCGCCGCCCGCGCGCTCGCCTCGCGCCAGCCGGCGTCCTGCAACGACGCCCAGTGGTTGGACGACTGGCCGTTGCGCCCGTCACCGGGCGAGGACTGTGCCGGAGCGGAGAACCAGGCGGAGACCGAGTCGAAGATCGGCGTCCCGACGTTGAGGCCGGCGTCGCCGAGGATCCCGGGGGCGTCCAGCGGCGTCGTGCCGGGCCGAAGGTTGGTCGGCATGAGGCTGGTCGGCCCCGAGTACGACGGGCTGTCGCCGTACATCGGCGTGCCCGGGAACGCGGGCGACGCGTAGGTGGGCGGGGACGCCGGTGCGGCATAGGTAGGCGCCGGCGGCTGGGGAGTCGGCGCCGGTGCCATCGGCTGCTGCGGCGCCGTGTACATCGGTTGCGAGGTGGGGCCGGGCGCCGGCGCGACGGCGGGCTGGCCGCCGAACCCGGGCGCTCCGAGCGGGAGACTGCCCGTCAGGGGATTGCGGCCGACCGGGGCACCGCTGATGGCCGGGGGCGAGCCGTCGGCCGCGGGACCGCCGGGACGGCGGGCCGCGAACCCGCCCATCCAGTTGCCGGACGCCGCAGGATCACCGCCCGGAGCAGGGGCTGCGCCGGTCGCGGCGAACAGGGCGTCCCCCGAGGGCGACGCGCCGCCGAGCACCGAGGTCGGCGGGGCCGCCATCGGCTGGCCCATGGGCTGTTGGCCCATCGGCTGCTGGAGGACGGCCTGGGTCATGGCGGGCTGGACGGCGGTCTGCTGCGCCGCGGCGAGGAGCCCCGGCGTCACCGCCGCGGTGGGCGGAGCAGGCGCAGGCCCGGGCTGCTGCATCGGCTGCATGCCCGGCTGCTGCATGCCCGGCTGCTGCATCCCCTGCTGGCCGGCACCGGCCCCGAAGGAGGGGGCCTGCGTCATGGCGGGTGCCTGCGCCAGGGACATCGCGAAGCGCTGCCGCTCCTCGATGCGGCGCGGGTCGGTGTGCTGGAGCACCCGGCCGAGCGCGCCGAAGTCCTCCGGGGAGAGCGGGCCACGGCGCGCCTGCCCGTTCGACGTCCCGGCCTCGATCATGGGCACGAGGGTGCGCAGCGCGTCGCCCCGGGCGCTCTCGACGGCGGGCTCGGGCAGCCCGATGATCTCGGCGACCTCGACCGGGGAGAACCCGCACATCTCGCGCAGGATCACCGCGCGGCGGGGCACCGGCGAGAGGCGGTCCAGGGAGTCCTGCAGGACGGTGAGCCGGGCGACGTCCGCACGGTCCCAGTAGTCGGGGGCGGACTCGGTCAGCGCGTCGCCGCCGGACGCCGGACGCGGACGCCCGGACACGATCCGCTGGGCGGCCGCGAAGACGTAGACCTCCGGCCGGCTGTAGGGCGCGTGGCTCGGCCAGGAGGCCCGGACCTCGCTGAACGCCTGCTGGCAGACCGCCTCGGCGTCGGCGAGCCCCAGCCCGCGGTCGCTGCTGCAGAGGAACGCGAGCAGCCGGTCGGCCTCGCGGGCGTGCAGGGCGGCCAGGTCGCCGCCGGCACCGGACGTCGTCCGGTCGTGCAGCGCTGAGCGCGACGTGTCGGCGGTCAACGGACTACCCCCCGCTCGGGGTCACGAAGATCAGGCATATCGATTGGTCACCGCCGTGTCCGGCGGCCGACTCCTCCCCGGTCGTCGTAACCGTGCTCGGGCCCTCGATCCCTCTGACGTGACGTGCTCCGACCATCCTGACGCACCGGCGGTGACCTGCTGCCCAGATCCCGATACGCGTCAGCTGTCAAGCCGACAGGCGGTCGGTCGCGGTGGTCATCCCGGGGCCGGACCAGGCTAGCGCCCTTCCGGGCCGATGGCGCCATGGCCATGGCCCCGGCTTGGGCCGGGAGAGGCGTTCCTCACCGTGCGTAGGGGGTCGTCGCGCACCGAGCGCACCCCGCTGCGGGGACAGCGGGTGGCGCCCGGATGTCACCGGGCGCCGGTGACATCCGCAGGATGGTGGAGGAAGGTGACCCCCATGCGCGGTGAAACACTTGTCGGTCACGTACCGGTGGTCGTGATCGGGGCCGGCTTCGCCGGCGTCTGCGCCGCGGTCGTGCTGACCCGGGCGGGTCGCGACGTGCTGGTCCTGGAGCGCGGCGCGTCCGTCGGCGGGGTGTGGCGCGACAACGCCTACCCGGGCTGTGCCTGCGACGTCGAGAGCCCGCTGTACTCCTACTCGTTCGCCCCCAACCCGACGTGGTCGCACGTCTACGCGCCGCAGCCGGAGATCCTGGCGTACCTGCAGGACGTCGTCCGCGACGCCGGGCTCGCCGACCGGATCCGGTGCGGGGTCGAGGTGCGCCGCGCCGACTGGGACGACGACGCGCTCACCTGGCGGGTCGAGACCGACCACGGCACCGTCACCGCCGACGTCCTCGTCAGTGCCTGCGGCGGCCTCAGCGAGCCCAGCGTGCCGCAGCTGCCCGGACTGGCGGCGTTCACGGCCGCCGGCGGCGCCGTCGTCCACTCGGCCCGCTGGACGCCGGACCTCGACGTCACCGGCCGGCGGGTCGCGGTGGTCGGGTCGGGCGCCTCGGCGATCCAGCTCGTGCCGCAGCTGGCGCCGCGCGCGGCCGAGCTCACCGTGCTGCAGCGGACGGCGCCGTGGATCATCCCGCGACGCGACCGGGAGATCCCGGCCGCCCGCCGCGCCCGGTTCGCCCGCCGTCCGGCCACGCTGCGGCTCGTCCGGTGGGCGCTGTACGCGTTCCGCGAGCTGCTCGTGCTCGGGATGGTGCACCGGCCCGGGCTGATGCGCGGCGTGGAGAGCCTGTGCCGCGCCCACCTGCGCCGTCAGGTGCCCGACCCCGGGCTGCGGGCCCTGCTCACGCCGACCTACCGGGCGGGCTGCAAGCGCATCCTGTCGTCCGACGACTACTACCCGGCGCTGAACCGGGAGAACGTCGAGCTGGTGCCGAGCGGTCTGGCCGGGTTCGAGCCGGGCGCCGTCGTCGCCGCGGACGGCACCCGGCGCGAGGCCGACGTCGTCGTCCTGGCGACCGGGTTCGAGACGACGGACCCGCCGATCGCCCACCACCTGCGCGGGCGCGGCGGCCGGCTCCTCGCCGACGTCTGGCGCGAGGGCGGCATGCAGGCCCTGCGCGGGACGACGGTGCACGGGTTCCCCAACCTGTTCCTGCTGGTCGGGCCGAACACCGGGCAGGGCCACACCTCGATGGTGCAGATCATCGAGTCGCAGGTGGCGTACGTGCGGGACGCCCTGACGACGATGGAGCGGCGCGGCGTCGCCGCCCTCGAACCGCTCGCCGAGGCCCAGACCGCCTGGAACGACCGGCTCGCCGCCCGGCTGCGCGGCACGGTCTGGACGACGGGCGGGTGCTCCTCCTGGTACCAGGACGGACACGGCCGGGTGACCACGCTGTGGCCGGGCTCCACGGTCCGGCTGCGCCGGGCGACCCGCCGCGTCGACCTCGCCGAGTACCGGGTGACGCCACCGCGCGCCGCGCTCGCGCCGGCGGCACCGGGGGCGTCGCGATGAGCGCGCCCGCTCTCGCCCTCTACCCCGCGGACTTCCTCCCGCCCACCCCCGCCCGCAGGCTCACGCTGTTCCGGCCGGACGGTGCCCGCCTCGCCGTCCAGATACACGAACCGCCGCCGCCCCGCAGCACCGCTGACCGGGGCAGCAGCCCCCGCACCGCCGTCCTGGTGCACGGCTGGACCTGCTCGACCACCTTCTGGGTGCGGGTCCTGCACCGGCTGACGCCGCACCTGCGGGTCGTCGTCTACGACCAGCGCGGGCACGGGCGCAGCAGCCCGGTGCCGGCCGGCGGGTTCACCCCCGAAGCGCTCGCCGCCGACCTGGCCGCGGTCCTCGAGGCGACCGTCGACAGCGACGGCGACAGCGGCGGCGACGGGCGCCCGGTCGTCGTCGCCGGTCACAGCATGGGCGCGATGGCGCTGGTCGCCCTGGCGGGCCGGCACCCCGACGTCCTGCACCGCCGGGTCGGCGCGGCGTTGCTGGCCAGCACCGGCGTCGAGCAGCTGATGGGCCGGATGACCGTCCTGCCCCACCTCGGGCGCCCGGACTCCCCCGCCGTCGAGGCGCTGGCCCGGCGCACCATCGGCGACGCCCGCGCGCTGCACCGGTTGCCGCTGCGCCTGGCGCGGGCCTCCCTCGTGCGCGCCACGATGTCCCGGACGGCGACCCCGGTCGAGCGCGCCTTCTGCACCGACATCGTGCTGGCCTGCCCGCAGCGCACCTACGAGGGGTTCGCCGAGATGCTGGGCGACCTGGACCTGTCCGCCGACCTGCCGCGGCTCGACGTCCCGACGGCCGTGCTCGTCGGCACCCAGGACCGGCTCACACCCCCGTGGCACGCGCGCCGGATGCTCGCGGCGCTGCCCTGCCCGAAGGGCCTGGTGGAGGTGCCCGGCGCCGGCCACATGACCCCGCTGACCGCGCCGGACGCGGTGGCGGCCGCCGTCCGCGACCTCGCCGAGCGCCCCGCCTAGGGACCGTCCCGCGTACCATCGGGGCAGGAGGTGACGTGGCGGACTACCGGATCGACGATCTGGCCCGGCATGCCGGGACGTCGGTACGCAACGTGCGCGTCTACCAGGACCGGGGCCTGCTCGCCCCGCCCCGGCGCCAGGGCCGGGTGGGCTGGTACGACGACTCCCACCTCGAACGGCTGCGACTCATCGGCCGGATGCTGGAACGCGGGTACACCTTCGCCACGATCCGCGAACTGCTCGACGCCTGGCGGGGCGGGATCGGCCTGGGCGACGTGCTGGGCCTCGGCGACGCGATCAGCGGGCCCTGGACCGAGGAGGAGCCGGCCCACGTCACCCTGGCGGCGCTGCGGCGGCGGTTCGGCCCCGCCGCCGACGAAGGGTTCGTCGCCGAGGCCGTGCGGCTGGGCCTGCTCGAACGCGACGGGCAGCGGTACCGGGTGCCGAGCCCGCGCCTGCTCGACGCCGGCGCCGAGATGGTCGCCGCCGGGATGCCGCTGACCGCCGTCCTGGGGATCGCGGTGGCGCTGCGCACGCACCTGGACCAGGTCGCCGAGCTGCTCTTCAGCGTCGTGGCGGCCACCCTGCCCACGGCCGTGGACAACCCGTCGCACGTCGCCGAGTCGGTGGCGCGACTGCGGCCCCACGCGATGCAGGCCGTGGAGGCCGCGTTCGCGCTCGCCATGCGTGACCAGGCGGACACCGTGCTGGCCGAGCTGCACGCCCGGTCCGGGACGGCACACACGGCCTGAGTTCGGGGTTACGGCACGACGTGCCGGTTCACGCTGGTTTGCGATCTCTTAGTGCCGGCTTGGGTGCCGGTTGACCGCGTACTGGAAACAATCTTTCCTATGCCAACGCGACAGTCACTGCTACGCCTCGCGCTCCTCGGGACGGGCCTCAGCCTGGTCGCCGGGGCGGCCGTGGCCGCCCCCTCGATCGCCTCCCCCTCGATCGCCGCCGCTGCCCGGGCCACACCCGCGAGCGCGGCCCGGGCCGCCACGGCGGGCACCGCCTCCGTCGAGAACTGGGCGGGCACCTCGTCGTCGCTGTACACGATCCAGCCCCGGGGCGGGGCGAGCGCGGCCTCCGGTCGCTCCGACACCGGCGCGGGCGACGGCAAGGCGCTCGAGCTGACCATCCCGAAGCGGGCGGGCGCGACGCCGGACCACGCCGCGGAGGTCGAGTCCCGGCAGACCTATCTCTACGGTTCCTTCAGCAGCCGCCTGCGGACGGCGGACTGCTCGAAGCAGCCGCGCACGGGCGCGGTGAACGGGATCTTCACCTACGCCAACGACGGCGCGGACCACAACGGGGACGGCATCGTCGACAACGGCGAGCTGGACATCGAGATCCTCTGCGCCCGGCCGTGGGAGCTCAACCTCTCGGTCTGGACCGACTACGAGGAGCGCGAGGACGGCACGTCGCCGCAGAAGCGGGTCAGCCGCGTCATCGACCTGCGCACCGGCACGGTCTCCTCGACCTGCTACTACACCAGCTTCGACGGCGACTGCGTCGCGGTGAGCGCGGCGGAGAACCAGCCCGCGTCGGTGCCGGCGTCGCCCGGCTTCGACTCCGTCGGCGCCTACCACGACTACCGGATCGACTGGTCCGCGGACCGCGTCGTGTTCAGCGCCTCGGTCAACGGGGCCGACCGGGTGCTGTGGGACTACCGCGGCCCGTCCCGGCGCATCCCGCACCGGGCCGCCTCCTACCTGGTCAACCTGTGGCACACGGCCGACTGGACGCCGGAGGGTCTGAACGCCACCGCTGCCCCGACCGCACCGCTCACCCTGCGCGTCGACTCCAGCACGGTGACCCGGGCCTGACGACGGGCCCGCCGACCGGCCCGCCCACGGGCCCGCCGGCGAGCCTGCCGGCGGGCACTACGGCACCAGCACGATCTTGCCCGGCCGGTGGCGGCCGAGGACGGCACGATGCGCCTCGGCCGCCTGGTCCAGCGGGAACGACGCCGCGACGACGACGCGCAACGCGCCCTCGGCGACCGCGCGCACCAGCTCCAGCCGGGCCGCGTCCCGGATCGCGGTGCCCGGGTCGGCGCCCGGACCGCCACCGATCCGGACGACGCCGCGCTCGGCGCCCCGGGCGAAGCCCGCGATCGTCACGACGCGACCCGGATCCCCGACGAGCTCCACCGAGACGTCGATCGCCTCGTCCGTGCCGACGGTGTCGACGGCGGCGTCCACGCCCTGCGGGGCGAGCGCGCGCACCCGGTCGGCGAGGCCCGGCCCGTACTCGACCGGCTCCGCGCCGAGGTCCCGCACCAGGTCGTGGGTGGCCGGCGACGCCGTCCCGACGACCCGCACGCCACGCTCGACGGCCAGCTGCACGGTCGCCATCCCGACGCCGCCCGCCGCGCCGTGCACCAGGACGGTCTCGCCGGCCTTGACGCCCACGACGGTGAGCGCGTGGACGGCGGTCGCCCCGGTCAGCATCAGGCCGGCGGCCTCGTCCCACGGCATCGCGGCCGGTTTGGGCACCACCGCGGTGACCGGGACGACGACCCGCTCGGCGTAGGCCCCGGCGATCCGGAAGGCGATGACCTCGTCGCCGGGGCGCACCGGACCGGCCGGGCCCTCGGCGGTGCCGGTCGCGACGTCCGGGCCGACGGCCACCACCACGCCCGCCGCCTCGGACCCCAGCCGCAGCGGCAGCCGGGCCGGATCGGCCCCGAACGCGCCGCTGTAGGACTTGGCGTCGTACGGGTTCACCCCGATCGCCCGCACCTGCAGCAGCACCTGCCCGGGGCCGGGGTCGGGGACGTCCTCCCGGACGAGCTCCAGGTGCTCCGGACCACCGAACCCCGTCGCCACCACCGCGACGGACCTGACGTCGGTCTCCACGTCGGACATGCGCTGGCTCCCTGGGCTCGACAGATCGGCTGGTCCGGAGGTCATCCTGCCCCGCCGGCCGCCGGAACGCGCCTCGTGCCCAGGAAGTCCGCCAGCGCGGCGAGCGCCGGCGCCGGGTCGTGCCGGCCGACGCCGATCCGGAAGCGGTCCGGCGGCACCGGCGCGAGCGCCGAGGCGTAGATGCTCGCGGGCAGCAGCAGCACCCCCGCCGTCTCGACGAGGTCGTGGCAGAACGCCTCGACGCCGTCGGCCCCCCGGTACCGCGGGAACGCGACGCAGCCGCCGTCCGGGGGCGCCCACTCGAACAGGTCGGCGTGGTCGGCGAAGAAGGCGTCGAACAGCGGCAGGTTCGCGGCGACGACGGCGCGGGTGCGGGCCCAGATCGCCTCGCGCTCGCGGACGGCGATCGCGCCGAGGAACTCGCTCGGCCCGGCGTTGCAGATCGTCGTGTAGTGCTTGTGGCCCTCCAGCAGGCGCAGCAGCTCGCGGTCGCGGGTCGCGAGCCAGCCCACCCGCAGCCCCGGCAGCCCGTACGCCTTGGAGAGCACGTTGAGCGAGACCGCGGACGGCGACAGGTCGGCGGCCTGCGGCAGGGTGCGGGCCGGGTCGAGCTCGATCCCCCGGTACACCTCGTCGGACAGCAGCCGGACCCCGCGCTCCTCGCACAGCTCCACCAGCTGCCGCCAGATCGCGGCGTCCGGCACGGCCCCGGTCGGGTTGTTGGGGAAGTTGACGACGACGAGCGTCGTCGTCGGCCGCAGCGCCGCGCGGACGGCGTCGACGTCCAGGCGCCAGCCGTCGCGCTCGTCGAGCAGGACGCCGGTGACCTGCGCCCCCGAGGCGAGCGGGACCGTCTCGATCGCCTGGTAGTTCGGCACCGTGACGACGACGTGGTCGCCGGGGCCGGCGCAGGCGCGCAGCATCCAGAACAGCGCCTCGTCGGCGCCGGCGAAGGCGAGGACGTCGTCCGGCTCCAGCGTGGCGTAGCTGCCGGCGACGGCCTCGCGCAGCCGGTCGGTGCCCCAGGTCGGCAGGTAGCCGAGCGGCAGCTGCGCGAACTCGGCACGCTCGGCCTCGGTGCCCAGCGCGAGCAGGTCCGCGACGGACATCGTCTGCGCGTCGGAGGCGGTGAGGTGGTAGCGGGCGCTGAACTCCCAGCGGGTGAAGTACGCCTCCAGCCGGAAGGGCGGCAGCACGGCCCGAGCGGGCGGCAGCTCGGGCCGGCTCGGCGGGACGGGCGGGACGGGCGGGGTCATCGGCGGGGGTCCTTTCTGACGGCTCTGACGGCCTTCAGGTCGGCGTACACGGTGGCCCGGGACACCCCGAGCGCCCCGGCCACCAGGTCGGCGGCACGACGGACGGCGAACAGCCCCTCGCTGTCCAGCCGGGCGACCAGCTCGTGGCGCGCCCCGGTGTCCAGCCGGTCGGCGCGGGTGGAGCGCTCGGCGCAGAAGGCGCCCACGCGGCGGCCGATCGTCTCGCGCCAGTCCTGGCGGACCAGCGGCTCCGGTGCGGGCCCGCGCGGCGCCAGCCAGGTGGTGGCCAGGGCGGCGACGGCGTCCAGGGCGGTCCGGTCGACGTTGACGCACAGCAGCCCGGCGGGCCGGCCGCCGGCGTCCGGGACGACGGCGCTGACGGCGGTCACCCGGCGCCCGTCGGGCAGCGTCACCGGATACGGCCCGATCGGCCCTGCCGAGCCGAGCCCACCGAGGTCGGCGATGAGCGAGGGGTCGCCGACGACCCGGCCCGACAGCGGGTTCCACAGCGCGACGATCCGGTCGGCGGCGAGGTCGTGCAGCGCGATCTCACCGTGCGGGGCCAGCAGGGCCGCCAGCGCCTCCCCCACGGGCAGGAGCGGCAGCGCCCAGCCGGGAGGGGTGCCGGCGACCGACGTGCTCATCTGGACAGTCTATACATTTGCTGGACTGTTCGTCCGAATGATCGGCGGCACGCATGAGCCGGCGCAGATCGGGTACCTGCCCATCGGGTCGACGCCGGGCGACCCCTACCCCCAGGCCCGGCCAGAGGAACGGACGACGATGAACTTCGATCGCTTGAACCCTCGCCGCACCACCGTGGACGACGCCGCGGCCGCCCGGGACCAGGACGTGCCCCCGGGCACCACCGCCGTCGCGCGCGACACGACCGTCGTGGAGCGGCCCGTGGTGGACCGGCCCGTCGTCGACCGGCCCGTCGTCGACCGCGACACGAGGATCGGCCGCGACGCGACGATCGACCGCGACACGAGGGTCGACCGGGACGCGACGATCGACCGTGACCGGCCGGTCGTCGACCGCGACCCGGCGCTCGACGGGCCCGACGCCGACGTGCCCGAGGTCGTCGTCCCCGACCGGCGCAGCGTCGTCGCCCGGGAGCGCGAGGCGTTCGGCGGCGTCAAGATCGGGTCCGCCTTCTTCGGCTGGCTCACCGCGACCGGGACGGCCGTGCTGCTGACGGCGTTCGTCGCGGCCGGCGGCACGGCCGTGGGCGTGCTCAACGGCAATTCCGTCAGCAACCCGGACTTCGGGGTGACCTGGCGCGGCGTGCGCGGCGCGGTCGTCATCATCGCCGTCCTGTTCATCGCCTACTTCTGCGGCGGGTACGTCGCGGGTCGGATGGCGAGGTTCAACGGGCTGAAGCAGGGCGTGGCGGTCTTCGTCTGGGCCATCGTGGTCGCGCTGCTCGTGGCCGCGCTCGGCGCCCTCGCCGGCACCCAGTGGGACGCCCTGAGCACCGTCACCGGCGTCCCCCGCTTCTCCACCGGCCCGGCCCGGGTGACGTCGGACGGCATGCTCGTCGGGTTCCTCGCGGTGGCCGGCGCCCTGGTCGGCTCGCTGCTCGGCGGGCTCGCCGGGATGCGGTTCCACCGCCGGGTCGACCGCGCGGGCTGGGCGACGCCGGTCGCCTGACCACCCGATCACCCGCCGACGAGGCACCCCGAAGCCCCGCGGGACCCCCTGCATAGACTGCGCCGGTGCCCGACCTGAGCGTCACCGCGTGGGCCGTGCTGGGGGTCGCCGCGGTGTTCGCCGGGTTCGCCAAGACGGCGATCGGCGGGGCCGGGGTCGTGGCGGCCGCTCTGGCGGCGCTGGTCCTGCCGGCGCGGGGGTCGTCCGGCACGATCCTGCCCCTGCTCATCGCCGGCGACTTCGTGGCGGTCGCCGTCTACCGGCGCAGCGCCAACTGGTCGCTCATCGCACGGCTCATGCCCTGGGTGCTGGGCGGGATCGCGCTGGGCGTGGTCTTCCTCGACCGGGTGCGCGGCAACCGGGCCCTGCGCGTCAGCATCGGCGTCCTCATCGTCGTCGTCCTGGTCGCCCATGCGGTGGTCGGGGCGTGGCTCAAGCAGCGCCTGACCACGGGGACCACCCGCATCACGCCGGCCCAGCGGCTCGCCGCCGGGCTGGCCGGCGTCGGGGTCGGCTTCGCGACGATGGTCGCCAACTCGGCCGGCGCGATCATGACGGTCTACCTGCTGCTGTCCGGGGTGACCATGCTGGAGTTCCTCGGCACGGGCGCCTGGTTCTTCCTCATCGTCAACCTCCTCAAGCTGCCGTTCAGCCTCCGGCTCGGGCTGATGGACGCCGGCTCGCTGCGGCTCGACCTCGCCCTGCTGCCCGGCCTGGCGATCGGCTGCCTGATCGGCGTCGCCGTGATCCGGCGCCTGTCGCCGCGCCACTTCGAGCGGGTGGCGCTGGGGATGGCCGGGGTGTCCGCCGTGTTCCTGCTGACGTGAGGACCGACGTGAGGACCGACGTGAGGACCGACGTGATCGCCGGGCGTCGGCCCGGGACCCGCACCCGTACGCTGGCGCGATGGACGAGCCGCCCCCGACCCTGGACCTGACCGCCGGCCTGGTCGGCCTGCTGAAGCTGCAACTGCGCGAGATCACGCCCGACCGGGTGGTGCTCGACTGGGTCGTCGGCCCCGACCATCACCAGCCGTACGGCATCGTCCACGGCGGGGTGTACTGCACGGCCGTCGAGACGGCGGCGAGCCTGGCGGGGGCCGCCTGGTACGGCGAGCGCGGCAACGTCGTCGGGGTGAGCAACCAGACCGACTTCCTGCGGGCCGTGCGCGAGGGCGAGCTGACGGCGACCGCCACCCCGATCCACCGCGGCCGGCTGCAGCAGCTGTGGCTCGTCGAGATCCGGGACGAGGCGGACCGGCTGGTGGCGCGCGGCCAGGTGCGGCTGCAGAACGTCGAGGGCGGCCTCGCGCGCTGAACTCCACGATCACGGCGAAGTCCATGATCATGGCGAAGTCCATGATCATGGCGTGGTGGGCGCCACATCGTGCGCGCCCGGGGGCGGCAGGTGGTGGGGCAGGATCTAGGCAGGGCCACCGGTCCGGACCCACCGTCGAAGGGACGTGCCATGCCGCAGTCTGTCGCCGTCAT
>Ga0302323_100003708_pt1 | contig 12424 bp, 11 predicted proteins | sample Fen_T0_3_FD_201950 | JGI IMG/M metagenome (GOLD analysis project Ga0302323, IMG submission 201950) | Peat permafrost microbial communities from Stordalen Mire near Abisko, Sweden - Fen_T0_3 | ecosystem: Environmental > Terrestrial > Soil > Wetlands > Permafrost | place: Sweden: Abisko... | reverse complement strand
GCGAATTGGGAGCCGAAAGCCGATAACCTTCACCAGATCGCCGCCGAATTGGGGCTGGGCATCGACAGCTTCGTTTTCGCGGATGACAACCCCGCCGAGATCGAGATCGTTCGGCAATTTGCGCCCGAAGTGACCACGATTTCATTGGACGGCGACCCCGCGAGCTTCGTCGGAAGGCTGCAAGACTGTGGGCTCTTCGAGGCTAGGAGCATCACACGCGAGGATGCCCAACGAACGACGCAATATGCAGCCGAGCGGAGCCGGCAAGTTGCGCTGACTTCGGCCACTGACATGGATGCGTATCTTTCTTCGCTCGAGATGAACGCGACCATCAGCGAGTTTACCAGAGAGGACGTGCCGCGCCTCGCTCAGTTGATCAACAAAAGCAACCAGTTCAACCTGACGACGCGTCGACGCAGTGAGGCGGAAGTGGAGAGCCTCTTGGCTCGGACGGACTACGTTTGCCTGGCCGCGCGCTTGCGGGACCGGTTTGGTGATCACGGTCTCATATCAATCGTCATTGGTCACGTGGTCGACGGCTCGCTGGAGATCGATACTTGGCTGATGAGCTGTCGGGTGCTCAAGCGACAGGTCGAGGAAACGATGCTCAACGAGGCGTGCCGACTCGCCTTGCTCAGGAACTGCTCTCGGCTCGAGGGCACCTATCGCGCGACACCAAAAAACGAAATGGTCCGTGATTTCTACCCGCGCATGGGCTTCCAGACCCGAAGCATGAGCCCGGACGGCGGGGATTTCGTGCTCGATTTGGCCTCATTTCAACCGTTGTCGACGAAGATTACCATCCTAAGGGGCACATGAATCAAGCAGACGTTCTCACGAAGTTGCAGACGATTTTTGACTCGGTTTTCTTCGAGCCGCCGAAAGCCAGTGCGACCCTATCGGCCAAGGACGTTCCGGAGTGGGACTCACTGCTCCAAATCTCGCTTTTGGTCGCGGTCGAGAAAGCGTTCAACGTGCGCTTCAGGGTCGGCGAGGTCGAGGCAGCGAAAAACGTCGGCGAATGGGCCAATCTCATCATCCTTCGCATGACGGAAAAATAGCCATTGGACTCTGCTTTCTCATCAGGTCGCCAAGCAACCGCGTGTGCGTTGTTGCTGGCGACGCTGATCTCGTTGCCCCACCTGATGGCAAAAACAGGTTGGCTCGAACGAGACCAGGTTTATTCTGGCATACCAACGAGACTCGGACCGTTTCCGTGGATTCACAAGGTGATCTACTCGGACCACGCGGACATCGACATGGCGTTCGTCGGTTCCTCGAAAATGTGGAACGCGATCGACACTCCTTACGTTCAAAGAGCTTTCAGCGAGCGGCTGGGACGCGACGCAAAGGTAGTGACCTTGGGCTGGCCTTGGGCGGGGTTCGATGAGGTGTATCTCATCGCTCGCGACCTGATCGAGCGCCACCGCGTGCGTACGTTGCTTGTCTACGATGACAGTCGCGGTGAAGACATTCCGCACGCCACATCGACACGAACTTTTCGAATTGGGGAAAGCTCCGAAGCGCTCAGCGGCCTGCCCCTTTTGGCGCAGATCCGGCTATATGGCGGCGCTGTGCTGGCCGCACCGCGGCACCTACTGAGCGCCGTCCGTCCGGCAAAGGATCCTACGGTCAACCTGGGGAGCGAATGGACGACACCTTACTACGCCCCGCCCACGGAAGAACGACTTGGCGCCCTCCGAGCGGGCGTTTCTGGTGGCTTCGATCCGCACCTCGTCCCGCTGGCGCCGACCTCTCGGGCGCTGCCGGCAGACGCGCTGATCTATTCCGAAGAGACGCGCGCGCTGTTCGAATTCAGCGGGCCGCCTTTGGCACCATATCAGCTGCACTTTGCGCGGAAGCTGGCACAATTGTGTCGAGATCGCGGAACACGCTTGGTCGTGGTCCATGTGCCGACCCTTGCGGAAAGATTGCAGAGCAAGGTGACCGAGCGAGTCTCATGGCCAGATCTCCTAGGCCGCGATGTGGCTCTCGTCGGAATTCCACCGGCCAAAATGTTTTCCGGCATGTCCGACAGCGATCTAGGCGCGCTGTTTTACGAGGGCGTGCATTTGAACCGAAACGGCCAAGACCTGTTTACTCGGCTCATTACGCCTTCCTTGCAAAAGCTCTATGATCTCTCCCCGACCCGTTAGCAATCGGGTGGCGCTCGCCATCACAGTGATCCTATTGCTTTCGGCGCTGGTATTGAGTTTTTTGGCTCCGGGTTTCTCCCTGCGGAATGATGTCGTGTACGGAGCCTTCTGAAAATGTCGCCCGGGTTCGTGCTCACTGCTGGCGCCGCCTACGTCCTCCTTTGTCGCAATCTTCTTCGACTTCCAGGCAGGGCAAGAGATCCTCTCTTTGCGCTGCTGAACGTCGTGGTCGTGTTCTATTTCTTCTTCTGGCCCGGCGGAAACCAGCATGCGGTTTTGTACGGTCTCGCTTGGGTACTGTATCTGGGCGTGGTTGCGCTCCAATACGGGGCCCTGCGTTCGTGGGCCGGTGGAACCCCCAAGCAGGCGTGGACAGCGTTCTTGGTTCCGATCGCGGCCTTGCTCTTCAGTCGCTACGCGCCGCTCGTCCCGCTCGTCCACGCGCTCAACCAGCCCACCGGCGAGCTGTTGAGACGCCATCCGGAGCTGGGCCTGAGCCGCGTTTTCGTCGGGCTTTCCTACCTCACATTTCGCTCGAGCTACCTCGTGCTCGAGGTCCGGAACGGCGTCGTTCCGCGACCCAACTTCTGGCAGTATGTCGGCTTTGTATTCTTTGCGCCGACGCTGTCGGTCGGCCCGATCAACCGCTACAGTGAACACCAACGCGCGTTTCGGCCGGGCGAGCAGCCTCCCATCCCCATCCAGACCGCTTTCTTGCGGATGTTGGTGGGCGCAGTGAAGTACCAGTTCCTCGGGCCGATTCTCAATCAATTCACCTATACGGGCTTGATGCTCGACGGGCACCCCCATCAATGGTGCGATCTCCCGATCGCTGCAGTGGCGTATTACGGCTACATCTACTGCAACTTTTCCGGTTTCTGCGACATGGCAATCGGTGCTGCTGGTTTGATCGGGATATCAGTGGCGGAGAACTTCGCCAACCCATTTGGCGCACGTAACTCGAAGGAATTTTGGAACCGGTGGCACATGACCCTCTCGCTATACATGCGCGATGTGCTGTTCTCGCCGCTGTCGCGCGCACTCGTGCGCCTGTTCGGCGGCTCACACGTCAACCACGCGATTGCGGTAACCATCTTCGTGGTCTTCGTACTGATCGGCATTTGGCATGGCATTGGCTGGCACTTTGCCGCATTCGGGGTCTCGCAAGCAATGGCCGTGGTCGCCAACCACTATTACACTCTGCAATTGAAAAAATGGCTCGGGAGGGACCGCTTTGCTGCATACAATCGCAGTCCGCTCATTCGCGCACTGGCCGTGACGACCACTTTCGCCTTTACCAGCGCGAGCTTGTTCTTGTTCGCAAACGACGGGTCAGCGATGGAAGCCATCTTCCGAACGATGAGTTCACGATAGGGCGAATTCCCTTCGGCTCCACTGCGAGCGAGTGCGGGCTTTCGGGCACGACGTGGGAGGTTCTGCGTGGCCTTGGAGAGCTTACGCAACTGGGGGGCGCGCGCGCAATTATCACCTATCAAGCAGGCAAGGCCGATGCAGAAAGAATGGAAGTGAAATTAGTGCGGCCGGCGGTTTATGCGAATTGATGGCATACGACGCCCGTCGACCCGTCGCAGAGCCAGAGTTCAAGTGCCTCGGTCTGTGATCACCATGCCGCGAAACCGGCGATCGCGATGGCCCATCGCAGGCAGCCGGCCGACTTCAGGAGGCCCACGCCCTCTATGTAGGCGCACCGGAGTGCGGATGCGCTTGACGACCTTGCCACCGTGGCTTACGTGAACGAGAAGATTCTTCGTGGACAGATTACAATTGTCGATGACGATCCCCAGCGAGAGCACCTCGTCACTCGGCATTTTCGTCTCCCAGGCCTCCGGTTGCCTGACGGACTACTTGCCGCATGGGGATGGTCTAATTTGTTTCAGCATTCTAGATGGCCTCGCGCGCCGCGGTCACAACGTCTTCGCTCTCACTCCGTACAGTGCTATTCGGAGCCGTAGCCCGCGCTTGCACGTGAGAACTCTCACACCTTCAATTCCGGCGAACTCGCTCGCGGGCTGGGAGCTTCTGTGGCGAGCTGGACGGTGGCTCAAGCAGTTGGTCCGAACCGAACGGATAGACCTGACCTGGCGGATGCATCCCTACGGTGAGGGTTGTCCGGGCAAGCCACCAACGCTCGGCCGCCCGTTGGTCATCGGGCCACTTTTCCGTGGTTGGCCCGCCGAAAGTCACGATTCGGCGCGACCCGTCCAGCACCGGTTTGGTTTTGGAATTGGAAAGTATCTGCGGCCATTCGCTCAACGGGGCTGGGAGCGGGCAATGGGAACCGCCAGCTTGATCCTGTGCGCGACGCCAAACCATGCCCACGAAGTCCAGTGTGCGTACCCAAATGCAAAAGTTATTGTCACTCCGGTGATGGTCGATCCACCGGGCGAGGACCAGCCGCGTGCCCGCTGGACCGGTCAAGGACCATTCCGGCTGGTGTTCGTCGCTAACCTCGTTCGCGGTAAGAATCCTCAGCTATTTTGCGACGTGGTTGCCGAACTGCGGCGCCGCGGGGCGGATGTCAGCGGGACCTTGATTGGGGATGGGAGCGAGCGAGCCGCAATCGAAGCGCAAATCGCTGCTAGCGGGCTAACCGAATGCATTTCCTTGCTCGGTCAGCTGGCAAACGCAGAGGTGTTTGGTCATCTCCGAGCCTCCCATCTGTTGCTGTCCGCGTCAGTTGGGGAGCCGTACGGGCGCGGCATTGCTGAAGCAATGGCAGTCGGTACCCCGGCAGTTTGCCACCGCTCAGGCGGGCCCGCCGAATTCGTGACCCACGAGAAAGACGGGTTACTCGTTGGCGAAATGAATGTAGCCGCATACGCCAACGCCATCCTCCAAGTTATGGCTTCGGACAAACGCTGGGAGTTACTTGCGGAAGGGGCCATCCAGACGGCCGCTGCCTGGAAGAGCGAGGTGGTGTTGAAGACTATCGACGGAGCGCTCTCTGAACTCTGCGAATTGCTGTAGGTTGACGCCGCACAATTCAGCGCCACGCCGCCGGCCTAACAGCCGAGTGGTCGGACGGCAGACAGCCCAAGACGCGAGGGCGCAGCGCCCTTGAAGAGCGACGGGGACACGGCTCCCTAGCGCTTGCTAGGGTTCACCCGGTTTGCGGAGGGCGGATACCGGTTGCGCGCGACGATCTTGATGTTTTAGAATTGATCATGGACATCTCAGGCAGCGCGTGGCTCGCCCAGCGCGGGCAAACGGACAGGCCCGGCGAGGCGATACCCGAATGAAGGCCCAACGAGCGCTGCGCAAAGCCACTCGCGGCGTAGTGGCGGCCGTGGCGCCGCAGGTCCTCGAAATGGTCGATCGTCGACGTCAAGCGACTGCAACGGCCTATTTCAAGGACCTTTGGGCTCGTAGGTACAAGCTTCGACCGCGTCTCGAAGCGCTGCTTGGTACCACGATTCCACGCGGGCCGTTTGCAGGAATGGACTACGACCCGACTGCCGAGCGGTGGCAGGCATGCAAGCTGCTCGGGTGCTACGAAGCTGAACTCAATGGCATTGTGGAACTACTCATCAGCCGTAAACCCGACCGGATCATCAACATTGGTTGTGGCGAAGGCTACTACACAGTAGGGCTTGCACGTCGGTGTCCGTGGGCGACTGTCGACGGCTACGATACCGACGCACCAGCGCTCGACGTGTTGCGCCATCTTGCGGAGCGCAATCACGTTGAAAATATCGAGCGGGTGGGAGGTCTATGTACTGCGGCTGAGCTTCAGGCACTCGCCGGAACCCGCACTCTAGTGGTCTGCGATATCGAAGGCGGTGAGGTCGAGCTATTCGCACCGGCGGTCATAGCTAGCCTTGCTGAATCCGACGTCTTGATTGAGATGCACGATTTCGTCGTCCCCGACGCGACTTCGATTGTCGTGGATCGATTCCGTGGCACGCACCTTTTTTCCTTGGTGCGTTCGGTCAGCCAGCGCGATCCGCGTCCCTACCGAGAGCTCCAGGGATTTTCGGAACAGGAAGTACGGGAAGGCCTCGATGAGGACCGCTGCGCGCCAATGACCTGGGGAGTCTTCATCAGCAAAACACCGCGCGGCTGATCTCCGGGAGACAAATGGTCGCGTCGTTTTTTGGGGTCTACTAAATCACACATCGAGGTCCGCAACCGTCAACGCGCCGGTTTTGCACCACCGAATTGATCTGCGTAGTCCAATATCGCCGAGGCCGTCACGGACGCCGAGGCATGCGCTTCGTATTCGGCTCTTGCGGCACGCCCAATCACTGCCCGCAATTCGGCGTCAAGGAATGCCTTGACGGCCATCGCCGCGAACGCCTTGCGATCGAGCGGTGTAAGGAGACAGATCTCATTCCACGCGATGTCCTCCAGGGTGCGAACGCCCCGGGTCGTGACTACGGTTCGCCCATGCTGCAAAGCCGCCATCACCGTTCCCTTCCGGGCGCTGACCCCTTCGATGAGTGGCGCCAACACCAAAATCGCTACTTGTAGCCAGAGCGAAACCCGCTCTGCTGAGACATAGCCGAGCGCATGAACTCGGCCCCCCAGATCCGCCAAGGAAGGGCGAAGTCGACGTAGCTTTTCTGGAGTCATGCCGACGACGACGAGGCCGACGCTTGGCTCGGTCTCGAGCAGCGCGACGAAGGCTTCTTCCACGTAATCGAAGAGCACAGAATCGTGTCCGGTTCCGAAAAACAGCACTGTCGGATTTGGCACGGAGGAACCGTTTGCCATCAGGTCCGCATCCGGCGCGTAGCTAGACTGGTAAGGGATGTTCGAGCAGATACGAATCGTGCGAAATCGATTCGCCAAAGGTGACAAGTGCCGCGCCAAAATGCGTTCGGTACCCGAATTCGAAAACAACACGACGTCGAAAGACGCGGCAAGAATGGCAAATTGCGCAATCTGCGTGACTGCGAGCGCGGCGAGTTTAAGTTCACGCCTTTGCAAGTGAAAGGTCACGGGCATGCTAGCCTCGTGCGCCAGTAGGATGGCTTGGCAACGGTGTCGTCGCCGCAGGCTGAGGCACCAACGGGTGAAGGCGGGCGCGATGCCGAAAGTATGCGGTGCGTACGCCAATGGAGTGTAGGCCACCACCACCAATTCCGGGCGGTAGGTCGCGAGCTCGGAATCCAAAGCGCCAAAGCCTCGTTCATGAGGCCGCGAGCAGATCAGAACGTCGTGCCCAGCCGAGCGCAACACACTCACTATCGCGCTCGAGTGATCGCTCACACCACCCCGGCCTGGCGGATAGTCTGGCGTGACCCACGCGATACGCTTGGGAGAAACTCGATGGAACGGTGAATGCGGAACGCCGGGGTCGGAGTGCATGGTCCGGAAGATTCGAGCTAGGCCGGCGGAGCTTGTTGAACGCGCTCTGCGTCGACAGAATTCGAGCGCTTCAATTGCTGTGAGAGGCGCAGGCACGGCACTTCAACGACACGATGAAGCAGGGACGCCAACGCGATAGTCGAGAAATATACGCCCACTAGGCAAAGCAAGGATACTAGCTTCGAGCCAGGCGCGACGCGCGCCCGTAAGCCCAAAAAGACCACCGCCAACGGAGCATGGACGAGATAGATCGAATAGGAAATGCGGCCCAGCCACTGAGCCACGCGCGCGGCAAGCCAGCGATGTAAACCGTCACGGCGAATGGCCACGAAGAGCGCCATGGCAGTGAGAAAGCCCACCACCCGTGCCCACTCCGGCTTTGCAAGCAAGGCGAGACCCATTGCCAAGAGGCAGATGTGAAAGAGCCTCTCTGAAATGCGGCCCAAGATTTTCCAAGCGGCCAGAGCTCCTGACAAGAACAAATAAAAAGACGGCACGAACCACCCGGGACGCATCGGCCAAACCGTGTGGCTGAGGACCAGAGACAAGAAGAACGCAATGACCATCAGCCAGCCGAATTTGTCCGCTTCCGCCAAAAATCCGGAACTCGACTCGCGACGCGCCGCGCCCATCGAAGCCACGGAGCGCAGCATGACCGCGAACACCAGATAGAGCTGAAACTCCAGACACAAGGTCCAGAAAACGACGTTGAACTGGCCAAGACCGAGGATGTCCTGCAGATACAAGAGGTGGGCGAACACCTTCCCGAGTGGCGGCAGCACAATCGGCTGGTGAGTGGTACGCGCTCGGATGGCCGCGACCAAGCCGCACAAGAGTAAACCCACCCAATAGGGCGGATCCAGGCGGACCGCACGACGCAGCATGAAGCGCCCCAGGTTGAAGCCGTCCGTTGCTGCGTTGCGCAGGGAGTACGCGATCGCGAAGCCGCTGACGACGAAAAATACTTCGACGCTGGCCCCCCCATACTCGGCAAGCCACCGGAAAAGCTGCGATAGCCAGCTTTGGTGTGAATAACTGAACAGGCCCACTGAGTGCGGCAGCACCACCGCTAGGGCCGCGATGCCTCGCAGCGCATCGACGAACTCGAAACGTCCGCCACGGCTAGCAGACGACATAGCCCTCTACGCATGCTCGCCCACGCTGGCCCTTCAGTGCTTCGCGTGGTTCAGGGAACGCCACAAGAGCGGCGTCACTGCTTTCCCACGCACTGAGGCGTGCTTGTTCCTCTCCGTCGAACTCAGCCATTGAACCTGGCCGGACTGTCGCTGATTGTCAGCGGAAATTCCAACACAATTCGACGCGCGCCTCGCTCGCGGTTAGTGATGGCGCGATCCCGTCGTGTTCTGATGTAATGCAACCAATGAGAGTACTGTTCGTTAGCCCGGCAGGAGAGATGGGCGGCGCCGAGCGATGCCTGCTCGACTGTATCGTAGCGCTGCACGAACACCAGCGAGTTCAGGTCGGTCTGGTAGCGCTCGCCGATGGTCCTTTGCTCGGTAGGGCGCGGGCTCTAGGGGCGACGACCCAAGTCATCCAGGCGCCACACAACCTGGCGCTAGTAGGTGAAAGTGCCTCGGCCGCGGAGTCCGGAAGTGCGCTGCTGGCTCTCATTTCCAAGGCGCCGGAGGTCGTGCGTTTCCTCAGCCGCCTCCGACAAGCGATCGCTGCCATGCAGCCAGACGTCGTTCACACGAACGGGATGAAAGCGCACCTGATGGCGGGCCTGGTCACGCCGTTGAGCGCACGTCTCGTGGTACATTTGCACGACTTCATTGGTGCCCGTCGCGCCTCGAAATGGCTTCTGCCAGCGCTCCGCCAGATTCGACCGAGCACGGTCTTCATTGCCAATTCTCGAGCGGTCGCGGAAGATTTTGCCCGGCTCTCACCCAAGGCCGAAATACGTACCATCTACAATGTCGTCGATACCAACTACTTCCATGATGGTGTGGCCGAGTCCGAGTGGCTCGCCAAGTTGGCCGGCCTCGAGCCTCCCGCACCTGAAACCACGACCTTCGGCTTGATCGCAACCTATGCCCGCTGGAAAGGTCACGGACTCTTCATCGAGGCCGCGGGGTTAATGAAGAAGGCTCGGCCAGAAGTTTCCGCCCAGTTCTACGTGGTGGGTGGCCCCATCTATGAGACAGTGGGGTCGCAGGTTCACGCCGCCGAGCTCCTCCAACAAGCTCACGTCGCGGGGCTCGAGCCGCACTTCGGTCTGATTCCTTTTCAGGACGATATTGCTCGCGTCTACCGGGCGCTGGACGTCATCGTTCATGCAAGCACCCAACCCGAGCCGTTCGGTCGCACCATCGTCGAGGCCATGGCTTGTGCGCGCCCGGTGATCGTTGCTCGCGCTGGCGGCGCAGCCGAGCTTTTCGAAGAAGGCGTCAATGCACTTGGCTTCGAGCCCGGTAACGCGGCTCAGCTGACTGAGGCCATGATTCGCCAGCTCGATCGGGATACGCGCAGTCGGCTTGGACGTTCGGCGCGCGACCACGCGGTGGCCCGCTTCAACCGCTCTCGGCTGGGGCCCGAGCTCCTCCGAGCTTACGCGCCATAGCCGCGCGCTCAGGCGCGGACACTTTCGAGCGCCGCTCGAAAGTGCTTGCTGAACTGCTCCGGCCCTGAGAGCAGAGCCGCGCGTGCCGGACCGACCTCGGACATTTGCTTGCGAAGCTGACCGTCCTCCAACAGGCGCCGCAATGCGGCGGTTAGTGCTCCCGCATCAGCTGGGCATAGAATGCCACACTCCGTCGTTACGATTTCAACGGCGCCGCCCAGCGCCCGACCGACGACGGGCTTGCCGGCATACATCGCTTCGACGAAGACCATGCCGAATGGTTCCGGCGTCTCGTTCGGTTGGCAATAGACGTCACAGGCCGCCAAAGTGGTGTCCATATCGTCTCGATGACCAATAAAACTGACGCGCTCGGCGATTCCAAGGGATTCGATCATGCGCCCGAGCTCTCGCCGATACGTTTCCTCGTGGGGTCGTTGAGGTGCCCCAGCGATCCAGCAACGCCAGCCTGGAACGTCGCGCATCGTTCCCAAAGCTTGCAGCAAGTTTCGGTGCCCCTTCCAGGGATCGAATCGGCTGGCTTGCAGAATCACAATCTCCTCAAATCTGACACCCCATTGCGCCCTCAGCTGCTGAATCGCGGTAGGGTCAATTGGCGGCGGCGGATTGACCAAGGGGTGCACGATGCGTACGCGGACGGGAGGCCGCAGCTGCTCCAACGGTGCAGCGGTAGCCTTGCTATTGACGATGCACAATGCCGGGGGCCTCCGCCACGCCCAGCGATAAAATGTATTCTTCGGATCTGGGATGTCGTGCAAGTACAAGATGGGTGCGTGCCCGGCTCGCGCTACGGGCGAGGCAAAAATGCAATATATCCAGATGCTATGACACACAACGGCGTCGAACTTGCGTGCTCGAAGCAAGCGGGCAAGCTCTCTTCGCGCGCGCAGTACGCTCAACGGGTTGCGAAAGCGTACGGGCCCGAGAAACGTTACAGGCGCGTCCGCCTCTTGCAGTGCGTACGACAACCTGCCTTCGAAGCACAGGGCAAAGTGCGGTGAGCTTTGCGAAGCATCCAGCGTCGCCAGCGAAATCAGCATACGCTCCACGCCGCCGAACAGGTTGCCGCTATAAATGTGAAGAACGTTGAGCGAGTTCAGCATGACTCAGCAGCTACCGTAGTAAAGCCAGGAGGCTTCCGCATCGAAAATGACGACACGCCCCCCGCGTGTCGCGGGCGCTTGCAGACGCGCCAAAAGTCAGGCAAGACGTCGCCGATGCGCGGGCATATAATCGCCCTTCGCGCCACGAAATTCGGATGCGCGTTCTACACGTCGGCAAATACTATTCCCCCTACCGAGGGGGGATCGAAACCGTCGTCGAGCAACTCTGCAGCGGGCTCGCGAGGCGTGGAGTCGCCGTCACCGCACTCGTTTCGAATGACGGTCCTGCGAGTGTCGATGAGACAATCGATGGCGTGCGGGTGCTCCGCCTGGGCAGGAGCGCGGAGCTCAACTCGCAGCCCCTGAATTTGCGGCTCGTGACCGTGCTTCGCCGATTGAAGTTCGACCTGTTGCACTTTCACACGCCGAATCCAATTGGCGCTCTAGCAATTCTGGCCGCGCGCCGAGCGGAACCGATTGTAGTCACGCACCACAGCGACATCGTGAGGCAACGTTTGCTCGGCGCGCCCGCCACCGTCGCCCAGTCATGGCTCTACGCTCGCGCAGCAGCGCTGATCGCGGCCACCCCTAAGCACATCGAGCACTCGCCCGTGCTGCGTCGGTTCGAATCACGATGTCGCGTGATTCACTTTCCCATTGATGCTTTGCCGTACATCAATGCGCCGTCACTTTGGGACGCGCAGCTGCCGGCAGCTTGGCAAGACGAGCCGCTCGTGCTCTTCGTAGGTCGCCTCGTGTACTACAAGGGCGTAGATATATTGCTCGAAGCGCTGGGTCTCACGCCACGGGCGGTTCTCGCTATTGTCGGAGTCGGACCGCTGATGGCTCCGCTCGCTGAAAGGGCCGCCATGCTCGGCATCAGCGACCGAGTCAGATTCCTTGGCTCGGTGAACGACGACCGTCTGCGTTCACTGTATAAATGTGCGCGCTTTTTGGTGCTGCCATCGGTCGCGCCCAGCGAGGCGTTTGGCATGGTGCAACTCGAGGCAATGGCCGCGGGGCGGCCGGTGATCTCTACCGATCTCAAATCTGGCGTACCCTATGTGAATCGACACGGGGTTACGGGGTTGATCGTTCCTCCGAGCGATCCGCAGGCGCTGGCGGCCGCCATGAAGACCCTGTTGAACGCCGAAACGCGTGCGCTATCACTGGGTCAAGCCGCACAGCAGCGCGTGCTCGCCGAGTTTCACGTCGATCAGGTCGTCGACGCGCAA
>Ga0302323_100003707_pt1 | contig 12429 bp, 11 predicted proteins | sample Fen_T0_3_FD_201950 | JGI IMG/M metagenome (GOLD analysis project Ga0302323, IMG submission 201950) | Peat permafrost microbial communities from Stordalen Mire near Abisko, Sweden - Fen_T0_3 | ecosystem: Environmental > Terrestrial > Soil > Wetlands > Permafrost | place: Sweden: Abisko... | reverse complement strand
TCGAGCAACCGGGCGGTCACGTCGAGCGGGGTCGCCAGCACGACGGCGTCGACGACGCGGGCTTCCTCGCCGATGGTGACCTCGAGCGGCCGACCCGAGCGACCGGACTCGCCGGGGGCGCCGGGATGTACCGCGTCGAGGCTGGTGCCGAGGGTGATGGTGCCACCGAGCGCGGTGACCTCGGCGGCCAGCGCGTCGACGAGCGTGCCCATGCCGCCCTCGAGCCCGTAGAAGACGGGGGCGTCGACGTTGCCCGCTCGGCTGGCCGCGGCTCGTTGGGCCCGTGCCCCGGCGATGAGGCTGCCGTGGTCGCGCATGGCCGCCGCGAACTGCGGTGCGCCGGCGGCCACGCTCAACTCGTCGGCGTTGCCGGCGTTCACCCCCGACAGGAGCGGCCCGATGAGCACCTCGTACACCTCGTCGCCGAGCCGTCGTCGTACGAGCGATCCGACCGACTCGTCCCCACCCCAGCCCTCGCCGTCGCCCGGATCGGTGACCCGGTCGGGACCCATGGTGAGATCGAGCGCGGCCCGCTCGACCCCGGCCGGGCTGATCACCCCGGACGCGGCCAGCGCGTCGAGGTCGGTGGGCACGCCGAGCACCCCACCCTCGGGGAACCGGCGCAGCTCGCCCCGGGCGTAGAGGTAGGCGGTGCGCTCGGCCGGCGTCACCATCTGGGCCGAGAGCCCGAGTCGCTCGCACAGGGCGATGGCGTCGGGGACCCGGGCCAGGAACGCGTCGGCCGCAGCGTCCACCTGACGGTCGGCGAAGGGTGCGGTGAGGATGCGGCCACCGAGCCGATCACTGGCCTCGACCACGGTGACCTCAACCTCGGCCACGTCGTCGAGCAGGGTCAGGGCGCACGTCAGCCCGGTGATGCCGGCCCCGGCGATGATGACGCGCATCGGTCAGGCCTCACCAGCACGGCGCAGGACACGTTCGGCCAGCGCGGCCATCACCGTCGGATCGTCGTTGAGCGACCGGGTGCGGGCGAAGGCCAGGCCGAGATCGTCGGCCAGGCGGCGAGCCTCGATGTCGAGGTCGTAGAGCACCTCGAGGTGGTCGGAGGTGAACCCCTGGGCGCACACCGCCACACCGACCCCGCGGCCGGTGTCGGCCAGGTCGCGGATGACCGCCAGGATGTCCGGTCCCCGCCACGGCTCGGGGGTGCGACCGGCGCTCTGCCAGGCGATCGCCCACTCCGGCCACGGCAGCATGCCGACGCGCTCGGCCACCGCCGCCGCGCTCTCCCGCAGTTGCTCGGGGTAGGGGTCGTCGACCAGCACCCGCTCGGGCAGGGAGTGGGCGGTGAACAGCACCTTGTGGCCGGCGGGCAGCGTGGCTCGGATCTCCGAGAGGGCATCGGTGAGGAAGTCGAGGTAGGCGGGCTCGAGGTGCCACGAGTCGATCGGCAGCATCTCGACCCCGGCCTCGGCCCCGGCCGCCGCGGCCCGGGCGTGGTACTGGCCCACGCTGAAGGCCGAGTAGTGGGGGGCGAGCACCAGCCCGACGGCCCGATCGATGCCCCGGTCGGCCAGCGAGCGCACGGCGTCCTCGACGAAGGGGGCGGCGTGCTTCTGGCCGAGGACGACCTCGAACTCGCCGGGGGCGCGCACCTCGAGGGCAGCGGCCAGCGCGGCCCGCTGGGCCTCGGTGCGCTCGGCGAGCGGCGAGATGCCGCCGATGGCGTCGTAGCGGCGCTGGAGGTCGGCCAGCTGCTCGGGGGTCGGCGGGCGGCCCCGACGGATGTCGGTGTAGTAGCTCTCGACGTCGTCGGGTGACCTCGGCGTGCCGTAGGCCATGACGACCAGCCCCGTGCGGCTCATCGCGACGCCCGGCCCTCGGCGTGGACGAGCTCGACGACCTGGGTGAGGACGCCGGGATCGAGATCGGGCGTGACGCCGTGGCCGAGGTTGAAGATGTGGGCTCCCGGGTGGCGCGCGCCGTCGGCCAGCACCCGGCGCACCTGGGCCTCGACCACCGGCCAGGGCGCCAGGCAGATCGCCGGGTCGAGGTTGCCCTGCACCGCCTTGTCGATGCCGACGCGCGCCCCGGCCACGTCGAGCGGCACGCGCCAGTCGACTCCGACCACGTCGGCGCCGGTGTGCGCCATCGGGGCGAGCAGCTCGCCGGTGTCGACGCCGAAGTGGATGCGCGGCACGGCGAGGTCGTCGACCGCCGCGAAGATGCGGGCGGTGTGGGGCGCCACGAACTCGACGTAGTCGGCCTCGCTCAGGGTGCCGACCCAGCTGTCGAAGAGCTGGATCGCCGAAGCGCCGGCCTGGATCTGGCTGCGCAGCGAGGCGATGGCCAGATCGGCGAGCCGCTGCATCAACTGGTGCCAGAGCGCCGGCTCGCCGTGCATCATCGCCTTGGTCAGCCCGTAGGTGCGCGACGGCTTGCCCTCGATGAGGTAGCTGGCCACCGTGAACGGGGCCCCGGCGAAGCCGATGAGGGGGACGTCGAGCTCGCCGACGAGGCTGGCGATCGTCTCGAGGACGTAGGGGGTGTCGAGCTCGGGCTCGAGCGGACGGAGCCGGTCGAGGTCGGCCACCGAGCGGAAGGGCTGCTCGACGACGGGCCCGATGCCGGGGGCGATGTCGACGCCGAACCCGATGGCCGCCACCGGCACGACGATGTCGCTGTAGAGGATGGCGGCGTCGACGCCGTAGCGACGCACCGGCTGCAGGGTGATCTCGGCGGCCAGATCGGGCTGGGCGATGGCATCGAGGATGCTGCCCGGGCCCCGGACCTTGCGGTACTCCGGCAGCGACCGGCCGGCCTGGCGCATGAACCACACCGGCACGCGGTCGTCGGGGTCGCCCGGACTCGCCGGTCGGTTCCGGGCGGCCCGCAGGAAGGCCGAATCGGCGAGGTCGGGCCGGGAGTCTGGTCGGGAATCAGGCCGGGAATCTGGTTCTGGAGCGGTCACCGATCGTGACACTAGGGCCGACGCACTTGAATGGGGCAATGCGGAGATCGATCGATGACTACCCCTTCCAGGCGTCCGACTACCCGGAGCACTACGAGGAGGACGAGCTCACCCCGATCTCGTGGGGCATCGCCATCAGCGACGACTACGACGATGCCGAGCCCCGGGTGGTGCTCACCGTCGAGGAGGTCGGCCGGGCCGGCTACGGCCTCGTCGGCCACCTGAACCCGACGGTGGCCCGACGCCTTCGCCTCGCCATCCGCGACGCCCTCGTCGAGGTCGGCCAGGACCCCGGCGCCTGACCACCCAATTGCTTGCCTGATCTCGACGGTCAGGTGGGGAGGATGGCGAGGGTGGGGGCGATGTCGAGGTCGTCGAGGCGCTCGAGGATCGACCGGTGGGCCGCGGCGGCCACCGCGGGACTGAGGTCGTGGTCGTCGCCGTCGGCCTGAAGGGTGGCCAGCACGGCGGCGTCGGGCTCGAGGGTGAGCACCGGGGTGCCGGCGGCCTCGATGGCGGCGACCTCGCGGGCGAGCAGCGACGCGAACCACCGCTGGGCCCGGGCCCCGATGCCGGTCTGGCCGGCAGTGGCCGCCGGGGTGGCGGTCATGGCCGAGCTCACGATGACCAGGTCGAAGCCGAGCGAGGCGACGAGGTCGGCGTTGGTGGGCGAGAACACGGCGCCGTCGATGTAGCGACCCTTGCCGACGCGCACCGGGCGGAAGCGGGCCGGGACGGCCGAGGACGCCTCGACCGCGGTGGCCAGGTCGGGCACGTCGATGTCGTCACGTCCGAAGACGGCGCGACGCCCGTCGCCGGTGCGATAGGCGACGACCCACGTCGGCTGCTCGGGCCAGCGCCCCGTCTGCATGGCCCGCACCCGTTGGCCCATCGGCGAGGTGGGGAGGCGACCGGCCGGCAGCATCCCGGCCAGGGCGACACCCCAGCGGGTGACCCCGGGTCGGAGGAACGCCGGGCCGACCAGCCACGGGGCCTGCGGCAGGTAGGCCCACGGGGGTGCGCCGCCGGCCTCGGTCGGGTCGGGGAGGCGGAGCCGCTCGGGGGCGACGGCGGTGATGGCGGCGCCGTCGGCGGACAGCGGCTGATCGGTGGCCCGGGCGAGCTGGTCGGCCGCCGAGACATCGGCCCGGAGCATCGCCGCGGCGTGGGCCCCGGCCGACGTGCCCACGACGAGGTCGGCCGAGCGAGGGTCCCAGCCGGTGGCCTCGGCCAGCGCGGCCAGCGCGCCGGCGTGGAACGCCCCGCCCCGCACGCCCCCGGCACCCAGCACCAATCCGATCGAGACCATGGGCCCATGCTGGCACGCCGCACGCCTTCGGGACCCGCTCGCGGGGCCGCGTGGTCCCATCGCCCGGTGCCCCGGTAGCATGATCCATCCCCCTCACGGGCATGGTCAGGCCTCACCGGCCCGGCGCAAGCCCACCGACGTCGGCTCAGGCTCACAGACGTCGACGCAGGTCGAGGGGGACTCGATCACCACTGAGGAGCCCATTGGCAGGACATCCCGACCTCGAGGCCGAGCAGGCGTACGTCGACCGGGCCTACGCGTGCCTCGAAGCCACACGCGTGGCCGCGTCGCGCATGACCTCGATGGTCGAGGTCGGTCGGGGCGGCACCGAGCAGGCCCGCTTCGAGCGCGACGTCATCTGGGACACGATGCTCCAGCGGTTGTCGCAGCTGCAGCTCGGGGATGCGTCGCTCATCTTCGGCCGCATCGACGGCCAGGAGGACCTGACGCCCTATTACATCGGGCGCATCGCGGTGAGCGACGAGCACCAGGACGTCGTCGTCGTCGACTGGCGGGCTCCGATCGCCGAGCCGTTCTACCGGGCCACCGGCCGCCAGCCCATGGGCCTGGCCCGTCGGCGCCACTTCGCCACCCGTGGGCGCGTGTTGCTCGACGTCGAAGATGAGCTCTTCGGAGACGCGGCCACGGCCCTCGGCCTCGACCCCGACGGCTCCTCCCACTCGAACGGATCGGACGGGTCGGGCGACGCCAGGTCCGGCATCTCAGGCCACGGTGCGCTCATGAGCGCGCTCGAGACCGCCCGCTCGGGTCGCCTCGGCGACATCGTCGCCACCATCCAGGGTGAACAGGACGAGATCATCCGGGCCGAGATGCCGGGTGTGCTCGTCGTGCAGGGAGGACCGGGCACCGGCAAGACCGTGGTGGCCCTGCACCGGGCGGCCTATCTGCTCTACACGCACCGCTTCCCGCTCGAGGGCCAGGGCGTGCTGGTGGTGGGGCCCAACCGGCTGTTCCTCGGCTACATCGAGCAGGTTCTGCCGTCGCTGGGCGAGGCCGGCGTCGAGCTGGCGGTGCTCGCCGATCTCATCGATGGCGTGCGCGTGCAGGGTCGCGACGTCGGCCTCACGGCCCGGGTGAAGGGCGATCTGCGGATGGCCCGCGTGCTGCGCCGCGCCGTGCGCGACCGGGAGCGTCCGCTGCGTGACGACCTCGTCGTCGGCTACGGCCTGACCCACCTCCGCGTCACCACCGAGCAGACGGCGCGCATCGTGGCCGAGGCCCGGCGCCGCTTCCACAAGCACAACGCCGGCCGCCGCTTCGTCGAGGGCGAGCTCTACGCCGCTCTGGCCCACAGCTCGCGCGACGAGCTGGCTCCCGGCACCGTGCGAGAGCGGCTGCGGCGCACCACCGAGGTTCGCGAGGCGCTCGAGCGGATGTGGCCGGTGCTCACGCCGGCGCAGCTCCTGCACGACCTCTACGGCTCCCGGGCCCTGCTGCACAGTGCCGCCGGCACCCTGCTGAGCGAGCCCGAGTGGCTGGCCCTGCACCGCGATCGCGTCGACGACCTCGACTCGCTGGTGTGGACCAGCGACGACGTCCCTCTGCTCGACGAGGCCCGTGCCCTGGTCGGTCCCCGGCCTCGCACCCGGCGCAAGCCCGACGGCGAGGACGACGGGGTCCGCACCTACGGGCACATCGTGGTCGACGAGGCCCAGGACCTCTCCCCGATGCAGCTGCGGGTGCTGAACCGACGCTCGCTCAGCGGTTCGATGACCATCGTCGGCGACATCGCCCAGTCCACCGGCGAGTGGGCCCACGCCAACTGGCAGGAGATCCTCGACCACCTCCCCGATCGCCGTGAGCCGCGACGGGCCGAGCTCACCGTCGGCTATCGCCTGCCGGCCCCGAACATGGCCCTCGCCGCCCGGGTGCTGGCCGTGGCCGATCCCGATCTGGCCCCTCCCCGCTCGATCCGCGAGGACGGCGAGCAGCCCCGCATCATCCGCTCGCTCCCCGACCGGCTCCTGGCCGACGTGGTCTCGGCGTCGCTCGACGAGCTCGACGCGGTGGGCACCGGCAACGTGGCGGTCATCGTGCCGGCATCGCTGGTCGACGCCGTCAGCGATGCCTTCACCGGGTCCGATGTCGACTTCGGCCGGGCCACCCGCCATGGCCTCGACGCGCAGATCACGGTCGTGCCGGTCGGTCTGGTCAAGGGCCTCGAGCTCGATGCATCGGTCGTCGTCGAGCCGGCTGCCATCGTCGACGAGGAGGCGCAGGGCCTGCGTTCGCTCTACGTCGCGCTCACCCGGGCCACCAAGCGCCTCGCCATCGTCCATGCCCGCGACCTTCCCGAAGCGCTCCAGGAATAGCCCGACCGGAAGGGGTCCTCCCGTGGAACCGATCGAAGATCAGCTCCGGATGTTCGGCGCTGCGCCGGACGCGGAGCCGCTCGAGTGGTCGTGGGTCAGCGACCAGCTCGCGGCCGCGGGCACCTACTGGGTGGTGTCCCAGGACGATCTCGACCCGGAGGCCGACCAGTGGCCCCACCCCCGGCCGGTCTGGGGGGTGTGGGTCGACAACTGCCTGCACCTCAGCATCGGCAGTCCGGTCATCCGACGGCAGCTGGGTCGGCATCCGGACTGCACCGTGCACCTCGAGAGCGGCACCGACGTCGTCATCGTCGAAGGGCTGGCCATCTCCGACGACACCCGCGAGACCCTGGCGCTCAAGGCGGCCTACGACGCCAAGTACGACTGGGACTACGGCATCGAGCAGTACGGCGTGTTCACCAGGGTCGAGCCCGACGCGGTGATGGCGTGGCGGTCGATCGGTCCGGCCGGCCGCGAGGGCTTCTCCCAGGCCGGCCGCTGGCGGTTCCCCGAGCCCGAGTACTGACCGGCCCGGGTACTCACTGCCCGAGCCGGTGGGTCGGTGGACGATCAGTCGGTGACGGTGACGGCCTTGTACATGCCCTGCTTGTAGTGGTCCTCCAGGTTGCAGAGCACCACGTAGTTGCCGGCGGGCAGGTCGAGCGTGAGGGCCACGGTGTCACCGGGCTTGATGTTCTCCCGCTCGTCCATGAACTCGACGCCCTCGCCCTTCTCGTCGACCGCGCCCTCCTCGTCGAGGGGCAGCGCGTCGGGGGCGAGATCGGTCTTGAACACCACGAACTCGTGGGTCATGGCCCCTTCGTTCTTGATCTGGAAGGTGACCGAGCCGGCCTTCGCGGTGTCGCGACTCAGGCTGACCGTATGCTCCTTCAGCGTGGCGGCAACCGGCCCGGAGCTGTTGGCCGGGTCCGAGCCGCAGGCCGCGATGGCCAGAGCCGCGATGGCGAGGATGACGACCGCGACCGCTCGCAAGGTCGTGCGTCCCGCGGGGCTCATCGAGGCCAGGGGACGGGTGGGCGCGGTGGTCGGGTCGGCGTCGGTCATGATCCTGATCCGGTCGTGGTGGTGGAGGACGTGGGAAGGCCGAAGGTCTCGTCGATGGTGGCGGTGGCCTGGTCGATGTGGCCCTGGAACTCGGTGGCGGGGACCTTGGCCGCCGCGGCCTGCTGGGCCTGGTCGATCGCCGTGACGACCGCGGTGCGCTGCTGGTCGCTCAGCCACTCGGCCCGCTGCGCCAGCGCGGCGGTGTCGGTGCTGATGACGACCAGCGAGTCGGCCGGGCCGCCACCGTTGGCGTACTGGGCGTCGCCGGCCAGCACCTTCTCGTACTCGAGCGGGAGGGCCTGGAGTCGGGCGTCGATCTGGCGGGCGTCGGCCCGCACCGAGCTCACCTGATCGGCCGTCGTCGGGGCGGTGGATCGGCCGACGACCGCGCCGACGACCAACCCGATCACGAGGGCGGCGACGCCGACGATGATGAGCCGTCGACGGCGCTGCCCGGCGGGGATGTAGAGCGCCACGTCAGTTCCTCCTGGAGGCCGTGTCGGCCGATGCGATGAGCGGGTTCACGACTGGCCCACGACGGCGGCGAAGGGCTCGGTCGATCCGGTGACGAGCTGGGCGGCGGCCGCGGCGCGGTCGCCCGAGGAGAGCTCGGTGAATCGGCTGCGGTGGATCACCCACACCGAGGGCAGCAGGGTGACGGGGCCGCGGTGGCGGGTGAGCCGCTCGACCGAGGCGCCGATGGCGGCTGCGTGGCCGGTGCGGTCGACGGCGCCGACGACGTCGACGAGCACGTCGCCGAAGCGGTCGAGCACCACGACCCGGTCGGGCCCCTCGCCATCGCCGGCCAGCCAGTAGGCCCCGATCGGCTGCACTCCGGAGCCGGGGGCCAGGCGGACGCCGAGGTCGTCGATGATGCGGCCGGCCTCGGCGGCGTCGATCGGGGCCCGCCCGGGCAGGGCGCCGGTGGTGAGGCCGACCGCGCCGGTGGCGACGGCCCGGACGGTGCCCTTCTCGGGGCGTTCCTCGACGCGGATGTCGATGGTGGACGCCGCGGCCCCCGCGGCGAGCAGCTCGGCCTCGACCTCGTCCATGAGCAGGTTCACCACCGACGCATCAGTGGCGTCGACCGTGCGCTCCCGCTCGGCCCGCACGAGCGAAAGCGCGTCGCCCAGCGAGGAGATGACCTCGGCGCCGTCGGGCACCCGGCAGTCGTAGCGGAGCATCGCCGCGACATGGCGACCGAGTCCGCCGGCGCCACCGCCCACCGCCACCAGCGGGGGACGGATGAGTCCGGCCGATTCGGCGACCGCGACGACCAGCTCGCACACGGCGGTGCCCGAGGCCTCGAGCATGCGGCGGGCGACCTCGTCACCGTCGAGCCCGAGCAGCTCGCCGGCGATGGCGAAGCCGGCCCGGGCCGCGGCGCCGTCGACGTAGGCGTAGTCGCCGGGCTGGGTGACGCCGAGGGCGTTGGCCGCGCAGGTGTTGGTGAGCGCGAGCCGTCGGCCGTCGGTGAGCTCGAGCGCGAGGTAGTCGGCTGGGTCACCCTCGCGGGGAGAGAACTCGACCGCCGTCGCGCCGGCGATGGCCTCGGCCGGCTCGAAGCAGGTGTAGGCCAGCCCGGCGATGTGGGCGCTGCGAGGTCCGACGCCGTGGACGCCCAGCCTGCCGAAGCGCCGGCGCCGCACCCGCAGCATCGATCCGCCGGCCACGCCGATGACCCGGACGTCGACCGCCCGCAGCGCCGTGCTGTGGCTGGCGACCTGCACGTAGGAGAGCTGCGGGTGGCCCTTGTGGATGGCGGCAATGTTGGTGGAGGTGCCCCCGACCTCGATCACCACGCCCTCGCCGACCTCGCCGAAGCGAAGGGCGCCGGCCACCGACGCGGCGGGTCCCGAGTAGAGGGTGCGGGCCGGGGCCGAGCGGAAGCCGTCGAGGTCGGTGGCCCCGCCGTCGCCCCGCATGACGAGCACCGGACTGGTGATGCCGGCGGCGGCCACGCCCCGTTCGACGTAGCTGGCCGTGCGCAGGGCGATGGGCACGATCGAGGCGTTGATGGCGGCGGTGACCGCTCGCAACTCGAGGCCGTAGAGGCCAGTGAGCTCGCTCGATGCGCACGCCGGTAGGCCGATCTCGGTGGCCAGTGCGGCCACGGTGGTCTCGGCGGTGGAGTCGTCGGGGGCGAAGGCCTCGGCCACGCAGACCGCACTCGTGCCGCCGGCCTTCCAGCCCTCGAGCGTGGCGCGGATCTCGTCGAGGGGCAGGCCGTCGGTGATGTCGAACATCACCGGCTGGGTGTCGAGCATCTTGCCGGGCGCGAGCTCGACCTTGTCGAGCGCGGTGCGCTTGCGGACCTTGGCGATCTCGGGTCGGCGGCCGAGGCCGATGACGCCGACCCGTCCGACATCGCCCTCGAGCAGGGCGTTCACGGCCTGGGTCGTGGAGTGCACCACCAGGTCGACCCGATCGGGTCCCACGACCTCGGCCACCTCGCGCACGGCCTCGACCACCCCGTGGGCCACGCCCTCGGCATGGGTGTGGGTCGTGGGCAGCACCGCTTGGGCGACCATCTGATGGGTGTCGAGGTCGTAGGCGACGGCCTTGGTGAACGTGCCGCCCACGTCGACACCGATGCGCACGCCCACGGGTCGAGGTGGGGTCAGGCGCCCGACGGGGTCGCGGCGCGACCACCGACGGGAACGGACGGGATCTCAGGCCGCGGCTCGGCGGGTGTGGTGCCGGTGCCGGTGCCGGCGCTGCGACCCGTGCGGCGTGACGCGGCCCGCTCCCGGCGAGGCTTGATCACGAACATGTACATGGCGCCGAGCACGTAGACGCCGAGCAGCACGAGCTGGGCGACGATGGTCTGCACCGTGGGCCAGTAGCCGGTGGCCTGGGCGAGGAAGATCGGCATGTGGGGCCAGTCGAGCGCCGTGTAACCGATCATGTCGGCGGCCTGGAGCTCATGGACGGCGTTGCCGAGGAACGCCACCGACGTGAGCATCACCAGCACCACCGCGACGCTCAGGAACGTTCGCATCGGCAGCCGGCGACCGAGGCGGAAGATCAGGAACGCCACCACGGTGAGCGCAACCACGCCGAGCCCGAACCCGAGGGCGATGTAGCCGGTGAGCCCGGTGCCGAACGAGAGCAGGGCCTGGTAGAACAGCGCCGTCTCGAAGCCCTCGCGGTAGACCGCGGTGAAGCCGATGAGCACGAGGCTCATGGTGGACCCGACGGCGACCGCGCTCCACACCCGGGCCTTCACGAACTCGAGCCACCGCTTGTGGTCGAGGCGCGAGATCAGCCAGAACGACACCCAGAACAACATGGCCACCGCAACGAGCGACACCACCGCCTCGAGCACCTCGCGGCCGGCGCCGATGTGGGCGAACACGGTCTGCAGGGCGATGACCGTGAGGATGGTGAGCACACCGGCGAGGGCGACGCCGATGAGGATGGGTCGGCGGTACTGGGTGGCCTTCGACGCCTCGAGGTAGCCGAGCAGCACCGACAGCAACAGCACGACCTCGAGGCCCTCGCGGAAGATGATGAGGAACGACTGGCCGACGACGAGGGCCGGGGCGCCGATACCGACGTCGGTGAGCCGCCGCTCGGCGTCGTCGACGATGCCGCGCAGCGTGATGATCTGGGTGCGGACCTCGTCGACCGAGCCGTCGTTGCGGATCAGCTCGCGGATCTCGGCGAACTGGGCTTCGGCCTTGACGGTGAGGCCGGGGTCGACCACCCGCAGCGGGATCTCGACCAGCTCGAAGTGGTCGAGGTAGCCCGACCGGGCCTGGGCGAAGGCCGCGTCCCGCGACTCCGGGGAATCGCTGGCCTTGAGGAGCCGCAGGGTCTCGTCGATGGAGTCGCGCACGTTGCCGAGCTGGGTGATCGCCTCCTGCTTGGAGATGGACGACGGCTGGCTGGCCGTGGCGGTCGTTGCCGCAGCCGGGCCGACGTGCAGGAACGTGGACAGCGCCAGCACGAGGGCCAACGCGCCGAGCAGGCGCCGCACCAGCCGCCCGGGGCTCATGGGGCCTTGGTGGTGGACGAGGCGGACTGGCCCGGCCACTGCTGGAGGTACTTGGAAGCGGCGGCGCTGAAGTCGGTCGAGCCCGTGTGGGCCTTGTCAGCGTCGTTCTGGTCGACGCCGTTCTTCACCGCGCCGAGGCCGTCCTCCATGTCGAGGTAGAGGTCCTTGCTGTTCTGCTTGATCGTGCCCTCGATGCCGTACCAGGTGTCGTAGACCTCCTGGACGACGGCCTTGGCCTTGGCCTGGTCGTCGGGCAGGGTGTTGAGCGCCAGAGCGATCTGGTCGTCGACCTTGGAGATGCCGACGGCGACCTCGCTGTCGGAGACGATGATCTCCTCGGGGCTGGTGGTGCCGGTGGCGTTGCCGGAGGTGTCGGGGGCCTGGGCCGAACCGCCGTGCCCGGAGCTCGAGCAGGCCGTGGTCGCAGCCAGGGGCCCGACGATGGCGAGGGCCACGACGACAGCGGCGAGACGGCGGGACATCAGCAGGTGGCTCCTCGGGAGCGAGGCCCGGCCGGCAGCCGGATGGGATGTGTTCGGGTGACCTAACAGCGAGGCCACCCTAGCGGGACTGTTCCCCGTTGGCCAAGGCGGCTTGGAGAAAGTCGTTAGGGAACCCTACCGCTCTGCGCGGGCTCGGGTCAGGTGCCGGCGGTGACGAGGATGCGGGTGCTGGCGAAGGTGCCGATGCCCACGTGGTGCCCGTCGATCTCGACGGTGGTGGTGCCGTCGGGCGAGAGGGCGGTGATCTCGCCCTGCATGCCCGGCACGAGGTGCGACTCCTCGAGGAA
>Ga0302323_100003706_pt1 | contig 12431 bp, 8 predicted proteins | sample Fen_T0_3_FD_201950 | JGI IMG/M metagenome (GOLD analysis project Ga0302323, IMG submission 201950) | Peat permafrost microbial communities from Stordalen Mire near Abisko, Sweden - Fen_T0_3 | ecosystem: Environmental > Terrestrial > Soil > Wetlands > Permafrost | place: Sweden: Abisko... | reverse complement strand
ACAAAAATGTATCCTGGGAATCCCACATGCTTGGATTTTTCTCCGGTGTTGTTCTGGCAATTGTTTACAGGAATCAGGGACCGCAGATGCCGGTTTATGAGTGGATGGAGGAGGATGAGGATGAGGATGAGGCAGAGGAACTGAGAGACGAAATGACTAAGGGACTAAGTGAGGAAGGTACTTCAGAACACCCCCATGAAATTACACGAAACGGAACTGAGATTCAAAGTGACGAAGAGACAAAGTTATTACATTAACAAACAAATGAACACACTAGAAGCTATGACCAAGCACCGAACACCGAACAACGAGCATCTAAAAAGCGTGCCAGATCTCTCAATAATCATTGTTTGTTATAAAGGGTGGCCCCGCCTTCATAAGTGCCTTAAATCAATCGATAAATTCGCAGGAAATAATTTCACAACAGAAGTCATCATTGTTGATAATAAATCTGATGATGAGGCAATTCATGATATCGAAAAGCAATATCCGAAATTCAAGTTTATCAGTAATACTATGAATGGAGGATTTGCAAACGGGTCAAACCTGGGATCACGAAATGCCTCCGGAGATTTTCTTTTATTTCTTAATCCAGATACTGTTGTATCAGAACCGGAGATCGAAAAACTGTTGAATGCTGCTAAAAAAACCCCCGATTATATTATCTCATCATGCCGGCAGGTTAATGAAAATGGAAAAGAAAGCGTAGCCTCCGGCGATTTTCCTTCAATGTTCAACCTTACCGGGTTTCAGAGAGCAGTTTTCAGGAGCCGCGTAAGGCACACCGTGAAACAACCAGCAGATATTATATCCCCTGACTGGATTTCAGGTTCGGTCTTAATGATAAAAAGAGAAGTCTTTTTACAAATACACGGATTTGATGAAGACTTCTGGATGTATTTTGAAGACGTCGATCTCTGCAGAAGGATAAGTGATATCAATGGGAAAATTGCATTATATTCATCAATAGTAATTGAACACAATCATGGTGGCAGCTCAAGGATAAACATCAAAACAACCACACTGACAAAAACGGAGGTATTTATATCCCGTCATCTATATATAAGCAAACATAAGACAGGTATGGAAAGATTTATTATCCAGATGTTCCTTATTGTAAATAACCTAATCTCAGCGGGGATTATGGCACTCGTTGGCTTATTACTATTTTTTATACCAAAATTATACTCGAGGACATTGATTTTTTTAAGGCTTTTGGCATATTATGCCGGGGCGCTTTTAAGACAATCATGGATTAGTCCAAGGTCCCCGAATTTTATTAAGAGATAAACTTCTTTCTATATTAATATTTTTTCTCAATATCGCTTTTCCAAACGCTTAGCTCATTCTGTGTTCTGCAATTATAAGCTAATGTGCAAGATATGGAGACAGATGCCCGGACTTGCATCTGCTTTTCAACCATGCCTGTATAATATTTAATATATTTATCCTGAAAGTTGACAAAGTCGGGCAAATCATTATCTTTAAACCCGAATTTACTGTGAAACCTGATTATACTCTTTACGTATGAATAACAAACCTGTAGCTGTCATCACTGGCGCCAGCAGAGGGATTGGCAGGTCAGTTGCGATAGCTTTAGCATCTGAAGGTTATGATATTGCCGCAATTGCCCGATCAGTTGACAGTGAAGGAATGGAAAACCTCGGACCAGAAGTTGAGAAGAGAGGCGCCCAGTTTTTCCCTATAGGATTGGATATCTCTTGTACCTCTTGTCAGACAGAAGTTGTAACCAATATTCTTGAACGATACGGAAGGGTAGATATGCTGATCAACAATGCGGGTGTGGCTCCGCTTCAGAGAAACGATGTCCTCGATATGACAGAGGAGAGCTATGAACGTGTTATGAATATCAATCTCAAGGGACCTGTGTTTTTTGCACAAAAGATTGCAAGGGAGATGATCTGGCTAAAAAATCAGATCACTGATTATTACCCGGTCATTGTTTTTATTACCTCTGTTTCCGCAATCCGATCAACAACTAACAGATCAGAATACTGTATATCAAAAGCCGGATTAAGCATGGTTTCAACTGTTTTTGCTGACAGGCTTTCCTCAGAAAAAATTTTGGTATACGAAGTACGGCCTGGTATTATCGAGACCGACATGACAGCTAAGCTCAGGGATAAGTTCGACAAGCGCATATGCGATGGCCTGGTTCCTCAAAAAAGATGGGGATTGCCAGAAGAGGTTGGAAAAGCTGTGGCATCAATAGCAAGGGGCGACTGGAGCTTCTCAACCGGCATGGTATTTGAGATCAGCGGTGGACTCAATATCAATAAGCTGTAGACTACATTCCTGAACAGCTTGTAATTATTTCCTGGATTTTATTTAATGAACATTGAACAAAAGGAAATATCCTGCTGTTTAATTTTAAATTTTAAAATCATAGAAATGAAAAGAACATTAGTATTTTTAACGTTATTGGGTTTATTTCTCGTCAATGCAGTAGCCCAGAATAAATTAATGGCTGACACTACAAAATCAACGTTACTCTGGCTTGGGGAGAAGGTTACAGGACAGCATACCGGGACTATTAAATTACAATCTGGCTGGCTCAGCTGGCAAGATAATAAAGTTGTTTCAGGAGAATTTAATATAGATATGAATTCCCTTAAAGAAACTGACAATAATAAGCAGCTGATGGGTCATTTAAAATCAGATGATTTTTTTGGTGTCGCCAAATATCCTGTTGCAAAACTTGTATTAACAGGAAGTACACCATTTGACAAGGGGAGTGGTACTGTAAGCGGAACCCTGACAATAAAAGATATTACAAACCCGATTGAATTTAAGGCTACGACTCAGAAAAAGGATGACGGGACATGGTTTTTTGCAAATATTTCGATAGACAGAACAAAATATAATATCCGTTACGGATCAGGTTCATTCTTTGATAACCTGGGTGACAAGACCATATATGACGAATTCAAGGTTAAAGTAAATCTCCTCGTAAAATAGAATAAATAAAAAGTTACCCGGAGTTCCAAAGAGGAATCACAGAGTTATACAGAGACTTTTGAAGATTAATTTTCTTACTCTGTGTAACTTCTCCCTGGTATCTGTGTAACTTAAATTAAAGATCAAACACATTATTTCCTTAATATTTCTTTGGTAAAGTCGTAAAACATAGCAATATTGTATTCTCAAAACAATATTGCATATGACTAGCGAAACGACTACTTCCGGAAACCGCCAAAACCTTGTTAGTGCTGGCTTCCTTGTTCCATTCATACTTATAACAAGCCTGTTCTTTCTCTGGGGTATTGCACACGGTATGCTGGATACTTTAAACAAACATTTCCAGGATATGCTGCATATGTCTAAGGCTCAGTCCGGACTTATCCAGTTTTCTGTTTATACCGCTTATTTTGGAATGGCATTGCCGGCAGGATATTTTATGAAAAGCTTTGGATATAAAAGAGGTATAATTCTGGGATTATCACTTTTTTCCTGCGGTGCTTTTCTTATTGCCGCCACAACATCTTTTGAATCGTTCTGGATTTTTCTGATTTGCCTGTTCATTATGGGTTGCGGTCTGGCCACTCTTGAAACTGCAGCCAATCCTTATACCACTAAACTGGGGCCAAAGGGATCAGCTGAGAGGCGTATAAATTTTTCACAGTCATTTAATGGACTTGCTTGGGTTATAGGCCCTTTAATTGGTCTCTTCATTTATGGAAACAAGAGTAATGTTGCCGGCGAGAAGCTCAGCTCAATGATTGGACCATATTGTGTTATCGGAGGGACAGTCCTTCTTGTGGCAATTTTATTTGTTTTTACCAGGTTGCCTGAGATAAAAGAAGAGGATTCTTCAAATGAAAATGACCAGTTTGTGAATTCACATGGTGAGAAAGTCAGCAAACCACTGATTAAATACCGTCATTTTGTACTTGGGGTAATAGCACAATTCTGTTATGTGGCAGCACAAACCGGAGTATTCAGCTATCTGATCAATTTTGTTACCGATGTTAACCAGAATCCGCATTTTGATGTTGCCAATGGACCATACTTTTTGTCAATAGGTTTTCTTTTATTTATGATCGGACGAATGTCCGGAAGTTTCCTGATGAGGATTTTTGAACCTACAAAACTGCTTGCTTTGTATGCATTGATGTGCTGTCTGCTATTGCCAGTTGTCAGTATCCGGGCTGGATGGTTTTCACTTATAGCACTCTACGGAGTCTTCTTCTTCATGTCTGTTATGTTTCCAACCATTTTTGCACTTGGAATAAAAGACCTTGGCCCTAAGACAAAGAAAGCGTCTTCTTTTTTAGTGATGTCAATTGTTGGAGGAGCCATATTTCCTCCAGTTATGGGACTAATTGCCGACAAATTCAATATGTCTGTCGGATTCTTTGCACCTATACCGCTTTTTGCGTTTATCCTGTATTATGGACTGAAGGGATACAAAGTACAGGGTACGGTTTAGATTTCTGAAATCAGTTGCTTCTTAGAATAAAGTATTCTGTTGCCTGGTGATTTTGTTTAATAATTTTTAATACCGGATACTGTGGAAAAACTAACATTAAAAGAGAAACTGGGTTATGCCCTTGGTGATGGTGCCGCTAATATCGCCTGGCGAGGTGTGGCAACATTTTTATTTATTTTTTATACTGATGTATTCGGTATAAACCCTGCAGCAGTAGGGGTACTGATGTTAATAGCCCGGTTCAGCGATGGGATTATCGATATTATAATGGGTGTTATCTGCGACCGGACAAATTCGAAATACGGTAAATTTCGTCCATGGATTCTATGGACTGCCGTTCCACTGGGAATTTCATTATCCCTTCTGTTTACATCTCCGAACCTGAGTTCAACAGGAAGAGTTGTTTATGCTTATGCAACCTATCTTTTGTTCTTTTTCATTTACACAGCTAACAACATTCCTTATGGTGCATTAATGGCTGTAATGACGCCTGACGATAAAGAACGTACAAGCCTGGGGTCGTATCGTATGGTTGGGGCATTTACCGGTGGTATGCTGGTTCAGGGAGCCTTGTTGTTTCTGGTTGCACATTTTGGTAACATAAATCCAACGATCAATGTAGATAAACTTGACAAGAATAAATATGAAGTAACAGTATCGACAAATCAGGATGTCAGAAATGTAAATATCAAAACCAAAGCCGGAGTCGGACTGTTTACATGGGCCAATGCGGGCATAGCTGACAGTCTCAATACCCCGACTCAGGGGAAAAGCTTTTCAATGGAAGCTCAGAAAAAATATGCATTTGTAGTTAACGGAGAAGATAATCTTGAGGCAAAAAAGATAACCATCATTGATCAGAAGAGAGGCTACAGCAACGCCATTTATCTTTTATCCGTTTTCCTGTCTCTCTTTCTGATTTTAACTTTCGCAACGACCAGAGAACGTGTTCTTCCTCCAAAAGAGCAGGAGACAAATCTTGGCAAAGATCTCAGGGATCTTATCCGAAACAAACCTTGGATAATTTTGTTGGTTATCGGATTGCTTTTTAATGTATATAATTCAATCAAACAAGGTATTGTAGTGATCTATTTCTCACATTATCTCCATAATCAGCTACTTGCGGCGTCATATATGATCGGATTAATGCTCGCATCAATTGCAGGCGCCATGATAACTTCTCCTTTGGGTAAACGCTTTGGCAAACGCAAACTTTTCATTTATGCTCTTATTTTCTCTGGTTTTGTAAACGCCTGCCTCGTATTTTGCGGGTCAGGAAATTTAATCCTGATTTTCACTATAGGAATCATCTCTGAAGCCGGAGCTGCAGTTTTCCCGACTCTATTCTTTGCAATGCTTGGTGATGCCGCTGATTATTCTGAATTTAAAAATGGACGGCGGGCAACAGGGCTGGTATATTCCGCAGGATCTTTTGCCACCAAATTCGGAGGTGGTATTGCCGGCGCAATTATTGGATTCGTTCTCGCTGCTTTCCATTATAACGGACAGGATGAAGTGGCAATTCAGGGTGCAGTTCCGGGTATCATAATGTTGATGAGCTGGATCCCGACAATTATAGCATTAATTGCAGCCGGAATCATGACTCTTTACCCATTGAATCAGAAGAAAATGGATGAAATCACGATTGAACTTAATTCCAGAAGAGCAAAAGAACTGGTATAACATTCAAGTAGATCAAAAATATATAATCGGTTAATTTAACTAATCAAAATTATGAAATTCGGACATTTTGACGACATCAGAAGGGAATATGTAATAACCAATCCCCGTACTCCCTGGCCATGGATCAACTACCTTGGGAATGAAGATTTCTTTTCATTGATATCTAATTCAGCCGGCGGTTATACCTTCTATAAGGATGCCAAGTTCCGCCGTATAACGCGCTACAGATATAACAATGTCCCGATGGACAGCGGTGGTAAGTATTTCTATATAAATGATGGTGAGTATGTCTGGTCACCCGGATGGAAACCTTGTAAGACAGAACTTGACAGTTATGAATGCCGACATGGTATGAATTACACAAATATAATGGGTGAAAAGAACGGAATTACCGCTAATGTTCTCTACTTCGTACCTTTAAAGACATGGGCTGAAATTCAGAAGCTTACGCTAACCAATAATTCAAAAGAGACCAGAAAACTTAAGGTTTTTTCTTTTACCGAATGGTGTTTATGGAATGCAGCATCGGACATGGAAAACTTCCAGCGTAATTTTTCAACCGGTGAAGTTGAAATAGAAGGATCAGTCATTTATCATAAGACTGAATATAAGGAAAGGCGTGATCACTATGCTTATTATTCAGTAAATGTACCGATTCAGGGATATGATACTGACAGGGAATCGTTTATTGGATTATATAATGGTTTTGATGAACCACAGGTCGTTGCTGAAGGAAAATCCAGAAATACTGAGGCCCATGGATGGTCGCCGGTTGCATCGCACTATCTCGAGGTTGAATTGAAACCCGGTGAATCAAAGGACTTTATTTTCATCCTTGGGTACGTAGAAAACAAACAGGATGAAAAATGGGAATCGAAAAATATTATCAACAAGAAAAAAGCAAAAGAGACAATTAGCAGATTCGATACCACTGCAAAAGTGGATGCTGCTCTCGCTGACCTTAGAAGCTATTGGGATAACCTGTTAAGTATATATACTGTTGATTCGGGGGACGATAAGATTGACAGGATGGTAAACATCTGGAATCAGTATCAGTGTATGATAACTTTCTGTTTTTCGCGTTCTGCCTCTTTCTTTGAATCAGGTATCGGGCGCGGAATGGGATTCCGCGATTCCAACCAGGATCTTACAGGGTTTGTCCATCAAATCCCTGAACGTGCCAGGGAACGTATTATCGATATAGCATCTACTCAATTTCCTGACGGAGGATGCTATCATCAATACCAACCACTCAATAAACGAGGTAATAATGATATCGGAGGAGGTTTCAATGACGATCCGCTTTGGCTTATTCTCGGAACGGTAAGTTATATTAAGGAAACAGGGGATTTTGCAATACTCGATGAATCAGTTCCTTTTGATAATGACATCTCCGTTGCCAGGAGTTTATTCGATCATCTTACGGTTTCATTTGATCATGTAGTAAATAATCTGGGTCCTCATGGCCTTCCACTGATCGGTCGTGCCGATTGGAATGACTGTCTTAACCTTAATTGTTTTTCTAATGATCCAAATGAATCTTTTCAGACTACAGAAAATAAAACCGAAGGATCAAAAGCGGAGTCCGTTATGATCGCAGGCCTTTTCGTAGTCTATGGACGCGATTACATTGATCTATGCAAAAGGCTTGGGAAAGATGATGAGGCAGCCAGAGCCCAAAAGCAGGTTGACATCATGGTAGAAGTGATAAAAAAATTCGGATGGGACGGAGAATGGTTTATCAGAGCTTATGATTATTATGGTCATAAGATTGGCAGCAATGAAAATGAGGAGGCCAGGATATTTATTGAATCCCAGGGATGGTGCACTATGGCCGGAATAGGGAAAGAAGAAGGCCTTTGTACCAGGGCGCTTGATTCGGTAAAAGAAAGGCTCGACAGCAAGTACGGAATCGTATTAAATAATCCTGCTTTCACGAAATATATTATTGAATACGGTGAAATATCATCATATCCTGCAGGTTATAAGGAGAATGCAGGTGTCTTCTGCCATAATAATCCCTGGATAATGATAGGCGAGACTGTGGTGGGAAACGGAAACCGTGCGTGGGAGTACTATAAAAAAATCTGCCCGTCATATCTTGAGGATATCAGCGATTTGCACAAGACCGAACCTTATGTTTATGCACAAATGGTTGCGGGGAAAGATGCGTTTAAACCAGGTGAAGCTAAGAATTCATGGCTTACAGGGACTGCATCATGGAATTTCTATGCAGTTACACAGTTCATGCTTGGTATCAGGCCGGAATATGACGGGCTGTTAATTGACCCATGTATCCCTGAAGACTGGAAAGGATTTAAAGCCACAAGGAAATTTCGGGGAGCAACCTATAAAATTGAAGTTGTCAATCCAAAAGGCAAATCAAAAGGAGTCGCGACGGTAACAGTGGATGGTCAGTTACTGAAAACAAACCTTATTCCCGTCTTTGGAGATGGGAAAAACCACAATGTTGTGCTGGTTTTAGGTTAATAACTCAACACTTTCAATTAAGATAAACAGAAATAACATTATACACTCATGAAATTGATATTTACAAAACTGCTTTTAATATTCTTCTTTTGTGTAACATCTGTAACGATTGTAAGCGGCCAGCTTTATGAATGGCGGGGACCCGAACGTTCAGGTATTTATAATGAAACCGGATTGCTAAAAAAATGGCCTGATGGCGGACCTAAACTGTTGTGGGAAGCCACGGGTATGGGCGATGGATATTCATCAGCAACAGTAACAGATGATGCTGTCTATGTAACCGGAAGAAAGGACAAATCAGATGTGCTAATTGCTCTTACTCTCGACGGAAAGAAGAAATGGGAAACAATCTATGGAAATGCCTGGATGACTAATCATACCGGATCGAGGTGCACCCCTACATATTACAATGGAAACCTGTTCCTGATCAGCGGAAGCGGAGACATAGTCTGCATTGATAAGAATGGTAAACTAAAGTGGACAAAAAACCATTACAGTTTATACGAAGGCCAGCCTCTGATGTTTGGTATCTCCGAATCTCCGCTGGTAGTTGATAATATGGTTATTGCATCGCCTGGAGGGAAAAAAGCCTCTATGGTTGCTTTTAATATCAATGACGGAAAAGTAGTTTGGGAAACTGAGCCACTCAACCAGAACCCCCAATATGTAAACCCAAAGCTAATTGAATATGCAGGAAAGAAAATGATTATCAATGTTATGGCAAAAGATATAATTGCAGTGAATGCAAGAGATGGGAAGATACTCTGGAAGGTAGATTATGAAGGGGCAAATGCGGCAACGGGCAGAGTAATGGAAAATCACTCCATAACACCAATTTTCAGGGATGGATATATCCTTATCGCCAATGGATATAACTGGGTTTCACTTAAACTAAAGCTTTCTGCAGATGGAAATTCTGTTGAAAAGGTCTGGGAGAACAGAAATTTCGATCCACAGATGGGAGGCGTAGTCCTTCTCGGGAACAACATTTACGGAACAAATCATATGTCTAAACCTGCAGGTACCTGGACATGTGTTGACTGGACAACCGGTAAAACTCTTTGGAATGCAAAATGGTACAGCCAGGGTTCGGTAATTTCGGCCGACGGAATGCTTTACCTATATGAAGAGAAATCGGGACACGTAGCTCTGGTAAGACCCGATGCTTCAAAACTTGACATTGTAAGTGAATTTCAGATAACCAAAGGCGAAGGCCCATTCTGGGCTCACCCGGTTATTAGCAAGGGACATCTGTATATCAGACATGGAGATATATTGATGGTGTATAGAATAAACTGAGTTATTTCTCAGCCATTGATTCAATCAAAAACCGCTAACCAGTCTGAACTAAATAATAACTTATTGGTTAAATAATTAAAAGAAAAATTATATAAATTAATTTTCATGAAAAAAATATTTTTAGGAATACTTACGCTCTTAATGGCGTTCGGATGTAAACCAAATGTAAAAAACACCACTGAAGCAGTGAAAATATATCCTCCTTTTGATGTTCAGAATATGAACAAATCAGTTAAACCGGGTGATGATTTTTATACCTATGCCAACGGTACCTGGTTAAAAAACAATCCGATTCCGGCCGATAAGAATTCCCGGTCGACATTTGATGAACTTTTTGAAAAAAGCAGGCATGATATAAGGGAAATAATTGAGACTGCCGCTGCCTCAAAAGATGTTAAACCAGGTAGTAACGCAGAAAAGATAGGGAATTTCTATAATTCGGGACTGGACACTGTTTCAATTGAGGAGAAAGGAATCACTCCCTTAAAGATGTTTTTTGATAAGATTGATGGAATAAAAACAATTGCCGATGTTCAGTCTGCAGGAGCATTCCTGCAATCTTATCAGATCACCCCGTTCTTTTATCTGTTTTCAAATCAGGATGCAAAAAACAGTACAAATGTAATTGCTCAGTGCTACCAGTCAGGTATTGGATTGCCCGAGAGGGACTATTACTTCAATAACGATGAATCAACTAAAAAAATAAGGGAAAAATATCTCATTCATCTGACGAAAATATTCCAGTTGCTTAAGGATGAGCCTGCTGTTGCATCGAAAAATGCAGAGACTATCATGAGTATGGAGACAAGGTTAGCAAAAGCATCATTTACAAATGTAGAGAATCAGGACCCCCAAAAAACTTATAATAAACTCACTATTGAGGGACTTGAGAAACTGGCACCGGATATCAACTGGAAATCTTATTTCACTCAGGTCGGATATCCGGGCTTTCCTGAAATTAATATTTATCAGCCGGGGTTTATTAAGGAACTGGATGCCATGATGAAAACCGTGCCGGTTAACGACTGGAAAACATTTTTAAAGTGGCAGTTGATTAACACCACATCTCCATATCTCAGCCAGGATTTCGTAAAGCAGAATTTCGACTTCTATTATACCACATTATCGGGACAGGAGAAGATGGAACCAAGATGGAAACTTGTACTCGATCAGACAAGTGGGTCTCTTGGTGAAGCTATCGGACAGTTATATGTAGAAAAATATTTTCCCCCGGTTGCAAAACAGAAAATGATCGATCTGGTTAATAACCTTAAGAAATCATTAAAGCAGAGGATTGATAACCTGACCTGGATGGGTCCGCAAACTAAGCAGGAGGCTATCGCCAAGCTTGATAAGATGGGAGTAAAGGTTGGTTATCCTGATAAGTGGAGAGACTACTCAGGATTAACTGTAACAAAAGATTCTTATGTTTTGAACGTGCTCAATTCCCAGGCTTTCGAATTCAGGTATTCAATGGACAAAATAGGAAAACCGGTTGATCTTACGCTATGGCCAATGACACCCCAGACAGTTAATGCCCAGTATAGTCCGAATAGAAATGAAATCGTTTTTCCTGCCGGAATTCTTCAGCCTCCGTTCTTTAATCTGGATGCCGATGATGCTGTCAATTATGGCGCGATTGGAATGGTAATAGGGCACGAGATGACCCATGGATTCGACAATACGGGAAGGCAATTTGATAAAGACGGCAATTTACGCGACTGGTGGACTAAGGAAGATTCTAAAGCCTTTGAAGATCACACAGCTATGCTTGTTGATCAGTATAATCATATTTCGGTTCTCGATTCCACTTTTGTCAATGGAAAGCTGACTCTGGGTGAAAATATTGCGGACCTTGGCGGGGCTACAGTAGCTTTTAATGCATATAAATTATCTCTGGAAGGGAAAGAGGCGCCAAAATCTATTGACGGGTTTACGGATACCCAGAGATTCTTTCTATCATATGCACAGATCTGGCGAACTAATATGCGTGACGAAGAACTGAGGAAAAGAGTGAAGACCGATGAACATTCCCCGGCAAAGGTGAGGATAAACGGGATAGTGTATGATATGCCGGAATTTTATGCTGCTTTCACTGATGTCATGGCCGGAGACAAACTATTCAGGGCTCCTGAACAGAGACCGGTAATCTGGTAACTGAATAATTTCCCGCAGATTTCGGAGAACAACGCTGATTGTAAGAATTTTCTGCGAAAATAAGCGATATCTGCGGGAACATAATAACCCTATTAATAATCCAGGATAGGTCGGAACTCCACTATATTAAATATGGAAGGAGTAGGTGTAACATAAAAAAAAGAGACAACTTCCATTATCTCTTATATTAAGCTCCCCAGGTAAGACTCGAACTTACGACCCACGGATTAATCCCGAGTACTCGGGATTGCTATAACCGGCTTTTTATTGAGGATATTATAAACAAGAGTTACGAAAAACGTTGGATTTTCTTTCTGCATTATCATACTTTCAATAAATAGCCTGCTTTTTT
>Ga0302323_100003705_pt1 | contig 12433 bp, 8 predicted proteins | sample Fen_T0_3_FD_201950 | JGI IMG/M metagenome (GOLD analysis project Ga0302323, IMG submission 201950) | Peat permafrost microbial communities from Stordalen Mire near Abisko, Sweden - Fen_T0_3 | ecosystem: Environmental > Terrestrial > Soil > Wetlands > Permafrost | place: Sweden: Abisko... | reverse complement strand
ACCCGAACTGGAGGGGACATGACGCCGCCCGAGGCCGGCACGATCACGATGTACTCCACGACCTGGTGCGGTTACTGCCGCCGGCTGAAGACCCAGCTCGACCGCGAGGGCATCGGCTACACCGAGGTCGACATCGAGCAGGTGCCCGACGCCGCCGCCTACGTGCGCGAGGTCAACAACGGCAACCAGACCGTCCCGACGGTGCTCTTCCCGGACGGCACCGCCGTGACCAACCCGTCGATCGCCGAGGTCAGGACGCGCCTGGCCGCGTGACGGCGGGCCCGCTCGACGCGATCAGCCCGACCAGCCCGCAGGGGCTGGCCGGGCTGGTCGCCGACCTCGCGCTCGGCACCCCCGGGCTGCGGGTCGGGGTCGACGGCCCGGTCGCCGACGACGCGCACACCCTCGCGGACGGCGTCGCCGACGAGCTCGCGCGGCGCGCCGTCCCGGTCGCCCGGGTGTGCGCCGACGACTTCCTGCGGGCCCGTTCGCTGCGGCTGGAGCACGGCCCCGCCGACCCGGACGCGTTCGCCGAGGGCTGGTACGACCTGGCCGCGCTGCGCCGCGAGGTGCTCGACCCGATGGAGCCGGGCGCCGACGTCCGCACCTGGCTGCCGCGGCTGCGCGACGCGGCCACCGACCGCCCGTACCGGCAGGCGCGCCGCGACGCCGTGCCCGCGACCGTGGTCGTGCTGGACGGCCGCTTCCTGGCCCGCTGGGAGATCGCCGACGCCGTCGACGTCCGCGTGCACCTCGACGTCTCCCCCGCCGCCCGCGAGCGCCGCGTCCCGGCGTCCGAGCGGGCCCGGGTGCTGCCCGCCTGGTCGGCCTACCTGGACCGGTTCGACCCCGCGAGGACGGCGGCGCTCGTCGTCCGCCACGACCGGCCCTCCCACCCGGCCGTCCGCCGTCCGGGCCCGCAGTCCTAGCCTCCGGGATGCCGGATGATGTGACACATGGCACCGACGGACGCGAGCAGCGCATCGCCCGACTACGACGCCCTGCTGGCGGCGGGCCGGGCCCTGTTCCCCGGGGTCCGCATCGGGCGCCCCGGGCGCTCGCGCGGCTACCGGGCGACGACCACCGTCCTGCGCGTGCTCCGCGCCCGCTGGAAGATCGACGTCGAGGGCGCCGGGAACGTCGCGGGGGGACCGGCGTTCCTCGTCGGCAACCACGTGTCGGCCCTCGACCCCCTGGTCGTGGTGGCGGCGACGCCCTGGCGGGTCAGCGCCTTCACCAAGGTCGAGTGGTTCCAGGGGCGAGGGGCGGTCTTCTTCCGGCTGATGGGCCAGATCCCGCTGCGCCGGGGCGACCGGGCCGTCACCGACTGGGCGATCGACATGGCGTCGGCGGCGCTCGCCGCGGGCAGCGCGATCGGGATCTACCCGGAGGGCAGCCGGTCGCCGGACCCCACCAAGCTCCACCGGATCCACGGCCGGGTGCTGCTCCCCCTGCTCGCCGCGAATCCCGACGTGCCGGTCCACGCCGTCACCACCGCCTACACCCACCGGCGGCGGCGCCGCACGCACGTCCAGGTGCGGGTGTCGCCGCCGCTGCCGCTCGACGTCGCCGCCCTGACGGACGCCGAGATCCTCACCGCGGTGCGGGACGCCCTGCTCGCCCTCGGCGGCCAGACCTACGTCGACGCGTCGTCCCACGCCGTCAAGGCCCGCCGTCAGGCAGCCCCGCCCCCACCCCCACCATGATCATGCAATCACGGAGGGGGTGGGGGCGGGGCTGCGGGTCAGCGCCAGGGTTCGGCGTCGGCGTCGGTCAGGGGGCCGCCGTACCAGTCCTCGACCAGCCGCCGGGCGATCGACACGGGCGGGGGCAGCAGCAGCTCGCCGGTGGCGACGTCGAGCGCCAGCTCCTCGCGCGTCCACCAGCGGGCGCTCTCCAGCTCGGCGCCGTCGACGGTGATCCCGGTGCCGAGCGCCCGGCCCCGGAAGCCCAGCATCAGCGACGCCGGGAACGGCCACGGTTGGGAGCCGCGGTAGCTCACCTCGCCGACGACGACGCCCGCCTCCTCCCACACCTCCCGGCGCACGGCCGCCTCCAGCGACTCCCCCGGCTCGACGAACCCGGCGAGGCAGGAGTACCTCCGCTGCGGCCAGTTGACGTGCCGGCCGAGCAGGATCCGGTCGTCGGCGTCGGTGATCGCCATGATGACGGCGCCGTCCGTGCGGGGGTAGTGCTCCCCGCCGCAGCGGGGGCACAGCCGCGACCACCCCGACTGGACGACGTCCGTGGCCGTCCCGCAACGCGAGCAGTGGGCGTGCCCGGCGTGCCAGTGCGCCATCGCGACCGCCGTCGTCAGCAGGCCGGCGGCGGTGTCGTCGAGCAGCGTGCCGACCTCCCGCAGCGACGCCCAGCGGGTGCCGGGCAGCGCGTGCTCGGGCTGGGACGGGGGGCCCGCCTGGGCGCGCGGCAGGCCGCTCCCCTTGAGCGGCGGCTCCAGGCGCGCCAGGGCGACGTGGTGCGGGCCGGGCCCGTCCGGGCCGGGCGCGTCGTGGCCGAGGTAGAGGCGCACGACGCGGGCGTCCGGAGCCCACGCCTTCTCCTGCAGGGCGAGCGCGGTCGCGGGGTCGGTGAGCGCCAGGGTGGGCACGGCGCCGCCCGTCACCGGGGCGAGGTCGCCGTCGAGGAGCAGGACGCGCGTCGAGACGTCCGCGAGCAGCCGGTCGAGCAGGCCCTCCTGCCCGCGCAGCTCGGCCGCACGGTCGACCGTGGCGCGGGACAGGGCCAGGCGGTCGAGAGTCACGCCGTCAGGGTAGCCGCGGGGGGCGGGACGCGCCGTCGCGCACCCCTTCGGACCCGCCGTCGGCGCGGGCGGGGTGCCGGGAGCCGCAGGTGGGACGCCAATCGCGGGGAGTCGGCCGGGCGTGCGGGGCTGGACACCGTACCGTGGGGACGTGCCGGTCCGAACCCCTCTCGCGCTCGCAGCCCTGGCCGACGCGGCCGTCGAGGGCCTCGAACCGGTGGCCGTCCGCGACCTGCCGACCACCGTGAAGGACCTGGACTGCGCCCTCGTCGAGGACGAGTCGGGGCGCCGGTGGGTGGTCCGCTCCCCCCGGACGGCCGCCGCGGGGGCCCGGCTGGAGGCCGAGGGACGGCTGCTCGGCGTCCTCGCGGGGTGGCTGCCGTACTCGGTGCCCAACGTGGAGGGCAGCGCGTCGCTGCCCGAGGGCGGGCGGGCCGTCGTCCACCGGACGCTGACGGGCGCCCCGCTCGACCTGGCGTCGTTGCAGCCGGGGAACCCGCTGGCCGCGGCCGTCGGCCGGGCGCTCGCCGCGCTGCACGACGTCCCGGAACGGCTCGTCGAGGACGTCGGGCTGCCCGTCTACACGGCGGACGAGTACCGGCAGCGGCGGCTCGCCGAGGTGGACCGGGCCGCCGGCAGCGGGCACGTCCCGGCGACCCTGCTCGCCCGGTGGGAGCACGCCCTGGAGGAGGCGGGCGCGTGGCGGTTCGTGCCGTGCGTCGTCCACGGGGACCTGGCGCCCGAGAACGTGCTCGTCGACGGGAACCGGGTGACCGGGATGCTGGAGTGGGCGGAGACACGCCTGGCCGACCCGGCCGACGACTTCGCCTGGCTGGCCTCGGGCTGCACCCCCACGACGCTGGACGCCGTGCTGGAGGCCTACACGGTCACCCGGCGCGCCGAGCCCGACAAGGACCTGCTGCGCCGGGCCCGGCTCGCCGCCGAGCTGGCCGTGGCCCGCTGGCTGCTGCACGGGGTGACCAGCGACGACCAGGCGGTCATCGAGGACGCCGTGGGCATGCTCACCGACCTCGACGCCGCGGTCGCCGGCACCGCGTGGTGACCCCGCGGCCGGGCGAGCTGCGGCTGGCGTCGGTGAACCTGTTCTCGGGCCGGTCGCCGGCCGACGGCCTGATCGACCACGACCGGGTCGCCGCCGCGGTGGCGGGCCTGGAGGCGGACGTCGTCGCGCTGCAGGAGGTCGACCACGCGCAGCCGCGGTCCGGGCTCGCGGACCAGGCGGGCCTGGTCGCCGCGGCCACCGGCGCCGTCACGCACCGGTTCGTCCCGCTCGTGGCCGGGACGCCCGGCGAGCCGGGCTGGACGCGCGCCGACCCGCACCGGGAGCCGGACGGCGCGGCCACCCCCCGCGGCCCCACCTACGGGATCGCGCTGGCCAGCCGGCGCCCGGTGACGGCGTGGCACGTGCTGCCCCTCGACCCGCCGCGCGGGCGCTGGCCGATCCCGGTGCCGTCCCAGCCCGGACGGGTGCCCCTGCGGCTGCTGTGGATCCGCGACGAGCCGCGCGGCGCCGTCGCCGCCGTCCTCGACGACCCGCCGCTCGTCGTCGCCTGCACCCACCTGTCCTTCGTGCCCGGCGTCAACGCCCGCCAGGTGCGCCGGGTGCGCACCTGGCTCGCCGCGCTCGCGGCCGGGCTGGACCGGCCCGCCGTCCTGCTGGGGGACCTCAACCTGCCCGGCGGCCTGCCCGCCCGGCTCACCGGCTGGACGTCGCTGGTCACCGCCCCCACCTATCCCTCGCCGGCGCCGCGCTTCCAGGTCGACCACGTGCTCGCGACCGGCCTGCCGCCCGGCACGACGTGGCACGCGGACGTCGTCCGCCTCGCGTTCAGCGACCACCGCGCCGTCGTCGTCGACCTCGCCCTGCCCTGATCAGGTCCGGGCGGCCGGAGGGCGGGACCGCCTGATCGCCGCCCGCTGATCCCGGCCGGGCGGGCCGCTCGATCACCCGTGCGGGCTACAGTCCGGCGGCCCGGTGCCGATGCCAGAGACATGGCCGCACCCGCCGCCGAGCCGTTCGGCACCCGTCGACCACGCTGGTCGGCCCCCGTCGATCTGCTGCTGTCCCGCCTGCGCAGCAGCGCCCGGCTCGGCCTGCTGGTCGTCCTCCTCGTCATCCCGACGGTGCTCGCCAACTGGGCGTTCGCGGGGACCGTCTCGGGGCAGGTGCAGTTCAGCGACGCCGAGCGCCAGGGCGTCGTCGCGCTGCGGCCCGCGCTGGCGGCGCTGGGCGCCGTGGTCGACGGGAAGTCCGCGCCCGACCTGGAGGCCGTGCACCGGGCCCTCACCGCGCACCCGCTGCTGGCGGCGGACCGGCAGTGGGAGGCGGTCCGGACGACCGCCGCGGCCGTCGCCGCGAAGGACACCCCGACCACCCGGGTGGGCCTGGCCACCGCGCTGGCCGACCTGATCTCGCAGGTCGGCAACACCTCGAACCTGATCCTCGACCCCGACCTCGACTCCTTCTACCTGATGGACGCCCTGGTCGTGCAGGTGCCGAAGCTGCTGCTGACCGCCGCGACCGCCGCCGCCCCGGACGGCACCGCGGCCCGCACCGACCAGGTCGCCGCCCAGGCCGTCGCCGCCGGCACCATCGCGGGCGCGGCCACGAACCTGGCGGGCGACGTCCAGACCTCGACCCGCAGCTCGAAGGCCGCCGGCCTGGCGGCCCGCGAGGCCCCGCTGCTGCTCGTCTCGCAGGCCGGGTCGACGCTCGCGCAGGTGCTCACGAGCACGCTGGACGCGCCCGTCGCGGCCGAGCCGACCGCGCTCACCGGGACCGTCGCCGGGATCGCCCCGGCGGTCGCCGCCCTCGACGACCTGCTCGGCACCCGGATCGACGGGCTCGTCGAGCGGCGCACGCAGACCCTCGCCGTCACCCTCGCCGCGCTGCTGCTCGCCGTCTGGGTCGCCGCGGCGGTCTGGTGGCGCACCCGCACCGACGTCCGCGAGGTCGTCGGTGCGGTGACGGCGCTCGCGGCGCACGACCTGGCGCCCCGTCCGGTGCCGCGCGGCCGGGACGAGTTCGGCGACATCGGCCGGGCGGTGGCCGAGGCCCGGCGGCAGCTCGCGGAGGCGTCCGCCGCGCTCGAGGAGGCGGCGGTGGCCCGCGAGCGGCAGATGCGCGCCGGGTTCGTCCAGCAGCGGCTCGCCGAGCGGCAGGCGCGCCAGCGGGCCCAGGGCGTCATCGACGAGACGGCGCACGTCGTCGTCGACGAGCTCACCGACGTCGTCCAGCAGGTCAACGTCGTGCGGGCCGCCGCCACGACGATCGACGACCGGGTGCGGACGGCGGACACCGTCACCCGTGGCGTCGTCGAGCGGGCGCAGGAGGCGGACCGGCGGGTGACGGCCCTCGCGGGCAGCCTGGAGCGGGTGCAGTCGATGGCCCATCTCATCGCGGGGATCGCCGACCAGACCCGGCTGCTGGCCCTGAACGCGACCATCGAGGCCGCGCGGGCGGGCCGGGCCGGGCGCGGGTTCAGCGTGGTGGCGCAGGAGGTGAAGAACCTCGCCGTGACGACGGCCCGCTCGACCGGCGAGATCACCGCCACGATCGCGTCGCTGCAGCAGGACGTCGAGGGGGTGGCGTCGTCGATCGTCCTGATGTCGGAGGGGATCGGCGGCGTCGACGAGGCGACCGCCGTCCTCGCGAACGTCGCCACCGACCAGTTCGCCCTGGTGGACCGGCTCGACCAGTCCGTGACCCAGGCCATGAGCCGACTGGAGGACATGGCCTCGCTGACCGAGAAGCTGGAGCGCCGCCGCCACGAGCGGCTCCCCGCGGTCGGCGACGTCCGGCTCGCGTTCCGCGGCAAGGAGCTGGACGCCCGCCTCTCCGACCTCAGCCTGGGCGGGATCCGCTGCCTCGTGGCGCGGGACGGCGCGCCGCAGCTGGGCGACGAGCTCGACGCCGAGGTGATCCTGCCGAGCGGGCCGGCGTCCGTGCGGTCGGTGGTGGTGCACCGGCTCGACCTCGAGGACGACGCCCAGCTCGGCCTGGAGTTCGGGCCGGTCGACGAGGACGTGCGCGAGCGCCTCGCGGCCTACCTGAGCACCATCTCCCCGGAGCTGACCGGCGCCTGACGCCCGCGCGGCACGCCCGGGCGGGACGCCCGGGCGGCCCGGCCGGTCAGCCCTCGGCCGGTGCCACCGCGCGGGTGATCAGCGCGACCAGGCCGGCCTCGTCGAGGAGGTCGACCGGGCGGACGGTCGTGCCGGTGGAGGCGTGGAAGAAGGCGGCCGTCACCCGCTCCGGCGGGACACCGACGAGCCGCGACCAGGCCAGCCGGTAGACGGCGAGCTGAACGGACGCCGCCGCGGCGGCCTCCCCGCGCGGCGGGGCGCCGGTCTTCCAGTCGACGACGTCGTACGCCGGCCCGCCGCCGGTGCCGCCGGTTTCGCCGCCGGTGCGGAAGACCGCGTCGATCCGGCCCCGGACGACGACGCCCGCGACCGGCGTCTCCACCGTCACCTCGACCGCCTCCGGCACCCGGTCGGCCCACGGGCTCGCCAGGTAGGCGGCCTGCAGGTCGGCGAGGTCGGCGAGGTCGCCCACGTCGGCGACGTCGTCGTCCGCGGCGCCCGGCAGCTCGTCGACGTCGACCAGCGCCGCCGCCCCGAACCGGCGCTCGAGCCAGGCGTGGAAGGCGCTGCCGCGGCGGGCGTGCGGGTCCGGCGGCTGCGGCATCGGGCGGCGCAGGCGCAGCGCGAGCGCCGCCGGGTCGCGGGCGAGGGCCACCAGCCGGGACGCCGACAGGTGCGCGGGCAGCGGGACCTCCAGGCGCCGCCGCCCGACGTCGTCGCGCTCGGCGAGCAGCAGCTCCGCCTCCCGGAGCCACGCGACGTCGCCCTCGCCGTCCGACCCGTCGGCGCGCCCGTCGAGGGCCGCCAGCACGAGCTGCGCCCCCGCCGTCACCGCGGTCCGCCGCTCGCCGAGGACGTCGCGGGGCCAGTCGGCGCGCGGGGCCAGGGCGTCGCGCGGGTTGGCGGTCCCGGCGTCCGGCGGTTCCTGCCAGGCGACCTGCTCGACGCCGGGGACGGCGGCGACCTCCTCCAGGAACCGCGACGGCTCGCGCGGGCTGCCGCCGCTGCCCCAGACGGCGCCGGTCAGCAGCAGTTCCCGGCGGGCGCGGGTGAACGCGACGTACGCCAGGCGCCGCTCCTCGGCGACCTCGTGCAGGCCGCAGCGGCTGCGGAACACCTCCAGCAGGTGCGCCAGCTCCTTCTGGGTGGTGGCCTGCTCGACCGGCCAGCGCGGCAGCCCGTCGGCGTCGCCGCGCAGCGGGTACGGCAGCGCGCCGAGGTCACCGAGCCAGCCGTTGGACGCCGCGGGCGGGCGCCCGTTGCGGCCCGCCGGAAAGGTGCCCTCCACCAGGCCGGTGACCGCGACGACGTCCCACTCCAGGCCCTTGGCGGCGTGGACGGTCAGCACCTGGACGGCGCCCGGCCGCGCCTGCGCGACCGGGGCGTCCAGGCCGCGCTCCCGCTCGTCGGCGGCGCCGAGCCAGGCCAGGAACGCGCCCAGCCCGGCGCGGTCGCCGCCCGTCGCGAACCCGGCCGCGACGTCGACGAACGCGTCCAGGTGGGCGCGGGCCGCCGCGGGCTGCACGCCGGGCCGGGCCGCCACCTCGACGTCGAGGAGCAGCGCCCGCTCGACGTCCTGCACCAGGTCGGGCAGCGGCAGCCCCACCCGGCCGCGCAGCTCGCGCAGCAGGCCCGCGAAGCGCTCCAGCCGCAGGCGCGCGGCGTCGCTGAGCCGGGGCCGCCCGGGCACGGACCAGTCCGGCGGGGGCAACTGGTCGAGGGCGTCGACGACGGACCGCTCGTCGACGGCGTCCGGCTCGGCCTCCTGCCGGGCGTCCCGCCCGGCGCCGGACGGCAGCCCGATCCGGGCCGAGGCGCGCGCCGACGCCCACGCGCCCAGGGCCTGCAGGTCGGCGGGCCCGATCCGCAGCGAGGGACCGGTGAGCAGGCGCATGAGCGAGTCGCCGCGGGTGGGGTCGTGCAGCACCTCCAGGGCGGCGCGCAGGTCGGCGACCTCCGGCTGGGCGAGCAGGCCGCCCAGGCCGACCACCTCGACCGGCAGCCCGCGCGCCCGCAACGCGGCGTCCACCAGGGGGAACTGGGCGCGGGCCCGGCACAGGACGGCGGCGGCCGGGGGCGGCGTCGTCGCCCGCCACCGGGCGGCGATCACGTCGCCGACGAGCGCGGCCTCGTCCTCGACGGTCGCGAGCCAGGCGGCCCGCACCACGCCGGGACCCGCGTCGGGGCGGGGGGTGAGCGCCGGGACCGCGGCGTCGGGCCGGTCGGTCCAGGGAGCGCCGACCCGCAGGTCCGCGGACACCTGGTTCGCGACGTCCAGGACGGCGACGTCGTTGCGCCAGCTCGTCGACAGGTAGCAGGTGCGCGACTCGACGGGCTCGCCGCCGCCGGTCGGGGGGCCCGCGGCCGGGCCGGGCCGCGGCACCACCGGGAAGTCCGCCGGGAAGCGCTGCAGGTTGCCCGCCGACGCCCCGCGCCAGCCGTAGATGGACTGGTGCGGGTCGCCGACCGCCGTCACGGGGTGGCCGCCGCCGAACAGCGACCGCAGCAGCACGAGCTGGGCGTGGCTGGTGTCCTGGTACTCGTCGAGGAGCACGACCGGGTAGCGGGCCCGCTCGCCCTGCCCGACCTCGGGGACGTCGCGGGCGAGCCGGGCGGCGAGCGCCACCTGGTCTCCGAAGTCGAGCACCTCCAGCTCGCGCTTGCGGCGCACGTACTCACCGACCAGCGGCACCAGGCGACGGCGGGCCGCGAGCAGGGCGAGCCGGTCGCGGACGGGCGCCCGCGGGCGCCCGGGGACGGCGTCGCCCGGCTCGTCGGGCAGCCGGGACGCCCGCTCGATCACCTCGTCGATGACCGCCTCCACGTCCCGCGGGTCGACCAGGTGCTCGGCGCACTCGCCCGCGAGCCCGAGCAGTGCCTCGGTCACCGTGGTGGGCGTGCGGTCGACGCCGGACATGTCGCCGTCCCAGCGGTCGACGATCTCGGCGGCGAGCTGCCAGGCGCCCGCCTCGCCGAGCAGCCGCGACCCCGGCTCGACGCCCAGGCGCAGGCCGTGGTCGCCGAGCACGCCCGCGGCGTAGGCGTGGTAGGTCGAGACGGTGGCGGGCGCCGGTTCGCCGGGCGTGATGCCGCGCCGGTGCAGGGTGCGCAGCCGGGCGCGCACCCGTTCCGACAGCTCGCCCGCCGCCTTGCGGGTGAACGTCAGGCCGAGGATCTCCTCGGGCTGGGCGTGCCCGTTGGCGACGAGCCACACCACCCGCGCGGCCATCGTCTCGGTCTTGCCCGACCCGGCGCCCGCGACGACGAGCATCGGCTCCACCGGCGCCTCGATGACGGCGGCCTGCTCGGCGGTCGGCTCGGGGCGCCCGAGCGCGCGGGCCAGCTCGACGGCGCCGTAGCGGGACGGCGCGTCGGCCGGGCGGCGGGGCGCGGCGGGCGCGGGCCGCCCCCGGCCGCGTCCGGGCCGGGACGTCGTGGGCGCACCGGCCGCACCCGGCCCGCCCGTCGGGTCGAGGCCCAGCTCGAGCTGCTCGGTCACCGGCTCACTCACCCACCTGGCGGCCCTCGGGCTGCAGCGGGCACGACCGGCGGACGGCGCACACCCGGCACAGCCCGTTCCCGGTCGCCGGGAAGCGGTTGCCGGCCATCCCCTCGGCCACGTTCTCGACCAGCTCGTGCGCCCAGCCGGGCTCGGCGTCGGCGGTGAGGGCGGGCTGCGGCTGCACGCCCACGCCCTTCGTCGCCGTCCCGAGCTGCACCAGCTCGGCGCCGCCCGAGCGGCGCTCCCCCGGCGCGACCGCCTCGAAGCCGCCCAGCTCGATGGCCAGCTGGTACACCCCGAGCTGGGCGTGGCGGGGCAGCTCGGCCTGGGTGGGCTGGCTGCGGCCGGTCTTCAGGTCGACGACGACGAGGCGGCCCTCCGCGTCGCGCTCCAGCCGGTCGACCTGCCCGTGGACGGCGGCCCGGCCCACCTCGACGTGCACGTCCTGCTCGACGGCGACCAGCTCGCGCCCCGAGCGGCGCACGTGCTCGGCGAACTTGCGGACCATCGTGCGGGCCCGCTCCCGCTCGCGCTCCCCCACCCAGCCGGTGCCGAGGCCGAGGCGGGCGATCCGCGCGTCCAGGCGTTCGACCAGCTCGGCGAGGTCGCCGTCGGGCACCTCGGCGGCCAGCTCGTGGACCAGGGTGCCGACCGTCTGCGCGGTCGACGACGCCGCCGTCCCGCCGGCGGACTCCAGCACCCACCGCAGCGCGCACCGCTCGAACTGCTCCACCTTCGACGGCGAGACCGACACCTGCTCGCCGTCCGGGTGCAGGGGTGCGTCGCTCGTCGGCGGGGCCAGGCCCGACCAGTCGTCGGGGTGCGCGCCGGGCACCCCGGCGCGGGCCAGGCGGGCGAGCTGGCGGGCGGCGGCCTCGCGCCGTCCGGCGGGGACGTCGGGATCGGTGACGTCGGCGCGCAATTCGGCGACGAGGGCGGGCAGCGTCATCGAGCGGGGCACCTCGGTGAACGGGCGCACCCCGTCGCAGTCGTCCGGCAGCGGGTCGACCAGGTCGAGGAACGGGGAGGGCAGCTCGTCCTCGGAGCGGACGGCGGTCACCAGCAGGTGGCGCCGGGCCCGGCTGACCGCCACGTGGAAGAGCCGCAGCTCGTCGTCCAGGACGGCGCGGCGCTGGGCGGCCAGGTGGCGCCCGGCGGCGAGGTCCGTGCGGCCGTCGACCAGGTCGGTGCGCCCGTCGACCAGATCGGCGAGCACCTGGGCCCCCAGCAGGGAACTGCGCAGCCGCAGGTCGGGCCAGCTGCCCTCCTGGACGCCGACGACCGCGGCGACGTCCCACTCCCGCCCGGCGGCGCCCTGCGCGGTGACCAGGGCGACGGCCTCGCCGTCGGGAGCGCGCTCGGCGAGGGTGTCGGCGGGCAGGTCCTGGCCCTCCAGGAAGGCGAGGAACCCGGCCGGCCCCGCGTACGGCATCCGGTCGACGTAGCGGGCGGCCGTCTCGAACAGGGTCGTGACGGCGTCCAGGTCGCGGTCGGCCCGCTCGCCGGGGGCGCCGCCCGCGAGCGCCGTCCGCCGCCACGCGTCCGCCAGCCCCGCCGACTCCCACAGCCGCCACAGCACGGTCTCGGCGGTGGCGCCCGGCTGCGCGGCGGCCTCCCGGCCCGCGGCGAGCACGACCGCCACCCGCTGCGCGCCGCGCGCGACCCACGGGTCGAGCAGCAGCAGGGTGCCGGGATGGGTGAGCGCCTCGACGAGCAGCGCGTCGCTGCCGCGCCCGCCCCCGGACTGCAGCTCCTGCTCGCGCAGCGCCTGCCGCAACCGGCGCAGGGCGACCGCGTCGACGCCGCCGAACGGCCCGCCGAGCAGCTCGACCGCCGTCTCGGGGGTCAGCGACGGCGGGTCGAGCACCGTGCGCAGCGCCAGGCGCAGCGGGACGACGGCGGGCTCGTCGCGCACGGGCAGCTGCGCCGTCGGGACGGCCACCGGCACGCCCGCCGCCGTCAGCGCCCGCCGCAGCGGCTCGGTGCCGCGGGCCGAGCGCACCACGACCGCCATCCGCGACCACGGGATGCGCTCCTCCAGGTGCATCCGGCGCAGCCGCCCG
>Ga0302323_100003703_pt1 | contig 12437 bp, 10 predicted proteins | sample Fen_T0_3_FD_201950 | JGI IMG/M metagenome (GOLD analysis project Ga0302323, IMG submission 201950) | Peat permafrost microbial communities from Stordalen Mire near Abisko, Sweden - Fen_T0_3 | ecosystem: Environmental > Terrestrial > Soil > Wetlands > Permafrost | place: Sweden: Abisko... | reverse complement strand
CATCGTGTCTATGAACAGCTGTTTGCGCGTTGCCGGGCGATCGCCGTCGTCGATCCGCTCAGGCGCCATGCGTTGGCGGGGGTACTCGCGGGCGAGGCCGTTCAACCCGCCGGCCTGGCGGACGACGAGGCCTTGCTGCCGGTGCCGGAGCGCGCGCTGCGCGGATACCGCCTGCTCAAGGAGTACGCCGCGTTTCCGGCGCGCTATCTTTTCGCGCGAATCAAGGGCCTGCGGCGGGTTCTCGCCGCCGTCGCCTCCGCCGAGTTCGAGCTCTTGTTCATCACCGATCGCGGCGACCTCACGCTCGAGAAGTCGCTTGACTGCAGCGGCTTCGCGCTGCACTGCACCCCCGCGATCAACCTGTTTCGCAAGCGTGCCGACCGTGTCGAGGTCAACCCGGGCGAGCACGAGTTCCAGGTCATCGGCGATCGGGCCCGGCCGCTGGACTATGAGGTGTTCTCGCTGCTGACCGTGAGCGGCATCGACCAATCCGGCGTCGCGCAGGGGCGGGCGTTCCAGCCGCTGTACGCGCGCCACGACGATGCGGCGGACGCCGCCCATCCCTGCTATTCCACGCGTCGCGTCCAGCGCGTGGCGTCGGTGGCGTCGCGCCTGCGCGGGCCGCGCAGCAGCTACGTCGGCACCGAGGTCTACATTGCCCTGGCCGACCCCGGGACCACGCCCTGGCCCGGCTCCGTGGTGCAGCTGGCCGTCGAGACGCTGTGCAGCAACCGCGATCTGCCGCTGACGCTGTCGGTCGGCAGCGCGAACGACTTCCATCTCGACGAGCACTCGCCGGTCAAAGGGGTGCGTTGCATTCGGGGTCCCACGCGCCCGCTGATGCCGGTCGGCGAGGGCGAGGCGGCGTGGCGTGCGCTGAGCCATCTTTCGCTGAACCACCTGTCGCTGGTCGACGGCGCCGGCGCGAGTGGCGCGCACGCGCTGCGCGAGCTGCTGTCGCTGTATGGCGTCGACGAGCTGTCGCCCTTGCGCAGGCAGCTCGAGGGCCTGGTCTCCGTGCGCAGCGAGGCCGCCATCCAGCGCATCGCGCAGCGCGGTCCGATCGCCTTCGGCCGCGGTACCCGGGTCGTGCTGACGATGGACGAACGGGCGTTCGAGGGCGCCGGCATCGTCGTGCTGGGCGCCGTGCTCGATCGCTTTCTTGCCCGCTACGCCGGCCTGAACAGCTTCACGCAGCTGGTTCTGTCGTCGCAGACGCGCGGCGTCGTCAAGACATGGCCGGCGCGGATCGGCGCCCGCGCCGTGCTTTGAGGACATGATGACGGCGCTCCCCGACCACGTTCGGACCGACGCACCGGGCTCGTCCGGCCCCGGCGAGATCACCCATGACGCCATGTCGGCGACGTTCGCCATGCCCGGTGGCGACGCCCGCGCCGGGCCGGTGGCGTGGGCATCCGAGCTGGCCGACCAAGCGCACAGGTTCGGATTCTTCCAGGCCGTCCGGCTGCTCGAGGCCGTGCGGCCGGACCTGCCGCGGGTGGGCACCGGGCTGCGCTTGCGCGACGACCCCGTGCGCTTCGCGCAGGCGCCGTCGCTCGCATTCGCGTCGGCGACCCTCGCGCGCTTGCTGCCCGGCGAGCGCGGCGCGGCGCCGACCTTGCAGGTGCGCTTCTTCGGCCTGTTCGGCCCTCACGGCCCGCTGCCACTGCACCTGAGCGAATTCGTCCGCGAGCGCGCGCGTCGGATGCCGGCCGACCGTGCGCCGCTGCGCTTCCTCGACATGTTCCACCACCGCATGCTGTCGCTGCTCTATCGCGCCTGGGCCGAGGCGCGCCCGACGGTCAACCTGCATCGCGCGGCCGAGGATCCGTTCAGCCGCTGGGTGGGCGCCATCGCGGGCTACGGGCAGGCGTCGCTGCGCGGGCGGGACAGCGTTCCCGACGGCGCGCGGCTGGCCGCCGCCGGCCTTCTCGGGCGCAGCGTGCGCGGTGCCGACGGACTGGAACGCCTGCTCGCCGATTTCTTCCGCGTCCGCGTCGTGGTTCACCAGTGGCAGCCGCACTGGATGCGGCTGCCCGCCGAACTGCGTTCGCGCATCGGCGCGCGGTCGGCCGGCGCGGCCTTGGGTCGGGGTGCGCTGCTGGGTTCGCGCGCGTGGGACTGCCAGTCCTGCTTTCGCATCGAGATCGGTCCGTTGACGATAGCGCGATACCAGCGCTTCCTGCCGGGTGGGACCAGCCTGCGGCGTTTGCGCGACTGGGTGTTCGGCTACATCGGCCACGAGCTGTCGTGCGAGCTGCAACTGGTGCTGCGAGGGCAGGACGTGCCCGCGCTGAGGCTGGGCGGCGCGGCGGCGCTGGGGCTGTCGTCCTGGCTGGGCTCGCGTCACCAGGACGGGGATGCGGCGGACCTCGTGTTCGCCCTCATGCCGTCCTCGCCGGCACGATGTTGACCGGGCCGTGCGCTGGGCCGGGCAGGGCAGGGCAGGGCAGGGCAGGGCAGGGCAGGGCAGGGCAGGGCAGGGCAGGGCAGGGCAGGGCAGGGCCGCGCGCCGCTGTGCCAGCGCGCCGTGCGCGGTGCGCGGTGCGCCGTGCAGCCCCCATCACATCGGCTTGAACAGATGCACGTAAGCGCGGCTGACCGGCAGTTCGTCCGCGCAGCCGGCGATGCGCACGAACAGGCGGCTCGCCTCGTCGCGGCGCGTGCCGGCCAGGTGGGCCAGGTTGACGATGCTGGAGCGGTGGATCTGCCAGAACTTGTGCTCGTCCAACTGCGCGGCGAGTTCGGCGATCGGGGTGCGTATCAGGTGTTCGGCGCGGGCCGTGCGCACGCAGGTGTACTTGTCGTCGGCGTGGAAGTAGAGGACCTGGTCGACGTCGATCTGGTGCGTCAGCTCGCCCTGGCTGGCGCGGATCCAGCGCAGTGGCGGGCCGGCGGCCGGGGCCGGCTGCAGGGCGCGCAGCGCGCGCGCCAGCCGGGCGTCCGGCGCGTCGGTGGGCTGCGGCGCCAGCGCGCGTCGCAGGCGCTCGACGCTGCGCTCCAGCCGTTGCGCGGTCACCGGCTTGAGCACGTAGTCCAGGGCCTCGGCATCGAAGGCCTTCAGGGCGTACTCGTCGTAGGCGGTGACGAACACCACGCGCGTGTCGCCCTCGATGCCGGCGGCGACCTCCAGGCCGGTGAGCCCGGGCATCTGGATGTCGAGGAAGGCGACGTCGGGCTGCAGGTCGGCGATCAGCGTCGCCGCCTCCAGGCCGTTGCGCGCCAGCGCGACGACTTCCAGCGCGGGCCAGAGCTTGAGCAATTGCTCGCGCAGGTACAGGGCGAGCTGAGGTTCGTCGTCGGCGATCAGGGCACGTGTCATGGTCGGGTCGGTTTTTGGGGTTCAGGTTCGGGCGGCGGCGGGAGCGCGCGCGGCGTCGCTCGCCACGCGCCAGGGCAGCACGAGGCAGGCGCGCGTGGACCCCGGCGGCGCGAGCTCGGCGAGCGTCAGCTGCGCAGTGCCGGCGTACAAGGCGCGCAGCCGCTCGCGCACGTTGGCCAGCGCGATGCCGTGGCCGTCCGGGCCGGCGCCGACCGTGCGGCGAGCGGCCGTGGCCGCCGCCCGCAGTCCCACGCCGTCGTCGTCGACGCAGACCCGCAGCGCCGCGGCGCCGCCGAATTCGATGGCCGCGGCGTGCACGCGCACCGTGCCGCCCTCCAGCCTGGCTTCGAGCCCGTGCTTGACCGCGTTCTCGACCAGCGGCTGCAGCAGCAGCGGGCTCAGCGTGGCGGCGCGCAGCGACGGCGCGACGTCGATCTCGAAGCGCAGGCGCTCGCCCATGCGCACCTGCATCAGCTCCAGGTAGCGCTGCGCGAGCTCGATCTCCGCGCCCAGCGTCGTCTCGCCGTGGCGCAGGCTGCCCAGCGATGCGCGCAGGTAGTCGGTCAGCGCCTCCAGCAGGTGCTTGGCGCGCGGCGCGTCGGCGTCGATCAGGCTGATCACGTTGGCCAGCGTGTTGAACAGGAAGTGCGGCTCCATCTGGCCCTGCAGCAGGCGCAGCTGGGCCTCGCTGGCGCGCATCTCGGCGCGGATTTCGCGGTTGCGCAGCGAGAAGTAAAGGTAGAACCCGCCGAAGATCATCGCGCCGACGACGACCAGCGACACGACGTCGCCGCCGTTCAGGCGGGACAGCTTGCGCAGGTCGCCGATGACCAGCGCGATGCCCAGCGGCCAGCCCAGCAGCGTGCCCAGCAGCGGGATCGCCACGAAGACCGCCGTGCGCTGGCGCTCGGGCAACGCCCGGATGCGTGGCCGGCCGACGACGCGAACGACCAGCGCGAACAGGCCACGGATCATGAAGCTGATGACCAGCGCGACGACCAGGTTGCCGGCGTACACGTGGCGCCACGCGCCTGGATCGAGCCAGTCGGCCAGCGAGCGCGCCTTGGCGACGAAGCTGGCCAGGGTGAAGAACACCGCGATGGTGGCGGCGAACAGCGCTGTCCAGACGGATTGCAGCCAGGCCGGGCCGGCCTGCGGCGCGGTGCCGGTCAGCCAGTGGCGCCATGACGCGCGCAGGTCGTAGGGCGGCGGACGGGGGGCGTCGGATGCATTCATGGCGCCCCAGTGTAGGCAGCGTGCCCCGGGGCGCAAGCAGATGCCGACCGGTGGACGGCAGGCGCGCCGATTCGACGGCGGGCGGTGCGAACCGCTGGCATCGGTGCTGTGGACGCTGTCGCCGCCATGCGTGGTGCAGGCGGCGCGGGCAGCGTGGGCGGCGCGAGCTGCGTGGTCGACGTGGGCCGGCGTGTGCAGCCGCGGTTTGCAAATGTTGTCAGCAGGCGTGGCAGGCGGGCCGGGCCCTCCCGGGCGCCCGTAGAATCGCCTCCCACCGCCTACCCCCACAAGAAGCCATCCATGCAAGTCAAAGCATCCGCCTTCAAGGCCTACGACATCCGCGGCATCGTCGACGACGCGCTCGACGAGACCTTCGCGGAGCACCTGGGCCGCGCGTTCGGCAGCGAGGCGGTGCGCCTGGGCGAGAAGGCGGTGGCGGTGGGGCGCGACGGGCGCGTCTCCGGCCCGCGGCTGGTCGCCGCGCTGATCAAGGGCCTGGCCGCCACCGGGCTCGACGTGGTCGACCTCGGCGCCGTCACCACCCCCATGCTCTATTACGTGGCGGCCACGCGCGCCAGGCACGGCTGCACCTCGGGCATCCAGGTCACCGGCAGCCACAACCCGAAGAACTACAACGGCTTCAAGATGGTGCTGGCCGGGCGCGCGATCTACGGCGCGGACATCCAGAACCTGCGCCACCTGATGGAGACCGAGACCTATGTCAGCGGCCGCGGCCGCAGCGCGACGATGGACATCCTCGCCGAGTACAGCCACCGCATCACCGCCGACTGCAAGCTCGCGCGCCCGATGAAGATCGTCGTCGACTCCGGCAACGGCATCCCGGGCGCCTCGGCGCCGGGCATCCTGCGCGCCCTCGGCTGCGAAGTGATCGACCTCTACAGCCGCGTCGATGGCGACTTCCCCAACCACCACCCGGACCCGTCCAAGCCCGAGAACCTGGTCGACCTGATCCGCACCGTGCACGCCACGGAGGCCGAGCTGGGCCTGGCCTTCGACGGCGACGGCGACCGCCTGGGCGTCGTCACCCGCGGCGGCAACATCATCTATCCGGATCGCCAGCTGATGCTGTTCGCGCGCGACATCCTGACCCGCGTCAAGGGCGCGCCCGTGATCTACGACGTCAAGTGCTCGCAGCGACTGCCCATCGCCATCCGCGAGGCCGGCGGCCAGCCGCTGATGTGGAAGACGGGGCATTCGCTGGTCAAGGCCAAGCTCAAGGAAACCGGCGCGCCGATCGCCGGCGAGATGAGCGGCCACATCTTCTTCAGCGAACGCTGGTACGGCTTCGACGACGCCACCTACACCGCCGCGCGCCTGCTCGAGATCCTTTCGCGCAGCGCGGATCCGAGCGCGGTGCTCGACGCGCTCCCCACCAGCTTCAGCACGCCCGAGCTCAACGTGGCCTGCGCCGAAGGCGAGCCGCCGAAGATCATCGAGCGCCTGCTGGCCGAGGCACAGTTCCCGGGCGCCGAGATCCTGACCATAGACGGCCTGCGCGCCGAGTACCCGGACGGCTTCGGCCTGATCCGCGCCTCCAACACCACGCCGGTGCTGGTCCTGCGCTTCGAAGGCCACACCGAGGCCGCCTTGCAGCGCATCGAGCACGACTTCATGGCGGCGCTCAAGAAGGTCAAGCCCGACGCCCAGGTCGGCGCGGCCGCGCATTGAGGCTGCCCCGGCCCAGCCAACGGCTGTGCGCCGCATGAACCCGGCCATGACCTTGCGGCAGCGCCTGGCGCTGGCGAGCTATGTGGCGGCGTTTCGCCTGCTGCTGCCGGCGATGCTGCTGCGCTACTGGCTGCGCGGGCGCAAGGAGCCCGGCTACCGCGTCGCGATGGGCGAGCGCCTCGGCTTCGGGCCGGCGCTGGCGCCGGGCGCGGTGTGGGTGCATGCCGTGTCGCTGGGCGAGACGCGCGCCTGCGGCGCCTTGATCGAGGCGCTGCGCGCCCGCCTGCCGGGCATGCGGCTGTTGCTCACCCACGGCACCGCCACCGGCCGCGACGCCGGCCGCGCGCTGCTGCGCGAGGGCGACGCGCAGTCCTGGCTGCCGCTGGACACGCCCGGCGCCGTGCGCCGCTTCCTGGCCCGCACGCGGCCGGCCATCGGCGTGCTGATGGAAACCGAGATCTGGCCGCAGCTGCTACACGGCGCCCAGCAGGCCGGCGTGACCATGGTGCTGGCCAATGCGCGGCTGTCCGAACGCAGCGCGCGGCGCGGCGAGCGCTTCGCCGCCTTGCTGCGGCCGGCGGCGGCGACGGTCGCCGAGGTGCTGGCGCAGACCGCCGACGACGCCCAGCGCCTGCGCCAGGCCGGGGCGCGCAGCGTGGCGGTCAGCGGCAACCTCAAGTTCGACGTCCAGCCGGCGCCCGAGCTGCTGGCGCGCGGTCGGCGCTGGCGCGAGGCGATCGGCCGGCCGGTGGTGCTGGCGGCGATCACGCGCGAGGGCGAGGAGGCGCTGCTGTTGCAGGAGTGGGCCAAGGTGCTGGGGCGCATCCCGTTCCTCGTCGTCGTGCCGCGCCATCCGCAGCGCTTCGACGAGGTGGAGCTGCTGCTGGCCAACGCCGGGCTGCGCGTCGCGCGGCGCAGTTCCTGGGGCGAGATGCCGGGGCCGGCGCAATTGGACGTCGACGCGTGGCTGGGCGACTCCCTGGGCGAGATGCCGCAGTACTACGCCAGCGCCGACGTCGCCCTGCTCGGCGGCAGCTTCATGGCGCTGGGCGGCCACAACCTGATCGAGGCGGCCGCCTGTGCCTGCCCGATCGTGGCGGGGCCGTCGACCTTCAACTTCGCCGAGGCGGCCATCCAGGCGGTCGCCGCCGGCGCCGCCTGGCAGGAGCCCGACATGGCCCATGCGCTGCGCCGTGCGCTGGAACTCGTCGCGGCGCCGGAGCAGCAGACGCTGGCCGGCACGCGCGCGCTGGCGTTCGCGGCGCAGCACCGCGGCGCGGCGGCGCGCATGGCCGCGCGCATCGCCCAGATGCTCCCGGCGGCGCCTACTTGACCAGCAGCGCGTTGATCGCCAGCAGGTCGTTGGCCGTCAGCGTGCCGGCGGCCTGGCGCAGCTGCAGCGTCGACAGCAGGTAGTTGTAGCGCGCGGCCGCCAGGTCGCGCTGCGTCGAGAACAGCTGCGACTGCGCGTTCAGCACGTCGAGGTTGACCTTGACGCCCACCTTGTAGCCCAGCACCGTCGCGTCCAGCGCCAGCTTGCTGGAGGACTCCGCGGCCTCCAGCGCCTTGACCTTGGCGTTGAGGGACTGCGCGCTCAGGAACGCGGTTCGGGTGCTCACCGTGACGCTGTTGCGCGCGCCTTCGGCGTCGGTGCGGGCCTTCTCCTCGAGGGACACCGTCTCGCGCACCCGGTTTTGCGTGGCGAAGCCGGCGAACAGCGGCACGGTCAGGGTGAGCGACACGCCGCGGTTGAAACCGGTGCCACCATAGGTGCCGCCGGGGCCGTAGACGGCCGCGTCGGCGGTGCTGTAGCTCTCGCGGTCATGGGTGCGGCCGTACTGCGCGCCGGCCACCAGCGTGGGCAGGTGGCCGGCCTTGGCGCGCGCGGTATCGAGCTGCGCGATCTCCAGGTTCAGGCGCGCCTGCAGCAGCGTGGGGCTGTCGCTTTCGGCCAGCGCGACCCAGTCGGAGCCCTGGGCCGGCATGACCGGGGGCAGGGTGGCCGGCAGCGCGAGCGGGTGCGGCGCGATGCCGTTGCGGCCGACCAGCTGGTCCAGCGTGACTTTGGCCACCTGCAGGTCGTTCTCGGCGGAGATCTCCTGCGAACGTGCGAGGTCGGAGCGCGCCTCGGCTTCGCGGGTGTCGGTGATGGTGGCGTTGCCGACCTCGAAGTTGCGCTTGGCCGACGCGAGCTGCTCGGCGATCGCCTTGCTGTTGGCCTGCACCGTCTGCAGCGCGTCGGCCGCCGCGAGGACGTTGAAATAGGCCTGCGACACCCGCACCAGCAGGTCCTGCTCGGCCTGCGCCAGCTGCGCGGCGGCGATGTCGGCGGACTTCTGCGCCGCGTCGATCTGCAGGTCGTTCTGGCGGTTGAAGATCGTCTGCTGCGCGCTGACCGTGCCGCCGTAGCTGGTCGAGGAGCTGTTGGTGTCGGACGGGACGTAGGGCGTGCCGGAGGACTGCTTGGCGGCCGTCACCACCAGGTTGGCCGACGGCAGGTGCAACGCGCGCGCCTGCTCGTAGCGGTAGCGCGCGGCGTCCGCGGTCGAACGGGCGCCCAGGTAGGTCGCATCGTAGGTGCGCGCGGCGTCGACGACCTCGGTCAGGCTCTGCCCGCGCGCCGCGAAGCTGCACAGGGCGAGGGCGACGGCCAGCGCCAGCGTCGCGGACGTCGGGGGCATCGTGGGCAGGCCTGCGCGCGGAATGGACATGGGTTTCCTTCTGGAGTCGGGGCTATGGGCGTTGGAACAGGTTTGTAAAGCCTTGTGGCGCGAGATGCACGTGCGATGCGACGACCTGCAGCCAACGCACCCCGTGACGACGATTCCAGCCGACGGGCTGCAAGCCCGGCTGCCGCGGACGTCCTGCTGCCGCGCGGCCGGGATGGCGGATCGGCGGGCCGCGCGGGCGCGCCGATCAGGCAGTCAGAAGTGAAAGCGTGCGGGCTCGGCGAAGCCGACCAGGCGCGGTGCATTGGCGTCGAACAGCGCGACGCGCACGATGCCCGTGGGCCCGTTGGTGTAGCGCACGACCTCCATTACCGGCTCGCTGCCTTCGATGGCCAGCAGGCGCCCGCCCGGCTTGAGCTGCCCCAGCAGGTCGGCCGGCACCTTGGCGAGCGAGCCCGAGAGCAGGATCGCGTCGAACGGCGCCTCGGCGGCGTAGCCGTGCACGCCGTCGGCCTGGACGACCGCCACGTTGGACGCGCCGGCGCGGCGCAGGTTGTCGGCGGCGAGCTTGGCCAGGTCGGGGCGGATCTCCAGCGAGATCACGCTCTGCGCGCGGTGGCCCAGCAGCGCCGCCATGAAGCCGGAGCCGGCGCCGATCTCGAGCACGCGCTCGTGGCGCTGCACCTGGAGTTCCTGCAGCATGCGCGCCTCGACCCGCGGCGCCAGCATGCATTCGCCTTCGCCCAGCGGCACTTCGGTGTCGACGAAGGCCAGCGCACGATAGGCCGCCGGCACGAAGTCTTCGCGGCGAACGACGGCCAGCAGGTCCAGGACGCCTTTGTCCAGGACGTCCCACGGGCGGATCTGCTGTTCGATCATGTTGAAGCGGGCTTGTTCGATGTTCATGCGGGTCCTCTGGAGCGAAATGGGTGCTGCGGGCAAACCGTCAAATTCTATGCGGGGCGGCGGGCGTCGCGGCGGGCGTCGCCGATCGTGCCTCGAGCCCCTGGAAAACCAGCCGCATGTGCGCGTGCATGAAGCCGACCGGGTCGATGCTGAGGTCCTTGGCGACGTCGCAGGCGCCGAACGAGTGCTTGTGCACGCAGAGCAGGATCATGGGCATCAGGATGGAGTGCACGGCGGCCTGGATGTCGACGTCGCGGAACTCGCCGCTGGCGATGCCGCGGCGCAGCATGCCCTCGACCAGCTTCTGGCCCGGGTCGACCACGCGCTCGACCCAGAACGCCGCGATCTCGGGGAAGTTGCGCACCTCGGTGATGACCAGCTTGAACACGCCGGACGCCGGCCCTTCGTAGACGCGCGTCCACCACGACACCAGCAACTGCTCCATCACCTGCGCGGCGTGGCCTTCGAGCCCGGCCGCCTCCTCGACGCCGGCGGCGATCTCCGTGCCCAGGAAGTGCTGGATCACGGCCTTGAGCAGTTCCTCCTTGCTCGGGAAGTAGAGGTACAGCGTGCCCTTGGACACGCCCGCCGCCTTGGCCACTTCCTCGCTGCGCGTGGCGGCATAGCCCTTCTCGACGAACAGCGCCAGCGCGGCTTCCAGCAATTCCGCCGGGCGGGCCTCCTTGCGGCGGCGCCGGAACAGGCAGGGGTCGGCAGTGAACGGGGGCATCGCGTTAATGACTCATTGGTCATTAATGGTAGCAGCATTTGCACGCGGCGTGTCGGCGCGCCGGGCGCTCCGCGCGTTGACTGACCTGGCCCGCGCGTTCCGGCGCGGGCGTTCTTGGGGTGCCAGATGACACGCAGCATGAGACCACGGCCAGGGAGTCGACGCCATTTCGTCCGCAGCGCGGGGCGGGGGATCGCCGCGCTGGCGATGATCGCCGGCGTCGCCGGCTGCGCGGGCCTGATCGGCAGCCACGACGTCGAGATCAGCGAATCGCAGCTGGCGCTGCTGCTCGCGCGCCAGTTCCCCATGCAGCGCAAGGTGCTGGAGGTGATCGACCTGAGCATCACCAATCCGCAGATCCGCCTGCTGCCCGAGAGCAACCGGCTGGCCACCGAACTCGATGTGAGCGCCCTCGACCGGCTGTTCGGCTCGAGCGCGCAGGCGCATGTGTCGCTCGAATACGGGCTGCGCTTCCAGCCCGCCGACCACACCATCCGCATGACGCAGGTGCGGGTGCGCGACCTGAGCCTGAGCAGCGGATCGAGCACGCTGCACGGCTCGGCGCAGCGCCTGGGCGGCCTGGTGGCCGAGAACGCGCTCGACAACCTGGTGCTGTATCGGATGAAGCCCGCGCAGGCCGACGAGATGGACCGCCTCGACCTGGTCGCCGCGGCGATCGTGGTGACGCCGCAAGGCATCCGCATGACTGTTTCGCCGCGTTCGCGCTGAGCGCGACGGTCGCCGCTCGGCCCGGCTACAGGCTCGCGTCATCCCGGCCGCGTATCATCGCCCGCTTCGATCAAGGGCCTCCCGGGGCCCGTCTGGAGTGCTGAGCGTGGATACGTTGTTGTTGATCAAGGCCGCCGTCATGGGCGTCGTCGAGGGGCTGACCGAGTTCCTGCCCGTGTCGTCCACGGGGCACCTGATCCTGACCAGCTCCCTGCTGGGCCTGGCCAACGACGAGATCATGAAGACCTTCGAGGTCGTGATCCAGTCGGGCGCGATCCTGGCGATCGTGATCGTCTACTGGCAGCTGATCGTCGGCTCGCTGGGCAGCCTGGGCAGCAACCGCAATTCGCGCAAGCTGGTCACCAACATCATCGTCGGCTTCCTGCCGGCGGCGGTGATCGGCTTCCTGCTGATCGGCTTCATCAAGAAGCACCTGTTCAACGGCCCCGTCGTCGCCACGGCATTCATCGTCGGCGCGCTGATCATCCTGTGGGTGGAGCGGCGCACCGACCGCCCCGTGCGCGTCAACCACATCGACGAGATGACGACGCTGGACGCGCTCAAGGTCGGCTTCATCCAGTGCCTGGGCATGGTGCCGGGCACCAGCCGCTCGGGCTCGACCATCATCGGCGGGATGCTGGTGGGCCTGTCGCGCAAGGTGGCCACGGAGTTCAGCTTCTTCCTGGCGATCCCGACGCTGATCGGCGCCAGCGCGCTGAGCGCGTGGAAGGTGCGCGCCGACCTGGCCGCGCACTGGAACGAGTACATGCCCTTGTTCGGCGTCGGCTTCGTCGTCTCGTTCCTGGCCGCCTGGGTCTGCGTGCGCTGGCTGCTGCGCTACATCGCCACGCACACCTTCGTGGCGTTCGCCTGGTACCGCATCGCGTTCGGCATCGTCGTGCTGGCCACCTGGATGACAGGCATGGTCAAGTGGGCGGATTGACGGCCCCGAGACTGACTGCCCCCACGCTCGAGGACTGACTGCCCCCACGCTCGCTGGCGCTCGCTGCCCCCCGAGGGGGTGCTCCGCGACTGGACCGGCGGAGCCGGATCCAGCGCTCCCTTGAACTTCTTGGGAGCGGGTGAGCGGCAGCGCCGGGGGGGAGGGACGGCCCCCACGCTCGCTGGCGCTCGCTGCCCCCCGAGGGGGAGCTCC
>Ga0302323_100003702_pt1 | contig 12442 bp, 5 predicted proteins | sample Fen_T0_3_FD_201950 | JGI IMG/M metagenome (GOLD analysis project Ga0302323, IMG submission 201950) | Peat permafrost microbial communities from Stordalen Mire near Abisko, Sweden - Fen_T0_3 | ecosystem: Environmental > Terrestrial > Soil > Wetlands > Permafrost | place: Sweden: Abisko... | reverse complement strand
AGCCATCGGCGTGCTGGGCAACGACGTGCACGACAAGCTGCTCGTGCTGCAGGCGCTGCAGCCGGAGTTCCCGACGGTGATCTTCTTCACCACCGACCTCGACGCGCGCTACCTGCATCCGCGCGAGCAGTCCTGGGCGCGCAACCTGGTCGTGGCGTCCGGTTTCGGGCTGCGCCTGGACGAACGCATCCAGGCCGGCACGCCGCCGTTTCGCGACGCCTACCAGACCGCCGAATTCTTCGCGACGCGGCTGGCGCTGGACGACGCGCGGCGCGCGCTGTCCAAGGCCCAGCCACCGGCCATCGCCACGGCCTGGCCGCGCGAGCGCACGGCGGCGTGGCGCCAGGAGGACCTGGCCGAGTGGCTCGGGCCGCCGCGCATCTTCGAGATCGGCCGCACCAGCGCCTTCGACTTCACCGGCCGCGACGTCCATCGGCCGGAGCGCCACCTGCAGCGGCTCGCTGGCGCGCAGGGCCAACCGGGCGCCCCGCCGGAAAACTGCCGCGGCGAGCGCTGGCTCAACTGCGCCGACATCCATCCGCCCGGCTCGCAGCGGGTGCCGGCGCTCGACACCTGGGCGCGCTGGCTCATCTGCGAGTTGCTGCTGCTCCTGTGGGTGCCGGTGCTGGCGACCTACCGCGGTGGCGGGCCGGGCGCGCTGCTCCGCGGCCTGGGATTGGCCGGCCTGGCGCCGCAGCGGCGGCGGCAGCGCGTGCTGGTGGTCGCGGCGTTCGCGCTGCTGCAGCTGGTTCTCGCACCGCTCGGCCTGGCCCTGGCCTGGCCCGCCGTCGCCGACTGGCTGACGCTGCAGGGCAAGCCGCTCGCGTTCACCGAAGGCATCAGCACCTGGCCGACCGAGTTCATCCGCCTGTTCGCGTTCCTGCTCGGCGGCTACCTGCTGCTGCGCGGCTGGCGCGGCCTCGAGCGCAACCAGCAGGCGATCGCGCGCAGCTTCTTCCTGCAGGCGCCGCGGGCCGAGATCGCGGCCAGCCAGGCGCATGCCGAGCCGCGCCTGACATGGTCCACACGGCTGGCCAACATGTTTCGCCGGGACGCGGTGGAGCCGAGCGGCCTGGTCACCGAGCACGCGACCGGCCTGTCGCCGCGCGTCGAGGTGCTGTGGCAGGTCCACGTGGTGCAGAACCGGCTGGGCGCCCGCATGACCCGCAGCGTCGTCTGCGCGGCCCTGACCCTGGGCCTGTCGCTGGCGCTGGTACTCGCCTTCAACGAGCCGCGCGTGGTGCCGCAGCGCGGACTGCTGGCCCTGCGCGTGCACGAGACCCTGCACGTCCTGGTGTTCCTGATGCTCTATCTGGTCGTGATCTTCGTCGCCGACGCGACCACGCTGTGCGTCCGCTTCCTGCGCCACCTGCGCGGGCCCCTGTGCCTGTGGCCGCAGGCCGCGATCCGCCACTTCGAGCAGGAACTGGCGTTCGTCGACGACGGCCTGATCGCGCACTGGATAGATCTGCAGTTCGTCGCCGCGCGCACCACGGAGATCAACCGCCTCGTGTACTACCCGTTCATCCTGCTGTCGCTCATATTGCTCTCACGCAGCCCGGCCTTCGACGACTGGCAGATGCCGCTCAGCGGCAAGCTGCTCGCGCTGCTGGGGGCGCTGGTGGCCGTGCTGTGCGCGGCCGCCTTGCGCAAGGCGGCCGAGAGCGCGCGCGCCAACGCCCTGGCGGAGATCGACAAGGCGCTGCTGCGCGCCAACGGGCGCCAGGAATGTGCACCGGGCGCCGCGGCGGAGGGTGCACGCTGCGCCCCGACGCCGCGCCAGCTCGAGCTGTTGCGCGACTACGCCGCCAACCTCAGGCGCGGCGCATTCGCCCGCTGGTCCCAGCAACCGGTGCTCAAGGCGCTGCTGCTGCCGTTCGCCACCGTGGGCGGCTCGACCCTGCTCGACTACCTGAGCCTGGCCAATCTCTGATGTCCGCGCGAACGTGAAACGACGCCGGTGCGGCGCTTCGACCTAGCTCCAGGACAGGAACACGAGTTCGTGCCTGGTCAGCCAGGTGTCGAACGCGGGCACCGAGACCTCGGTCACCGGACGCTCGGTGCCCGCACCTGCATGCAGGCGCACGCTGCAACCGGCCTCCTCCACCAGGTATTCGCCGGGCAGGACCAGGTCGGTTTCGCCGTGGGTCGATTCGGCGAAGATCTCCTTGTCGACGCGAGCTCTGCGCAGGTGGACTTGGGGCATGGCGATTCTCCGCGAGAGGGACAGGGACAGGGACAGGACGGGCGGGCGGGCACGCCGGGAAGTGCGGTTCTTGCGAATCGCGCCGTCCCGGGCGACTGCCGTGACAACGCAGCAGTCTATCGATTTGCTGCGGCGCAGCAAGCTGTTCGAACGCCCATTGGACCGCTGGAAGCGACATCCGAGGGTATCCCCTGACGAACGCGCGATGGCCGCGAAGCGAAGGCACGCGCCATGCAGGACGCGCCGCGCTGGAGCGGGATGCGGGAATCGAACCCGCGGCTCTAGCTTGGGAAGCTAGGGTATTACCATTATACGAATCCCGCGCGAGCGGCATTCTAACTCGAACGCCGTGCAGTGCCCCGCCAGCGTCGGCCGTCGATCGAGTGGCCGGCCAGTCGGGTCCGGCCCACGCCGACAAGGGCCTGCGCTGCCACCGTCCCTCCATGTGCTGGGCGGGCTTGGGTGGGCTGGGCGCGGCCAGGGCCACCCAAGCTCGGCGAGCGATCAGAAGCCCATCTCGCGCTGCACGACCGCGATGGCGGCGCGCAAGGCGTCGCCGGCGAGGCTGCTGCGCGCGCCCTCCAGCCGCGCGACGCCGCGCAGCTCGCGCGTCGGCGCCGCGGCGCCGGCACCGCAGCGCCCCAGTTGCACGCGGTACCAGGCCGTGGTGGGCACGAGGGCGCCGTGGGCGTCCTTCTGGACCGCGATGGCGCCGCCGTAGGTCGAGGCCAGCGCCAGCTCGTCGAGCGTGGCGATGTTGACCGTGTCGACGCGTTCGACGCGGCAGGCCAGGCTGCGCAGGCCGTCGCCGTCGGCAACGAAGCTGGCGGCGGCACCGACCTGCACGTGGGGCAGGTCGCGCTCGTCGACGAAGGCATCGGCCTTGGCGCCGCGCGCGCCGACCAGCTCGACCAGCTTGTCCTTCTGCGCCACCCAGACGCCGGGCGCCAGGCCTTCGTCGACCTGCACCACGCGGCCGGCGAATGGCGCACGCACGCTCAACTGCTCGATCTGTTCCTGCAGCCCGCGCACGGCCGCCGCCGCCGCCATCCAGCGCTGGCGCACCGCCTCGCCCTGCTTGCGCAGTTCGGGGTCGAAGGGCTGCTGCTCCAGCTCCCAGCGAAACAGGCGCTCGTGCACCTGTTCGCCGGCCAGCCGCGCGCGCAACTCGGGTGACTCCAGGCGCAACAGCAACTGCCCCGCGCCGACCGCCGTGCCGACGGCGACGACCGGGCTCGCGACCTGCGCGCCGGCGACCGCGTAAAGGCCCTGCGCATCCGCGGCGCCGAGGATGGCCGCCGCGCGCACGCCGGTGCGCCAGGGCAGCAGCGCGAACGCCAGCAGCACCGCGACCAGGCCGGCGCTGCACAGGCTGGCGCCGTTCCAGCGCAGTTCGGCCCGCCGCGCCCACCAGACCTTGAGCTCGCCGGCCACCGGCAGCGCGATGAACCAGCCGAGTTCGACCGCCAACAACAGCAATCCCAGCAGCTTGAACGAGATCCGGTAGACCAGGAACGCGATGCCCAGGAAGACGACCAGGCGATAGACCGCCGTGGCCACGGCGAAGGCGACCAGGAAGGCCTGGCGGCCGGGCGCGAAGCGCTCGGGCGGCGGCTCGTCCCAGCCGAACAGCGTGCGCCGCAGCCACCAGCGGCCGAGCGCGAAGGCGCGCCCGTGCAGGTTGGGCGTGTCCAGCCAGTCGGACAGCAGGAAGTAGCCGTCGAAGCGCATGAAGGGGCTGGCGTTCAGGCCCAGCGTGACGATCCAGGTGGTGGTGGCCAGCATGAAGACGCCGGCGCGCACGGGGCCGTCGGGCAGCAGGCTCCAGGCCAGCGTGGCGACCGCGGCCAGGGCCAGTTCGCTGAGCATGCCGGCCGCGGCGATGGCCAGGCGCTGGCGCTTGTCGGGCAGCTTCCAGGCCTCGTTGGTGTCGGTGTAGAGCACGGGCACCAGCACCAGGAAGGCCACGCCCATGGTGGGCACGCGGCAACCGTAGCGCTGCGCGGCCAGGGCATGGCCCATCTCGTGCAGCAGCTTGGCGAGCGACAGCGCGGCGCCGATGCCGGCCAGGCCGGCGAAGCCGGCATACCCGGAGAAGGTATGGACGAAATGGTCCCATTCGCGCGCGGCGAGGACCAGGCCGAGCAGCGCCGTGGCGGCGATCGCGACCCAGAAGCCGGGGCGGAAGACCCAGGCGACGGCGGGCCCGAGGCGCTCGAGCAAGGCGCGCGGACGCAGCAGGGGCACGCGCACGAACAGGTAGTTGTGCAGCAGCCACCGGCTCCAGGACGGCTTCAGCGCGCGCGCCGCCTGCGCCAGGCGGCGCGTGTCCTCGGCCATGCCGGCGTCGAGCAGGTGGTGGGCGCCGAGGAAGTCGAGCAGGTCCGCCAGGTCCTGGGCGTCCGGGCGCAAGGTGGTCTGGGCCGCGACCTGGGCCAGGACGGCCTGCGGGTCGCCCAGCGACCAGCGCGCGAGGATCTCGAAGGCCGGCCAGGCCAGCCGGTAGAAGCGGTTGGCCGCCGGGTCGTGCAGGGTCCAGGTCGGCGCGCCGTCGGTGTCGGCCGGCCCGGCGTGCAGGCTCAGGTCCTGGCGCAACGGCGGCAGTGGCGGCCCTGGCGGCCGTTGCGGCACTACCGGCGGCGCTGGCATCTACCAGCCCAGCCATTGCCGCGCCGCGGCCAAGGGGCGGCGCAGCACGTAGTAGGCCAGCGGGACGCGCTCGCCGCGCAGCTTGGCCGTGCCCATGAGGCCCAGGCGCGGCACCGGCTGGCCGGGGTCGAGCCGGACCTTGAGCCGATACGCCAGCACGCCCTCGGGCGTCGGCTCGGCGCGGTAGGCAGCGCTGCTGAGCGTGCCGTCCCAGGACTGCAGCAGCGCGCCGTTCGGATAGAGCGTCACCGAGGCGTCGGGACGCAGGTCGAACGCCTCGGCCACCGGCAGCCAGACCTGCAGCTCGACGCGCGCCGGGTCGGCCAGCGTCAGCACGCGCTCGCCCGCCGACAAAGCCCTGCCCTGCCAGTCGTTGACGTCGGCGAACACCGCCACGCCGTCGCGCGGCGCCTTGATCTGCACGCGATCGAGCTGCTCCTGCGAATAGGCCAGCTCCACCGCCTTCTCGTCCAGGCTGCCCTTCTTCAGGGCGACGTCCAGGCGCGACTTGTCGTCGTTGAGGGCCAGCTGCGCGGCCTGGCGGTATTCCTCGCTGGCGACGTCATAGGCCTTGCGCGCGACGCCCAGGCGCGAGCGCGTGACGGTCGCGTCGAGGTCGAACAGCGGCGCGCCGGCCTGGACGGCCTGGTTGGGGCGCACGTGGAAGCTGCCGACGACGCCGTCGACCGGCACACGCACCGGGAACGGCTCCAGCGGCACGACCTCGGCCGGCGCGAGCACGCTCAGCCGCACCGGGAACACGCAGACCAGCGCCAGCGCCAGCGCGAGCTTCCAGCGCCGCCGCGCCGGCTCCACCCACTGCCTGAGCGTGCCCTGCCAGCCGCGACCGGCGCGAAAGCGCGCCAGCGCATGCCCGTAGGCGCCGGCCAGTTCGGCGCCGAGCAGCAGCTCGTGCGCGTCCCAGGGCTGTTCGCGCACCAGCAGCAGTTGCGCCACGCAGTACCCGCCCGGGCCCTGCAGCGGCAACAGCAACGCGTGCTCCGGCCACCACGACGCCCAGTCGCGGGCAAGCAGCTCGGGCAGGTCGGCGGCCGCCAGCGCACGCGGCGCGGTCGCCGGCTCGGGGACGTCCTGGCGGGCGAGGTGGCGCAGCACCTGGGCCAGCCATTGCACATAGGGCGCCTGCGGATCGGGCCGCGGCAGCCCGGAGACCGCCATCACGTCGCCCGGTAGCCACGCGCCGAGGCCGCCCACGCGGCCCAGCACCGCCTGGCGGTAGTCGAACAGCTGGCGGCTCTCGTTGACGGCCACGAAGCCGAGCACCGCCTCGCCGTCGGCCTCGCGCGCACGCCGACCGAGCTGCAGCAGCGTGGCGAGTTCGCGCAACGCCGCGTCCTGCGCCGTGTCACGCGCAGCGAGGTTCACCGCTCGACCTTGAAGCTCGCCGCGCCGCTCATGCCGGGCAGCAGTTCGGGATGCGCGCCGTCGACCTCGCCGGCCAGGGCGACGGACTGGCTGACCGGGTCGATGCGCGCGCCGACGCGCACGACATGGCCGGTGTAGTCGCGCTCGAGCTCGTCCACCCGCACGCTGAAGCGCGAACCGACCTTCAGCCACGCCAGCCAGCGCGAGGGCACGATCATCTGCAGCTCGAGCCGGCGCGTGTCGAGGATCTCGAGCAGCGGCTTGCCCGGCGCGACGTATTCGAATGCGTGCGCCTCCAGCCTGGCCACGCGGCCGGCGAAGGGCGCCACCAGGACGCACTTGCTGACGGTGGCCCGCATCGCGCCGGCCTCGGCCTCGGTCTCGCGCACCTTGGCCGCGGCCAGGTCGACGTCGAGGGCGCCGATGGCGTCGAGCTGGGCCAGGCGCTGGTCGACCTTGAGCGTCTGGCGCGCCGCGTCGGCGGCGGCCTCGGCCTTGTTCGATTGCGCATGGAACAGCCCGCAATCGAAGGCCACCAGCGTCTGGCCGGCCTTGAAGCTGTCGCCTTCGCGAAAAGGCAGCGCGGCGATCTTGGCCGACAGCTCGCTGGACAAGATGGTCTGCTGGTAGGCGACGAGCTGGACCCGGATCCGGTTGTCGGCGCCGCCGTCGGGCGCCGGCGCCGCGCCGCTCGCCGCGGGCGCGGCGTGACACGCGCCGGCCGCGAGCACCCACGCTGCGCCGACGCTGCCGATCTGTCGTCTCAAGACATTCTCCATGCCTGGTGCGCGTCCCTGTGCGGCGCCGCCGCTGCCCCGTCGACCCGCACGGCGGCCCCTCAAGGGGTCGTCTTCGCGCTGGCGGCGGCGATCACGCTTTCCAGCCGCGTGCCCTCGGACTTGTCGACCGCCGCCGCCAGCGTGGCGATGTCGTGCGCATCGACTTCGTCGGGCAAGGGATCCACCCCCAGCGTGGCGAGGATGGCGCCGTAGGCGTTCTGCAGGCCGCCGTAGTCCTGCTGCACGCGCAGGTCCGAGTAGAGCGCGCTGAGCTCGGCGCGGATCTGCGGCAGCTTGCCCTGCGCATCGGAGCGCGCCTCGTTGCGGGTCTGGTCCAGCAGTTGGTGATCGACCTCGTCCAGGCGCGCCGCAAGCTCGTACTGGCGGCTGCGGCCCTGGAAGTCGCGGTAGGCGATGTAGACCTGCGACAACACCGCCATGCTCAAGGCCATGCGCTGCATCCGCGCGACCTCGACCTGGGCCTGCGCGGTCTGCGTGATCTGCTTGGCCGACAGCAGGTTGAACAGGTTCCAGCTCAGGTGCAGGCCGACGTCGGTCCACTGGCTGTTGACCAGGAAGCTGTTGCTGTCGTAGTGCTCGCCGAGCTCCAGCTGCAGCCCCGGCATCAGCTTGGCCATCGCCTTCTTGGTCTCGGTCACGCCGATGCGCTCGGTGTAGCGCGCCTCCACCAGCTCGGGGCGGTTCAGCAACGCGGTGTCCACCATCGCCGGCAGGCCGGCCTGGAGCACCGGCACGGCCATGCCGCTGCCGGCGAGCTCGAACGGCTGGCCCGGGTCGAGGTCCATCAACGCGGCCAGGTGGGGCTTGGCCTGCGCCAGCTCGGCGCGGATCGCCTCGAGCTGGCGCAAGGTGTCGAGCAGCTGCCGGCGCTCGGCCAGCGTCTCCCTGGGCGGACGCAGCCGTTCCTTGCGGACCGCGTCGAGGTCGGCCAGCGCGGCCTCGACCTCCTGGACCATGGGCGCGATCCTGGTCTCGACCTCCTGCGCGCCGAGCGCCAGCCAGTAGGCCTGGCGCACCTGCTGCATCAGGCTGTGCAGGACCTTGCGGCGGCGCTCGCGCAGCACCAGCGTGCGGTCGGCCTGCTCCTGCGCCTGGTAGTAGCTGACGCCGAAATCGAGCACGTTCCAGGCCAGCGTGAGGTCGGCGTTGCCCACGCTCTTGTCGGACGAGGTCGAGGGCGCGAGCGACTGCTCGCCGGTGAACACGTTCTGCGACGACGCGGCGGGGAAGCTGTCGCGCCCGCTGTAGCCCGCGGCCAGCGTGAGCCGCGGCAGCAGGTCGTAGCGCGAGAGGTCGAGCTGGCGCTGCGACAGCGCCTCCTCCATCAGCTTGAGCCGGTTGTCGAGGTTGTACTTGATGGCGCGCGCCATCGCCTCGGCCAGCGTGATCGGGTGCGTCACCGGCTCCTGCGCCGCGAACATCGCCGAGCGGTCGAGGTCGATCTGCGTCTTCTGTTCGGCCTGGGTGAAAGGCTGCGGTGCGACGGCGCAGCCGCCGAGCGCGAGCAGCACCGCGACCGTCTGCAGGCGGGTGCAGGGGCGCCAGGAACCCGCACGGCGGGCAACGAAGGTGCGGACGGTCATGATGTTGTTGTCTCCCTGGATTGCGACAAACGGTGTGCCGTATCGGCGAGCACGGCGCGCTCGCTCGCCCAGGCCTGGTGGCCGTGGCGGGCGAACTGCTGCGCGAGCGATGCCTTGCCGGCCGGGTGCGGCGTCGCGGCGAGCGGCGTCGCGGCGAGCGCCGGCGCGAGCGCCTCGCCCGCATGCACGAGCGCGTTCGCATGCGCATGCGCAAGCGCCCGGGCGTCCGCGCGCCCCGCCACACCGCGCTGCGGCGTCTCGCCGGCGTCGAACTGGCGCGGCGCCGCGGCGCCGCGCTGCGGGACGAGTGCCGGCTGCGGGAGCGCCGGCACCACGTCCGACGGCGGCGCGACCACCAGCGGATCGAGGCGGTCCGTGCTCTGGTCGACGAGCGCCGGGAAATCGATGGCCAGCGGGTTGACGATGGTGTCTATGGTCGATGCGCTCAGGGTCGTGAAGCCGGCGCTGCCGACGACGCCGCCGGCGCCGCCCGGCGACCCGGGCTCCGCGCCGGCGATCAGCCCGGCCGACAACAGCGGCGCCGGCGCCCAGGTGGCCTGCGCCGTGATCGGCAGCGGGTCGCTCATGGCCGCGGGAGCGTTCTTGACGCCGCCGTCGACGACCCAGATGTAGGGTGGCGCCACGGGTACCGGCCGCGCGCCGGCGATCGGGTTGTGCGCCTCCTCGCCCACGTCCACGCCGGCGGTCGAGCCCAGCCCTTGCAGCGCCAGCACCGCACCGGCATTGTTGAGCCCGCTGATGCTGCCGCCGTTCGCGCTGATGACGGCGGCGACGGCGATGCCGTTGGGGTCGGCGTTGCCGCTGGCCACGGTGTAGCGAAAGACCAGCGAACTGCCGCCGCTGCCGCTGACGTAGCGCGCCAGCACCGTGCCGCCGGTGTCGAGCGTGATCGCGATGGCGGGCGTGCCGCCGCTGGTGTCGACCGTGACGGCGCGCGAGAAGCCGACGTCGAAGTCGAGGTTCTGGCCCGCCACGTACAGGCCCGCGGCCGGCACGGTGACCGCGGTGACGACCGGGGCGACGGCGTCGACGTCGACCTGCGCCGTGGACCCGACGCCGTGCAGCGTGAGGTCGGCGGCGTTGCCGGCCGCGTCCACCAGCGTCGCGCCGTGGAGGTCGAGCGCGCCCAGCGTGACGCCGGCCGCGGCCACGTCGCCGGTGGCGACCGTGTAGCGGAAGCTCAGCTGGGTCGAGGTGCTGGCAGAGGCCACCAGCGTGGCCACGACGCTGCGCCCGCCATCGAGCTGCAGCGTGAGCATGGGCGTGCCGCCGCTGGTGTCGAGCGTGACGGGCGAGTCGAACGCCACGCTGAAATCCATGCCCTGGCCGTCCACGTAGGTGCCGGCCGCGGGCACGGCGACGTCGGCCACCCGCGGCGCGGTGTGGTCCACCGTGTAGGCGGGCCCGAGGGCGTAGGCGGCCACCGGCGTGCCAGCGGCGTCGACGATGGCCGAGCCGGCGGCGACGTCCAGGCGCAGCGTGCCGTCGCCGCTCACGCCGGTGACGGTGACGGCGACGGTGCTGGCGTCGACGACGCTGACCGCGCTCACCGTGCCCGTGGCCGTGCCGGTGCTGCCGAGGACGAAGTCGGCGGCGCCCGCGCCGCTCACCGCCTCGTTGAAGTGCACCGTGTAGACGACGCTGCTGCCGCTGACGCTGGTCGCGCCGTTGGTGGCGATCGAGGCGACCGCCGGGTCGGTGCCGTCCACCTTGACGCTTGCCGTGCCGGGCACGCCAGCCAGGTTGGCATCGGCCGCGTTGCCCACCGCGTCGGCGAGGACGGCGCCGCGGCTGGCGACGACGCTGCCCAGCGTGATGCCGCTGCCGTCCAGGGTCCCGGCGCCGACCACGTAGCGGAAGGTCAGCGTGCTGCTGCCGCTGCCCGCGAGGTAGACCGCCTGCACGGTGCCGCCGGTGTCCAGCGTGATCGCGATGGCGGGGCTGCCGTTGCTGGTGTCGACCAGCACCGCCTCGCCGTAGTGGACCTGCAGGTCGAGATTGGCACCGGCGCGATAGGTGCCCGCGGCCGGCACGCCGACCGCGGTGACGACCGGCGCGGTGTGGTCGAAGGTGTAGACCGGACCCGCGGTGTAGCCACCGGCGATCGCATTGCCGGCGCCGTCGACGATGGCGGTGCCCGTGGCGGCGAGGTCCAGCCGCAGCGTGCCGTCGCCGCCGACGTTGTCGACCCTGACCGTGTAGCTGGCGCCGCTGCCGCTGACCGCGGCGATCGTGCCGCTGACCGTGCCGCCGGTGTGCAGCGTGAAGTCGCTCGCGTCGACGCCGCTCACCGCCTCGGAGAAATTGACCGTGAAGCTGGTGCTGGTGGCGGCCGTGGGCGTGCTGGCCGCGTCGCTGATGCTCGCCAGCGTCGGGGCGACGCCGTCGACCCTCACGCCGGTGCTGGTCGCCACCGCGTTGAGGGCGAGCGCGATCGGGTTGCCCATGGCGTCGTGCACGCTGGCGCCGTTGAGGACGATGGCCGAGCCGAGCGCGACGCCGTCGGTGTCCAGGTTGCCGCTGGCCACCACGTAGCGGAAGACCAGCGTGCCGCTGCCGCTGCCCGAGACGTAGGCGGCCTGCACGGTGCCGCCGGTGTCCAGCGTGAGGGCGATGGCAGGCGTTCCGCCGCTGGTGTCGACCGTGACGGCTTTGTTGAAGGCGACGCTGAAGTCGAGCGCCTGGCCGATGCCGTAGCTGCCGCTGGCCGGCACGGCCACGCTGGCGACGACGGGCAGCGCGGCGTCGACGGCGACGCCGGCCGTCGACGGCTCCACGCCGGCGATGCTCAGCAGCGCGTTGTTGGTCGCCGCGTCGCGCAGCGTGCCGCCGTTGGCGTCCAGGCTGCTGGCCGTGACGATGCCGGTGAGGTCCTGCTGGCCCGCCTGCACCGTCAGGCGAAAGGTGAGCGTGGTCGTGCCGCTGCCGGAGACGTAGCTCGCATAGACCGTGCCGCCGGTGTCCAGCGTCACGGCCAGCCGCGGGGTACCGCCAGATGTATCCACCGTGACGACTTCGCCGAAGGTGACAGCGAAGTCGAGGTTCTGGCCGGCGCCGTAGCTGCCGTTGGCCGGCACCGTCATCGACACCGCGCCCGGCGCGGTGTGGTCGACGGTGTAGCTCTGGTCGCCGGTATGCGCGGCCACCAGCGCATTGCCGAAGGCGTCGGTGATCGTGCTGCCGCCGGTGTTGAGGTCCAGCCGCAGCGTGCCGTCGCCCGTCACGCCGCTCACGGTGACGGTGTAGACGCTGCCGCCGACCGCCGCCACCGAGCTCACCGTGCCGCCCGCGCTGCCGCTGGCGACCAGCGTGAAGTCGGTCGTGTCGGGCGGGTTCAGGCTCACGTCCTCGGAGAAGGTGACGGTGAAGGTTTCCGTCACGGCGTTGTTGAGGCTGCTGCCACCGGCCCTGGCGATGGCGCTGACCGTCGGCGGCACCGCATCGACCAGCACGCCCGTCGTCGCGGCCACGCTGTTGAGGGTCAGCGCCGCGGCGTTGGTGGCGGCGTCCCTGATCGTGGCGCCGTTGAGGGTCAGCGCCGCGCCCAGCGCGACGCCGGTGCTGTCGGAGTTGCCGCTGGCCACCACGTAGCGGAAGGTCAGCGCGCCGGTGCCGGAGCCGCTCACGTACGCGGCGTGGACGGTGCCCCCGGTGTCGAGCGTGAGGCTGATGTAGGGCGTGCCGCCGCTCGCGTCGACGGTCACGGCCTCGGAGAAGTTGACCGTGAAGTCCAGGTTCTGGCCGCTGCCGTAGGTGCCGTTGGAAGGCGCGCCGACGGACGTCACGCTGGGCGCGAC
>Ga0302323_100003700_pt1 | contig 12445 bp, 9 predicted proteins | sample Fen_T0_3_FD_201950 | JGI IMG/M metagenome (GOLD analysis project Ga0302323, IMG submission 201950) | Peat permafrost microbial communities from Stordalen Mire near Abisko, Sweden - Fen_T0_3 | ecosystem: Environmental > Terrestrial > Soil > Wetlands > Permafrost | place: Sweden: Abisko... | reverse complement strand
AGGCCATCTTGGGCCTCAATACCCGATCCCGGACCGTCGAGAATCTCCGCCGGACCGGCGAAACCGTGATCAACCTTCCGTCCGACCAAGAGGCCGACGCCGTCGACCGATTGGCCCTGACCACCGGCGCCGACCCGGTGCCTGCCACCAAGGTTGCCAGGGGCTACCGAAGCGTAGGAGACAAGTTCGGCCTCGCTGGAGTCACCCCCTGTCTGTCGGTCTGTGTCGAGGTGCCCTCCGTTGCGGAGTTTCCCATCCACCTCGAGGCCACCCTGACTTCCGAACATCCCCTGACCGAGGGGCTGTCCCTTTTCGTTTTGGAGGTCTGCTGGGTGGCCGTGGAGGAGGAACTGGTGGCCAGTGGTTCCAGTCACCGGATCGACCCCGACCGCTGGAGGCCGCTGATCATGAGCTTCCAACAATTTTACGGATTGGCCCAGGGCCGGTTGCGGTCTTCGACCCTGGCATCCATTCCTGAAGAGGCCTACAGAAAGGAGTCCCTCCGATGACGGTTCCCATCGAAGCGGTGGTCCACGATTTATGCCGGTACTTGGAGGACCATTCGACCGAACCGCTGCGGCTCAGTGACCTCGCCGTCCGGGCCGGATACAGTGCCGCGCACCTGCAAAAAGCCTTCACCGCCCTTGTCGGCAGTAGCCCGAAGGAATACCAAAAGGCCCTCAGACTGCGTCGACTCAAGGAGGGACTCCGGCAAGGGGAGTCGCCCCTGCCCGCGGTGTTCGGCGCCGGTTTCGGATCACCGAGCCGGGTCTACGAGGATCTACCCCGGACCCTGGGAATGACCCCGGGTCAGTACCGGAAAGGGGCCGCCGAACTGGTCATCCGTTGGGCCGCCACCACGACCCCCCTGGGTCTCATGGTCATGGGAGCCACGGCCCTCGGCCTGTGTTTCCTTCAGTTTGGAGATTCCGAGGACGAACTACAGACCCGGCTTCGGGAAGAGTTTCCTCAAGCCAGGTTGGAACCCATGTCAGCAGAATCGAAGCCGCTGTTCACCCGGTGGGAAGCCGCGCTCAGGGATTTCTTTGAAGGCAAAGCGTCGCTAGAAGCCCTTCCGCTGGACCTGAGGGGCACGGCGTTCCAGATCGCCGTATGGCGCTTTCTCCAGTCGGTGCCCACCGGACGCACGACCACCTACGCCGAAGTGGCTCGAGCCGTTGGACACCCCCGGGCGGTCCGGGCCGTGGCCTCGGCGTGCGCCCGCAACTGCATTGCCCTGGCCGTCCCCTGCCATCGAGTCATCCGAGGCGACGGCAGTCTGGCCGGGTATCGGTGGGGGATTGAGCGCAAAGGTCGATTGCTCGACCGCGAGAAGGCCCTGCTTGGCTAGGAGCTCTTCCCTTGTTGACCCAACGCCCGCAAATTCAGGGGCTGGACCTCTTCCTCGACGAAACGGGCGTACAAGGGGCGGTGCTGAGACTGACGAGGACTTGTTCGGAATGTATCTCCAAACCAACCTCGGTCACGACCTCCTCGAGGAGCAGGGACTGCTCGGATTCGGGCAGCGCCTGCTGGCTGGGCACCTCGGAGAGGCTCTCGGCCAGACGTTCGAAGCTCATGTGGAACCGCTCCGCAGCGCTCTTCTTCACATCCAGGATGGTGTTCACCGCCACGCGGTAGGCCCAGGTACGCACGGAGCTTCGGCCATCGAATTGGGAGAGCCGCGTGACGATCCGGACCAGGATCTCCTGGGTGGCGTCTTCCGCCTCTTCCCGATTGGCCAGCATCCGCAGGGAAAGGCCGTAGATGTCTCCCTGGAGCGCTTTTACCAGCGCGTTGATGGCCTCCCGGTCGCCCCCAAGGGCACGTTGAACCACCAAGGAGAGATCCGTTGGGCTGGAACCGGCCTCCATCGCATCCATCTGTCCTTCCTCCGCTGGAAGTCCCCTTCAGATAAGGAATCCAGACGAAGACCAGCATCCCTCCTCGAGCCAGGGAAGACCACACCGAATAATCAGGCACCACCCGCCCAGGCACTGCGGAGACCACCGGGTCGACTTGGGTCCTTTACAGTCCTGACGGTGCATTCGAGTCGAAGATGTGGGTTCACGCCACCATCATTGGATGCACCTCTTGCACTGCGTGAACTCCAAGCTCCCATGCGAAACCTCAGGCAATGATTCGTATTCATTTAATTAATTCAACTTATGAAGAAACATGACACCCATAGCCAGAAGGTCCATCCAGCCATTCGGGATGGCAACAATCGATCCCAATTTCTTAGCGACGTCAATCTCACTCCGTCGAATTGAAGGGCCATGAAGATCATTTTGATCAAACAGGAAGCTGAGATGGGTGCTCGACCGGCTGCAATCAATACGCAAACGACCCTTATTGCCTGAGCATGAAAAATGCTGGGGTAACTCACCCTCTGGGGTTGCACCTAGGATACGGCCATGGCAAACGGACCCACCACCCCCGAACAGATCCCAGCACCGGTCGGAGATCCCCCTCCCCCAAAACCGCAATCAGACCCCCTTCCCCACAAGCCTGAACCAAATCCTCGTCCCATCCAGGATCCGCAAGCCACCAAGACTGGTATCAATGCACATCCAATATCACCTGGCGCGTGTCCGGCCTGAGACGCGTCGGATGGGGTCATGCTGCAGAGCGCACAGCAACGATCCTTGGGGCACATCTCCCAAGGGGGCGATGAATACGGGGCCGCTTCCTCGCACGATCTATGCCGTTGGATACCCGCAGCATCCTGCGGTCACGAACCCCTGCACGATTCAACCAACACGCATGGACAGAATTACTACGCGGCGCAAAAACCGGCAATGTCCATCTCGCTCAGCTCGGTGGACTTTGTGCGAAGAGATCGAGGACCCTGACTGCGTTCCCGATCCGCCCGACACGCATCTATGGGCCATGATGCCGGCTCGTGCAGGATCGGTGATAGGTGTGGAGAGGTGGGCGAGAGGATGCATCTCGCCAAAAGCCAGATGGAAGGCCATATCGGAGTTTTATCACCGTCACCAAGCACGACCCACTATCAGCCAATAGTCACGAAAAACACCAGGCAGGACATATCCTCAAAAGGATTTAGCCATGAGTGAATCCCTTGAACCGAGTGGTCCAGACTTCCTTAAGGACGGGATCGCCTGCTCTGCACTGGACGAAGGCAAGCCGGTGGCCGGACAGGTGAACGGAGAAGCGGTGCTGATGATCCGGACCGGGGAGATGTTCTTCGCTGTCGGCGCCGGGTGCACCCATTATGGCGCGCCACTTTCCGACGGCATTGTTGAAGGCGACACGATCCGTTGTCCCTGGCATCACGCCCGGTTCGACCTCGCAACCGGGGAAGCAAGTGGGCCTCCCGCCTTGAATGCGATTTCCTGTTTTTCGGTGGAGCGCCGAGGCGACCGCGTCTACGTGCTGGGCCGCGCCCATGAACCTTCGACCGCGCCAGGTGGCAACCCGCAGCGTTCATCCTCGAATGGCCCGCAATCCATCGCCATCGTCGGAGCAGGCCCGGCCGGAACCGCGGCGGCTGAGATGTTACGGCGTGAAGGATACGACGGCCCCATCACGCTGTTTGCGGCTGAGCCCTCGTCGCCGGTGGACCGGCCCAACCTTTCGAAGGACTACCTGGCTGGGAAGGCATCCGAGGATTGGATCCCATTGCGATCACCGGATGATTTCAGTAAATACAACATCGATCTGCACCGCGAACTGGTGCGTGGGCTCGTGGGGAAGACTCTTATTCTCGAAGCGGGTTCCCGTTCCTTCGATGCCATCCTGCTGGCGACTGGAGCGGCACCGATTCGGCTGGAGATTCCGGGTGCTTCCCGAGCTCACCTGCTGCGCACGCTGGAGGACAGCCGCTCGATCATCACCCAGGCGAAAGGTCGCGTCCTCGTGATCGGCGCGTCGTTCATCGGCCTGGAGGCGGCAGCGGCGCTGACCGCGCGGGGACTGGAAGTGCACGTGATCGGCCGGGAGAGGTTGCCGCTCGAACGCATCCTCGGCCCGAAGCTGGGCACCTTTGTGCGCCAGTTGCATGAGGAGAAGGGCGTTCGCTTCCATCTCGGCGTTTCACCAAAGGAGATAGACGCCAAGGGCGTGGTCCTCGAAAGCGGCCGCATAGACGGCGACATCGTCATTATGGGGGTCGGAGTCCGTCCCGAGGTGACGCTCGCGGAAAAGGCTGGCCTGGTCATCGATCGCGGCATCGTGGTGGATGACCAGTTCCGCACCAGTGCCCCGGGCATCTGGGCCGCTGGCGATGTCGCCCGCTTTCCCTATGCTGGAACCGGGGAACTGGTCCGCATCGAACACTGGGCCGTGGCCGAGCAGCAGGGGCAGGCGGCGGCGCGCAGCATGCTGGGCAAAGGCAGCCGTTTCGATCGCGTGCCGTTCTTCTGGAGCGCTCACTATGAGATCACCATCGGCTATGTCGGCCACGCCGAATCCTGGGATCGCCTGGACCGCTCCGGCGAGCTGTCCCAGGGAGACGCCGCGTTCGCCTATCGGCGCGCCGGCAGGACCCTTGCGGTCGCGGCCATCGGCCGGGACCAGCTCCTGCTCGAGGCCGAAGCCGCCATCGAAAGGGGTGACGAGGCCGCGCTGATCCAGCTGATTCCACCCAGTGCCAACCAGGGACAGCCATGAGCTACATCCCCTGCATCAAGACCCTGACGCCGGTGCCGACCCTGGACGACCTGGTCACGCGCGATCTCCATCACGATTGCGAGGGCTTTGGCAGCCACCACGTATGCGTGAGGGTGGTGGCGGTCGCCGATCTGCCCACCCGGTTCGGCCGGTTCCGCATCGTCGCCTTCTACAACAATCGAGATGACAAGGAACATGTGGCGCTGGTTCACGGCGATGTGCTCGGCCGCGAAGACGTGGTCACCCGCCTGCACTCCGAGTGCCTGACCGGCGATGCGCTGGGATCTCTGCGCTGCGATTGCCGGGACCAGCTCGGGGTCGCGCTCTCTCGCATCGCCCAGGAACCTTGCGGCATTCTCCTCTACCTGCGACAGGAAGGTCGTGGCATCGGACTGCTCAACAAGATCCGCGCCTATGCGCTCCAGGATCGCGGACTGGACACCGTCGACGCCAACCTGGCCCTCGGTTTCCGCGATGACGAACGCGACTACGCCGTCGCCGCGCACATGATCGCGAGCCTCACCGTGCGATCGGTACGCCTGCTCACGAACAACCCGCGCAAGGTCCAGGAACTCCTCCGCCATGGCATCTCGGTCGGTGAGCGCATTCCCCACATCATCCCGGCCAACGAATACAACCGCTTCTACCTCGAGACCAAGGCCCAGCGCTCAGGACATTTCCTGGACCCGGGTGGGGTGCCGCAAGTGACAGAACAGGATGATCCGGTTGTGGTCATGCCGGACAGCAACTGACAAGGAGCCCGGAATGCCAATCACGAACCTGCAGGAGCGGGTTCCACAGGCAGGGAAGGAGGTCACCATCGTCATTGTCGGTGGCGGTTTCGGAGGCCTGAAGGCGGCCCGGGCACTCCGTCATTCGCCGGTCCGAATCGTCCTGGTGGACCGGCAGAACCACCATTTGTTCCAGCCCCTGCTTTACCAGGTAGCGTCGGCCACCCTCTCCCCCGCCGATATCGCCGCCCCCATCCGGCATATCCTGCGGAATCAAAACAACGTCCAGGTGGTCCTGGCGGAAGTGACCTCCGTCGATCTGGATGTCAAGCGCGTGCTCCTGGCTGATGGGAAGGCGCTGCCCTACGACTTCCTGGTGCTGGCCGCGGGCTCCCGCAGCTCCTACTTCGGCCGGGATGCCTGGACCGGGCTGGCGCCTGGACTCAAGACCCTGGAGGATGCCCTGGAGATCCGCAGGCGCTTCCTGCTCGCATTCGAGCGGGCAGAGCGGGAGGAGGATCCGGAGGCTCGCCGGGAATGGCTGACCTTCGTCATCGTCGGGGGAGGTCCGACCGGCGTGGAACTCGCGGGGACGCTGAAGGAGATGGCCAGGCTTTCGCTGCCGCGCGAATTCCGGCGCATCCGCACAGACCTGGCCAGGGTGATCCTGGTGGAAGCCGGTCCGGCAGTCCTGGCAAATTTCGGCACGGGGCTGTCCGAGAAGGCGGTGCGTGGACTCGAGCGCATCGGCGTAGAAGTCCGCATCGGTCAGGCGATCACGGCCATCGATGAGCGCTCCGTTCACCTGGGCGAGGATTGCATCCCCACGAGGCTGGTCATCTGGGCCGCCGGGGTGTCCGCCGTGCCCCTCGGTGCCAGTCTGGGGGGTGCCGTCGACCGCCTGGGGCGGGTTCTCGTGGAACCCGATCTCAGCATCCCAGGTCATTCCGAAGTCTTTGTCATTGGTGATCAGGCGGCCTTCCTGCACGGGAACAAGGCAGCCCTTCCGGGAGTCGCCCCCGTGGCCGTCCAGCAGGGGCTTTGCGCCGCGAAAAACATTCAGTCCAGCCTCGAAGGCGGGCCGCGACAGGCCTTCCGCTACCGGGACAGAGGCATCATGGCGACCCTTGGTCGCGGCAGAGCCATCGCCCACATCGGCCGCTTCAGCTTCTCCGGGTATCCAGCCTGGCTGGCCTGGCTGTTCGTCCACCTGATGCTGCTGGTGGGATTCCGCAGCCGGGTGTTCGTGTTCTTCGAGTGGCTATGGGCGTATGTGACCACGCAACCCAGGGCGCGGCTCATTCTGGGACCTCGCGGGCGAATGGGAACGGAGGGGGAATCGGCAGAGAAGGATCAGCAAGTCTGAGGCGTGAAAAAACGCCGATGTTCCACAACCAGGAACTGGAAGAATAGGGGGCGAGGCCCACTTCCCTCTTTCCATGAACGCCATGAACACCTCCGACGAGTCCAGCAAGCACCTGCCCGGCGACGATCTCGGCCTTGGCATCAAGGCCATTCCCGGTCGTGGCATCAACAAGGACGGCACGTTCAACGTACGGCGCCTGGGCCTGCCCCGGTTCCGGAGCTACGAGCTCTACCACCGCCTCATCACCATGGGCGGGTTCCGGTTCCTGGGACTTCTGCTGCTGGGCTTCCTGCTCACCAATGCGCTGTTCGCGTCCGTCTACCTGTGGATCGGCATGGAGCACTTCGCACGACCCGGGGGGGACAGGCTCCCAGAGCGCTTGCAGGACGCGTTCTTCTTCAGCGCCCAGACCCTCACCACCGTGGGCTATGGGCACATCAGTCCCAGGAGCCCATTGGCGAGCGCCGTGGCGGCCCTGGAATCGCTGCTTGGACTGCTCACATTCGCCCTCGCCACGGGCCTTCTTTATGGGCGCTTCTCCAGGCCCTACGCCCAGATCCGGTTCAGCCGCACGGGGCTGGTGGCGCCGTACCGAGGCATCACCGCCTTCATGTTCCGCTTCGTGAACCGACGGAGCAACCAGCTCATCGAGGTGGAGGCCACCGTGAGCCTCTCGTTCAATGATCCCGAAACCAACGTGCGCCGGTTCGTGAACCTCGCGCTGGAGCGGCGCAGGATCCACCTCTTTCCCACCAACTGGACCGTGGTCCATCCGATCGACGAGGCAAGCCCACTGCACGGCATGCAGGACGCCGATCTGCGCAGGGTCCAGGCCGAATTCATCATCCTCATCAAAGCCTTCGACGACGCCTTCGCCCAGACGATCTACCAGCGCACGTCCTACACCGCCCAGGAGGTGCAGTGGGGGGTCCGATTCAAGCCCATGACCACCTTCGGGGAGGACGGGAACATGGAGATGAACGTGGATCTGGTGGACGACGTCGAGGCCGTCTGAAAAGACCCTGATTAGTCATTCGTGGCATTCCTGCACTCGGAACGCCAACCTTCTGCGCGTTCTTCACTGGCGGCGGAACGGGATCGGCGATGGCCTCATCCAACAACTGCCCGGCACGAGCTTCCATCACTGAGATGGGTTTGGAATATTCCGGCTTTTCGGTGGTTGTTTCAATACCTGATAGTCGAGCAGCGAGGGGACACATCCAATGGGGCCAGCCACCGGAGGGGCGCCTGACGCGGCGCAACTGGATCAATTGGCGATCAACACGATCCGCTTTCTGTCCGTGGACGCTGTGCAGAAGGCCAATAGTGGCCACCCGGGCCTGCCCCTGGGGGCGGCGCCCATGGCCTATGTGCTGTGGACGCGGTTCCTGCGGCACAATCCGGGCAACCCCCACTGGTTTGACCGGGACCGTTTCGTGCTCTCCGCCGGCCACGGTTCGATGCTGCTCTACAGCCTGCTGCACCTGACCGGCTACGACCTGCCCCTGGCCCAGCTCCAGCAATTCCGCCAATGGGGCAGCCGCACGCCCGGCCACCCCGAGCGGGGGCTGACCCCCGACGTGGAGACGACCACGGGTCCCCTGGGCCAAGGGTTCGGCAACGGTGTGGGTCTTGCGATGGCCGAGGCCCATCTGGCCGCGCGCTTCAATCGGCCTGGATTCGAGCTGATCCGGCACTTCACCTACGGCCTGGTCAGCGACGGGGATCTGATGGAAGGCGTGGCCGCCGAGGCGGCCTCCCTGGCGGGGCAGTTGAAGCTCGGCAAGCTTATCTACCTGTACGACGATAATCGCATCACCCTGGCAGCCTCCACCCAGCTCACCTTCACGGAGGACCGCGCCCAGCGCTTCGCGGCCCAGGGCTGGCATACCCAGCGGGTGGAGGATGGCAACGATCTTGAGGCTCTGGATCGCGCCATCCGCCTGGCCCGCCAGGAGGCCGAACGGCCTTCCCTGATTCTGGTCCGGACCCACCTTGGCTACGGTTCGCCCAAGCAGGATTCCTTCGAGGCCCACGGCTCGCCCCTGGGCGAGGAGGCCGTGAAGGCCACCAAACAGAACCTGGGCTGGCCCCTGGACCCGCCCTTCTTCGTGCCCGAAGCAGTCCGGGAGCACCTGGGGCAGGCCGTGGCCCTTGGCCGGGAAACGGAAGCCCAGTGGACCGCAATGTTCGTCGAATACGAGCGGGAGTACCCGGAACCGGCCCGGGAACTCCGGCAGCTCATCATCGGCGCGTTGCCACTCGGATGGGATGCGGGGATTCCCGCCTTCGAGGCCGATTCCAAGGGCCTGGCGACCCGGGTCGCGTCGGGGAAGGTCATGCAGGCTCTACACGTCCGATTGCCGGGTTTCCTGGGCGGCTCCGCGGATCTGAACCCATCCACGAACACCGAGCTGAAGGACGCGGGCAATTTCGAGAATCCCACCCGGGCCGCGGGCGATCTCCAGGGGGCCGCGGGCGGCGGCTGGAGCTTCGCAGGCCGCAATCTGCAGTTCGGGGTGCGCGAGCACGGCATGGGGGCCATCCTCAACGGCCTGGCGGCCCATGGCGGCCTCACGCCCTTCGGCGCCACCTTCCTCACCTTCTCGGACTACCTGCGCCCCGCGATCCGCCTCGCGGCCCTGATGCGGCTGCACGTGGTCTACGTCTTCACCCACGACAGCATCGCCATGGGCGAGGATGGCCCGACCCATCAGCCCGTGGAGCACCTGGCGGGCCTGCGGGCGATCCCCCGGCTGCTCGTCCTGCGCCCCGGGGACGCCAACGAAACCGCCGCGGCCTGGCGGGTGGCCATCGAGACCCTGGATGGCCCCGTAGCCCTGGTGCTCACGCGCCAGAACGTGCCGACCCTCGACCGGACCCGGTTCGCCTCCGCGGAGGGGCTGCGCCGGGGCGCCTACATTCTGTCCGACCCGCCTGCGGGCGCGCCGACCCTAATCCTCCTCGCCAGCGGATCCGAGCTGGGCCTGATCGTGGAGGCGGGCCAGGTACTGCAGGCCCAGGGCATCGCCGTGCGGCTGGTGTCCATGCCGAGCTGGGAACTGTTCGAGGCCCAGCCCCAGGCCTACCGGGACTCGGTGCTGCCTGCCTCGGTGCGGGCGCGGCTGGCGGTGGAGGCGGGGGTCTCCCAGGGCTGGCACCGGTATGTGGGAGACCGAGGCGACGTGCTCGCGGTGGATCGCTTCGGCGCCTCGGCGCCGGGTCCGGTGGTGCTGCGCGAGTACGGATTCACCGCGGCCGAGGTGTGTCAGCGGGCCCTGGCCCTGCTGGAGGAATCCGATGCATGAGACTCCGACGGTCGCCACACCGAGGCGCATCGGCCTCGCCTCCGATCATGGCGGCTACGCCCTGAAGCAGGCGCTTGTCGCGCGGTTGCGCGAGCAGGGCTACGACATCACGGATTTCGGCAATGACCAGCTGGTGCCGGCGGATGATTACCCGGATTTCGTGGTGCCCCTGGCCTGGGCGATGGCCCGGGCCGTGGTGGACCGGGGCGTGGCCGTCTGCGGCAGCGGGGTCGGCGCGTGCGTCGCCTGCAACAAGGTGCCGGGGGTGCGCGCCTGCCTGATCCATGAGGGCTTCTCCGCGCGCCAGGGGGTCGAGGACGACGATCTGAACGTGCTCTGCCTGGGCGGTCTGGTGACCGGTTCGGGGCTCGCCTGGGAGCTGGTCCAGACTTTTCTGGCCGCGCGCTTTTCCGGCGCGGAACGGCATCTTCGCCGCCTGTCCAAGGTGACGGATCTGGAAAACAGGGAGATCCGAGCATGAACGTGAATCCCGCTGCGGGCAAGCCAGCCAAGCCGTCCCGCCTGGTGAACGTGCCCAGGCTCATCACGGCGTACTATACGGAAATTCCGGACCCCTCCGTGGCCGCCCAGCGGGTGGCCTTCGGCACCTCGGGGCACCGCGGATCGGCGCTCGAGAAGGCCTTCAACGAGTGGCACATCCTCGCCATCACCCAGGCGATCTGCCTGTACCGCGCGCAGCACAACATCGATGGACCGCTGTACCTGGGCATGGACACCCACGCCCTCTCCGTGCCGGCCCAGGCCAGCGCCCTGGAGGTGCTCGCGGCCAATGGTGTTGAGGTCATGATCACGGACGAATACACCCCGACTCCCGCCATTTCCCACGCCATTCTCACCTATAACCGAGGGCGCAAGACCGGCCTCGCCGATGGCATCGTCATCACGCCCTCGCACAATCCGCCCCAGGATGGCGGCTTCAAATACAACCCCCCCCACGGCGGGCCCGCGGAATCAGCCATCACCGCTTGGATCGAGGCAAGGGCCAACGAATATCTCGAGAAGGGGCTGCTGGGCGTGCAGCGGATCCCTTTCGAGCGGGCCCAGCGCGCCCGCACCACGCATCGCCACGACTATCTCAAGGCGTACGTCGCCGACCTCGCCCAGGTGATCGATATGAAGGTCCTCGCCGGTGGAGGCATCCGGCTGGGAGTGGATCCCCTGGGCGGGGCTGGGGTCCACTACTGGGGGCCCATCGCCGAGAAATACAAACTAGACCTCACGGTAGTGAACGAGGTGGTGGATCCCACCTTCGCCTTCATGACCGTGGACTGGGATGGCCAGATCCGCATGGATCCTTCCTCTCCCTACGCCATGCAGGGCCTCATCGGCCTGAAGGACCGCTTCGACGTCGCCATGGCCTGCGACACCGACCACGACCGGCACGGCATCGTCACCCGGAGCGGGGGGCTGATGCCGCCCAATCACTACCTGTCGGTGGCCATCCGCTATCTCTTTCAGCACCGTCCCCATTGGCAGGGCGGCGCGGCCATCGGCAAGACCATGGTGAGCAGCACCATGATTGATCACGTCGCGGCAAAACTGGGCCGGAGCCTCCACGAAGTGCCGGTGGGCTTCAAGTGGTTCGTGGCCGGGCTGCTGGACGGTTCCCTGGCCTTCGGCGGCGAGGAAAGTGCCGGGGCCTCCTTCGCCCGGACGGACGGCAGCGTGTGGACCACGGATAAGGACGGCATCATCCTGGCCCTGCTGGCCGCCGAGATCACCGCGCGTATGGGCCGCGATCCCGGCGAACTCTACGGCGAGCTCACCGCCGAATTCGGCGAGACCTACTACGATCGTCTGGATGCCCCGGCCACAACCGCGCAGAAAGCGCTCCTGGCCAAGCTCTCGCCCCAGCAGGTGCGGCTCACGGAACTGGCCGGGGAGAAGATCCAGACCGTGCTCACCCAGGCCCCCGGCAATGGGGCGGCCCTGGGCGGCGTCAAAGTGAGCACCGAGGGGGGCTGGTTCGCGGCCCGTCCTTCCGGCACCGAGGATATCTACAAAATCTACGCGGAGAGCTTCCGGGGGATGGAGCACCTTCGCCGCATCCAGGCGGAAGCCCAGATCCTCGTCCGCGACGCGCTGGCGGCCCCGGACACCGGGCAGAGACCATGATCCTCCTGGGCAGCAATGATCCGCCGGACCCAACGGTGTTCATCATCTTCGGCGGAGCCGGAGACCTGACCTGGCGCAAGCTCGTGCCGGCCCTCTTCGATCTTTCCCGGGACCGCAGCATGCCCGCAGATTTCTCGGTCATCGCGGTGGATCGCGTGGCGATGAGCGATGAGGCCCTACGCGATCGCCTCCGGGACGGGGTCCAAAAATTCTCGCGCAGGGGGATGTCGGCCCCCCACGTGGTGTCCGGGCAAAGCCCGGACTCCACG
>Ga0302323_100003698_pt1 | contig 12453 bp, 9 predicted proteins | sample Fen_T0_3_FD_201950 | JGI IMG/M metagenome (GOLD analysis project Ga0302323, IMG submission 201950) | Peat permafrost microbial communities from Stordalen Mire near Abisko, Sweden - Fen_T0_3 | ecosystem: Environmental > Terrestrial > Soil > Wetlands > Permafrost | place: Sweden: Abisko... | reverse complement strand
CCAGCGTGCTATCGACGGCGGTCGCGAGATCGGCCCAACCGTAGGCGCGCGACGTGGGATCGCGACGCGCAGCGAGGGGAACGACAGGCGTGACTGACTGGAGGTACAGCGCGGCAGTACCGATGAATCCCATCGCCAGACCGACGCGGCGCCACAGCTGCGACGCGCCGGCGAACCGGCTCGTTCCGAGGAGGGCTGCGACCGGCACCCAGGCCAGGGCGGGCCAGTTGGCCTCGACGCGACGACGCAACGCGCTGTACGCAAAGAGCGTTGCCGTGGTGATCGCGACGGCCGCGAGCGCACGCTGCACAGGATCGGCCCCGCGAGCGGCCCGCGCCACCGCGGCAACACCGAGCACGAATAGCACCGGCGACGCCAGCAGCAGCTGTCCCCCGAGCAGTTCCAGTTCGCGCCGCCAGGCCGCGCCGCCCACCGGGTTGCCCAGGCCGTGCTCCAGCTGGAACCGGAATGAGCTCCAGTCGTGTAAGGCATTCCAGCGAAGTACCGGCAACATCACCAGGCTCGCCGCCAGCACCGCGAGCCAGGGACCGGCGGTCCGCAGGAGGCGGCGCAACGGAGCAGACGTCAGGATGCCTGCGAGAAGTCCGAGCGGCAGGATGATCCCGGTGTACTTGGACGCCATGGCGAGGCCGGTCGCGAGCCCGGCGAGGAGCCACCAGCCCAGGGTGGAAGCGGGCTCCAGCGACGTCATGGCGCGCTCGACGGCCAGCAGGGCGAGCGCCGCGAACGCGAGGAGGGGCGCATCGGGGGTAGCCAGCAGGAACACGCCAGACATGACCGGCAGCGCCACGAAGGCGAGTGCTGCCGCATCCCCCGCCGCATGGTCGGCCAGCTTGGATGCGAGCCGCAGGACAGCCCAGCCGGCGGCGAGGCCGCACAGGACCGGCCAAAGCCGCACGCCGAGCGGAGTATCGCCCAGCAGGCCCGTACCGGCGCGTATGAGGAGCGCGATGACGGGAGGATGGTCGAAGTACCCGGCCGACAGGTGCCGGGACCATTCCCAGTAGTAGGCCTCGTCGGGATGAAGTGGCACCGCCGCCGCCACGGCGAGCCGGACTGCCGCGGCGAGCAGCAGCACCAGCACACCGGTGGCTGGCCGCGTCACGCGCGCCCGTCGGGCGCCGCGATCCGGGCGAGCTGGTCGGCCAGTCGCTTGAGCGCGTTCAGGTCCACGCCGCGCTCACCGAGGGCGATTCGCAGCGCCTCAATCCCGTCCCGCGCGCCGAGCAGGCCGGCACCCGCGGCTGCCGCCGACAACGCCGTCGGCGCGGGCAACCGCTCCAGCCATTCGAGTGCCGTGGTGGTACGCGGCTCGGTGTGCGCGGCCCAGAGGGCGGCACAGGTGGCACCAATGGCCGGCGACGCCGAGCCAGCGAGGGCATCGATGTTCTCGCGCCGGAGGAGGGGCAGGCGGCGAACGGTCTCGAGGAGCAGGGCCGGCGCCTCGTTATTGCGCAGCGCCTCGATGACGTCGGGCACGAAATCACGATGACCCTGCAGTAGACGGGCGGCGGCGACATTCACGGCGACCGCCCCCCAGGTGGATTCGGGGTCGGGATGGGTGAGCACCGCGAGATGCCAGGTGAGGCTGGTCAGGGTGCGCGGGTTCTCGAAGGCGAGCAGGGCCACCGGCAGGAGGTGCGGCGGCAGGGTTGGCCGCTCCCCCGCCGGGGCGGCCTCGCGCGGAACGCCGCTCTCCCGCAGGTGCGCAAATCCGGCGACCGATCCGGCGTCGAGGCAGGCGTCCCCCGGGGCGGCGGCGGCCCAGCGCCGCGCCAGGGCGGCGAGGTCAGGGTCGGGAACCAGCAGCACCTCGGCGAGGATCCGGGCGAGCGCCAGACGCGCCGGGGCACCGGCTGGCGGCTGGCCCGGGCAGGCGGCCGCGACCTGGCCGAGCAGGAGGCCCGAGGCCCGTGAGGAAAGCGAGAGAGGCAAGGATATTATCTTAGCGTGATCATCCAGCCGTGAGGAGTTCGCGTGGCCAAGGACAGCCTTTCAATCACCGACAATCGCACCGGCAAGAGCTACGAGCTGCCGGTCAGCGAAGGCACCATCCGCGCGATGGACCTCCGGCAGATCAAGGTCGCCGAGGACGATTTCGGCCTCATGACCTATGATCCCGCCTTCATGAACACCGCGAGCTGTCGCAGCGCGATCACGTTCATCGACGGTGACAAGGGGATCCTGCGTTACCGCGGCTACCCCATCGAGCAACTGGCCGAGAAGTGCTCGTTCCTCGAGGTGGCCTACCTGCTCTGTGAGGGCGAACTGCCGACCAAGCCCCAGCTCGAGGCATGGGAGGAGAAGGTCCGCTACCACACATACGTCCATACCAACATCATCAAGTTCCTCGAGGGTTACCGCTACGACGCGCACCCGATGGGGATGCTGCTCGGTGCCGTGGGCGCGCTCTCCACTTTCTACCCCGATGCGAAGCACATCGGCGACCCGGTCAACCGCTACCTGCAGCGGATCCGCCTCATCGCGAAGATGCCGACCATTGCGGCCTTCGCCTTCCGGCACTCGCGCGGCCTGCCGTTCGTGTTCCCGCGGAACGACCTGAGCTACATCGGGAACTTCGTGAACATGACGTTCGAGATCGGCGGGAAGCTGGAGCCGAACGCCGTCCTGCAGCGGGCCCTCGAGATCCTGTTCATCCTGCACGCTGACCACGAGCAGAACTGCTCCACCAGTGCCGTGCGGGCCGTCGGTTCGTCGGAGGTGGACCCGTTCTCTGCCGTCTCGGCGGGCATCGCCGCGCTGTACGGACCGCTGCACGGCGGTGCCAACGAGGCGGTGCTGCGCATGCTCGACGAGATCGGCACCAAGAAGGACGTGCCCGGGTTCATCGAGAAGGTGAAGTCGGGCCAGGGCGAGCGGCTCATGGGCTTCGGGCACCGGGTGTACAAGTCGTACGACCCGCGCGCGAAGCTGATCAAGAAGGTGGCGTACGACGTGTTCGAGCAGACCGGCCTCAACCCGAAGCTCGAGATCGCGCTGGAAATGGAGCGGATCGCGCTCGAGGACGAGTACTTCATCAAGCGGAAACTCTACCCGAACGTGGATTTCTACTCCGGGCTGATCTACCAGGCGATGGGGTACCCCACCGACTATTTCACGGTGCTTTTCGCCCTCGGCCGGCTGCCGGGATGGGTGGCGCAATGGGAGGAGATGCTGCTCGACAAGGAGCAGAAGATCGCCCGGCCCCGACAGATCTACATGGGTGCCGCCGAGCGCGACTTCGTGCCGCTGGTGGCGCGGGGCTGATTGGGCTGGGGGTGGGCACAGGCCGCGAGCCGTGCAGTGGAAGTCACGGATGTCCCGGGGGAGGCCATCCGGCGCTCCCCCACTCACGACCTGGGCCCACCTGAGCAACTCGGGGCCATCAGTTCGACACCTGAGGTACGCCGGGATCGCCCCAGCGGATTGACGGCAGCGGCAAATAGAAGGGGCGGGCCTCGAAGGCCCGCCCCTTTCCTGCCGGTCACCAACTGTCGCCGTCAGCCTGTCGCTGGAGCCGCCGCGACCGACATGTCGCCCTCGAGATAGGTGTAGCCCTCGAGCCCCGCCACGTAGTCGGCGATGAAGGTGTTGGAGTCCTGGCGCGAGAGGTCCTTCGCCGCGCTCACCTTGCGGCGGAAGGTGGCCAGGAGATCGGAGGCGTGGAACTGCACGTAGTTGAGTACCTCGGTAACCGTATCCCCGTGCACCAGGTCGGTGATCTCATAGCCGCCGTTCTTCAGGCGTACGTGGATCGCGTTGGTGTCCCCGAACAGGTTGTGGAGGTCGCCCAGGATCTCCTGGTACGCCCCGGTGAGGAAGATGCCGAGGATGTAGGTCTGGCTTTCCTCCCACCGATGCAGCTCGAGGCTCGGCTTTCCCTTTCGGCCGCCGGCGAAGCGATCAATGACGCCATCGGAATCGCAGGTGACGTCCTGGATGGTGCCACGGCGGTTCGGCTTTTCGAGCAGGCGGTGAATCGGCATGATCGGAAAGAGCTGGTCGATGGCCCAGTTGTCGGGCAGTGACTGGAACACCGAGAAATTGCAGAAATAGCGATCGACCAGCGCCCCCTCGAGATGACTCGCGATTTCGGGATAAGCTGTCGGGTCTTCGGCGATGACCTCGGCGAGCCGGCCGAGGGTGGAGAGGTAGAGCTGCTCGGCATGCGCCCGATCGCGCAGGGAGAAGATGCCGCTGCCGAAGTACTCCTGTGAACGTTCCTTGGCGAAGATGGCGTCGTGGAACACCTCGGTCACCCGCTCGAGGGTGAGCGACTCGAGGCTGTCCTTCATGTCCACCAGCAGCTGGTGGGGATCCTCGCCCAGTTCCGGGGCGGACGTCTCGTTCAGGGTCTCGACGTCGATGACGTTGATGAGCAGCAGCGCGTGGTGTGCGGTGATGGCGCGGCCCGACTCGGAAATGACGTTGGGCATCGGCACCTCCTCGCTGCGACAGGTGGTGCCGAGGGTGTAAATGACGTCGTTGGCGTACTCCCGCATCGTGTAGTTCATGCTGGCGGTGCGGGTGGAGCGCGACCCGTCATAGTCGACGCCCAGGCCGCCGCCGACGTCCACGTATCCCACCTCGAAACCCATGCGACGCAGCTCCACGTAGTAGCGGCAGGCCTCGTCGAGCCCCGCCTTCACGAAGCGGATGTCGGTGATCTGGCTGCCGAGATGGAAGTGCACCAGCTTGAGGATGCTCATCCGGTTCATCGCCTTGAGGCGGTCGAGCAACTGCACCAGCTCCACCGGCGACAAGCCGAACTTGGACTTCTCCCCACCGCTCTTCGCCCACCGGCCCGATCCTTCACTGGAGAGCTTGATGCGCACGCCGACGCTCGGCTCGACCTGCATCTCGTTGGCGACCTTGAGCAGCACGTCGAGTTCGTTCAACTGCTCGATGACGATGATGACGGTATGACCCAGCTTCTGGCCCATCAGGGCCAGGCGCATGAACTCCTCGTCCTTGTAGCCGTTGCAGACGATGAGGTGATGACTGGAATCGCTGAGGCCCAGAATGGCCATGAGTTCCGGCTTGCTGCCGCACTCGAGCCCCACGCCGAACTCCTCACCGAACTCGACCACTTCCTGCACCACGTGGCGCTGCTGGTTCACCTTGATCGGGTACACCGTGGTGTAGCGCCCCTCGTAGCCGAACTCCTTGATGGCGTGCGCGAAGTGCCCCGCGAGGGTGGCAATGCGCGACCGGAGAATGTCGGAGAAGCGCAGGAGCAGCGGGAGGCCCACGCCCTGGGCATCGAGGTCGGTGGCGAGCTGGTAGAGATCGAGCCCACGCTTGGGGTCGCCGTCGGGATGGACGGTGACGTGGCCCTCGGCGTTCACCCGGAAGTAGCCGAGGCCCCAGCCGCTCATGTTGTAGAGCTTCTCGGCGTCCTTCGGCGTCCAGACCGGGGCGGCAACGGTGGTGGTGATGGTCGCCTCCTCTGGTGCGGCGTGAGCGTGCATGCAACGGAGCGCAAAGTTAAACGATCCCGGCGTTGCAGGATACCGATTGCCTGTCGCGAGTCACAGGAAACCCGCAGGCAGCGTGCGGGGTACCCGGACCATGACCAACCGACTGATCGTGGAGCGCACGACCCGCATCGAGAGCCCGGTAGGCGAGGTGTGGCAATGGCACACCCGGCCCGGCGCCTTCGAGCGCCTGACGCCGCCTTGGGAGCAGGCGCGGGTGCTGGAGCGCACCGGCGGGATCGAGAACGGCGCCCGCGTGGTCCTCGAGGTGAAGCTGGGACCGATTCCGCTCCGGTGGGTCGCGGTGCACCGCGACGTGGTGCCGGGGAGCCGGTTCGTGGACGTGCAGGAGGAAGGCCCGTTCGCGAGCTGGGTGCATGAGCATGAAATGACGGCCGACGGCGCGGACGCCACCCTCATGCGCGACTGTATTGCCTGCGTGCCGCCGCTGGGCGGCGCCGGGGCCCTCGTCGGCGGGCCGATGCTCAAGGCAAAGCTCGAGCGGATGCTGCGGTATCGTCACGCGACGCTTGCCGCCGATCTGGCGGCGCATGCGGGCGTGGCGCCGAAGCGGTTCGTCGTCGCCGGTGCCACCGGCATGATCGGCTCGGCGCTGGTGCCTTTCCTGACCACCGGCGGCCACCAGGTGACTCGTCTGGTCCGGAGTCACGTCGGACCGGGCGATGCCCTCTGGGATCCCGGCCGGGGCACAATCGACGCCTCCGCGCTTGCCGGGGCGGATGTCGTCATCAACCTCGCGGGTGCGAATGTCGCCTCCGGGCGATGGACGTCGGCGCGGAAGCAGGAGCTGATCGACAGTCGAGTCCGGTCAGCGGGGTTGCTCGCGCAGGCGGTGGCCCGGGCGACGCCGCGACCACCGGTCCTCGTGTCGGTGTCGGCGACGGGATTCTACGGCGACCGGGGCGATGAACCGTTGGGCGACGAGGCAGCGCCCGGTGCCGGGTTCTTTCCCTCGCTGGTGCAGGCGTGGGAGGGCGCGGCAGACCAGGCCACGAGCGCCGGGGTGCGCGTGGCCCACCCGCGATTCGGGATCGTCCTCAGCCCGGTCGGCGGCGCCCTGCACAAGCTGCTGCCTCCCTTTCTCGCTGGCGTGGGGGGACCGGTCGGCAGCGGGCGCCAATGGTTCGGGTGGGCCTCGATCGATGACGCGATCTCAATGCTGTACCTCGCCGCCAACAACGACCGGGTGCGTGGTGCCTTCAATGCCGTAGCCCCCGCCCCGGCGCGGAACGCCGACCTGGCCCGCACCCTGGGCCGCGTACTCCAGCGCCCGGCGATCCTGCCGTTGCCGGCCGCAGCGCTCCGGCTGGTCTTCGGGGAAATGGCGGAAGCCACGCTGCTCGCCAGCACCCGCGTGCTGCCGGAGTTGCTGCAGGAGTACCGCTATCGGCACCGACATGGCCAGCTGGAGGCCGCGCTGCGGCACGTGCTCGGGCGCTAGCCCGTTAGAATTACGGCATGACGACGCGTCGTGCCGTATTGCTGCTTTCGGGGGGCATGGATTCCGCGACGACCGGCGCGATCGCCCGGGAACAGGGATTCGATCTCTACGCCCTGAGCTTCCGCTACGGCCAGCGACACGCCATCGAGCTGGAGGCGGCGCGCCGGGTGGCGGCAGCCCTCGACGTCACGCGTCACGCAGTACTCGATATCGACCTTGCCGCGTTCGGCGGCTCGGCACTCACTGCCGGCATCGACGTGCCCAAGGACCGACCCCTCGCGGCCATGGATGCCGCCATCCCGGTAACGTACGTGCCGGCGCGCAATACCATCTTCCTTTCGTTCGCGCTGGGCTGGGCCGAGACCCTGGACTCGACCGACCTGTTCATCGGTGCCAACGCCATCGACTACAGCGGGTATCCCGACTGCCGGCCGGAATTCATGCGGGCCTTCGAGGCCATGGCGCGACTGGGCACGAAGATGGGCACCGAGGGTCGCGCGATCACGATCCATGCGCCACTGATCCGGATGACGAAGCGGCAGATCGTCGAGCGTGGCCGGGAGCTGGGCGTCGATTTTTCGCTGACCCGCACCTGCTACGATCCCAACGAGCGGGGAGACGCCTGCGGGCGTTGCGACGCGTGCCTGCTGCGACTCAAGGGGTTCGCCGAGGCCGGGCTCTCAGATCCGGCGCCGTACGCCCGCGCCTCGTGAGATACGCCGTGAAGGAGTTGTTCTACACCCTGCAGGGCGAAGGGGCGCACACTGGCCGCGCGGCGGTGTTCTGTCGCTTTGCCGGGTGCAACCTGTGGACCGGGCGCGAGGCCGACCGCGCCAGGGCCGTCTGCGACTTCTGCGACACCGAGTTCGTGGGGACGGATGGCCCGGGCGGGGGGAAGTTTTCCACCGCGGAGGCCCTGGCCGACGCGGTGCTGGCGGCGTGGCCACCGGGTGGCGGCGGATCACCGTACGTGGTGTGCACCGGAGGCGAGCCGCTGCTGCAGCTCGACGCGCCGCTGGTCGACGCCCTGCACCAGCGGGGTATTGCGGTGGCGGTGGAGACGAACGGCACCCAACTGGCGCCATCGGGACTGGACTGGATCTGCGTCAGCCCCAAGGCGGCGGCCCCCGTGGTGCTCACCGCGGGTAACGAACTCAAGCTGGTGTACCCCCAGCCGCTGGCGATGCCGGAGCGTTTCGAGGGGCTCGAGTTCGACCATTTCTACCTGCAGCCGATGGACGGGCCCCACCGCGAGGCCAACACCGAGGCGGCGGTACGCTACTGCCTGGCCCATCCCCGCTGGAAGATGAGCCTCCAGACGCATAAACTTCTGGGGATTCCCTGACCATCCCGCGCGACCGACTGGACGGCTAGCCGCCCGCATGCACGGTTACTCCGATCGCATTCATCACGCCTTTGCCTTCGCGGCCAAGCACTATGTGCCGCGCGCACCGGCGACGGGCAGCGCGGACTTCATCGCGCATCCAGGCAACCTGGCCGTCATCCTGAGCCGATACAGCGCCGACCAGCCGACGGTGGTGGCGGGCGTGCTGCACCTGGTGCTGGAAGAGACGGCGCCGGATGCACGCCAGAGCATGGAGCAGAACATCGGGATCAAGTTCGGCTCGGTAGTCCTGGCCATCGCGCGTGATGCGGTGGAGACGCGCTTCGACGCGCGCGGATGCGAGCTGCCATGGCGGGCGGTGAAGCACGACTACCTGGCGCACCTTGGCGTCGCCGAGCCGCGCGCCGTGGACATCTGCGTGGCGGACGAGATCCATTGCGCGGGGCTGACCCTGACGGCCCTGCGGCGACTGGGCGCCGAGTATGTGCGTACCGTGTCGTCCGCGTCGTCGGAACAGACCGTGTGGTGGTATCGCTCACTGCTCGAACTGCTGGAGGAACGCTCGGACTGGCAACGGCCCGAGATGCTCGAGGAATTGCGGGTGTTGAGCACGGACGTGGTGCGGGCGCTTCGCGCGCACGAGGACTGATGACCTCCATCCCGGGATCCCCGTTGCGAAACCTGTTCCTCGCCGTCACGGCCCTTGCCATGGTTGCCTGCATGGGGGTGCCCAAGGCGGCGGCACCCACCAACCCCGCGCGGTTCCTGTCCATCAACGACGTCTACATCGCCGACACGCTGGCGGACGGCAACGGCGGCCTGGCCCGGCTCGCGACGCTCAAGCAGCGAATCTCGGCAGAGGGCCCGGTGCTGTTCGTGCTGGCCGGCGACTTCCTGGGACCGAGCCTGCTCAGCCGCTACTACAATGGCGCCCAGATGGTGGAGGCGCTCAACGCCGCGGGGCTCGACTACGCCACGTTCGGCAACCACGAGTTCGACCTCCCGCTCGACACGCTGCTGGCCCGGATCGACGAGTCGAAATTCAAGTGGCTCTCCGCCAACTGCGTACAGCCCGACGGCTCGCGCTTCCCCGGGGTCCTGCCATGGGACACGCTGCGCGTGTATGGCAAGAAGATCGGCATCTTCGGGCTCACGCTGCAGGGCCAGTATCCGAGGTATGTGCAGTGCGGATCACCCGACAGCGCCGCGACCGTGGCCCTCGATTCTCTTGCCGCAATGGGCGCCGACATGATCGTGGCGCTCACCCACCAGACGCTGACCGCCGATGTGGCCCTGCTCAACCGCGAGGGCCAGATCGAACTGGTGCTGGGTGGGCACGAACATGATGCCCACACGGTGTCGGTCGGAACGCGCTACGTGCTCAAGGCCGACGGCAATGCCGTCTCGACGCAGTTCATGACGATCTGGGGCACCAAGACCGACTGGAAGACCGCGCCGCGCCTGCTCGATGTGGCGCCCAACCTGCCCATGGACACGGCGGTACAGAAGGTGGTCGACCGCTGGCAGGACAGCCTGCGCCTCCGGCTGGGGCCGAACTACACGGTGGGCATCGTCATGCAGCCGATCGATGCGCGCGACGCACCGCAGCGGCAGCAGGAAACGGTCCTGGGTAACCTCGTGACCGACGCGATCCGGCTGGGCACCGCCGCGGATGTGGGGGTCATCAACGGTGGCGCGCTGCGGCTCAACGAGATCATCCCGCCGGGGCCAATCTGGTTCTACACCATCGAATCCATCTTCCTGTTCGCCGACGAGACCCGCATCGTCACGGTGCCGATCTCGGGGCAGCGACTGCGGGACATCCTCGAGACCAGCGTGTCGGACCGGAACTTCGGGAACGGCGGTTTCCTGCAGGTATCCGGCATCAAGTTCACGGTAGACCGCGGCCGGCCCTCCGGATCGCGCATTGCGGGACCGGTGACGACCCCGCTCGGCAACTCGATCTATCCCGACCAGATCCTCCTGCTCAGCATTCCGGCGTACCTCGCCTGCCGCGGGGGAGATGGCTACAACATCCCGGAGGCGGCTGGCCCCTGCGCCAAGATGGCCACCGCACCGCGAGTCGCCGACCTGGTCCTGGCCCACTTCGGGCCGCGCCTTGGAGGCCGGATTGCCGCCCCGCCAGGAGTCCGGATCACCATCCGGTAACCGGGCGCCCAGCAAGCAGTTGTGTCAATTGTTGCACCCCGGGATCGAGGCCGGTTCCACGATACCGTCCAAGGGGGTGCAGGTGTACCTTCCTGTCAATGACCGTCCCACCATCAACGTCCCTGCTGTCGCACCTCCCTTCCGCCTTCGCTGCTGCCTGTCGCAGCGCGCGCACGGACGGGGAACTGTTCGAGCGTTGCCGCACCTTCCTGGTCCAGCGGTTCCTCTCCGAGAAGATCTGGTTCGTCATCACCGGCCCCGCAGCGCCAATTCCGCGCGTGGGGCCGGTCGACGGCTACGACCAGGCGGTGCAGGTCGCGAAGCTGACGAGCGGCGCCACCGAGGTGGCGGTGTTCGCGGACCCGGTGATCGCGGGCGACCTCCGCGGCGTGGCCTTGCCGCTGGTCATGGCGCTCTCGGTGGTCATCGAGCTCCGCACCATCCTCATCGAGCGGCAGGCGGCGCTGGACGACGCGGGGTTCCAGCTGCGGGCACTGCGGCAAGTGGCACGGCTCCTGAGCTCGGTCCACTCGACGGAGGAAACCGAGCAGCTGGTCCTCGACTTCATGGCCGAGGTGTTCTTCGCGTGGTGGGCCTGCCTGTACCGTCCAGACGGGGCTCACTATCACCCGAAGGTGTATCGGTCGCTCAACGACCGGCGGCGCCCGTCGCCAATTGAGCGGACCACGCTCGACGGCAAGATCCCCGCCGGCAGCGCGGCGCTGAGCGCACAGGAAGTCGGCGTGGCGCAGCTGGTCGGCCCCGGCGCCGAGCTGGTCGTGCCGCTCGACGCCGGGTCGGAGCGAATGGCGGTGCTCGTGCTGGGGCCGCGGATCAGCGACAAGCCCTACGCCCGAGCGGAACTTGAACTCGCCGGCACGCTCTCCTTCGCCGCCGCGATCGCGCTCAAGAACAGCGAGTTGGTCGAGCAGCTGCAGAGCGCCGCATCCACCGATGAGCTCACGGGACTGTACAACCGGCGGGCGCTGGAAGAGCGGCTTGCGGCCGAGATTTCACGCAGCCTCCGTCACCAGCTCAATACCACCGCCCTCCTGCTCGACCTCGACTTCTTCAAGAAGGTCAATGACGACATGGGTCACGCCGCCGGCGACCGCATGCTCGTCGAGGTGGCCGAGGTACTGCGCCGCGAGTGCCGCACGCTCGACGTGTGCGGCCGGCTGGGAGGAGATGAGTTCCTGGTCATCCTGCCGATGACGAAGCCGGAGGAGGCCATGGTGTTCGTCTCACGGGTGCAATCCGGCCTGGCACGGCTGGAGGAAATGCACGCCGAGTTCGGCCGGTGCACGGCGAGCTTCGGGCTGGCGGAGTGCCCGCGCCTGGGCACGTCGGTAACGAGTGTGCTCGCCGCCGCCGACGCGGCACTCTACCGCGCCAAGCGCAGCGGGCGGAACGCCGTCGCGATCGCCGAGGACTGAGGTGGTACGGGAGGACCGGTTCATCCTCCTCGGTGATGCCGTGTGGCTCGACTTCGTGAACACGGCCCGCGGCCGCGAGCCCAACCCGGCCGACCGACTCGGCAGCGCTCCCGCATGGGAGGCCTGGCTCGAGGCGCTCCAGCTCCCCGGCGCGCCGGTACCGTTTGATGATGTTCGCGCCCTCCGGACCCACCTCACCGACCTCGCCAGCGCGCTCGCTACGGGCCAGCCCTCTCCCTCCGCCAGCGTCCGGGCCATTAACGACCTGCTCGCTTCAGTGCCTGGTGGCCAGCAACTGGTGCGCGTCGCGGGACAGTGGCAGCTGACGTTCGCACCGATTGCGCCGCCGGGCGTGCTGGCCACGCTCGCCCGCATGGCCGCGGAAACACTGGCCCTTCCTTCCCCGACCATTCGACGCTGCGCCGGTCCGACCTGCTCCCTGTTCCTGCTGGATCGCTCACCGACCCAGTACCGGATCTGGTGCAGCCCGGACCACTGTGGCCGGGGCATGCGGGTCGAGCGGCGGCGCGGCGGCCAGGGCTG